>Ga0335078_10015264_pt1 | contig 11404 bp, 14 predicted proteins | sample Lox_Sample_32_FD_206711 | JGI IMG/M metagenome (GOLD analysis project Ga0335078, IMG submission 206711) | Soil microbial communities from Loxahatchee National Wildlife Refuge, Florida, United States - Lox_Sample_3.2 | ecosystem: Environmental > Terrestrial > Soil > Wetlands | place: USA...
CGCCGCAGCGGGCGCGGCACAAGGTGCTGCGCAGGCGGTCTCCGGGGCCACGCAGGCGGTCTCCGGGGCCACGCAGGCCGCGCAGGGCGCCGCGCCGGGCGCGGCACAAGGTGCTGCGCAGGCGGTCTCCGGGGCCACGCAGGCCGCGCAGGGCGCCGCGCCGGGCGCGGCAGCCGCCACTTCGGGCGCTTCAGCCGCTGCTGCCGCCCCGTCGGCTGCCGCGGCCACCAGTGCCGCTTCGGCAGCGCACGCTGCCGCCGGCGCGGCGGCGCACGCTGCGCCGGCCGCCGTGGCGGCCGCCGCCCATGCGGCCCCGGGGCCGTGGCTGGACACCACGCACAACATCCTGGATCCGTCCTGGGGAATCGTCACATGGTTCCGACACACATTCATGGACGGGATCTTTGCGCATCTGCCGTACACCGTGTTCCAGTTGATCATCGTGTTCACCGAGCTCCTGATTGGCCTGGCCCTTTTCGGCGGGTTCTTCACGTGGTTCGCCGCCGTCGCTTCGATCGGCCTGTGCATCATCTTCACGCTTTCCGGCATGTTCGCGTGGAACCAGGCGTGGTTCATCTTTGCCGCCATCCTCATGATGGGCGGGGCAGGACGCGCGTTCGGGCTGGATTCATTCACGGTTCCCTTCTTCAAGAAATGGTGGAACGGCACCAAGGTAGCCCGGCGGACGCGGCTGTATGCGGATGAGCCCACGAAATAGGCAATGAGCGGATTCTGGGACGCGCATCCCGGCCTTCAGTGCCGGCTGGAGGAAGTGCGGGGCGCCATCCGGCAAAGCGCAGCAAGCGATGACAGGGACGTTCAGGCCTCCGTCAGCGTGCTCCTGGAGTCCAACGGGAAAATGCTCCGTCCGGCGTTCGTCATCCTGGCGTCCCAGTTCGGGAACGCGCCGTCAGAGCGGATCAACCGCGTTGCTGCGGCAATCGAGATGCTCCACATGGCCACGCTGGCGCACGACGACATCATTGACAGCGCGGACCTCCGCCGCGGCGTGGCAACTCTCAGCGCCGCCCGCGGACCGCGGACCGCGGTCCTGGTCGGGGACTGGCTGTTTGCCAACTGCTTTTCCATGATCGCGGACTTCGCCGATGTGAAGAACTCCCGCGCGCTGTCCCGGATCGTCGCGCGGATCTGCGGCAGTGAAGTGACGCAATCCGCGGAAAGGCATTCCCTCAGCACCAGCGTCCGCCGCTACCTCCGGAGGATCGCCGGGAAAACGGCGGCGCTTTTTGCGCTTTCCTTCCACGTCGGTGCGGTGGAAAGCGGCTGCTCGCCAGAGTTGTCAAGCCGCCTCCGCAGGCTGGGATACTGCCTGGGCATGGGCTTCCAGGTCATTGACGACATCCTGGACGTGGCAGGCCTTGAATCCATGACGGGGAAGCCAACGGGCCAGGACCTTGCGGAGGGCATCTACACTCTTCCGACCATCCTTGCGCTCCACAATGACGATGGAAAGCTCCGTGCCGTCCTGTCCCGTCACCCCCGCTCGCGCAGGGCGCTCTCCCGGACCGCGGCGCTCATCCGCGAAAGGGGAGGGATCACCTCGGCACAGGCCGTGGCGGAGCGGTACACTGCCAGAGCGCTGAGAGAAATTTCCCGGCTTCCCGCCGGTGAGGCGCGGGAAGTCCTGGCCAACGTCACGGAGGCGCTCTTCCGTCGGAACCGCTAGGGCAGACATGTCAAAAAAAGCTTGACTTTGCCTCCCGAACGTCCAAATCTTTGAGGAAATCAGTCGAAAGGGAGGATGGGATGAAAAGAAAAATTCTATTCCTGGTCGTGATCGTTCTCCTGGTCCTTTCAAGCGTCAGCGCGTTCGCATTCGAGCAGAAAAGCCGGACGTACCCGTGGATGGCGTCCTTCGACAAGACGGGGCAGCTCAACCTGTACGCCGCCGTCGGCTTCTACTACGTCGGGTACGACGTCACCGCGGGCCTGGAGTTCGTTCTCGGCAACTTCGACATTTCCGGCATTCCCTTCGAGTGGGGAATCGAAGCGCGCGGAGTCGTCGGGTTTGCGAGCTTCTCCGGGTTTGGCAGCTGGATTGACTGGGGTGCCGCTCCCATGGTGACGCTCCACTGGAGCATAGACGGCGGAGGGCTGGCCAAGTTCGAGTTCTACGGCGGGTTGGGCCTGGGACTGTACGGCACGGGCGGAACGTATTACGCGTTCACCGGCTACGGCCCGTTCTTCGGTTTTGCCGGGGCGGGTGGCGTGGCATGGCATTTTGCCAACAACTTTGCGCTCATCCTGGACTCCGCTTACGTGGGCTGGACCGGGACCTATGGAGTGGGGCTCAAAGTAAGCCTCTAGCGCCGTTCCGCATGAAGCAGGAGGCCCCGCAAGGGGCCTTTTTGTTGCACGCCCGCGCTGATTGCGCTATGGTCGGGCGTATATGAACTTGACCCTGGAAATCCTGGTGCTCGGCGGACCCTTCCTCCTGTCGTTGGCGTGGTTCGCTTTCTGGGTCATCAAGATCCTGAGAACAGCAAAAAAACTGAAAAAAGCACCGCCCGGTTCCGCCGGCTCTGCGGGCTCCGCCGGCTCCGGGGAAGCTCCAGCCTCCCGGGGGCCATCCGTCCACGGCGGGTCGTCCTCGGCTGACCGGGATTCGCACCTCCCGCCGTCCTGATCCTTGCCGGCGCCCATGGAGACACCGCTCATCATCCAGAATCTCTCCTTCCGATACCCATCCCTGACAGGGGAAGATGACATCCCGGTTTTACAGGACCTCTCGGTGACCCTGCCCCCTGGCAAGACTACGGTCATTCTGGGCCCCGCGGATTCAGGAAAGACCACTCTGGCACGGATCCTGGTCGGAGCCGTCCCCCGGTTCACGGGCGGCTTGCTGAGCGGCTTCGCGCGCCTGGGAGACCGCACGCTCACGGAATCTCCTCCCTATGAGCTTTTTCAGACGATCGGATGCATTTCGCAGAGCTCGGACGAACAGATCATCACGACGCGCTGCGACACCGAGATCGCTTTTGCGCTGGAATCACTCGGCGTGAGCGCAGTGGAAATTCGAAAGAAAGTCACCGAGTGCCTGAGGCTGATGGGGCTGGAGGGGTTCGAGGAAAGAAACCCATCAACGCTGTCAGGCGGGGAAAAGAAGCGGCTCATGGCGGCCTGCCTCGCTGCCGTGGGCCCATGCGCCTGGGTCCTGGACGAATGTCTCCTGGAGCTTGACGCCGGGTGGAGGAAAAGGGTGCTGGACTTCCTGCAGGAACAAGGGCGGCTTGTCCTGGCCCTGGATGCCAGGGTCACGCCGGCGCTGAAAGGAAAGGGAGCGCAGTTCGTCGTCCTTGGCGGCGGGACCGCTCTCAGCCGCACGCAAGACCCGGATGACCCGCAGTTCGTTGCGAGGGCAATAGAGGAAGGCATTCTGCCGGAGAGCAATCAGCCCTGGCCGCCGCGGGAGCGCCCCGCGCCGCACGCAAGGTTCTTGAAGGCGCGCGGGATTCATTTCCAGTTCCCCGACTCTTCGGGCTTCTCCCTGGCCGTGGACTCCCTGGAGCTGGAGAAAGGATCCGTATGCTCGCTCCTGGGAGACAACGGCTGCGGAAAATCAACTCTGGGGAAAATACTCTGCGGGTTGCTCGTTCCGACGGCAGGCGCCCTGTCGCTCTGGACGGGCGCGGACTACCGCCGCGCCGCTGCGGAAGATCTGAATGGCTGCGTCGGGTATCTGTTTCAGAACCCGGATTCCCAGATTTTCCTGCCCACCGTTTTTGACGAGCTTGCCTTCGGTCTTCGGCGACAAGGCCTGGGGGGCGCCGAGCTGGGCAGGCGCGTGGAAGAGGCTTGCGGCATGTTCTCCCTTCCTGATCCTTCGGCGCCTCCGGCTCTGATGAGCTACGGGGCGCGCCGGCGGCTCCAGGCTGCTGTTTGCTACCTGCTGGATCGTGATCTCCTGGTTCTGGACGAAGTAGACACGGGACTCTCCTACCGTGAGCTGTCCACCCTGCTGGCGGCGCTCTGCTCCACCGGCGCGGGCGTTTTTCTCATTACGCACGACCGCCCGCTGGCGCGTTCTGTTTCTGACCGGATCCTGCTCATGGAGCGGGGGAGGATCATCAGGGACCTGGCTCCCCGGGAGCTCGATGCGTTGATGGGGGCAGAGAATGGCCCTTGACTTCTACCGCCCCGGCAGGAGCCGCCTGCATTCGTTTGATGCCCGCGCCAAATTGATCCTGCTCTTTCCCGCGGTGGCGTGCTTTTTCCTGCCCGTGCCTGTCTGGACGCAGCTGCCGGCCCTGGCCGCGCTTGGCCTGCTCATCGTGGCCTCCCTGGGCCTTCCCGAGCTGTGGAAGCCTCTTCGGGCCATCGGCCCCGTGCTCATTCTCATCTGCCTCCTTACCCCGCCATTCACTCGCGGCGGGACGCCCCTCCTGAGCGTTTTCGGGTTTCCCCTCGTCACATCCAAAGGGCTTCTTGGAACCCTGTCCATGGTGACACGGTTTGCCGGAGTCACGCTGGCGTTCGTTGCGGTGTTCCGAACCATGGAGCCGGAGCACCTGGCCCTGGCGCTGCAGTGGTTCGGCGCGCCCTACGCGCTGGCGCTGACGCTCATGCTGGCGCTGCGCTACATTCCGTCCCTGGGAGCCACCTGGCGGAATGTCCAGGACGCACACAGGCTGAGAGTTGCGTCTCGACTGCCGTCAGGGATCTCCTCTCCGCGGCGTTCCCCTTCCCGCTGGCGCGATTCCCTCCCTGTCCTGACCTCCGTGCTCATCCAGGCGGTCAAGGGAATTCCCGCGCTTGCCGTTGCGTTGGAGAGCAGGGGATTCGGCCGCGGGGCTCCACGCACCTCGCTTATGTCCCTGAAAACAGGGAGATGCTTTGCCGTGGACCTGGCTGTGTGCGCGATTGCAGCCATCCTCCTGGTTGCCCCGCCGTTCCTTCTGCGGGTATAATTGCGGAGCCGGAGGTCGTTCATGCGGACGGATGAGCTCGTGATATCGCCTGCGCTTCGCATTTCAACATTGGCTGTTCTTGCCGCAGTGACCACCGTGTTCACCATCTTCATCCGCATCCCGTCTCCCGCCCGCGGCTATTTCAACCTTGGCGATGTCGCCGTTGCTTTCACGGCGTTCACCTTCGGGCCTGTCTCCGCCCTTATTGCAGGCGGCGTCGGGACCGCGCTGGCCGACCTGGCCGGCTCGTACGTCCAGTGGGCGCCCATCTCCCTGGTGGTGCACGGCCTGGAAGGGCTGGTCATCGGCCTGATTGCCCGGACTCGTCCGGGCAGCGCGCCGGTGTGCATCCTGGCAGGCGTTGCCGGGGTCATCGTCATGACGCTGGGCTACTTCGGCGGCGGTCTGATCCTCACGGGGATGGGACCGTCCCTGGCGGAAGCGCCCGGCAACGTGGTGCAGGCAGCCGCCGGAGTGGTCCTCGGACTCCCGCTGTCCATCGCCGTTGCCAAGGCCTACCCGCCGGTCCGGAGGTACTCGTGGTAGGAAGGGCGGAACCGGAGGCCGGCTCGCCCGCTTTCCTCCAGTCAGCGCTGCCGGAGGTGATGGAGAGGATCAGGAACGCGGCGCGGAGGGCGGGCAGGGACCCGTCGGAAGTCGTGCTGATGGCCGTGACCAAGGGGTTTCCCCGGGAAACGGCGGAGGCGGCAATTGCCGCCGGCATTACGCTCCTGGGTGAGAACCGGGTGCAGGAAGCGGAGCTGAAGTACGCGGAGGTTCCCGGGCCCTATGAGCTGCATCTCATCGGGCACCTGCAGCGGAACAAGGCCAGGACCGCCTGCGGGCTTTTCTCCTGCGTCCAGTCAATCGACAAGATCGAAACCGCGGAGGCCCTGGAGCAGAGACTTACCGAGCGCGGGAAGCTCATGGACGTTCTCCTTGAGCTCAACACAAGCGGGGAAGAGTCCAAGTCCGGGTTCCGCTCCGGCAACGACCTGCTTTCATCCCTGGAATCCGTGGGACGCCTTCCTCACTTGCGCGTCCGCGGATTGATGACCGTGGGCCCGCTCACGGATGAGGAAGACCGGGTGCGGCGCTCATTCGGGTCCCTTCGGGAGCTTTTCGAGAAGGTTCGCTCCGCGGGCTCGCTTCCCGGATTCACCGTCCTCTCCATGGGCATGTCGGGGGACTTCGAGATGGCCATCGAGGAAGGGGCTACCCTGGTGCGGATCGGGACGGCGTTGTTCGGGCAAAGGGGGCAGGCATGAGCCGCCGCGCTTCGCTTTTCCTTGTTGTGCTGGTGCTGATTGCGGGGATCCCCGTCGGTCTTTCCGCCCAGGACCATACGCCGCAGCCGTATTCTCCGGACGAGTTCCAGGGCTGGATGAAGGACCTCTGGCGGGCGGAGATCATCCTGGTCGGGTCGTTCCCCATCACCCTGTTCATGACGCTGGAGTCGTATGACCTTTACCGCTATTTCGACACGGGGTTCAACGCGACGTACGCGCCGTGGCCGTTCAACACGGGAAGCGCGCTCAACCTGACCGCGCAGGATCAGACGTTCATCATCGTGAGCGCCGTGAGCCTCTCCCTGACTGTCGCCGTCATCGACTTCATGATCGGCAGATGGAATGCAACCTCCCAAAGACCTTGAGGCAACCGTCAGTGACCCTGCCTGCGCAGGGATGCGCGTGGATGCCTTCCTCTCCGAGCATCTTGCCCTGTTCTCCCGGAGCCAGGCGCGCAGCCGGATCCTTTCCCTGCTGGTGAACGGCCGGCCTGCCCGGCTGGGCAAGAAGCTCAAGCTGGGAGACAGGATTGTGCTGGAGTGGGCGGAAGCTCCCGGTCCCGACGTGATCCCGCAGGACATACCGGTAACGGTGATCTTCGAAAACAGCGACGTGATTGTCGTGGACAAGCCGCAGGGGATGGTGGTCCATCCCGGGAGCGGCAATCCCTCGGGGACTCTTGTCAACGCTCTGCTTTTCCACTGCGAGCGCCTGGCAGAGCAGTTCGGGGCAGGTGACCCGCGTCCCGGGATTGTTCACCGGCTGGACAAGGACACATCCGGGGTGATCATCGTTGCCAAGAACCCTGCCGCCCATGATTTCCTTGCCCGTCAGTTCCAGGCCAGGACCGTGAAGAAGAGATACGTGGCCATCGTGAAAGGCGCGCCGAAGCCTCCCGTCGGGTCCCTGGAGACCCGGATTGCCCGCGACCCGAAAAACAGGAAGAGATTCACGTGCGTGCGCTCCGGGGGAAGGCCGGCCAGGACCTCCTGGAAAGTGATCCGGTCTTTTCCGGGCTATTCCCTGGTTGCCTTGTCACCGCACACCGGCCGCACGCACCAGCTCCGCGTTCACCTCCGCCACCTCCGCGCGCCGGTGCTGGGAGACCCCGTGTACGCCCGGCGGGACGGAAAGTTTCCGGACGCCACCCTGATGCTGCATGCCCGAAGGCTTTCCCTGGTGATTCCCGGCGAGCAATCTCCGCGGACGTTCGAGTCAGCGCTTCCCGCACGGATGCGGTTGGTGCTGGATCAGCTCTAGGCCTGAGCGCAACGGCAGCGCCGGCCGTGCGGGCCTCCCGGGCGTCTCTCAGAGCTTCTCCCCCAGGAACGGATTGTAGAGCTTCTCTATTCCGAGCTTGGACGGCGGCCCATGCCCAGGGAAAACCAGGACCTCGTCTCCGAGGGGGAGCAGCTTCTTGCGCACGGTAGCCAGCAGAAGCCCGCGAGCGTACCCGTCCCGGGTTGTGCCGATGGTCCCTGCCGAGAGCAGGTCTCCCGTGAACAGCATGTTGTCCAGCAGGTAGGACACTGAGTCGATGGAATGCCCGGGCGTTTCTATCACGCGGACGCGAAAATCTCCCAGGGCGAGACGGTTCCCATCCTCCACGTGGCGGGCCGGAAAGTCCAGGATGCTGGGCTGGTTGGCGTAAATGCTTGCGTCGTACACCTTGAGGAGCGACCTGATGCCGTTCACGTGCGCGGTATGGGAGTGCGTCACCAGGATCCAGCGGACAAAGAGCCGGTTGTTCTCCACCGCCTGCAGCAGCGGAGCATCGAAGACGCCGGGGTCCACCAGGATGGCGTCACCGCCGCCGTCGGGTCCGACAAGGTAGCAATTGGACATGCCCGTGCTGGAGAAAAGAGAAAAAAACTTCACGGCTCCACCTCCAGGAAAACCGCCTCGTTCGTATTGGAGAGGCGGAAGTCCACAACGGCGAGGTGCGCTGAGTCGAAGTGAGCCCGCGTGAGGTTGCAGTCCCGCATGCTCACTTTTTCCAGCCAGGACCCGATGAACCGGCTGCCGTACAGGTCCGAGTGATCAAAGGTGATGTCGTTTCCGCTGATGCCCAGGAAGTTTCCCTGGATGATTTCCGCATCTGAAAAGGCGCAGCCGTCAATCGTGGAACCGGCAAAGACCGCGTTCTGGATGTTGGATCCGGAAAAGTCGCAGTCCCGAATCGTGGCCCGGTCCAGGAACGACAGGTGGATGATTGCCCCGCTCAACCGCACGCGCGTGAAGCTTGCGGCCGTCAGGCGGCATCCCGAGATCTCCATGTCGCCAAGGTCTTCTTCCTGCAGCGATATTCCCGTGAGGTCCAGGTCCCGAAGCCCCGCCCCGCTCCTTGCGGCGCGGAAGATTTCCCTCACGTGTGAGGCGGCGTCGGGATGATGGACGACGCACAGGGTGGATTCCGCCAGCGCGGGCCGGCCGCAGCCCTTCTGGGCGCAGGGTCGTGGCACAAACATCGCCCCAGGGTACACGCCGGTGCCCTTGTGAGCAACCCGACGCGTGGATATACTGGTTTTTCGTCATGGCGGAAGGAAAGAAAGACGCCGGCCCGGCGTGCCATTTCTGCGGAACCGCGGTCGACAACCCGCGGGAGGTGTATCGCTCTTCCACGTGCGACTCTTGCAAGCGGGACCTCAAGATCTGCCTGAACTGCCGCTTCTACAGCCCCGGCATCCACTGGGACTGCTCTGAGACGATTGATGAGCCCGTCAACGACAAGGACAGGGCCAATTTCTGCACGTACTTCAGCTTCCGGAACACCCCGTGGAAGGGCCAGGGCTCAGGCCCCAGCTCTGATGCAAAAGAGAAGGCGCGGCGGAAACTGGACCAGCTCTTCGGCGATGGCTGATCCCATAGCTTTCCTGGACTCCGGAATCGGCGGTCTGCCCTACCTGGACAGCACGAGGTCTCTGCTCCCGGATGAGCGCTACGTATACGCGGTGGACCGCGCAAATTTTCCCTACGGGGAGAAAACGGCAGACCAGGTGACGGCCGCCATCAGCGGGCTTGCGGAGCGCATGATCAGCCGCGAGCACCCGCGGCTTGTCGTCGTTGCCTGCAACACCGCTTCCGTGGTGGCGCTGTCGGCCCTGCGGCAACGGTTTCCCCTGCCGTTCGTGGGCGTCGTGCCGGCGGTCAAGCCTGCCGCGGCTCTCTCCCGGCGCCATCGCGTGGGCGTGCTTGCAACGCGCCGGACCGTGGAAGGGCAGTACCTGCGGTCCTTGATCCGAGACCACGCATCGGACTGTACCGTGGTCAGCCTGCCGGCGGCGGGCCTGGTGGAGTTCGTGGAAGACGCCATGGAGTCATGCACCCCGGAGCAGAGAACGGCCAGGGTGCGGAAGGAAGTGGACCGCTTTCGCGACGCCGGGATCGACGCCCTGGTGCTGGGATGCACCCATTTTCTCCACCTGGAGCCGGAGTTCCGCGGCCTTCTGGAAAAGGAAGGGATCGTGCTGGTGGATTCGCGGGACGGGGTTGCGCGCCAGGTGCAGCGCCTCCTTGATGAGGCTGACGGCAGGAAGAAGGACCGGTCCGGTCCGGGCCGCCGGGCCGAATCCGGGCCCGACCCCCGCCCCGACACAATGTACGTGACCGGCGACTGGCCGATAGAGGACAGGTACCGTTTCTTTTCGCTCCAGTTCGGCCTTGAGCTGGCCGGGTCCATCTGACGCATGCCTGGCACCATCTCTGCGGAAGTCCTGAACGGCATCAACACCATCTACAGTGTTCGCGCGGACGGCAGGCTTTTGACGTGCAGGATCAAGGGCAAGGTCCTGAGCGGCGCCTGGTCCGTGAAGACGCGCCGGGAGAGAATGAACGAGGCACCGCTGGCGGAGGACATGGAGGAAGGCGTGGCCCGCGAGGCCAGGAAGCGGGGGACGCCCAGGCGGGAAACCTACAATCCAATTGCGCCGGGAGACCTCGTTGACGTGGTTCCCGACCCGCTTGATCCGCAAGGGGGGCTCATCATCGGCGTCCAGCCGCGGAAGACCAGCCTGACGCGATGGAACAAGAAGGGGCGGGCGCCGCAGGTCCTGGCGGCAAACGCCGACCTTGCCGTGTGCATCACCAGCCCTTCCTCCCCGCCTTTTCGGCCGCGCTTCATCGACCGGCTTATTGTCGCGGCCGAGGCGGGGAAGCTGGTCCCCGTCATCGTCCTGAACAAGGCGGACCTGCCCGTCCCCCCGGAAGCGCGGGAACGGCTGGACCACTACCGCCTGATGGGATACACGGTGCACTCCTGCTCCGCAATGACGGGAGAGGGCGTGTCGGAGCTTCGCCTGGCTCTCAAAGGCGCAACCGCCGTGTTCGTGGGCCAGTCCGGCGTCGGAAAATCCTCCCTCCTCAATGCCCTGAGCCCGCAGCTCCAGCTCAAGGTGGGTGTACTGTCACAGAAGCACGACCGGGGGAGCCACACCACAAATTTCTCTACACTCCTCCTGCTGGACGGCGGTCTTCGGGTCATTGACACGCCGGGCATCAGGGAGCTGGAGCTTGCCGACATCCTGCCCGACGAGGTGGGCTTTCACTTCCGGGACTTCATTCCTCACATGGAGGGCTGCGAGTTCCAGCCCTGCCTCCACGCAGGTGAGCCGGGGTGCTCCGTCATGCAGGCCGTGGAGAGAGGCGAGATCCATCCGGATCGCTATGAGAGCTACGCGCGGATCCTTCGGGAGCTGCAGGATTCCGGGAGGCAAGGCCGTGGATGAGCATGCGATCTCCCTCCTGGAGTTTCCCAAGGTGATGGACGAGCTGGCCGCGCTCTGCATGAGCCCGATGGGCGTCGAGCTTCTCCGAAGGCAGGAGATCCTTCTCTCGCCGCAGGAGATCGCGGAGAGACTCTCCCTTGCGGGCGCATTCAAAGGAATGCTGGAAAACGGGTCCGAGCCTCCGGGCCTCGACTTTCCGGACGTTGCCGAGGTTTTGCCCCGGCTGGGAAAGGAAGGCCTGCAGCTGGAAGGGGAGGAGCTTGCGGCGGTGGGCCGCTGCGTCCTGTCCGGGCTCAAGCTCCGCCGGCACATCCTCAAGGCTGCCCCGTCATCATCGCTTGTCCCGTTGGCAGCGGACATACCGGACCTCTCAATTCTTTCCCGCGCCATCTTCCACATGCTGGACCATGAGGGAGTCCTGCGGGAACGGCAGATCCCCGTCCTGGCCGGCATCCGTGAGCGC
>Ga0335078_10015266_pt1 | contig 11403 bp, 6 predicted proteins | sample Lox_Sample_32_FD_206711 | JGI IMG/M metagenome (GOLD analysis project Ga0335078, IMG submission 206711) | Soil microbial communities from Loxahatchee National Wildlife Refuge, Florida, United States - Lox_Sample_3.2 | ecosystem: Environmental > Terrestrial > Soil > Wetlands | place: USA: Florida...
AAAAGTCCTGCAAAAAAGGCGAAGATAGATGAAACAGGCCAGATCCGATGAGAACCCTTTCCGAGTTCTCGACGAGAATAGCCCAAGTCGTCCCCCGTTGCAAGCCCATCTGTCCACCTCTAACCTCCAGGCCCTCAGAATTCGAGTCTTCGGCATCAGGCCGTATTTACCAAATCGTGGTCTCTCAAGAAAATTGCTGGTTCCCGGCAGACATCAATAGCCAATGCGTCGCTATGAATAAGCTCTAGAACCCCCATGGCATGGACATAATTTCCGAATCGGTTGGTTGACATAGGATAATTGTCATTATATTCTGGTTCGCGTATCTACAGGTCTCTCGATGAGGTAAGCGGCCAAGATAGCGCACGGGTAGTTAGAAATGTGAACATCGAGCGGATTTCCGGGTAATCGCTGAGAGGCTCCGCACCGCCAACGAAATGAAATGGCGATGAAAGTCATAATAGTATAGTAGGGACCTGTTTACTCCTTACCTACGCGGGAAACCATGAAGGAATGCCCACCTGCAAGCGCGAAATGCGGGACGGTTTTTTTTCTGTCCCTTTGACGGCACCCCGCTCGTCGAGAAGCCGAAGCGCGATAAGTTGATCGGCGTCCTGATTGACGATAAATACCGCATTGAGGAGAAAGTCGGCGAAGGCGGAATGGGTACCGTCTACCGCGCGACTCACGCCTATATAGGAAGCACCGTCGCGGTCAAGGTGCTGCACGCCCACCTCTCCTCGGACAGCACCGCCCTGGAACGATTTCGCCGCGAAGCTCGAGCAGCAGGCCAGATTAGACACCCCAACGCCGTCGCGGTAACCGATTTCGGTGTTACCAGAGAGGGCGGCCTCGCCTATCTTGTGATGGAATTCCTTGAGGGCGTCGAGCTGCGCAGCAAAATGAAAGGCCGCCCGCTCGAATACGATGAGATCCTCGATATAATCAGGCAAACCTGCGCCGCGGTGAGGGCTGCCCATTCAAAAGGCATCATTCACCGCGACCTGAAACCGGAAAACATATGGCTATTGACCGACGAAGACGGCGCCCAGCGGGTGAAGGTGCTGGATTTTGGTATCGCCAAACTCAAAGCCGTTTCTGGTGAAGGGACTCTTACCGAACAGGGAATGATCGTCGGCACGCCTTACTATATGTCGCCCGAGCAGTGCACCGGCGGCGCCGAGCTTGACCCGCGGTCCGATGTCTATAGCCTTGGGGTCATCTTGTTTGAAATGCTGATAGGCGATGTGCCTTTCAGAGCACCAACTGCTATGGGCGTTGTTGTGAAGCACATTAACAACTTGCCATCGCCGCCGAGCGCTTTGCGCAACGACATCCCGGCTACCATTGATGATGTGGTGCTCAGAGCTCTTTCAAAAAAGCGCGAGGAACGCCAGCCGTCCGCTTCGGCGCTCGCGCTCGAGCTGGAAAAGGCGATGGTAGCCGCCGGTATTGAGGTCAAGGCTCTGACACCAAGGTCGCTGGACCAATCGACGCCGCCTGATTTTTCGATTCCCCCGGTCAATGAAGCGCCTACCATCCCTGAACAGGCGGGGTTAAAGATTCCTACCCCGCGGGTGGCGGGTACAAGAGGCGGGGCGGCCGCAACCAAGGCGACCGTGGACAGTACCAGGCTTATGGATGAGTCGCCCGGCTTTTCGGGCTGGCTTAGAACTACTTTGGGCGAGGGAGCTAGGCGACGGTGGCTCCCGGTTGTTGGAGCCGCTTTGGTACTTGTTGTCGTAGCGGCCGTCTGGCTCATATCCACCAGAAAGCCTTCCGACGCCAGTAGAGGTAAGGATGGGGCGAAAGGTGCCATCGGCAAGCCGGCCGCACAGCAAACCGCCTGCCGGTCCTCGTTCAATTGTTACGACTTTCTCGACTACTCTCATCGTCTGGAACGTTTCAGTCCGAAGGGGCAGTCCAAAGCGCGACGCTAGGAATAAATAAACCCAGACATTGAGGTCGAAAGGTGTTGACAAGCTGGCGGCCGGGCCTTATACTGGCCTTCCGAAATTGAAAACCACTTTCAATTTCATGTTATTGAATAGCAGGATGATTTCTGATTTGCCGATTGGGAAAGCGGCGGTGTAGGAGGCGGAGGAGTTATGGGTTGGGTGAAGGACTGGGTTTCGGGTTGGGTTATGGGCTGGGCCGATCCGCGTGCTCGCAGTTTGGGCTCTGGAGTGAATTATTCTAATGAAGCCGGTGTGGGGCGCCAAGCCACCGGAAGAGATCGCCATGGCCAACGTCTGGTCCTAATTCTGGTGGCGGCATTTCTAATAGCCGGACATAGCGAACTGGTCCTGGGCGCTGGGTATGGGGGGAGTCTTTCTGGGACCGTGACCGATCCCAGCGGAGCGGCTGTGGCCGGGGCCACGGTGACGGCTACGGAATCGGCGACGGGCGTGAAGCAGGCGGTGACCACCGACGCCCAGGGGTTTTATTCATTCCAGGGACTGGCGGTTGGACGCTATGACATCCGAATTGAGGATCGGGGGTTCAAGCCCCTTTTGCAGGCCGGGGTTTTGGTCGAGGTCAATAAGAAGGTCGTATTGGACGCGTCGCTGGCCCTTGGTGAACGGGAGGAGACAGTAACAATCTCAGGGTCGGGGGCTCACGTTGAGACGACTGACACTCAGATGGGCGAGGTGATCTCTGCCTGTCAGATGACAGCCGTGCCTCTTAACGGCCGCAGCTACACGGATCTGCTATCGCTTCAAACCGGGGTGGCCCCGGTCACATCGCTGACCGTGGACACTCAGCAGGACGTGGGCGTCAGCGCGTTTTCTCCGTCCGGTGATTTGAATCCGGGCACTATATCGATCAACGGCCAGCGCGAGTTCGCCAACAGCTTTGTGCTGAATGGGAGCGACGTCGAAGAGGACGTCAATATGGGCACGGCGATTATTCCGAACCTGGACTCAATCGCCGAATTCCGAATTCTGACCAGCAATTTTGACGCGGAGCACGGAGAGTTCAGCGGCGGCCAGGTCGGCGTGGTGACCAAATCCGGATCGAATTCGTTTCACGGAAATGCGTTCGAGTTTCTTCGCAACACAAACCTGGATGCGCGAAACTTCTTCTCTCCAAGCCGGGGGGCTTTCAGGCAGAACCAGTTTGGGGGCACGTTTGGCGGTCCGATCGTCCAGAACAAGGTCTTCTTCTTTGCCGATTATCAGGGAACGCGCCTGACAGAGGGGATCGACACCGGCGAGATCCCGGTTCCTTCGGCATCGGACCGCACGGGCGACTTGTCGGACCTGGCCGGGTCGTTTGAGACCGTCAACCAGAACGGACAGGCTGTGCCGACGGCGGTGAGCGGGCCGTTTCTCGCCGGGCTGCTCTCACGGAAACTGGGATATGCGGTCACCGCGGGCGAGCCGTACTTCTCCCCGGGATGCACGAATCCGTCGCAGTGTGTTTTTCCGGGCGCCAGAATCCCCATGAGCGCGTGGTCGTCGCCGGCGCTGAATCTGCTCAAATACATTCCAGGGGCTAACAACTCAAACGGGACATTTTCAACGTCATCGTCCAACTTGACTCTGGGGGACAACAAAGGCGCCTACAGATTCGACGCGACAACGCGGTGGGGCCAGTTGTCGGCCTATTACTTTTTGGACGATTGGTCACAGAACAATCCATATCCAGTGGCCCAGGGAGGCGCCAGCGTCCCAGGCTTCAACGCGTCGAATACCGGGCGCGCGCAGTTGATATCGCTGGGCGACACAAAGACATTCGGCTCTACGGCGGTGAACGAGTTTCACTTCAGCATAATGCGCGACTCCACCGATCTTGGGCGGCCGATTGGCGGGGTTGGGACCAGCCTTGCGTCCCAGGGATTTGTGGTGGGACCCGGCACGCCGGGCATCGTTGCGCTGTCACCCAAGACAGAGGGAGTCGAAAGCGTCGACTTCAACAACTTCTCAATTGGGACCAACACCAACGAGCTGAAGCAGGTCAACAACACGTTCCAGGTTAGGGACGGTTTTTCAAAGGTTACCGGGACACATACGATCAAGGTTGGCGCCGACTTTCACTACGACCAGGTCAACACCAACCCAATAGCGCAATACGACGGGAATTTCATATTCTTCGGCAGCGAGACCGGAGTTGATTTCGCTGACTTTCTGCTTGGGGTTCCCAGCCAATACAACCAGAGTCAGCTTCAGGCGTTCTACGGACGCAATAAATACGTGGGCATCTATGGGCAGGATAGCTGGAGAGTGACCCGGACTCTGACGTTGAACTACGGTCTCAGGTGGGACCGAATCGAGCCCTGGTACGAGAAATACAATCAGATCGCTACGTTTGTTCCGGGGCAACAATCAGTCGTGTTCCCGGGCGCGCCTGCCGGCATTCTGTTTCCAACCGATCCAGGCGTCCCGCGAACGCTTGGGCCCGCGGGCAATCACGATTTCGCGCCGAGGTTGGGATTGGCGTGGTCGCCGGAGGGCGGCAAGGGATCGCTATTGGGAAAGATTCTTGGCGGTCCCGGTAAAACGAGCATTCGCGCCAGCTACGGAATTTTCTACACCGCAATCGAGGCATTAACCATTGGTATCATGAGCGCGAACGCGCCCTATGGCAGCACATACACCAGTCCGGCGCCGCCGCTGTTTGCGACTCCATTTATCACAGCGTCCAACGGTCAAAACATTGGACAGGCGTTTCCCTTGCAGCTTGCGCCGCTGAACACGTCGGCGAGTCATCCGGATTCCTCGATCAACTGGGCGCAATTCGAGCCGATCAGCGGGATGCCGAACTACCCGACGACAAACACGATCCCCTACACCGAAGAGTACATGTTTTCAATCGAGCGTGGCCTGGGAAACAACACGCTCCTGAGTGTGAGTTACGTTGGCGCACAAGCCCACCACCTTCTTGTAATGCAGGAGGCCAACACGGGCAACCCGGGACTGTGCCTTCAGCTCAGCAATCCTGCCAATCTAGCGCCGGGGCAGGTCCCGTGCGGTCCATTCGGCGAAAGCAATGTCTTCGTCACAAAATCCGGGCAAGTAATCAACGGGACAAGGGGCCCGTTAGGGCCGAACTTCGGCAGCGATACGGTTCAAAGCACGATTGGCAATTCCAGCTACAACTCGTTGCAGGCGACGCTCAGGCACACCAGCGGACGGTTGCAAGTGCTTGCCTCCTACACCTACAGCAAGTCTCTGGACCAGTCATCGAATCTTGGCGAAGAAGTCAACCCGATAGATGCGCGGCTGAGCAGGGCGTTATCCGCCTTTGATATCCGGCATAACTTTATCGCGAGCTACAGCTACCAAATTCCGTTGGAGCGTTTGTTTCACGCGGCGAACCGCGCCACACAGGGGTGGGAGGTTTCCGGCATCGCGCACCTCAGCACGGGGTTGCCGGTGACCTTGATTAACAACGGCGACAATTCTTTGTTGGGCGCCGAGCCGAACGGGATCAATAACTTTGGAGTGGATGAACCAGATGTCGCGGCAGGACGGCTGAACCTGAACCACAACCCGCGGAACGGGCAGGATTATTTCAACGCGGCTCTGTTTAGCGTAAATGCCTTGGGAACGCCTGGCACGGCGTCAAGGCGGTATTTTTCGGGGCCGGGACTGAACAATTTTGACATGGCGATTTTGAAAGGCCTGCGGATAACCGAATCGAAGTCGCTCCAATTTCGGGTGGAAGCGTTTAACGTATTCAACCACGCTCAGTTTTTCGGACCATTGTCGGTTGACGGAAACATCAGCAGCGGTACGTTCGGCCAGGTGGTAAGCGCGGCGGCGCCGCGGCTTGTCCAGGCGGGCGTCAAATTCGCGTTTTAACGATCTAGAGAGTCGGTCGAAAATTCCAACCGGGCGGGACCTACTCTCTTAGCAAGCTTAAATCAATAAGGAAGCGTTTGGTCCGGACATGGTCAAACGAGCGGTTCTAGTAGGCGAACCTCATTGCATCGGACCATTTGACAGCCTAGCGGATGCGCTGTGCGGACCTTCATCACTTCTCCCTGGCCTACAAGGAAGAGCATGGCCTAGAAACACATGAGGTGTTGTCCCTGCACAGTCCCGCCGTGGGATCGGAATCTGATCCAGACACGCCATAGAGCAAGCGCATCGAACAGGTAAATGGCTTTGTCGAAACGGCAATGGTACGTCAATCGGAGTAAGCGCCACTACTTCCCTCTTGAGCAGCTCAATAGTTACAATGTGAGGATTGTCAAAGTGGCTTGGACCGGCGGGTTTGACTGGTCGTGCATTCGGTAGTATGGCCGGTGCCTTCGCGAGTATTATGAGCAACGAACATGCGGCGGAATTGAGCAGATCGTACCTCCTCAGCGTCATCTTGTTGACCCTTGTTCTGCCCGCCTTATCTATCGTCGTAGAGTGCCTGACACGCGGAGAGCAAATCAGATCTCCGATTCTTTGGGGCAAATGGGTTATCTTTTGGGCTGTTGGCGTCCGGCTTCTGACCGCCGGGCTGAGGCAGGTGCTGAATCCTTCGTTCACAGCGAGGGCCATATTCAACATTGAGGACCACTCAAGCCACGCTATAGTGAGAGAGTTGGGCTTCGCCAACATTTGCTTTGGAGCGACGGGCATTATCTCGTTGTTCGTTCCGTCTTGGCGGGTCGTCAGCGCTTTCGCGAGCGGCTTGTTCTACGGAATTGCGGGGATCAGCCATATAGTTAAAAAGCCCGCGGGCCCGAATGAGGTGGTAGCCCTGGCTTCGGATATTTTTCTATTTGCACTGCTGGCGGCATATCTGTTCATGATGATCTAGGAGTTTGCAGGCGCTGAAGATGGACATGTCGCCAATGTCAATCGTCCATGTCAATCAGGACTCGCGGGGTAGCAGTCGATGAGGAAAGACGAGATCGCCATTTCGCCAGCGCGTTCCGAGCCGGGCGATCTGTCGCCCATGGGGGCCCCGAGTCTATCCACGGAACAGGACGATGGACCGGACTATTACATCGAAGGTGGCCTGATGGTGTTCACAGCTCGATATCACCTGAGACGAGGCTATTGTTGTCAAAGCGGCTGCCGCCACTGTCCCTTCGGCGAAGGGGCATAATTGTCGAATTGATTAAAGAGTGGTTGGAATTGTTCGATGAGGCTGAATCCGGAACTGCTGTACAAACAGGCTAATTCCAAAGAATCGGGGGCGTCAAAATTGAGCAGATATGGGTGGTCGAGATTGGTTCGTTGCGCAACGGTTTTTTTGTCGCTGCTCGCGTTGTTCGCGGCAGTCGTTGCAGGGAGCGCTCCTGGGCGAGCGCTAATCGGGCATACCAAGAGCCGGGGGACCCAGGGCGTCGGCGTACATGTGGTCATGATATCGATCGACGGCATGGTTCCCGACTATTACACTCACCCTGAGGCGCTAAACCTTAAAGTTCCGACCATGGTTTCGATGGCGCACGACGGCGGTTACGCCGACGGGGTGGAGGGTGTATACCCCACCATCACTTATCCGGCGCACACTACCCTGATAACCGGGGTGCGCCCGGCAGCGCACGGGATAGTTCAGAACACGATCTTCGAAGCTCCAACCGATCCGCAGACAAAGGCATGGTATTGGTATTCGAAGTCTCTAAAGACTGACACCTTGTGGTCCCAGGCTAAGAAAGCCGCACTGACGACCGCGGCGGTCGGCTGGCCAGTCACGGTCGGGGCCGATATTGATTACAACGTGCCTGAAATCTGGGACCCGATGGAACAGCCGATTACGGGTAGGCGGTCGATTGAGCTATCCACTCCCGGCTTGATCGGGAAGGCTTTTCCGAACGGAGTAACATCACGGGGGGATGAGTTCCGGACGGAGGCGAGCGAATTCATTCTGAAGTCATACAAACCCAACCTGATGATAATTCATCTGGCAGAGTTGGATTCAACGCACCATCTGGCGGGGCCGCGGACCCCGGCGGCCATCGCAATGGCTGAAAAGCAGGACGGCTACATCAAGCGGATTGTGGACGCCACTCGGGAAGGCGGCTTTTTTGACACCACCACCTTCTTCATCGTGTCGGACCATGGATTCGCGGCGGTCAATAAGGACTTTGAGCCCAACGTCGTCCTGGCCCAGGCTAAGCTGATCACCCTGGACGCGCAGGGAAAACCGGTAGCCTGGAAGGCGGCTGCCTGGCCCGCGGGCGGGTCCTGTGCGATCGTCCTCCACGATCCGGCTGACAAAGAAACGGCCCGTCAGGTTACGGCGCTGTTTTCGGATATCGCCAAACGGAAGGATTCGCCAATAAGCAACGTTGTGGTCAGGAATGATCTCAATAAACTAGAGGCGATACCTGAGGCGTTGCTTATGCTGGATGGCGCAGAAGGCTATACCTTTGGCGGCGCGTTTACCGGCCAAGAGGTCCACCCGACGGCAGCGACCTACCGGGGCACGCATGGATACTTACCGACGAAACCTCTGATGCGGTCGTCTTTGATCGTGTTTGGCCGCAGCGCTAGGCCCGGGTCGCACCTGCCGCTGGCCAGAATGGTCGATATTGGACCGACCGCGGCGTCGATACTCGGGCTGTCGCTTCCAAGGGCCGAGGGCCGCCCAATCAGCGCTTTGACGAAGCCTTAGTGCGGCAGATCGGAGATGATAGCATATAAATATGCCCTCCTCGTGACCGACAACTATTGTTTCTAGATACCTCGACAGCCTATCGCCAAGATTGAATCGATATCGCACAATCTACAACAACTTCGTCAGTTTGGCGACGGAACAGGGCTTAAGTTCTTTAGATTAGTTTCTGTTAGGGCGAGTCTACACTACATTCATTGCCACTGGATACCGCCTTGGCCGTTTTCAACAGGAAAGACTGCCGATAATGATATCTCGAATGGCCGATTCGGCAGTCGGCCTCTTCGACTTTTGGGGCTCATCTTGGCTACTTGCAAACGTCCGTTGGGGAAGGACGCGCCAGCGCCACCATTTGCTAACCCACGGCGGCATGCCTTCGTCTATGGCGAACGTCACGGCGATGGGTTCTATGGCGAGGGGGTCGATGCTGGCCTGCCTTGCTTGAATGCCCGGTATAGTTGACCTCTTGCAGCAATTTGATCTGCTCTGGCGTAATCATATCGCGGGGCTCTGCATGTTCGATGGGCAATTCATCCGGCATGCCCTCGTCTGGCTCCCACTGATTCGTTTGAAAGTTATAGCGCCACTCTGGAATGCTTGGCTTGATGAGCTGCGCTTTTGGAAATTGCGATGAAGCCTTGGGTCAATCTGGTATGGAGCCGGGGAATCGCCGCGCAGCTTCGGTTTGGGATTCTGTCTACCGCGCGCGCTTATCGATCCACATAGCACGAGAAAAATGCCAACAACAACCGCAACGCCTGGCGTACTCTTGCCCCTGATCATCATGCACTTCGCTTTCATCACTTCTTCAGCCACGCTTCCCGGATCTTCAACTGATCCGGCGTCGGATCGGGCACTTCTTCAAGTGAATAGGTCGTTTGGGGCCGGCCGCCCACTTTGACAGGTATGCTCTTGGTGGCTCCGTTTCGATTTATAGATATCGACACTGTCTGACCGATTTTCTGGTTCAGCATCCCAAAAGCTTCTCGCACAGGTGTACCATCGATATCCGCAACCGAGTCACCCACTGCAAGACCGGCCTTTTCCGCCGCGCCGCCAGGCTCAATTCTGCTCACCTGCAGACCGCGGCCCGCTGCCGGGCGCAGCCCCATTCCCAGGTCGGCTACCTCAACCGATGACTTCTTAAGTCTGTATCCCGCATCTCCGAATATCGTATCGTAGGGCGGAACATCTACCCATTCTATATACTTCCTAAAGAAGTCGTGATAGTCCTTCCTGGTCAGCCGATTGATGACGTCGATCAGATCCTCCGTTGAGAATCCCTTCCCGCGCTTATAAAAGTCCCGATACAACGTCGTCATCACATCGTCGAGCCGGTGCTCTCCGCCGGTTTGGTGCAGTATCGACAGGTCGAGCAGTGCGCCGAGGTTCTGACCCTGTGTGTAATAAGAGATGGAAAACTGCACCGGACTGTCGTATCCAAGCCAGGTGGAAACTGAGGATTCCGCGGGAGAAATATAGGCCCGTGCCTCGTTGGTTTCCACTCCTTCAATGGCAGAACTGACCGTGCTGATGAATTGAGCGCGGCCGATCAGCCCCGCGCGATAACGGGACAGGTTGCCATAGTAATTCGTGAACCCTTCCGAAACCCATAGCAAAGGTGTTTCGTCTTCGCGCGAATAATCATAGGGCCACATTTCGACCGGCCTGATTCGCTTTACGTTCCACAAATGGAAGAATTCGTGAGCGCCTGTGCCGGCCAATCGTTCTGGCGTTGCGAACCCACCCCGCGGAGCGAACGCCACATGCGAACTCAAATGCTCGAGAGCCCCGCCGGCGTTTGACTCCGGCGGAGCAAAGAAATAGAAGTAGGTGTATTTGCTGTATGGCAGTCCTCCAAACATAGCGCTATCGGCTTGTGCGACCGCCGCCACCATCTTGCAATATTTCTCCGAATCCTCTTTTGAGAACGCTCCCGCCGGAGTAACGACCAGATAGTGCGGCTTCCCTTCCACCTCAAAGCGGGTCAGATCGAACTTACCCATTTCAGTCGGAGAATCAACCAGGGTGTCATAGTCCGGCGCGGTAAAGACGGTTGGGTCTGACGTGGCCTCAAGCGCCGAGGCAATCTTCCATTCCTTTGGTATATCTAAAGTGACTTTGCTCGGGCTGTCGCGATGTCCTTCCGGCATCAAGAATATCTCGGTGCCCGTGAAGAACGCGAAATCGGGCGTGATCTTCGCCTGGTTCAGCGCAAGGACATTCGCGTAATAATCAAACTCCGCGGTAATTCGGCTGAGCCCGGCGGTCTTAATCCGCCAGGTTTGCTTGCGGGTCATCGTGTGCGGCAGCAGATTGCTCTTCGCATCTTTGACCTCAAACCTCAAAATGTTCTTTGCATAGTTTTCAATCGTGTACCACCCAGGCGTCCACGTTGGCAGCGACAAATCAACAGCCGGCTGATTGATATTTTGAACATCGGCCGTTACGTGAAACAGATGCCGGTCGATACTGGCAACCTTGACCGTATAATCGACCCTGAATTTGCCGGGTTGAGCGCTGGCAAGCGTCGCCAGCATCACTATCGCCACAACCGCTTCGCAAGCCAGGGTCAACAACCGGTAGGCTCTGTAATCATGCTTTCCGGGCCTCGGATACAGTGTGCGCTTCATGTTTCCTCGGGTGGTTGTAGATGTGCTCACCGCAAAAGGCGCGCGGGAACAAAGAGGATTTTACAAGGTTATGATGACAGGGCCAACACGATTAGATCCGGGACAATCCGGGACGACCAACCACGTTGGCTGTGGAAGTTCCCAGGAATGGAATTCTTTTTGTCTAATCGATATTTTGCGGTTCCCGGTGGCCGCCGGATTG
>Ga0335078_10015267_pt1 | contig 11403 bp, 9 predicted proteins | sample Lox_Sample_32_FD_206711 | JGI IMG/M metagenome (GOLD analysis project Ga0335078, IMG submission 206711) | Soil microbial communities from Loxahatchee National Wildlife Refuge, Florida, United States - Lox_Sample_3.2 | ecosystem: Environmental > Terrestrial > Soil > Wetlands | place: USA: Florida...
TAAACAAACAGATAGCTCGTCAACGTGAGTACCGCCAGCACACTCGCAAGTGCATTGACAGCGACGAGGAGGTAGGCGGCGCCAATGATCGAAAGCGCGACTCCGAACCAGGCTGCAGCCGCAGGCCGCATTCTGCCGGCGGCCACCGGGCGTCTGCACGTCCGGCGCATCTGCGCATCGAAGCGATGTTCAATGTATTGGTTCAGAGTGCCTGTGCCGCTAGCTACCAGCAGCGTGCCGCACAAGACGTTCACGAGCCGCACGAATGGGAAGGGGTGCAGATTGCCAGGACAACCCAGGTAGAATCCCGTAAACGTCGCAATGACGATGAGAAAGTTTACTTCCGGCTTGGTAAGAGTCCACAAGTCGGGAAGGGCCACGCGCAGTGTTGCCAACCATGGTGGCCGTACAGCGGTGCAAGAAGCTGTCATTAAAGGACCCCCACCTCGGCAGCGTGCCTTGGTTCGCCCGAAATGAGCCGAGCTGTCACTACCAGTGCCGGGACCAGGTAGGCAAACGTCACCGTAACCCACATGAGCGCTCCGGCTAGCGCCTGGTCTTCGAGAGGAGACAGTCGAAAATGTCCACCTCCGTGCAAGTAAGGGTGGTACACAACATGACCACAAAACGCCAGGAATGCCGAAAGGGCATCGCATGGCAGCGTGGCAAAAAAGAGATAGAGCGGAACCGACCAGCGCGTCGCCGTCGCCGCGGGCTGGACGACTGGCCACCAAAACAAGATTCCCGCTATGAAAAAGGTGGCCTGCTCGAGGTCGTGCCAATAGTGCGATCGCAGCGCCAACTCAAAGGCGGCCGGGATATGCCAGAAGATGACCGTAAGGCTGCCCGCGAGCCAGCAGAATGCTGTGTGCGGACGCCAACGAGCGACGACGGAGGGCGCACCCAGAAGGATCAGCGGGGCTGCCACGAGCATCAGCACAAGATGCTGCAGCATGTGCGCGGTCAAGAGATGATGATCGAGGTGCGCGAGGGGCGACGCAACCATCGCCCACAGCGCGGCGACGCCGAGTGCTATCCATACGCGCTTCACGGCTGCGCTCCGGACATACGGGAAGCATCCTGGGCCGGAGGCTGGCTCGAAGGATGCAGCGTCTCTAGAAACGAGACCAAGGCCGCCGTTTCCGCCGGATTCAAATTCTTCCCGTATGCCGGCATGTTGCCACCGCCTTGCAGGACCTGGCGCACGAGTTGATCCTCCGTCAGTCTGACGGCGACCGCGTCGAGAGCCGGCCCTCGCTTGCCGCCGTTTTCTCCGAGCGCGTGGCAGTTGTGGCATTGCTTTTCTTGAAAGACAAGCGCTCCCTGGACCTGTAGAGGCGTTCGCGCGGTCACAAACTTGGACGGGATGGGAGCCCCGGTCCCGGCATCCATAACCGGACTCCAAGGGGCATGGCTCGCCAGGTTGGTGAACGTGCCCAGCGCTACTGCAGCCAGCAGAATCGTCAGGACCGCGATAGGGCGCCGCTTCCAACTCTTCTCCCCTTCGCCTGAAAAGAAGGGGAGCAACAGTAAAACGACCAATGCGATCACGGGCCCGATCAACAGAACCGGGGTTTCGAGCGCTGGCGGAAGCAAGGACAGAAGCGCGTACAGCCAGAGGAAGAAGAAATCCGGGCGCGGCGCCGTCTGGATGACCCGGGGGTCCGGTTGGCCGCTCGGGCCGAAAGGACCGAAATACAACGCACAAGCGGCGATACAAAGTAGAATTACTCCGGAGAATACCGCGTCTTTCCATACTCCATAGGGCATAAACGGCACGCCGTCTGAGTGTGTCAAGTTGTGATACTTCTCCAGATAGTCGGATCGGCGAACCAGGCGGCCCGGCATAGGCCACTCGTTGATACCCAACTTGAGGACGAGCAGCACATGCAATCCCACGAAAAGCATCAGAGTACAGGGAATCACGAACACGTGTAGCGCGAAGAAGCGGGAGAGCGTTTGGCCTGCGATGATCGGGCCGCCCAAAACGAGTGTGACCATCGCGGGTCCCAAAACCGGCACGCGGCTGACAATCGATGCTCCGATTCCCAGTCCCCAATACGCATCCTGGTCGAACCGCAGCACCTGGCCGGTGAAAGCCATGCCGAGGGTCATCAGCAGCAGAAAAATACCGAGAATCCAGGTCAGCTCCCTGGGAAATTTGTAGGCTCCAAAAAGAAACACCTGGACCATGTGAACCAGCACGATGGCCAGCATGAAATTCGAACCCCAGCCGTGCAGCGCGCGAATGAACCATCCGAGAGTTACCTGATGGTTCAGGATCTGCAGACTATTCCAGGCCTCGCCGGCCGAGGGCACATAAATCAGCGCGAGAAGGATGCCTGTGACAAGCTGCAGGCAGAAGGCAGTCATCGCCGCGCTGCCGAACACGTAATACCAGCTGGCAGTCTCCCGTGGGATGGGGTGCGCCATCGTCTCGCGGATCGGCGCGCCGAGCTGCAGCCTTTCATCGAGCCAGTTGCCAACTTTGGGTATCAGGCGCATGGCGGTCTCTTCTCCTTGTTGCAGGCGGAAGGGCCTGGCGTGGGCAGTTCACCTGTCTGGATATGCAGTTTCCCGTCGAGGATCTTGAACGGGTATTCGAACAAGCCGCGCTCAGGCGGGCCGGATGCGCGCGCGCCGTCCGCGTAGTAGGCTCCACCATGGCAGGGGCACATGAAGAGGCCGGACTGCGGGAACCAACGCACGGGACAGCCCAGGTGCGCGCAATTTATCGCGAAAACCTGAAATTGATCCCCATCGGTGTGACGCACCCAGCAGGGAATGTCGGCGGTGTCTCCATCCCAGGTTCGGGCGACCGGGTTGCGATAGGTAGCCAGGCGCGTCTGGCCGGAGGGAAACTGATCGACCGAGCCGAGCGGAATCCAGCTTTCGTAGGCTTGCTTCCGCCCGCGGGTGACGGGCGAGAGGAGATACCGCACGATCGGTACACCTAGAAAGGCGCCCACGACACCGTTGAACAGCAACGAGAATTTCAGCAACATCTGACGTCTGGAAAGTCCGCTGGGGACACTCATTGAAAACCTCCTGGTTGATCCAAATTTTGGCGATTCGATTTGGCTGATAAAGGCATGCGTTGTGCTGCCAGCCACGCGACCACGTCAGTAACATCGGTATCGGACAGCGGCCTGCCCGGTACATCCCCACGCCAGTCCGGCGCACCGAGGGCCGGCATGCCGGTGATGGTTACCGTGCGCAGGTGTTGATCGCTAACCAGTGCCAGATACGAGCTGTCCGCGATTGGTCCGCCCCGCCCGCTATGGCCCTCCGGGCCGTGGCAGGAAGAACAGAAAGTCACGAATACGTTTTGGCCGCGCGCTGCGTTACCCGGCGTGGACGCTGCATAAGCCGGAGGCTTGTCTTTGCCGAAGTCGTCGGGCCTGGCCCAGCGCGCCCGAATTCCACGGACGAGGATGTCGATCTGGGCATCCGTCAACATGCCGCCATCTTTCTGCGCGAACGCGGGCATGGCGGTTCCAGGCCTGCCCGCTTCGACCACGCGGCGGATCGTAGCATCGTTCGCAATTGCCAGATATACAGGCGTGCCAATTCCCACCGTCAATCCTCCCTGCCCATCCCCGCCGTGGCAACCCGAGCAGTTCTGACCGTAGAGCAGGCGGAAATCGGCTACTTCGCTGGGGCGAATGACAGGCGCCTCCGCGGCGCGACGGCCCGGCGCTCCACAAGACGTAATCCCCAATATGGCTGCGATTCCCAGAGCGCTGTACTTCATAGCCTCTTGTCCTCCTCATGTTCTGCAACCAAGCCCGGCGCCTCTATACCCATGCGAACGGCCAGCGGTACGTTCCGTCGCGTGGGTATTCGTTCCTGAACCGTAACCACGAATCCCGCTACAATTCCAAATCCGATTTGGGAGAGAACAAACCACACCCAGTCGATACGCTGGTTCATCACCGGGTTGACGAACGCCAGGTTCCCGTAGATCAAGCCAGACCACATCAGCGGCGCTACGAAACCGCCCAATAGAATGGGATGCCGTGGGAGCATCGGCAACATCGCTCCATACAGTACTCCGACCAACAGTGAGATCAGCAGGTGAATCGGAACGGCGACCAGTAAGTGAGACAAATTGAGACTTCCAATCTGGGACGAGGTTATGGTGGGAAACAATCCCGCTACCAGGAGATTCACCGGATACCAGATTCCGTTTCCGCTTAAGATCCCGTACACCGCTGCGAGCACGGCCATGGCTGCACCACCGGCGAGACCGCCTTTGATTCCGGCGGAAATCGGATAGATCTCGACAGGCAGCCAGGCGCGAGGGACGGTACGGACGCCGGCAATGTGCTCCACCGTTTCCCGGGAGGTCTGTATGACGATTTTTTCCCGAGCCGCTGGCACCCACTCGTGCGACTCCTCGGGCAGAACCTGCCGGAACCAGCCGGCCGCGCCGGTCACAGCCAATATCGCGCCCAGAATACTCACGGAAGCCGCTGTGACCATTCCGGCACATACGAGTGTCAGCCCGAACGCCAGGACGATGGGCCACGCGGTAGGGGCGGGCACTTCGATCTTATCTGGGATATTATTCATAGCTCCTCCTCTAAGCTCCGATGACATAAACAACTATGAAGACAACCACCCAGACCGCATCCACGAAATGCCAATACATCGACAAAATCTCCAGCCGTTCGGCGTGCTCCGGTCCAAGCCGCGCCTTGAAATAGAAAAGCGCGACTAAGAGCAAGGCCAGCAGTCCCATGGTCACGTGAAACCCATGCAGGCCGACCAGCGAGTAGTAAGTCGTGCCGAACAGATTCGTACTTACGGTGAAACCGTCCTGAACGATCAAATGAGCCCACTCGCGGGCAGTGCCGAAAAGGAAGAGGGCCCCGAGCACAATCGTCAGCACCCAGTAACGTGCAAAGGCCGCCATGTTTCCCACAGCCAGCTTGCGAACAGCGGCGTGTATTGTAAGGCTGCTCGAGAGCAGACAGACGGTGAAGAAAATCGGCGCATGCAGAACCTCTTTGGGCTGCGGACCGGCAACGCTCTTGCCGATGTAAAAGACATAAGCCACCACGAAGATAGTAAAGATAGCGGCCTCGGCGGCGATCAGGCAATACATTCCGACGCGTCCTCGCGAAGGAAGGTGCCAACCGGCGTTGCCGTTATTGAGGCTTACAGATAGTGCGCTCATTGGCTACTCGTACCTCCAATCTGGATCTTCCGGATGCTTAAGGTCCCATAGCGGGCGCCGGCTCCGGACAGTCGGAACGACCGCATAGTTATACTCCGGCGGCGGAGAGCTTGTGGACCATTCCAGCGTCCAGGCGTCCCACGGATCATTCCCAGCGACTCTGCCGCGGTAGTACGACCAGACCAAGTTGACGGCAAACATGAGGATGCCCGCAGCCTGAAATACGACACCTATGGTTACGATCAAATTCCAAATGTCCCAACCACGGCCGGGCTCGTACGTATAGATCCGGCGTGGCATGCCCAGCAGTCCGGGGATGTGCATGAAATCGAATGTCAGATGGAAACCAATCATAAATAACCAGAAGTGCAGCTTGCCAAGGAACTCGCTGGCCATTTTCCCGGTGACTTTCGGGTACCAATAGTAGAAGCCAGAAAACAGGGCGAATAGAATAGCGCCCACGATCACGTAGTGGAAGTGAGCCACCAGGTAATACGAGCCGCCGAGTTGCCAATCGACGGGCGCCACGGCCAGCGTGACTCCTGTCAGGCCCGCAATCAGAAACTGGAACAAAAACGCGATGCAGAACAGCATCGGCGTGCAAAAACGGATTTTGCCGCCCCACATGGTGGCCAGCCAGTTGAAGATCTTGATCCCAGTAGGGACGGCAATGGCCATAGTGGAAAGCACGAAAAATGTGTTCGCGCCCGAGCTCATTCCGATCGTGAACATGTGATGCGCCCAGACGCTCATGCTGATGAATCCGATCGCCACGGTCGCCAGCACCATCACTGGATAGCCGAAGATCGCCTTCCGTGAAAACACCGGAATGACCTCTGAAGCGATGGCAAAAGCCGGGATCGCCAGAACATATACTTCGGGATGGCCGAAGACCCAGAAGAAATGCATCCAAATTGCGGCCGAGCCCCCGGCTTGTGTATCGAAGAAGTGTCCTCCCAGGTACCGGTCGACCAGAAGCATGAGCTGCGCCGCCGTCAGGGGGCTCACAGCCAGAATCACCAGGCCTGCCATTGTAAGGTTCAGCCAGGCCAGTAGCGGCATGCGCCCGAGGGTCATGCCCGGACAGCGCATACATAGAATCGTGGCTATGATATTGATCGCGGTGCCGACGCTGCCTATGCCAGAAACCATCAGGGACAGCGTCCAGTAGTCGGTGCTGTGTCCTACGGAGAAAGCTTTCGCGGTCAGCGGCGCATACGCGAACCATCCGACATCAGGGGCGCCTCCCCCGCCGTACAGACCGTCGCCGCCAAGGAAGCTGAAGTACAGTAACAGCCCCCCCAGCGCGGTCATCCAGAAGCTGAACGCATTCAGTCGCGGAAAGGCCATGTCGCGGGCGCCGATCATGAGCGGCACCAGGTAGTTCGCGAAGCCGAAAACCAGCGGCATGGCAGCGAAGAAGATCATGGTCGTGCCGTGCATAGTGAACATGCGGTTGAAGACCTCAGGCGAAACCAGATGGTTGTTCGGCCGGATGAGTTGCAGCCGCATTATGGTCGCTTCGATGCCGCCGAAGGTGAGGAACGCCAAGGCGTAGACAACATAGAGTATGCCCAGGCGTTTGTGATCCACGGTGGTCACCCACTCGTGGAGGCGAAGCGGGAACGGCCGGGAAACCGGAAGTTCGGATTCGGTTAATGTAATGGTAGTCGTAGACATCAGCGAAGCGTCTCCAGGTAGTCAGTAACTGCATCTAGGTCCTTCTCGCTCAATCCCATGGCTGGCATTTTCGACCCAGGCTTGATTGCGTCCGGGTTCTGGATCCAGAGCCGCAGCGTTTTGTGCGTGTTTGGCGCGGCGCCGGAGGCGATCGTATCCCTGCTCATCAGGTGCGTCAGGTCCGGGCCGAAGCGGCCCTTCGCCGGCGTGCCCGACACAGTATGGCAGTTGACGCACGCCGTAGACGCAAAGACGCGCTGTCCGGCCGATACAGCCGCGCCTTCCATTTCGGCGTGCGGCAGTTGTTGTTGCTCCCGAACCCATCGGTCAAACTCCTCGCGCGGCTGCACGTAGACGCGCAGCAGCATCTTAGCGTGCTGGACTCCGCAATATTGCGCGCACTGGCCCAGGAAAAGGCCCGGTTCGTGTGGGTCGATCCACATACTATTGGGGTGGTTCGGAATCAGGTCGGTCTTGCCCGCCAGCCGCGGCACCCAGAAGCTGTGGTCGGTATCGGCCGAGAGCAGCGTCAGGAATGTGGGGGTCGGATGCGCTGGATCGCTGACCGGCACATGAAGCTCGTTAGCCGCAACAATGTTCAGTTTCGGATAGCGGTATTCCCACCAATACTGGTGCCCGATGACAGTCACCTCTAAAGCGCCGGCCGGACGCGACGCATCCTGAACGGAGGCAATTACGCGCGCGGCCGCCAGGAACAGCGCCACCACGATAAGAATCGGGATGATGGTCCAGGCTAATTCCACCTGCGTGCTTCCGTAAACCTGTGCGGGCTCGCTGCGATCGTCGTTGCGTTTATTTCTGAATCTGACGATCGCGTAGGCCAGCAGACCGAAGACGACAACGAATATTGCCGCCACCGTCAAGAGCACAAAGATCGACAGGCCCATGATCGAGTCTGCGGGCGTGGATACCGGGGCAAAAATACTAGTTGGGCTCATTGAAACCTCTCTATCTTCCTCGGCATGAACTCGCCGGCTGGTTTGGGCGTCGGTAACATTGCGCTCCCGGCAGCAGCCCGTGCGGGCGGGCGCTTCGTGTCGCTGAAAGCGGTTCCTTTGTTTAGCAATGGGCGATCGAGTAGGTCCATTCCGCGCGACGCATCCGTCAGACTTGATTCAGGAATCGCTTTTGAGGTCGCCACCTGTGTGTCTTCCTTTTCTTGTTTGAAGAGTTTGAGAATCAATCAGCGTAGAAGATTGACTTTGGCCAGATCGATGATTTCGTCGCCTCGTCCGCTAAGGACGGCTTTCATCATGAAGAGGCTGAAGCCTTTAGCCTGCCCCAAGGTGATCGTCGGCGGCATGGAGAGCTCCTGACGAGGCACCGGGACCTCAATCAACGCGGGACCGTCATGCTGCAGAGCCTGTGCAATCATCGGTTCTACCTGGTCGGGAGTTTGCGCTTTCAGTCCGAGAAGTCCGGCTCCTTCCGCGATTTTTGTGAAATCCGGATTGTGCAGATCGGTTCCGAAGTCGACGATCCCGGCAGCCTTCATTTCCAGCTCTACAAAGGCCAATGAATCGTTCTTGAACACAATCAGCTTCACTGGCAAATTGTGCTGCCGTAGCGTAAGCAAGTCTCCCATGAGCATGGCGAAACCGCCGTCGCCTGACATCGAGATCACCTGGCGGTCGGGAAAACTGACCTGCGCGCCGATGGCTTGAGGCAAGGCATTGGCCATCGAGCCGTGCGTGAACGAGCCGAGGATCCTCCGCCTGCCGTTCATCGTGAGATACCGCGCGGCCCAGATGGTTGGAGTTCCTACGTCACAGGTGAATATCGCGTCGTTGGCCGCGAGTTGATCCAGCACTCGCGCGACATACTGAGGATGGATCGTTTTCTCGCCGGAACCTGGTATCGCCAGTTCGTCCAGGCCTTTCCGCGCCTTCCGGTAGTGCTCGACTGACTCTTTCAGGTGTGCGTCGTACTCGTTTTGTATCAGCTTCGGCAAAAGGGCTCGCAGCGTGGTCTTTGCATCGCCCACGTAGCCGAAGTCAAGCTTGGTGCGGCGTCCGAGTTGCTCCCCGCGCACATCGATCTGCACCACGATCGCGTTTTTGGGAAAGAACTGCCGATATGGGAAGTCCGTTCCAATCATGAGCAGGAGATCGCAGTTCATCATGGCGTAGTAGCCGGATGAGAATCCGAGCAGACCCGTCATACCCACATCGAAGGGGTTATCGTACTCGATGAATTCCTTACCCCTCATGGCGTGTACGATGGGGGCTTGCAGCTTGCCGGCGAGTTCAATCAGCTCGGCATGCGCACCGGCGCACCCAGCGCCTGCGAGAATCGTCATTTTTCTCGATCGAGCCAGAAGATCCGCGAGTATGTAGAGCTCGTCGTTGGAGGGACACACCGTGGGCTTTGGAGTCGAGAAACGCAGCCGCGGCGCCTGCTCGACCGCATCGCGCAAAGCTACATCGCCTGGCAGGGTGACCACCGCGACACCGCGCTTCGAGAGCGCCGTCTGCATGGCAATCTCGAGTACCCGGGGCATCTGCTCGGGCTGAGAGACCATTTCACAGTAATCGCTGCACTGCGCGAATAAATGCTCCGGATGAGTCTCCTGAAAATATCCACTCCCGATCTCAGCACTGGGTATCTGCGCGGCGATCGCCAGAACGGGGACGCGGCTGCGGTGACAATCATAAAGACCGTTGATTAAATGCAGGTTGCCCGGACCGCAGCTCCCCGCGCACACCGCCAGGTTACCCGTAAGATGGGCTTCCGCTCCCGCGGCAAAGGCTGCCGTCTCTTCGTGCCTCACGTGAACCCATTGCAGATAGTTCGTCGCGCGGATCGACTCCGTGATGCCATTCAGGGAATCCCCAGAAACGCCGTAAATTCTCTGCACGCCTGCGTCAGCAAGAACCTCCACCAGCAAATCCGCAACTGTTTTGGCCATCGACGATCCCTCCGAATTTCCGAGTCCAGTGTTGGGTAGCTGGTAGCTGATACCCGGCCGACTCCGTACAATTCTTAGAAGGCAACCGCGATTCCAAACGAATCACAACCGGCGGAGACGGGAACTACAACTGAAAGTGGTGGTTGCTGAGAGCAGAAAGAAGCCGGTCGCAAGATGTAGGTGTCGCACTTTGCGGCTACGTGTCGAAATCTCGACCATGTTCGGATGCCTGGGGTTAGGAATGCTGACCGTGACCGCCGAATTCCGCTGCAATGTCTGATGCTAACGATGTCGTCAAGCAATCTATCTCGCGCAACATCGTAATAAACGACTGCGCCCGTCCCGCCTGCAATCCTTGCGATTCCTCCGCCTGAGTCTCCGCAATCGTCCGATTCAATAGCTCTCCAGAATCTTCGAAACCACGCGCGATTCCCAGCCGAGCACGCTCAATCCGATCCGCCATCTCCTCCAGTACCTGGGCCGAGCGCTCGTCATACGCCGCTTGCCGGACCAGAACACTTCTCGGGAACTCGAACCCGGGCACTTGCGCGCGGTATTTCCATAGGGCGATCCGCATCACGAAAAGGGCACGCAATTCCGGTTGCCGCCGGCGGACGAAACTCCGCAATTCGAGATCGCTCTGCCGTGTGGGGCCGAATTCGAAGAGAACGCCATCGGCAAGAGATCGTACTTTGTCGAATTGGGCGTTGATCTCTCCTCGAAGAGAGTAGCTGCGTTCGAGCGCCGTTCGGAGGTCCTTGGACACCGGTTCACGGGCAAGCTGAGCGAGTAACCGCAAGCCCGAAGCGAAGTTGTTCTTCATTGCGACACCGGCTGGGGTGCTCCAGAGCTGGTCGAATACCAGCCACATCACCAACAACCCGATTAAGATGCCTACCACCCGATCTCTCGCTACAGACAGAGACGTTTGTATCTTGAATTCCTGAAGGTTGATCAGGAAGAAGGCGAACGCAACCTGTACGCCGAGATAAGAGAGACGAGGACTCGACGTTACGACCCAGGCCGCAGCGCCGGTCACCAACACGAACAGCACGGTGAACCCGGCAATCGAGTCGATGTAGGGGAGGATGAAGACCTGGGCACCCATGCCGATGACGAAACCGCCGATGAGTGCCCCGCCAAAGCGCAAGACCTGTTTCTGGTGAGACGCCCCAATCGTGGTGAGGGCAGTCAGAAAGCACGTCGTCACCGACGTCGAGATCTCCGGCCAAAAAAGAGAGCTGTAGATGATGTAGCAGAGGCTTGCCGCGAGACAGCCTTTCAGCCCGAATTTCAGGTGTTCCGGGTTAGACAATGTGTTCGGCTTGAACACTAAAGGCCGGGCGGCGTTTCGCGGTTCCGCCGGGTCGTATATCGCTAAAGATTGAGAACCAGAGAATACTTCGCGAATCAGTAAAGCTGTCTTCTCGATTTCCCCCAAAAGCGGAAAATCGGGCCAAGCTTCGATTTCGCCGGCGCGTTCGGCCCCGCGCGAGACCGGTCTGTCGTTTAGGTCTCGGCGTATTTCAGCGATCCGGTCCGCGACCTTGCCAATTCGGTCACGATCGGCTTCGGAGATGTGACCCGCGAAGCGCGGGAGATTGGCTGCGAG
>Ga0335078_10015268_pt1 | contig 11402 bp, 13 predicted proteins | sample Lox_Sample_32_FD_206711 | JGI IMG/M metagenome (GOLD analysis project Ga0335078, IMG submission 206711) | Soil microbial communities from Loxahatchee National Wildlife Refuge, Florida, United States - Lox_Sample_3.2 | ecosystem: Environmental > Terrestrial > Soil > Wetlands | place: USA...
CCCAATCAATCGTTATCATTACTCGGAATCTAAATGTGAAACTCCAAGAGGGATGGCAGGCACTAGGCATTTTCCTAGCAGCTGGTTTCTTTTTCTTTGCATGGTGGAAGGGGTCACAATATGCGTGGCAACAACATGAAAGGGCCTATCCTGGTGTCTTCGATAACATGAAGTGGTATCAATACCCGTTAGAAATATTCTGCTATGGTGGAGCGGTGTTGATGGCCTTGATGATTGGGGCAGTGGCTACTGCGGCTGCCTGTGTGGCTGTGATGGCAACAGCAATTATAGGCGCTGCGTGTCTTCTGGGGTTGCGAAGCTGGGTTCCGAGTGAGATTAGGGAGACTGCGTTTCGGAGATTTGATAGACTTACTCAGCCTTTGCAGTATGTCATTGGACTCGGCGATTCGGAGGATTTAGAGGAAGGTGCTACTGCTGACTGAAGTTGACTCAAGGCGGGCAGGACCGACAGGTTAGTAATTGCGGAGAGGTATATGGGCCAGGGTAAAGCTAAATTTGCAGATTCTGGTGAAAACAAGTGTGTGAGTAATTGTTAAGATGATAATTGACAACGTGCACGAGCGCCTTCTTAGATATATGTGACGTAAATAGCCTAATCGGCTATTCCGCGCAACATATTCACCTCTCAGCAGGTGCCAGGTGCTCGATGCCATGAGTCCCGCTGTCGAATCTTTTGCTCCTGTGTGCCCTTCGCTTCAGGTCTCGCTTATTGTTCTCCAATTCGCTTGTTTAACGTCATATTATGTTTCAAAGCCCGTGAGATTTACGGAAGAGACTTGATTTCGCAGAAGTTCAAAAATCGCGATCCCAACTGATTTCTTCGACCCCTCTGATCAATTAATCACGGCCACAAATGAATCCTTCTTGCGCTCCTTTGTCCTCCCCTGGTCCTGTTTGATGTGCATCCATCTGCAGCCCGCACATCCCTGTCCCTTCCACCGCCACGGCAACTTGCTTAACGAGCGAATTTGAGCGGTTCAGTCGCGTGTGTATCGGGGTACCGCGGATCGAAAATCCGATTTATCTGCAGATATCCTTGGTCTGAGAATAACCACAACACCCTGAAAAAACAATAGCCGAAAACTTCCGTTGCAAACAGAATATTGTCACGCAATTCCAGTACAGTCGACTCCTATATTTTCCTACCCAACCGACTAGAGATGCCCAACTTCGACGAAAATCGTCTCGACGAGTACTCCGACGAGCAACTTCTCGATTTCCTCGACAATATCGGAACCCCGTTGACCCCACCTCCCTGTGCCGTGACTCTGCTCTCCCCGAACCTCGTCGCGAAAGTCGTGTCATTCAAGATTCTGACCGACGCAGTCGCAGCACAAAATTTGGCACGCGATCTCGATATTCGGGTGCCTAAAATCCGGAGAATAATCACCAAGGATGGTGTAAGTTATATTATTATGGATCGGGTTGATGGTCTTACGCTGGAAGAGTGTTGGCCTAGCCTTGGATTGTTTGCTACGATCAAGCTGGCGTGCGAATTGCGAAAATTTGTCAGAAGAATGCAGGAAGTGTCTTCATTGACAGCTGGAGGTTTAAAGACGGGGGAATGCAACTCGTTTTGGTTGGAAAATTATTATGGATTACCAGTGCATGCTACTCCCTCGGGTGTCCAGTCTTTCATCATGTTTTGGCTTCGGTACCCAGGGGAGAACCCTCGACTCTACCCCGATCCAGAAATGCATCGCAAGTATATAACTCTTGCGCCTTCCCTTCCGACGCGCTTCGTATTTATATATCAAGACCTCGCTCCGCGCAATATCATGATCGACAAGGATCGACGAATATGGCTTGTCGACTGGAACTCTGCGGGATTTTATCCCGTGCATTTTGAGTATGTGGGCATGCAGAGTTTTCATTGCGAGTCATGGCATATCATTGATACGCTTCGATGGTGGATTTTCTGTTGGATATCGGTGGGGACCTATTCCCGGGAGCGGCAAGCGTTGGACAAAGTGAGGGAATACTCTGTTTCAAATGTATTTGGGAGATCTATAGTGCCCGGTATCCGGAAACACCGTAGACTCTGAAACTAAAGCGGTGGTTTAACTCTTGTACGTGGTGTCAGTTTTTATCTACTTCTTCAAACCTTTCTTAAGACGTGACTTGTCTCCCTGCAAGCTTGCTATTGAATCTCACCGATCAATTCCGACATTTCACGGTGCGGCCGTCAGTCATAAATGAACAAGATGCCGCGAATTAAAAGCTGCTTGAGGAGATTTCGAATCACATTGTTTCCGGTTTGCGCTTTTTGATCTTTATAGTCGAAGTACAGGAAGGTGACACAGCTGCCACTGACGCTAGTAGAGCTCATTAGATCGTCGATTGCCACAGACCTTTAGACTCGGTTAGAGTAGTACAAGACAATTAAGTCACGTCAAGAGTCATCGTCTCTGACAATCCAATGACTGAGTGACGAGTCCATCAACAGGTCGTATCTTGAGAGTTGAAGATTTGTGTTATCAGCCCGCAAAATAGCCTTCAATTGTTCCAGAACGGCAGCGACCAGCAGAGCCTCAATTCGAAGTTCATTGGAGAACATCGGAGCATGTTTGACCGTTCGACAATAAGGCCGCTAGCAACGCTTGCTGCGAGATCGGCCAGTTGTGTGACACCGCTAGCAATTCCGAGAACCGAGACAGGGTCCGTGCTCAGGGAGACAGAGCCTTTCGAATGGACTGCAGAGGAGAGCAACGAGTTCCGTGGAGTGTTCTTTGTGTAGGCCACACTAGTTAGAGTTCAGTGAGCAACACCACCCCGTGAGTTGCTTCTATAGCCTGATTGGTTTGTAAGATGGTCATTGCCGTGCAGCCAGTGGCTGAGCAAACGGCCTGAACTCCGACAACCCGACACTCCAGTCAGTGCGGGAAAGCAACCAAGCAAAGGTGTGGGGGTCGGTCAGGTGGTCGTGCTTTTGCACTGCTGCGCTTTAGGTTCGTTGTCCGGGAACTACTGTAGTTTTGGTCATGGGACTGTATTTCCGTGGCGGTGCAAACCCAATTAGGTGTTAACAGGATTTGGCGACTTTCACGTGTCAGCTGTCTCACCTTATCTTCCGAATGAAATAGCTATGGCTTGTAATTTGAAACATAGGCTAACGACTGAAGCCTTTCATTTGCGACGTTGCCGCATAGGCGGCTTCCAGGACAAGGACTTATAACCCCAACGATCCACTGAAATCGCGCAATATACTGCCTGGTCTTGAATAGTTTCTCTTGTTGAAAGTAGCATGGATCCGATTGAAGTTGGATGGAACGGTTTTACTGAAGCTTTCGATGTGCCGCGCCAGCAGTCCACCCAGCTTGCTGACGGTTCCTCCCCCAATTAATGAGGAAGCTCACTGTAGTAGTTCTCCTGAGCAACACGCTACCCACCGCTATGTTGGATGCATCAAACCTGTCCTTTACTTCGGGCTCTGAAGTCCCCTCCCCTGCTCTGTATAGCACCAACGCCCAAAGCGACTCCTCTTTTGGCTTCGCCGATTCATTCCATGATAACTCAGTCGCACCAAGTCTAGTTCCTAGGGACTGTCAGTCTTTCGTCACCTTAGATGACACCAAAATCGAGTTTCATTTACCATCGTTCCACTTGATGTCCCGGAGCGAATATAGATTCACAATCCTTCCTCCATCACCCCAAGATACAATACTCTCTTTCGACTTGAGGTTCAATGATCAAGGGAACTACTCGAACCCCACAGATGGTCCCATTCATCAAATCAAACCCAAATCCAAACGGTACACACCATCTAATCTCTTCAAGGACTAATCTGCATAGCACGTTCAAGCGTGTAAATCAGAGAGTGGATGTTGGGAACAACAAGGAGGGAAGGAAAGGGAAATTACGTTGCGATGCTTGTCGAAAGGTGAACAGCAAGGTATCAATATTTTTGGTTGACATTGTAATTGGATAGTGTATCTATACTTCGGTGATTGCGCCGTGTGCGTACTGTGTGCAACGCAAGTTCACAGCACCGTGTATTAAACGATGGGGACCAAAAAGGGAGGAAGTTTTACGGCTTCAAGTTTCGCACCAGATCCCTACCGCTCTCGACGCCGTGATTGACTCAGCAGACGTATTGCTACTACAATACTCCTATTCGAAGGAAATCACACCGACCATCATAACCGCTTGGATTAAGAGATTGGCAAGGGAGTATGGCCCTGCTCTTTCTCAGTCAGCGTTTCGCAATGCCGTCCTCACAGTCAGTGTCCGAGAGCTTCGAGAGAGTGATGCTCCACGATTTTATAATAAATTCGAACTCCTGAAAGGAAGAACCCTGTTCGCACTTCGTTCTAAACTCAACGATCCCAGTAGTATCGCTGAAACCGACGTGTTCGCATCCTTTTTGCTCGCGTGGCTCGCTAAAGAAGATGGCTCCCCCAATGAGGAGGTCGTGGCACATATTCGGGGTTGTTTGAATATGTTGAAGTATGTATCAGAGCAGCCACGGCTGTCACTTACGTCGAACATGCTTAAGGTCTTCGGCCCCTTTGTTGCCGAAACGGCAAGATTTACTTACGCCTTACTGAAACCACCACGGGATGGAATGCCCCTATTACTTCGTCACCAAACTACGTTCAAACAACAAGTACAGTACTTCGAGGAACTTCCCAGTTCTGACGCCTCTGCGTGCCGTGCTGCTTATCGAACACTTATTTCCCTACTCCAAAGTGCAATTACGTGTATTCGCGTCGTCATTTGGGGCATGAGAGTGGGCAATCTCAATAGACATCCTTCAGTGGAAGAGACATTGGATGAGATAAAGGCGGAATTCAAAGATCCTGAATTTGTTGCCTCGCTGGATTGTCTATTGGAAAATTGTACGTCTCATTACCAACCTCCACGAGAACTCCTGGCATGTTTAGGTCTACTGGTGGCAGTATTAGAAGCGGCTACGCTGGTGGAAGGTTTTGACGATCCCGAAGCGAAACACCTGGCTAGCATATTGGTTTCATCCCTGAGATATGGGACTAGACACCAGTATTACACTGAAAATGAAATTTACACGAAGAGTAGATTTTATCGCACTTGCATCAGGTGCGGAACCTTGGCATTAGCAGAACAACAATATTCAGAACGTAAATGACATCGTACTTTCGAACACTAACCTTTGACTAGACCGCGAGTGGTTGTTTGAAGAATTGCGTCGCTTGGATTCATCAGAATTTGCGAATATGGTCCAATGTTTCCAGGAAACTAGGTCGACAGCTGCGCTGATGTACGTTTTGGAATTATTATAGTGTGCAGTCTTTTCACCTAGTCTGTACTAGATTATTATTCCTGTTGTGAACAAGGGTCTTTAGAAAGGCCTACCCATAATAATTCTTGAGAATTGGCCCGGATTCCTATCTCCAGTAGTTAACTACGTCAGTCAAATGCGCATCAGTTTTGTGAAATCCTGAAGTTAGCCTTGGCTATATTATGTGCTGAAGGTCCAGCGCTCAAGGCATAGAACGTGCGTACGTTTGTGAGAAGGGTAATAGTCAGAATTTGGGCGCAAACTTAGTAGAGGGTAGGCAGCGCCCATGGACAGCAGAGTTAATATTGTCGTTTCACCTGGCGGTCACGTTCAAGTTGCTCACTCTTGGGACAAGCGGGGGATGACAGAAATGCATCCTGCAGTACCAATTATAGATATAATCTCACCTTTCCAAGTGCATGGAATCTATCTAGACACCTTTCTACCCAGCCTTCTTTTCTCGCTAAACGGCGCCACTTCTAGGAATACAGCAGTATGAGATGGTCCGAGACTGAGAAACGATAAATGCAGGACGATGTACGCGTAATAGGGGCTCAGAGACTGAACACGGTTGAAAATCAACGCGGAGACTAGAAGTGCGATCCCTATGAATAACGACATCTGTAATAACGACTGGAGTGCGTCACTGTCACTCAGTGTCAAGTCCATTTGTTCGGTCATGAATACAAGAATAACTGAGACGATGCTTGTTATAAATATCGCAATTCGAACCTAAACTGTCAGAACATTACGAGAACTTTTGTTTACCCCGATTCCAATGATGTCCGGATCAGCAATGACGTTGCAAGGATCTGTGGCGTTTTGCGCCATCAATGCGACACGATGACCCGCTCTGTAATTCCTAGAATGATTTCCGAGAGTTACCGCGCGCTTGCGCTGTTGAATGTGAATGTATTCTCTAACCGCAACAATGGAGCGTTTTCACAAGGACTCTGCCTCCGGTGACCCGAGCCGCCCTCTGTATACTTCCGTATTTGACTACCCGTATTTATTTCGAGCAGTTGCCCAGATTCCAAAGGCGGAGCCTGGTTTCCACCCTCACGGAAAATACAGCCATAACCAAACTCTATTTTGCAATCAGCTGAATTGGTCCTGTAACCCCGACGACCCGACAGTCCGGCCACTGCGAAACTATCTGGTTTCCAAAAATTTTGCACGGGACGGTCTGGTTACCAAAAAATTTCGGCCCTCCACTCAGAAAACCCGACAGTCCGAAGCGCCCCACAGCAACCAACCACCAACCACACTGTAAAAAAGATTGAAGTTCCTCCATGCCGTTACTGTGGTGAGGCTTGCCATCGTGTGGGTCATGTTGGTTATTCTGTTGCGCTTTTGCGCTTTAGGTTCGGGAGTGGGGTTTCGCGGGAATACGGTTATAGTAATGAGACCGTATTTCCGTGGGGGCGCAAACCCAATTCTAGGGGTTCACCAGTGTTATTGGATAGGCCGCGCGACTTCCGCAGATTAACGAACACCTAAAATAGGTCGGTGATTGCGCCATCTCGCTGTTGGCGTCGGGCGGAGAACCTGATTGGCCACTATGCGTCGGGGGGGACCAATGGAATTTCTTCGCCGGGCCAGGGGCCAGAGCCCACGCCCAAATCATCTACGTAAATAATAACGGGAAATCTGGTTTCGTGGGGGTCACAGGCCCTGGAGCAGCATCCAATATACGAACGCCCACATCAGCTCACTCATCTTATGGCCGATCCACTTTCGATTGCGGCCTCTTGTGCAGGTTTACTTTCACTTGCAATCCAAGTAATTCAAACCGGCTACGCCACCGTTCATTCGATCAAAGATTTTGGGGACGATATTCGAAAAATAATGCGTGAAGTTAGTCAGTTGACTGGGCTGTTGACCGCAATGGAGCCTCTCTTTGATTGCAACTTCTCTCGTTCCTATGGGAGCCTTTTACGTCGCGAGGACCTCGATTTGTGCAAGGCTACACTCGAAGAAGTCAAGCTCCTCTTCGAGAAGTCGACTCCCAAAGACGGACACTTTCTCAGTAACACACAGAAGCGTCTTCTCTGGGATTTGCGTAAGACTCCTCTCAGCAACGCATTAAGGGACCACAAAATGACCTTCACACTGGTTTTATCTTCAAACTCAATGTAACGCTGCAACTGTAGGACGCTAAGTCTTAGGATACTACTGCAACGCTTACGTGAGGCCGATGAAGGTAACTACAAGATTCACACACCCTTGCTGACTTGAACTCTCAGAAAAGAATCGTCGCGACCTTCTCTCCAAAATTTCCGCTTATGACTTTCAAATGAAGCATGAGACGCTTCAACAAAAACGTGCAGCTCACACTGGGATGTGGGTCTTCCAGGAGGGAGCGCTTCTACGATGGAAGAATGGCAGCGGTAAACCAGTACTTTGGTGCCCAGGAAAACGTAAGTCCGCTATATACCTCCGACTAATGGTCCAAGCTGGTTCTGGGAAAAGTACTCTCGCGTACTTCCTCGGTCAATGAAGTACTAACTAAACAAGGTCACTCGTTATCGATCATCCGGAAGAGGAATGTCCAAAAGACACAGCAATTGCTTTCGTATATTTCGACTACAAGGATCAAGAGAGACAGACTGCTCCAAATGTCGCGGCAAATTTACTAAAGCAACTCGTTGAAAAACTACAAAACGTTCCTGACGACATCCTCAAATTGTTACGAAATTTTCATCAGCTTCGACCTATGGAAGAATGGGCCGAGATAATTGGCAAATGTATTCCGGCATTTAAGTCAATTTTCGTCGTTCTCGATGGCCTCGATGAATGTGAGAAACGCACCATCGAACGGCAAATAGTCCGCGTAATGCGGTCTCTTCAAACCAGGGGAGTAAAGGTCTTGATCACCAGTCGTCATAAAGACGTGCCGACGGGATTAGACGCTGAAATTTTCTCATTTGAGTCCCGCAACTCTGACATAAAAACATATGTGGAGACCGAGTTAATGAGCCTTGACTATGACGAGGCAACCCGAGACACAGTTGTAACTACCATTGTCAGAGAAGCTCAAACATGGTAATCATGGACAATTTCCTTGAAGGATGCTGATCGTAAGGTTTTTGTTGGCAACATTGCAAGTCGAGCACGTCTCTAATGTTCCAGCTGCATTCTCAGAGCGCACACTTGTCGAGCTACCTCGCACTCTTGACAGCGCCTTAGACAAAATCCTACAAAGGATAAAGTCGAAAGATCCACTGATCCAGGAATTAGCATTCAAAACGTTGGCCTGGGTTCTTTACGTAACGTGTCCATTAACTATTCGCGAAATTTTAGAGGCACTTTCAGTTGACGTGTGGAAGGAAAGAGGACTCGTTCCCCTCACAGACCAGGATATTGTTGGAAGCTGTTCGGGGCTCGTTTTCATCGAAGCGAAGAATGGAACGGTTCGCTTTCTCCATCATGGCGTCGAGGAATATCTTCTGCAGCGATTACCACCGGAAGGCAAAGAGCCATTCCTTCCTTTCCCAAAGCATCTATGGCTCGCAAAAATCTGTCTTACATTCGCCTCGTTCATGGAGTTTGAGAGTGGTCCGATCAAAGACAATAATACGGCAGCATTTCGACTTCGTCACTTAAAGTTCCCATGCCGTTCACAATTGGCCTTATCATCTGGAGGCCGGGGGAGAAATCGACGGAGATATCCAGGAACACCTCTTAGATTTGTGCAGATGTTCACCGAAACTTGAGGCATTGCTCCAAACTAGACATGCAACTATGGCGGAAGAGTCACCAGAGCATACCGACAATTATCCCCGCTCATCGACATTTTTGCATCTCGTTGGCGGAGAAGGTCTAACTTCTCTGGCAGAATGGTTTCTCGACAAACACAGCGGAGAGCGGAACATGCTCCTTGAGGCAAGGGACCACTACGGCCGAACACCCCTGCACGAAGCCAGTCTGAAGGGTCATGTAAGCACCGTAAAGCTATTTCTAAAGGTCAATTGCACCTTAGTTCATGAGTCCGACTCTGAAGGCGCAACGCCGCTCCATTATGCTGCGCGAGCGGGGCAAACTAGAGTCATTGAGACTTTGATATCTCACGGAGCGGATATTTTCGCAAGAGACCAATATCAAAACAACTCACTTCATCGTGCAGTAATATCGTCGGAGGCAGACGCGGCTCGAATCATTCTAAAGAAAATGTTCGAGAAGCTAAAGAATCCCTTTTCATCCGAGGTAGGTTTAGAACATCGGTTAGTTGGCCGGGACTGGACATTACTTCATCAAGCAGCTGGACCAGGCTATGAAGAAGGTGTGGAATGGTTACTACAGACGGGTCTTGACCCTACGGTGGAAGATAAGTGGGGAGATACCCCTCTCCACCGGGCAGCGGTTTGGGGTCATGTTGGCGTGGTGCAAAAGATTCTACGTCAAACAAAAACACCTATTTCACCAAACCACCGAACGGCGGGAGGAAATACTCCTCTGCATTTCGCGGCTATGTATGGCCATAAAGAGGCCGTTGAAGTCCTCCTAAGTAATGAGTTTGGCGCAGACCCCTCACTTCGAGATCACCTGGGATTTACCGCCCTTCACTAGGCCGCTGCTGGAGGGCGAACCAATGTGGTGGAACTTCTGCTTCGTGTCACAGAAATCCCGTTGCCAGTTGCACTCGCACCCAGTCCATTCACTCTCGCGAGCTGGGGCGACCACTTTCAGGTACAAATCTCAATTCTGGAGTTCTACTCCTTCCATCCAAACCAGTATTTGGCTCAAGCTCAAAATATACGTACGGTCGATGCGTTTGGTTTGTTGGAATCTGGGGCTCAAACGGTACGGTCAGCTTCAAATGACAGGGAGGAACGGGATATTGACACTGAACGTCACTCGTACAGGTTGTCAATGCTCTTGAAATTCTGGGCCGGGATAGAAATGGAACGGAAAAGGGAGCATATTGCGAGCAGTTGGCTAGATCTGGACATGGTTTATCTACGAGATGCCGGCCGAGTTGCGGACCTCGACACGAATCTGAGACATATTCAAATTTGTGATCATTGCGGTGCTCAACCAATACCAGGCTATCGTTACCGATGCACTTTGTGTATCTTGATGCCATGGTTTGATCTCTGCTCTGGTTGTCACAACAAGTTGTCTCATGTGTCTCATCCGCATCGTTCCTTCCTCAAAGTCCCGTCCACGAGTCCTTTGCCTTCGTTGGAGACGCAGTTGCGGAGGCTGACAGAGGAGTACGGGCGTGGAAGTTGACTTATAGGATTGTGACGGTTAGGGTTAGATTGAATGTGTTCTTTCCAAAGATTTTATATAATGCAACATGGAAATATTCTGAGTAAATTCATAAGGTTTTGCGGCTCTGACAGCCTCCTTATCGTGGTAATGGACCGGTCCACAAAACGACAACAAAAGGCAGCCGAATTCTATTCCACTATCGACGTACAATAAGTTTTAAATAAAGCAGTCACAAAGAGGACCCTGCCCTTTTCCTATCATTGTTGAGTGCCTGGAGAGATGGGAGCTCGCTCCGGGCTCATAACCTGATGAAAATGGAACGTGGAATGAAGATAGAACGTGAGATGGAGATAGAACGAGTAAGGAGATTTATTAAAGACGAGATATTTTAGTGCTCTTATAAGTCTGTGTCTGAGACTTGTCTGAGACGATCATACAATGTCTACAACGATATCTGCGACCTTGCAGGACGTTATCTGAGACCATGAGATGCTTATCTAACGATACTCAACAGAAACGTGACTTCGACTCGATAGGCAAAAAGGTCCTCGGTAATCGTTACCTCAGTGAGGAGTACGAGATAGGAACGATGCTTATGTTGTACTCCCCAATGCGTAGAACGGACAAGGTTGTATTTCGTATCACAAGGAGTAGTAGGTGGACAAAAGTTTGATTCGAAGAAGCTGGATGGATCCATTGGATGAGGATGATAGGTGAGAGGAAGTAGAAAGTCGTATTCTGCCTGGATATCCGGTGGACAATTATTTGCATCGAGCAAGATGAGTGGGCTGTGATGGACAAATTTTCGATTTGAGCAGGGTGAGTAGCCTCAATTGATGAAGATAGGACGTGAGAGGAAGTACAATTCATTAACTATAAGGAATATGTGTCATCCCTCGAGAGTAGA
>Ga0335078_10015271_pt1 | contig 11402 bp, 11 predicted proteins | sample Lox_Sample_32_FD_206711 | JGI IMG/M metagenome (GOLD analysis project Ga0335078, IMG submission 206711) | Soil microbial communities from Loxahatchee National Wildlife Refuge, Florida, United States - Lox_Sample_3.2 | ecosystem: Environmental > Terrestrial > Soil > Wetlands | place: USA...
GGGATCGAAGTCTTGATTGAGATGATGCTCGCCGTTGGCGCGGCGGACCGCGACGTAGCGTTCGAAGTCGCGCAGAACATGCACGTGCAATTCCAGGTCCCGGAGGCGAGCGAGATAGGCCTCGATCGAGCGTTGTACGAGGTCGAATTCGCCGTCCGTAAGGGGCGCGGACACGAAAGAGTGCGTGCTGGTCGTTGCGGCGCGTCCTGCTTTCTCTTGGGCGACGCCATGAAGAATCGAAGCCATGAGCATCCCTCGGTCGGTGGTTGGCCCGGCGGCGCGCAACCGTCGCGGCGCCCGGCGTGCCGAAAGTACAACCTGACTTTCGCAGAGCCCATTAATAATTAAAGGGACGGCGAAGGTTGTTGATGGTTAATTAAGTATTTAATCGATCGACGCAGCGACGCGACGCGCCGACGGCCTGCGTCAGGCGGCGTCGCGTCCCGACAGCCAACCCTGCCTCTCGATCAGGCTTCGGGTGAACCCGCTGACCTCTCGCGGCGTATGGCCGGCTGCGCGCCAGGCGCGGCGGCGTTGCGCCAGCACGCGGATGCGCTCGCTCCAGCGCGCGTCGACGATCGTCTCCAACCATTGGCGCAGCAGCCGCGCCAGGCCGGGCGCCTGGCCCCCGGTCGAGATCGCCACGGTAAGGTCGCCGCGACGCACGATCGCGGGGACGTGCACGTCGCACAGCGCAGTTTGATCCTCGACATTGACCAGTATGCCGGCGGCGCGCGCGGTCGCGGCGAGCGATGCCGCGAGCGGCTCGGGCAGATCGGCGATGAACAGCACGGCGGTCTCGGCGAGCTCGGCCGCGCACGGCAGACGACGCGTCAGGCGTGCGCCCGCCGCGCGCTCGAGAGCCGGCTCCGGCGCATCGGCGAACACGGCGACGCGGCGCGCGCCGGCATCGTCGAGCAGCGCAAGGCGCCGGAGCGCGCCGGCGCCGCGACCGACGACGGCGACCGACAGCCGCGTGACGTCGAGCGCAAGCGGGAGCATCGCGGGTGGATCACGCGCTGTGGCGAAGCGCGCGCTCGCGCGCGGGCAGGGCCGCGTCGACGCACGCGCGCAGCGCCTCGGGGCCCAGCCGCGCGCAGAAATCGCCGAAACTTTCGCCCGGCGCGCGCGCCGAGGCAAACTGCGCGAACAAGGGCTCGAGGACGCCCGCGATGTCGGCGAGCGCGACCCGATCGAATATCTTGGCGTTGAGGCGGGTGCCCTCGAAATCGCCGCCGAGGAAGATCGCGAAGAAGCCGGGCATGCGTCCGACGATGCCGATGTCGCCGGCGTAGGGTCGCGCGCAGCCGTTCGGGCAGCCGGTGATCCGGATGCTGATGCGCTCGTCGATCAGGCCGTGACGGCGCAGCGCCGCCTCGATGCCGTCGATGATCGGCTCGCGCACGCGTTCCGCCTCGGTGAGCGCGAGCCCGCAGCTCGGCAAGGCCGGGCAGGCGAGCGCCCAACGCCGCACCGGCGTCTGGTGCTGGGGTAGCGGCACGCCGTGCTCGACGAGGAGTGCGTCGACGCGCGCGCGGTCCGCCTCGGCGACCTCGGCGATCAGGATGTCCTGGGTCGGCGTGAAGATCGGCGTGATGGCCAGCTCGGTGAAGATCCGGCGCAGCGCGGTCGCCAGCCGATGGCCGTCGCGGTCGACGATGCGGCCGCTGGCGACCGGCAGGCCGAAGTACCAGCGCCCGTCGCCCTGCGCATGCCAACCCATGTGGTCGCGCACCCGGAACGGCGGCATCGGGCGCGCGTCGGCGAGCGGCCGGCCGAGATAGCCCTCGAGCGTCGCCTTGGCCCAGGCGAGCCCCTTGGCATCGAGCAGGTACTTGAGCCGCGCGTGCTTTCGGTCGGCGCGGTCGCCGTGGTCGCGCTGCAGGGCGATCACGCCCTTGACCGCGTCGAGCAACGCGTCGGGACCGACGAAGACGAGCGGCGTGGCGAGGCGCGGGTAGGTCTTCGGCTTGTTGTGCGTCATGCCGAGCCCGCCGCCAAGCGCGAGGTTGTAGCCGGTCAGGCGCTCGCCGTCGAACAGCGCGATGATGCCGAGATCGTTGGTCAGCACGTCGATCCAATTGTCGTCGGGGCTCGCCAGGCCGATCTTGAACTTGCGCGGCAGGTAGGTCGGGCCGTAGAGCGGCTCGTCCTCGGGCTCGGCGTCGCCCGAAGGGGCGCCATCGACCCAGATCTCGTGATAGGCGCGGGTGCGCGGCACGAGCGCCGCGGCGAGCATGCGGGCATCCGCCTGGAGACGGCGGTGCACCGCGTCGGCGATCGGCGCGGGCGTCGCCGTGACGTTGCGCACGACGTCGCCGCACGCCCCGAAGGTGGTCAGCAGCGCAGCGTTGATCGCCGCCACGGTCGCGCGCAGCGCGCGCTTGGCGACGCCGTGGAACTGCAGCGCCTCGCGCGTGGTGATGCGCAGCTTGCCGCCGCCGTAACGCTGGGCGAGGGCATCGAGCGTCAGGTACTGCGCGGCGGTCATGTGGCCGGCCGGGACCTTGACCCGGACCATGAACCCATAGTCCTTCTCGGCGCCGCTCTGTTTGAGGGTCGTCGCGGTGTCGCGGTCAAATCCCTCGTAAATTCCGTGAAATTTCAGGAGCTGGTGGTCCGCGTCGCCGAAGTGGCTCGTCGGCGCCGTGAGCTCAGCTCCGATCGTGCCGCGCAGCCGGCCGCTCGTGCGCTTCATCAATTCGACCTTGGAAGGGCGGATTTCCTGGCTCACGAGGCACCCCATGCCGAAATAACTTGCATAGAACGTAGAAGCCAATAATTAATACGTCAATGTGAGACAGAAAATATAATTTCACGTTTTATTGGCGTATATCAATCCGGATCCGCCGCCAAGGAGACCGACCATGACGATCCAGCTGGGCGACCTGGCGCCCGACTTCCGACAGGCTTCGAGTGCCGGGCCGATCGCGTTCCACGCCTGGCTCGGCACGAGCTGGGGCGTGCTGTTCTCCCATCCCAAGGACTTCACGCCGGTGTGCACCACCGAGCTCGCCGAGGCGGCGCGCCTCAAGCCCGAGTTCGACCGACGCAACGTCAAGATCATCGGCTTGTCGGTCGATACGCTCGCGGCGCATCGCGACTGGGCCGACGACATCGCCCAGACCCAGGGCCAGCCGCTCAACTTCCCGGTGCTGGCGGACGCTGATCGCTCGGTCGCCACGCGCTACGGCATGATCCATCCCAACTCGGATCCGGCGCTGACCGTGCGTGCGGTGTTCGTCATCGCGCCGGACAAGCGCGTGCGCCTGATCCTGACCTATCCGCCCAGCACCGGGCGCAACTTCGCCGAGATCCTGCGCGTCATCGACTCCCTTCAGCTGAGCGACGCGCACAAGGTGGCGACGCCGGTGAACTGGCAGGACGGCAACGACGTCATCATCGTGCCGTCGGTGAGCGACGAGGAGGCGCACCAGCGCTTTCCCGACGGGTGGCGCGCGCTCCGGCCGTATCTGCGCATCGTGAAGCAGCCGTTGCTTGCGCGCGCCGCGGACGCCAGCTGGACCGCCGGCTGAGCCTTCGCGCGATCGACCGCCCTCAGCCCGGATGGCGCAGGCCGGCGATCAGGCGCGCGCCCGCTCCGCCGCACACCGTGCTCATCCGGCGGTACTCCTCGGGCTGATCGATCGCGTCTCGGCGCCGACGCATCTCGCGCTCGAACGCCGCGATGTCGTCGGCGATGACGGCGGATATGCGTGCGTGGATTGCGTCGGAGACCGCCGCTCTGGTCGGCCCGCGGACCGCGCCCATGCGCGCCAGCAGGGCGCGCAGGTCGGTCTCGAGGCGCGGCGCAAACACCGCGACCAAGGCATGATCGGCCTCGACGTGCCGGCGCTCGTGTCGATAGACCTCGTCGAACAGGCAGGGGTCGGCCGCGACCTCGCGCGCGACATAGATCACGGCATCCTCGAGCCCGAACCGCACCCGGATCTCCGAGGCGACACCGCAGATGCCGCGACCGGGCTCGCGCGCATCCACATAGGCGAACGCATAATCCGCCTCCGAGGTCTCGCCCGGGGTCGTCGCCGTCAAGCCCAGGAGTGGCGCGCCCTCGTCCCGCGGCGCGTCGGGCGCACGGGTGCGACGCTGCAGCGCCGCGAGATCGAGCGAGGTGTCGAGCCGCGGGGTCGGATAGGCGGCCTGGAGCACGACGCGGCCCGGCGCCAAGGTCTCGCAGGTGACGGCGGCCGCCGGTGAGAGCGCGGCCAGCGCGCCGAGCCAGATCGCGGCCGCGAGCCCCCCGCCGACCGGCGCGCGCAGCAGCGGTCGCGGCTGAATTGAGATTCGCGTCATCGTCCGGTCGACATGGCGCCGCCGCCGCGAGCATAGCAGGCGTTGGCGCCGGGGTATGGGCGGCCGCGGCGAGTGTGCTATGGGAGGGCGCGCGGGACCGCCGCTGCAGGAGAGGATATGTCCAGATACCATTCACCGATCGCGCTCGCGCTTGCCCTGGGGGCGATGCTCGTCTGCACCGCTGCGGCCGCCCAGCCGAAGTCGCCCGACGAGGATATGAGGCACGTCATGGAGGAGCAGGCCCGGGCCATCAAGGGCTGGCCGGGCGGCGTTCTATTCTCGTGCATCGTCAGGCCGACCGATCTCGACAAGGAACCGGTCAAGCAGATCTGCACGCGCGCGAAGGCCGAGGCCGACCGGCTCGCCAAGGAGGCAAAGGTCAAGTTCGCCGAGGCTGCGAATCAGCGCGGCTTCTCCGCGACCCTGCTGCACGAGCCCGCGCTGGGCTTGACCGTTCTGGTCGCGGCCAGCGACTTCAGCCTGCCGCTCGGCGCGTTGGTCGTGCGCGTGTTCGCGTCGCGTCCTTATGTCGATCTCGTCTCCGCGGTCGCGCTCAAAGGCAAGAACGCCGCGCAGAATCCCTTCGCGGTTCCGCGCGCCGGCGAAGTCGTGTTCTGGGAGCAGCTCGTGGTCGGCAGCGGCCCGCCCGCCCAGCTCGCGACCGGTATCGCCCAGCCGATCAACGAGAAGCTGCAGGAGTTCTTCGCCCTGCTGAAGTGACGCGCGAACCGGCGAGCACCGACAGCGCGTCAGGATCGCGCCGTCGCTCGACCGGCCGGCGCATCGTCGACGGCGTGGGCCGGTGCCCGCATCGTGATGCTGGTCGGGCGCGCGAAGCCCGCGTGCGCCGTCTCGGCCGTCTTCGTGAATCCCATCCGAGCGAAGGCGGCATGGTTCTCGCTGAGCTCGATGCGCGTCTTCAGCTCGACCGTCTCGAGACCGAGGCGCCGCGCCTCGGCGCGCGCTGCCGCCACCAGCGCCCTGCCGATGCCGCGCCCGTGCAGGTCGCGCCGCACGGCGAGCTTGCCGATGTAGAGCGCATCGCCCCTGGGTTGCACGAAAGCGCAGCCGACGGGCTGCCCCGACAGCTCGGCGAGCAGCAGCGCGCCCTTGGCCGCGTCCTCCGCCATCGACTGCTCGGTCATGCGCAACGCCGACGACGGCGGATCGATGCGGCCTTCCATATAGGCGAACGCCTCGAGGATCAGGGTCCGGATCCGCGCCCAATCGGCGAAATCGGCCGGCGCGCGTCGAATGACGGCCGCGGACGGCGCCGTCTCCTGCGTCAATGCGCGACCACGGGATCGATCGGCGTCTTGTTCGCGAGGCCAAGCTCGGCCTCGATCGACGCGGCGGCGGACAACAGCGCCGCTTCGCCGCGGAACGGCGCGACGATCTGCAGGCCGATCGGCAGCCCGCTCTTGGTGAAACCGCACGGGATCGAGATCGCCGGACAGCTCGTCAAGGTGATCGCGAAGCTCGCGACCAGCCAGCCGACGTAATCGGCGAACGTGAAGCCGCCCACTTCGGTCACGTAGCGCTGCTCGATGTCGAAGGGCGGCACGATCACGGCGGGCGTCACGAGCACGTCGAAGCGGCGGAAGAACTCGGCGGCGCCGTAGACCATCGCGCGGCGCGCGCCCTCGGCGCGGCCGACCTCCTCGCCGGTCAGCTTCAGCCCGGCCTCGATGTTGCCGATGATCTCGGGCTTCAGGTCCTTGCGGTTCGTGCGCAGGAGATCGGCGTAGCGCGCCGCGAACGACACCGCACGGATCACGCGGAACGTCTCGATCGGATCGCCGAGCTCGGGGCAGGCTTGCTCGACCGCGACACCGGGCCGTTCGAGCCGGCGCACCACGTCGGCGCACACCGCGCGCACCTCGGGATCGAGCGGCATGCGCCCGCCGAGGTCGGGGCTCCAGGCGATGCGCGCCGGCAGCGCGGCCTGCGCGACCGCGCGCTGGAACGGCGCGGCCGGCCGCGGCAGCGAGACCGGATCGGCCCAGTGCTCGCCCGTCATGGCGTCGAGGAAGAGCGCGAGGTCGCCGACCGTGCGCGCCATCGGGCCGTCGACCGAAATCGGCTCGAAGGGCAGGGTGCGGCCGGCGCGATGCGCCACCCGGCCGGGCGATGGGCGCAGCCCCACGACGCCGCAGAAGCTGGCCGGGATGCGCAGCGAGCCGCCGGTGTCCGAGCCGTGCGCGAGCCAGACCTGGCCGGTCGCCAGCGCGGCGGCCGAGCCGCCCGACGAACCGCCCGCGGTCTGCGTCGTGCGCCACGGATTGCGCGTCTTGCCGAACACCTCGTTGAACGTGTTGGCCCCGGCGGCGAACTCGGGCGTGTTCGACTTGGCGAGCACGACCGCGCCGCGCGATTCCAGAATCTCGACTTGGATGTCGGATTGGGTGGGCACGTGGTCGGCGTAGATCGGCGAACCGTAGGTGGTGCGGACGCCGGCCACGGCGGCGGTGTCCTTGATCGCGATCGGCAGCCCGGCGAGCCAGCCGGGGTCGTCGCTGGTCTTGCCGTCGAGCCGTTTGGCCGCGGCGCGCGCGCGCTCGGCGCACAGGGTCGGCAGTGCGTTGACCGGCTTGTCGACGGCGGCGATGCGCGCGAGCGCCGCGTCGATCAGCTCGAGGGGTTGAAGTTCACGCCGCTTGAGCCGCGCAACCGCTTCGGTCGCCGACAGTCGCCACAGCTCGCGCATCGGATTCGCCTCCCGCCGGCCCAGGGCGCGATCCTGTCACGCGGCGCGAATCCTGACCAGCGGCTGCGACCCGCGCGCGGCTTGTCGGCGGCGCGGCCTGCGTGTCATCGTAACCGCTCAACTGTCGGTGGGGGCAGCAAATGGCCGATACAAAATCGATGGCCGGTGGGGGAAGCAGCAGCGGCGCGATGCCCGTCATCGGTGCCTTCGTGGCCGGCGTCATCGGGGTGCTGATCTTCCATCAGATCGCGCTCTGGATCCTGTCGCTGATCGGCGTGGCGCCGCCGGTCGCCTACAACTTCTCGACGCCAACCAAACCGCTCGGGGTTCCCGTGGTGCTGTCCTCGGCATTCTGGGGCGGCATTTGGGCCATCGTGATGGTTTGGCTGATGCGCGGACGGACCGGCGCGAGCTACTGGTGGTTCGCGATCCTGTTCGGCGCCATCGTGGTGACGCTTGGCGCGTGGTTCCCCGCGCCCTGGATCAAGGCGCAATTCGGCGAGACCGGCCCACTGACCCTGATGGTCACCGAGAAGCCGGTCACGATCGCGATCATCATCGGTCCGATCGTCAATGGCGCCTGGGGCTTCGGCACTGCGCTCGTGCTCAAGATGCTCCCCGCCGGCTGGACCTGGCGCTAGGCGGCCCGAGCCACCGCGGGCGGATTCGAGCGATTCGACGGCGCGAGCCGGCGTCACGCGGGTGCGGTGGAGCACGCGGGCGGGCGGGCGTCGAATCCCGCGGAATCCGCGGGTGAGCCCGGCTACCCACAGTCAGGGCGTTGATTTTGCATGCAGAACTGGCAATGGCGAGAGCGCCGCATCGCTGCGCCGAGTGTTGCAAAGACGCCGCAGGGCCTGGGATTAGCCTGAATGGGCAGATCGGCTCTTGTGCAGTGCAGCAATAAGCCCTATGTAACCCAGGTCCGCTTCTGCGGACGTTTCCTCCCTAAACTCGGGCCGCGGCGATGCGGCCCGTTTTTTTACGCTCCTCGGGCGTAATTGCAACAATTTTAGGAATTTCCGCCTCGACCGCCGCTTAGAGGTGCGCCGTGATGCCGAACGCGAACGGGGTCCACCAGCCGGTCCGGATGCCCGCCTGGCGCAGGCCGGCGCCCAGCCACTCGTTGCAGGTCTCGAACGGGCTGTAGGTGCCGACCGCCCGGTAGAACGCGTCGCGCGCGCCGTAGCCGCGCACCGGCAGGCGCTCGGTGTTGCCGGCCGCGTCGCGCCGGAACGTCGCTGCGACGTAGGATGCGAGGCGGCGATACGCCGCCGGCGTGATCGTGATCAGCCGACGGTCGACGATCCGACGCGGATCGTCGACGTAGGTGACGTGCAGCAGCGTGCGCGACGAGAACAGGAGCGCCCGCAGCGCGGTCAGCGGCCGCACGTCGGTATAGCTCGGTGTCTCGAGATAGAAGTCGCGATCACCCCAGCCGAAGGCGATCGCCGGCGCGGCCGCGCCGCCGAACGCCGCGGGCGGACACCAGCGTGCCCAATCGATGCCGGCGGCCGACATCGGCAGGATCAGGTCGACGTGGAAGCCGTTCGAGACGAGCGCGATCTCGACACCGTGGGCGGCTTGTGTGAAGTCGCGATTGACCGGCAGGAGCCCGAGCCCGACCGCCGCGGCGAGGTAAAGCGCGATCAGTCCGCCGAGCGTCGCCAGCACGCGGCCGAGCGTGCGCGCCACGCGGTTATTCGGCGGGCGCCATGCGCGGCGCTGCCGGCTCGATCTCGTCGGGCCGATGCGGGAAGAAGAGCGCACCCACGAACACGATGAAGCCGAACACCGCGAGGATCTGGAACACCAAGGTGAAGCCGGCATCGCGCTGGTGCAGGAATGCGATCAGCGGCACCGCGCACGCGCTCGTGCCGAACGACAGGAAGTAGCGCACCGCGTACGCGCGTGCGCGCCAGGCGTCGCTCGTGTACTTGGCGACCATGGTCTCGTTGAGCGTGATCTGGCCGAAGATCGCGAACATCATGACGACGGCGACCGCGAGCAGAGCCCAATCGGTGCCGTAAGCGGCGAGCAGCAGGCACGGCGCCTGCAGCGCCGCCAGCGGCACGAACGCGGTGCGCAGCGGCATGCGGTCGACCAGGCGCCCGACGATCAGCTGCGCCATCGCGCCGATCACGAAGACGATGGCGGCGAGCATGCCGACACCGAAGGGCGAGCCGGCGAGCATGCTCAAGCGCTCGTCGAACAGCTTGGGCAACGACACGGTGGTCGCGTTGAACGTTATGCCGCCGACCGCCGAGACCACCGCGAGCACGGCGAACGCACGGATCACGACGCCGCGCGGGATCGTGCCGCTGACCCGGCTCACGGCGCGCGGCGGCGCCTTGGCGTCGGGCACGAGCCTGAGGAAGGCGACGCCGACCGCGATGCCGAGCGCACCCGGCAGCACGAACGCGGTGCGCCAGCCGAGCCATTGCGTCAGCGCGCCGGCGAACAGTGCGCCGAACGCCACCCCGAGATTGCCCCACACGCCGTTGATGCCGAGCGCCCGGCCGAGCTTGCCGGCGTGCGCGGTCAGCATCGCGGTGCCGACGGGATGGTAGATCGAGGCGAACACGCCGATCATCGTGAGCCCGACCGCGAGCATCCAAGGGGTCGGCGCCAGGCCGGTCAGCACGGTCGCGCCGCCGATGCCGAGGAAGAACACCGCCATCATGTTGCGCCGGCTCCACAGGTCGCCCAGCCAGCCGGCCGGCATCGAGCCCGCGCCGAACGCAATGAAGCCGCCGAACGACAGCGCGAGCAGCTGGCTGTACGACCAGTTGTTGAAGCTCGCCTGCATGCCGAGCACGGCGGTGGGGAAGATCAGCATGAACATGTGATCGATCACGTGGCCGATGTTGATGAACGCGACCACCCGTCTGGACTGCTGCTGCATGCCGGGCTCCGGCTTCTCCCGCGTCCCGTGGAACGACGCCTTTACAGCATAGCCCTGGCGCCCTCACGCTGTCAGGCCAGGTTTTGTCGCGGATCCGCCAATGGCCCGTCCCAAGAGACACCGGAAGCCCCAGGCCCCGAAGCGCCCCAAGAGCAACGACCCGCGGGACTACCAGCGCGTGCCCGGCCCGGTCGGCGCCATGCCGAAGGAATTTCCCGACGGGTTCGTGATCGCGCCGCACCGCCACGAGCGCGCCCAGCTGCTCTACGCCAGTGTCGGCACCATGCGGGTGATCACCGACGACGGCACGTGGGTCGTGCCGCCCCTGCGTGCCTTGTGGATCCCGGCCGCCACCGAGCACGAGATCCGCATGTGCGGCGCCGTCGCGATGCGCACGCTCTACGTGGCGCCGACGGCCGCGCCGTGGCTGCCCGCGCGCTGCACCGTCATCGAGGTGTCGGGGCTGCTGCGCGAGCTGATCCTCGAGGCGATGCGCGAGCCGGTCGAGTATCGCCTCGACGGCCGCACCACGCTCGTCATGGCGCTGCTGATCGAGGAGCTGCGGCGCGCCGAGACCGTGCCGCTGCGCATCCCGATGCCGCGCGACCGGCGCCTGCTCGCGCTCTGCCGCGCGCTGCTCGACCGTCCGGAGTCCGACGACTCGCTCGAGCGCTGGGCGGAGCGCGTCCATGCCAGCAGCCGCACGCTCAGCCGGCTGTTCCGGCACGAGACCGGCATGAGCTTCGTCGCGTGGCGCCAGCAGGTCCGGCTCGCCGAGGCGCTGTCGCGGCTGGCGCTCGGCCAGCCGGTCGGCGCCGTCGCGCGCGACCTCGGCTACGCCAGCGCGAGCGCCTTCTCGGCGATGTTCCGGCGCGCGCTCGGCGCGACACCGCGCCTCTATCTTCAGCGCGCCGGCCGCGTTACACCGGCGCCTTCATTCGAGGCAGCCTGAGGAAGAGCGCCATGCGAGGGGCCGGCATGTGGAGATTTGCGTTCGCGATCGTCGTCGGATGCGCAACGGCGGCGAGCGCCGCCGACTATCCCGAGCATCCGGTCCACTTGATCGTGCCGTTCGCCGCCGGGGGTCCGGCCGACATCTACGCGCGCTTCGTCGGCCAGCATCTGTCGCAGTCGCTCAAGCAGCCGTTCGTGGTCGACGACCGGCCGGGCGCGGGCTCGATCATCGGCACCGAGGCGGTCGCCAAGGCGGCGCCCGACGGCTACACGCTGCTCGTGATGTCGAACACCCACACGACCAACGAGTCGCTGGTCACCAAGAAGCCGTTCGTGCTGATGCGCGACTTCGTCCCGGTCGCGCCGATCAATTCCTCGGATCTCGTGATGGTCGTGCACCCGTCGGTGCCGGCGACCGACCTCAAGGCGTTCATCGCGCTCGCCAAGTCGAAGCCGGGCGGCCTGAACTACGCTTCGTCGGGTCCCGGCACGCCGTACCATCTCGCCGGCGAGCTCTTCAAG
>Ga0335078_10015272_pt1 | contig 11402 bp, 9 predicted proteins | sample Lox_Sample_32_FD_206711 | JGI IMG/M metagenome (GOLD analysis project Ga0335078, IMG submission 206711) | Soil microbial communities from Loxahatchee National Wildlife Refuge, Florida, United States - Lox_Sample_3.2 | ecosystem: Environmental > Terrestrial > Soil > Wetlands | place: USA: Florida...
ACCAGCTTCTCCAGGCTGGCGGCGTCCTGCTCGGTGACGCCGCGGACCTTCCCTCCCATCAGGTGCCACAGCGGGTCATTTCTCGCCCAGCGCACGTCCAGCAGGATTTGAAAGGGCTCGATTGTCGGCTCATTGACCGGGATGATCTGGACGGTCACGGTCTGCCCTTCCTTCACGGGAACAGGATCCATGAACGCAACCTGGCAGCCTGAAGCGCTCAGGTCGCGGAGATAGCCGGGCGTCTGCGAACCTTGGAAAACTGCCTTGGCATGCGTTGTGGCTCTCTCGTCCCGGCGTTGCTCAGCGCTCATCCGCGGCCTCCCCTGGTGTCGGCTTCCCTGGTCCGCAAATGCACTTTGTCCCTTTCATGCGAGAGCGGGAACCTCCTGGAATTGCTTTCGCGAGAGTATAGGTGAACCATACCTGGTTTACAAGGAGGCGCAGGATCTGAGAACCCGCCTTGATGTTCGGCCACCGCGTCTTGTGCGTTGCAAAGGAGCTGACGGCAAATAGAATGTTGACATAAACACAATACCGGTGTAGTATGATCAACGCCATTGGGCAAGCTTTTTTGGTCGAATTGCTTCGGAAAGGAAGCCATGAAAGTTCTTGCAACGCCCATGATCGGGGAAAGCCGCCGGAAACGGAGTGCGAAGACATGGATAGAGTGAGGATCGGCATCATCGGCTGCGGGCGCATCTCCGATCTTCACGCTGCAGGCTACCGCGCTGACCCGCGATCGATCATCGCGGCCGTTTGTGACGCAGACTCGGCCAAGGCACAATCAAAGGCATACGAATGGGGGGCGGGGAAATGGCACAGCGATTATCGCGCACTTCTCGCTGACCAGGACGTGGACGCCGTGGATATCGTGACGCCCCAGCGCTGCCATGAGGCGATGGCTCTCGAAAGCCTCGCGGCGGGCAAGCATGTTTGCGTTCAAAAGCCTATGACGGTGGATATGGACAGCGCTGACCGCATGGTAGCTGCCGCCGCGGCGGCGGGCGGCAAGATATTCAAGCTCTCCGAGAACTACGTGTTCTACCCGCCCCTCGTTCTCGCAAAGGGCATGATCGATGACGGAAAAATCGGCGAACCGACGAGCATGCGGATCAAATTCATCTCCGGCTCGCGCGGCGGATGGGAGGTACCCGATTCGGCCTGGGACTGGCGAAAGGACGAGCACCGTCGGGGCTTCGGAATGCAGACCTTCGACCATGGCCACCACATGTGGTCAGTGGCCTGGTACCTCATGGGGGAAATCGAACGGGTCTTCGCGTGGATCGACTCAGTGGATGGCTTTCTCGACTGCCCCGCCAACATCATGTGGAAGTACGCGGGGGCGCCGAAGTATGGCTCTTGCGACTACTCGCATGGAACCGCCCTTCACGTCCCCTCGCGCTACTACGCGAACGACGAGTGGTTCGAGGTCACCGGAAGCGAGGGCATCGTCATGGTGACGCGCTGCACGGGAAACGTCCAGGGCGGGGCACCTGTGCGGCTCTTCCGTGACGACAGGTGGACCGAGTACTCCGACGTCGACTCCGACTGGGCGGCCGGGTTTCGGGGTTCGACGGCCAACTTCATCTCTGCGATCCTGGGCTCTGAGGCGCCGGCGCTTACCGCAGAGCGCGGCCGCGAAGTTCTCCGGATGGATCTAGCGATCCAGGAATCCGCCCGAGCGCGGAGGGAGGTCGAACTGGCGGGTTTTCGCGGCGGACCCGCGGCGGCCGTGTAAGCGGATTGGCGTCAGGGTTTCCGTTTTTGGAATTTTGAGTTGACGGGAGCACAACGGCCGTGTTAAGTTCTGAATTGGTAAGATAAGTTTACCAATTCAGGGCCGCAAGGAGTTGGAAAAAAGACGGGGGAGGCAGTACGGAAGGCAGAGAAGAACAGCGTCGAAGGAGCTTATTTTCTGGTCCTGGCAGAGAACGGAATGGAAAACCAGGGGATGGCAAGGGTCCATCAGCCCAATCTCATTGTCCGCGAAATCTCGTGAGGAAGAGGATCGTTGTGCCTCTTTACATTACCGTAAACGTGAAAGGAGGTGATGAGCATAAAGGGCGCGCAGTGTTACTGCGCTTGGGAAAAAGATGATAGGGAGAATCTGTCAAGGAGGCTACCAATGAAAGCGAGGAAACTAATCCCGCTTCTCAGTCTCGTCGTTCTCTTTGTCTGCGCCGGAGGCCAGATATGGGCGGGCGGCCAGAATGAAAACGCCGCTGCAGCGGCCACGAAGCCGGTCACGATCAACGTCGCTACCAGCCTCGGCTGGATCACGACAGACGGCTTGATGCCCTTCCTGAAGGACTACCTTGCCAAGCAGGGCATCAACGTCGTGGCGGTTCCTGGGCAGGGGGTCGCCTTGCGCGACAAGCAGATGCTTGCGGCAAGCTCCGGGGACGCGACGTACGACGTCTACCTGGCGTGGGACGCCCTCATGCCTCTCCTGCAGAAATACGGCGAACCCCTGGACAACTACCTCCAGAGCGCCGGCGTGGATGCATCGGGCTTTGAGGCCAAGTTCTATCCGAACGTCGTGGCCAACGCCTCAGCGGACGGCAAGTTGTACTGGATTCCCATTCACATCAACGCTCAAATCGGTTACGCCCGAAGAGATCTTTTCATGGATCCCAACGAGCAGGCGGCATTCAAGGCCAAGTACGGATACGACCTGCCGCAGCCGGACAGCACCGGGGTCCTCACCTTCCCGACGAAGAAGGTATTTGTCGACGTGGCTCAGTTTTTCACCCGCGCGGGCAGCGACGGCCAGACCAACCTCTGGGGTTACGTGATGGCCGGCAAGTGGGACCAGGGCAACACCGTCTTCGAAGAGGAAATGTTCCGAGCGGGACTCGGCTATTTCGACGAGAAAGGGCACTCGGACTGGGGTCCGGCTGAACCCCAGAATCAGCCGATCGTGAAGGATATTGCAACCTTCGATTACAACCTGATCAACACGTGGAAGGTATGCTCGCCGGGCGTCCTGGGAATGGAGCTCACCGAGATCGGCCAATTGTTCGCAACGGGCAAGGCGGCCATGTCGTTCACCTGGAACGTCGACAACTGGCCTCTGTACAAGGGAACCGATTTCGAAAAGAAATACGGGCTGCCGCTCTCCTGGATCCCCTCGTTCATGGATCGATCCCCGAAAGACAAGGGACTGATGTCCGTCTGGGCATGGGAATTGAACAAGAACAGCAAGAACAAGGCCGCAGCGGTGAAGTTCCTCCTTGCCGCTGCCGATGAGAACTTGCGCATCCAGGCCACCCAGCAGGCGAAGCTGCCCGTCGGAAACGGGATGCTCGACGTCAGCCAGTGGCTCGTAAGCCACAACGTGGTCCCCGGCGCCTACATACCGGCGGTTCAGACCATCGGGACGTTCTGGCCGACGAGTCCTGCTTTCCCGCAGACCGATCCTGCGCGTGACGTGCTTCGAAAGGCTCACGAGCAGCTTCTCAGTGGCCAGATCACTCCCGACCAGTTTGTAAAACAGACCGGCGACGGAGTGGAGGCGCTGATGCACCAGGCAGGCTACTTCTAATCGACTCGACAGACAGTCAAGGCGGAACCACACGTCTCCGCCTTGACCTTATCATTGTAGGAGACCGAATGTGATACTGCAGCGGCAGCGCAGAACGTACTGGCTCCTGACATTGCCCGCCATTCTCATAACGCTGGTCGGGTTGGTATGGCCGATTTCGCGAGGTGTTCAGATCAGCTTCACGAATATGGACCTGCTGGCCGACACGAATCGCTACGTGGGGCTGGCCAACTACGGAAAGGTCCTCAGCGATCCTGACTTCTATTTTTCACTCTTGCGGAACGTTGAATACGTCGTCGTCGTCGTGTTCTTCAATTTCGTCATCGGCTTCGCGATGGCGCTCGTGTGCAACGAGAAATTCGCCGGCAATCGAGTTCTCCGCGCGGTCATCATCCTTCCCATGGTGGTCATACCGACCGCCGCGGCTATTTTGTGGCGGTTCATGTACAACTACGACATTGGGGTCATCAACAACGTCGCCAACAGTCTGCACATCCTCAGAGTCGACTGGTTGGGAAGTCCCAGGATGGCGCTGATCTCGGTGCTCATCACTGATATCTGGGCGTGGACACCGTGGATGTTCCTGATCCTGCTCGCCGGACTCGAAGGGCTTCCGGCCGAGACCATCGAAGCGGCGAGAATCGACGGCGCTTCTGGCCTTCGCCTCATCTGGATGGTTATGCTTCCCATGATGAGGCCGATCTATCGAGTCGCGATATCACTAAAGGCAATCGACACTTTCCGTACGTTCGACTATGTCTGGGTCATGACCGGCGGCGGGCCGGGGTCTTCCAGCGACATCCTGAGCACGTACATCTACAAGTCGGCTTTCAAGAACCTCGCGTACGGATACAGCGCAGCAATCAGCCTCGTCGTTCTTGTCTTCACTGTCGCCCTCTCGTTTTCTGTGCTGCGTGGATTGATCGTCAAGCAGGAAAACTTATGAACAAATACTTGAGATCATTCCTTATTCTTCTCATCGTGATATGGACGGTCGGTCCGCTGTACGAGTTGATTGTCATGTCAACGGCGGCGTCGGGGAGCTTCAGCACGCTGCTTCCCACGAAGATCACGCTGCGCTACTACGCGGACATCCTCTTCGGAGCTCGTTTCGGAGCCCAATCAATCTGGCCATTCATGGCCCACAGCATCATTGTGTGCACCGTGGCGTCGCTTGCCGTGATCCTCTTCAGCCTGCCGTGCGCGTACAGTTTTTCCCGGCTCAAGTCCAAGGCAAGCCAGGGGGTGTACCTCGGCTACTTTGTCCTGCGAATGCTGCCTTCGATCGCGCTGCTCGTCCCGTGGTATTTCATCCTCAGATCGCTGCGCTTGATTGACACGTATGGCGGCCTGTCGCTCATCTACCTGCTCTTCCAGCTCCCGGTCGGCATCTGGCTCATGAAGGGATTCTTCGACACAATCCCTGTCGAGCTGGAGGAATCCGCGTGGATCGAGGGAGCCAGCGTCTTGACGGCATTTCGAGAGATCATCATTCCCCTCGCCGGGAACGGAATCTCCGTGACGGCCGTTTTCGTCTTCCTGTACAGCTACATCGAGCTCATGTACGCATCCGTTCTGACCAGGCAAAAGATAACACTGCCACCCTACCTGGCCGGTTTTGTCAGCCAGTATGAGCCGCACTGGCAACTGACGCTGGCGGTATCCGTCATCAGCACCGTACCGATGATCCTGCTTTTCATGTTCGCGCAAAGGCATATGACGCGGGGCATTACCGGGGGCGCCCTGAAATACTGAAGATGAAAGCAAAAGAAATGAGCAAGGTCAGAACGGGAATGATCGGAGCGGGCGTCCATGCCACGGACATGCCTGCGAGCATATCGCGGACCCCGAGCCACGCTGGTCGTGCACGACACGGGCAACCGATCTGGGGACGAGTCCATGAGGCTGGTGGAGAACTGGCTGCAGTCGGGCAAGAAGCTGGATGCCATCGCCGGCATGGCCGATATACAGCCTCGGCGTCGTCATCCCTCGTCATTATGGACGAGCCGACCTCGGCTTTGAGCGACACGGAGATACGGCTCTTTTGGATACCGTGTCCGCGCTGTGAAGGCCCCGGGATTGTCCGGTCGTCGACACGTTGACGGGAACGGAAAGACTTGGCCGGCAGGAACAACGACGGAAGGAGGGATCGGGAATGGTTCTGCTCGCGGACCAGAATGCCGAACTTGCAGAGGGTTTTGCGCGCTCCGTTGCCGTAAAAGCGCGGGACGCGAAACTGACCAGGGGAGACCTTGAAGATTGTATGCGCCTGTTCTGCGCTGTGTGCAACCATGTTGACACGCTCCAGTTCGAGCTCAAGGATTTCACGCACTCCTTCCAGTTGCAGATCGGCGAGGAGCGCTTCGCCGTGACGTTCAGCAAGGGTGTGTGCGCCGTGTACGCGGGCACCATCGATTCCCCCGACATCACGATGCAGATGGCTCTTGTGACCGCACGCGACCTGGTGATGGGCAAGGTCAATTCCGGCGCGGCCCACATGAACGGCGACATCACGTACAAGGGAACCAAGAACGGTGCCATCAAGCTCCAATCCGTGTTCGAGCTCTTCCTGGACGAGCTCGATGACCGTGCCAGATCGGAACGGGGAGAATGATGAAGCAGCTGAAATTCGGAGTCGTGGGCGGCGGGAGCGCCTTCAACTTCCACGCGAGCGGCCTGAAGGATTCCAAGCTCCTGCGCTTCTCGGCCATCTTCGACTCGAACATCGATAACGCGAGGAAAATCGCCCGGCGATTCAAAGACGGTCATCTCGAGGTCCACGAGACCCTGGACGCGATGCTCGAATCAGACATCGACGCCGTTCTCGTGATCGTGCCCCACGCATACCACGAGAGGATCGTCGTGAGGTGCGCGGAGAAAGGCAAGCACGTGCTGTGCGAGAAACCGATGGCCACCACGGTGGAAGCATGCAGGAACATGATCGAGGCTGCGGAGAGGAACAAAGTCAAGTTCATGATCGCGGAGAACCATCGGTTCCTCCCTGCACACACCTATATCCATGACGCCGTGCAGAAGGGTCTCATTGGCGACGTCCTCGTGGTCAGGGCATACGAGGGCGTCAACGAGATCCCCGGGCTGAGCATGAGCGGCTTCTGGAAGGGGGATCCGATCAAGGCGGGCGGCGGGGCGCTCATGGACATGGGCGCGCACAAGTTTGCGGCCCTCGAGTATATCCTCGAAAGCAGGTGCACGAAGATTACCGCGGTACTGGCGAAGCAGTCGATAAACCTGCCGGAAAAGGCGGAGGACAACGCGTTCACGATCGTCAATTTCGACAATGGTGCGGTCGGCGAGATCGCGGTGAGCTTCACGCAGATGACGCCCCCTTTCAACAGCCTCGAGATCTTCGGGACCACGGGGAGCATCTTCGAGAATCATGCGTGGGAGAAACCGGTGCGAATCTACTCCTTTTCGAAGGACATGGGCGAGCACCAGCAGGTCATGTACGAGCCGGAGATCGAGCACAAGCCCTTTCCCGGCTACTACCCCATTTCGGTCCGGCACGAGGACGAGTACTTCGCGAAATGCATACTCGAGGATCTACAACCCGAGTTCACGCCTCTCGATTCGATGAGCGCCATCGAGTGCATACTGGCGGGCTATCTTTCGGCCATTGAACACCGGCCCGTCGAGCGCAGAGAGATCGTCGAGCTCGCGGACAAGGGTCTCACGTCAGGCATACTCGAACGGCTTGCCGAACAGATACCAATCAACCCGAAACTGCCCGAGGTGAAGAAGATGAAACCTGTCGGATATGACCGCCGGAGGAGCGCCGCGATCATGGAAAAGTACGACCTGGACCTCCTCATCGCGAGCTCTCCCGAAAACGTCTATTACCTGAGCGGATTGCCCGTCCTCCACAGCGCGCCCAATCCGATCCTGGAGGCCTTGAGCAACCAGTACCCCAACATTGCCATGATTCGCCGCGAGGGCGAAGGGACCGTGATCAACTGGGACGTGTTCAAGAGCGTCCCGGCGCTGTGCTGGGTGGCAGACAGTGTGGGGATCAGCAGCCCGAAGGACGTCCAGAGCGCCCTCCTTCTGAAGATCAAGAAGTGGGGACTCATTGATAAGCGCGTGGGCGTGGAATCCACTGTCCCGAAGTTTCTCCTCGATGTCCTCGCACAAAACAAGGCGAACGCGAGGATAATCGAAGCGGACGCCGCTTTCCAGGACATGCGGATCGTCAAGACCGACCAGGAGATCGAGTTCATCACGAAAGCCACGGAAATCACGGAGAAAGCGATCATGCGCTGCGTGAAGGCACTGAAGGAAGGCATGACGGACAACGACCTGCTGAACCTGGGCAAGAGGGCGATGCTCGAGGAAGGAGCCGACGGGTGGAACCACATGACCCTGTCCATCGGCGGCTCCGATCCTGAAGCGCCCGGTATCGGCACAGTGGTGCGCAAGGGAGACATTGTCCGCCTGGATTTCGGCGCCGTGTGCAAAGGCTACGTCGCTGACGTGAACGCGCACGTCGTCGTGGGGGAGGTTCCGCAGAAGGCGGCGGCCCTCATTGAAGGCCTGCTCGAGTTCCAGGGCTACTTCGAGGCCCGCATCAGGCCGGGGGTCTCGATGAGGCAGCTCGGGGAAGAAGCGGTGCGCTGGTACAAGGGAAAATATCCCGAGGGGATGGCATTCTGCATCGGCCACAGCATCGGTCTGGAGTGCGAGGACCTGCACCTGTTTGGCGCAATGGGCTCCCAGGATCGGGCTTTCGAGAAGAACATGGTCTTCGAGATCGAGGCGTGGGAGAGCTTCGAAGGCTTCCTCGTCGGCGTCGAAGACTGCTATGTCGTGACCGACTCGGCCTGCCGCAAGCTGACCCGCCTCGACAAGCGCATCATGACGGTGAAGGAGTGAGCGAGATGAGACCACTGATTATCATTGCGACGCCGAACATCTGCTGGCTCGCGCCCAGCGTGCCGTATCCCCGCACGGCGGCGGAGATCGCCGAAGAGGCCAATCTGTGCCGTCAGAACGGGGCGTCGGTCCTCCACGCGCACGGCGAGGGGCAGTGGGTCGCAATGATGGCGGCGGTCCGTACACGCAGCGATATCCTCATCCAGTGCGGCATGTCGAGCATCCCGCTGCGGGACCGCATGGACGTGATGAACCAGAAGGCAGACATGATATCCATCATCCTGAATCACCACGACGAGGCATTTGCCGAAGTGGATTGCAACATGCTGCATACCAAGCCGGAGCTCGAGGAATACGCGGCCGCCTGCCGTACGTACGGCGTCAAGCCGGAATTCGAGGTCTGGCATTCGGGCTCAATCTGGAACCTGAACCGCCTGATCGACAAGAAGCTGCTCGATCCTCCGTACGTGACCACGATGTTTTTCGGATGGCCGGGCGGGACGTGGTCTCCGCCCACAGTGGAGGAGTATCTGTACAGAAGAAGACAGATGCCGGATAACTGTGCGGTTGCTGTCAGCATCATGGACGCCAGGCAGATGGACATCCTGACCGCGGCGATAATGAACGGAGACAACGTGCGGGTCGGCACGGAGGACTATCCCTACAGTCGCCAGGGTGTCCTGTGCGCGACGCATGACCTGGTCAAGGAAATCGCGGAGATCTCACGGCTGCTGGGAAGGCCAACCGCGACGCCCGCCGAGGCGCGCGAGATCCTTGGCACGAGAAGGTAGCCGGATGGGAAAGAACAAGGTTGCGGTGATTACGGGCGCGGCAAGTGGCATCGGAAAAGCGGCTGCGACGAAATTCGCGAAAGAGAATTATGTCGTCGCTCTCTTCGACAAGAGTGAGGCGATGGGGGAAGTCGGCCAATCCCTTCGCAACAAGGGATATGACTGCCTCGACTACCGGGGGGACGTCGCCAGCCCAAAAGAGGTTGCGACATTCATCGACCAGGTGATCACGAAGTTCGGCAGGATCGACGTTCTGAACTGCAACGCGGGAATTGTCGTCGTGAAACCGCTGGAGGATACCTCCTTCGACGAGTTCGTCGCGGTATCCAATGTGAACATCGGTGGGACGTTCCTTTTCTGCAAACATGTGCTGCCCATCATGAAGAGCCAGCGCCAAGGAGCAATCGTGAATCTCGGCTCCGTTTCCGGGCATGTTGGGCAGACTGAGCACGCCGTGTACGGGGCGACCAAGGGCGCGGTGATCGCGTTCACCCGGGCGGTTGCCTGGGAAGTCGCCGACTACAATATCCGCGTGAACTCCGTGAGCCCGGGCTCCGTCGACACCCCGATGCTTCGTTCAGACATCGAGCTCGAATCGGGCCGTACGGGACTGCCGTTCGCGAAAGTGAAGAAGAACAGGGAGGCCGAACAGGCGTTCAAGCGCTGGGCAGAGCCGGAAGAAATCGCGGAGGCGATCTATTTCCTCGGCAGTGACGCGGCTTCCTTCATTACCGGCACGGACTTGCTGGTCGATTGCGGGTGGGTGGCGAAATAGACGCCGGGTGCAATCATGGACTTCGAGATAGAGAAGAAAAAGAGCACCGCCGAAATAATCGTTCAAAAGCTCCTGGAGCTCATCCGCTCTCGCAGCCTGAAGCCGGGGGACAAGCTGCCAACCGAGAGGGAGCTGTCGGAGTTGATGAAAGTCAGCAGGCCGTCCCTGAGGGAGGCGCTGAAGTCTCTGGAAATGATGAGCATCATCAGAATCCGACAGGGCTCGGGCGCTTTCGTGAACAAGCTGGAGCCTGAAAGCGTCGTCGAGCATCTCGACATCGTCTTCACCCTGGATGACACTCTCTACCACGATCTGTACAAGGCACGAAGGGTTCTCGAGTCGGCGATCGCGGGGATGGCCGCCGAGCTGATCACCGACGAGGAACTGGCCGAGATCGAGCTGAACGTCACAAGGGCGGCGCAAGCCGTCCGGAAGCCTCGGGAGTTCCTCGAGCTCGACTTTCAGCTCCACAGCCTGATCCTGAAAGCATCGAAAAACCGGATCCTTCCCGTCTTCATCCAGTCGATCAACAAGCTCAACCGGTTCATGCGAGAAAAAACGAACAGCTATCTCAAGATCAGGCAGTCAGCTGTCCGAGATCATCAGCTCATCCTGGAAACCCTGCGCGCCAGGGATCCGGAAAAAGCCGCACGGGCAATGGAAAGACACCTTTTCAACGTCGAGGGGGGATACTATAGCGTCGTAAAGGAAGGAGCAAGGAAGAAGTGAATGACACTTTCTTTGTAACCGGCGCGACAGGGTGCATTGGAGGCTGGGTCGTCAAGAACCTCGTCGAATCGGGGAGCGAGGTGTACGTACTGGCACGAAGTGGAAGCCTGGAGAGACTAAAGCTCATCATGCCGGCGGAAGAGATATCCAAAGTGCACGTGATACGTGGAGATATCGGACATGCCGAGCTGCTCAAGGAATGTGTCGCGAAAAATGGAATTGAACGCATAATCCACCTGGCGGCGATGCAGCTGCCTTTCTGCCGTGCCGAGCCCGGGCGCGGCGCGCGCGTGAACGTCGAAGGGACAATCAATGTCTTCGAGGCTGCCAGGAATGCCGGAATTCGATCGCTTGTCTATTCAAGCAGTACCGCAGTATACGGAAGGATGGACGAGTACGCGGAAATCTGCGTCGAACATGGCGCACGGCTTATTCCGCATTCGCTCTATGGGGTGTATAAGCAGGCGAACGAGTGGAGCGCCAGAGTCTACTTTGATTTGGACGGCATCTCCAGCATTGGAATAAGGCCCTATGTCGTCTACGGACCCCTGCGAGACAAAGGCGTAACTTCCACGCCCACTCTCGCAATGAAAGCGGCGGTCGAGCACGAACCGTACGAGATATCGTACGGTGGCGAGTTCAATTTTCAGTATGTCGACGATACGGCGAAAGCGTT
>Ga0335078_10015273_pt1 | contig 11402 bp, 13 predicted proteins | sample Lox_Sample_32_FD_206711 | JGI IMG/M metagenome (GOLD analysis project Ga0335078, IMG submission 206711) | Soil microbial communities from Loxahatchee National Wildlife Refuge, Florida, United States - Lox_Sample_3.2 | ecosystem: Environmental > Terrestrial > Soil > Wetlands | place: USA...
CATGGACACCTACCTGCTGTGGAGGCTCACCGGCGGGCCCGATGGCGGGATTCATGTGACGGACGTGACCAACGCGAGCCGCACCCAACTGATGGATCTCGCCACGTTGCAGTGGGACAGCGACCTCCTCAGCGCCTTTGAAATTCCGCATGCGGTGCTGCCGCGCATCGCATCGAGCAGCCAGGTGTATGGGACGGCGCGCCTCGCGGCGATCGCGGGAGTGCCGCTGGCGGGAATTCTGGGCGACCAGCAGGCGGCGCTGGTGGGGCAGACGTGTTTCCATGCAGGCGAGGCAAAAAATACCTATGGCACAGGATGCTTCCTGCTGATGAACACGGGAACGGCCCCGGTGCTTTCCCAGTACGGGCTGCTGACCACGGTGGCGTTCCAGTTCGGCGCCCAGCCGGCCCGCTTCGCGCTGGAAGGCAGCATCGCCATCACCGGAGCGCTCGTGCAGTGGATGCGGGATAACCTCGGGATGATTTCCACTAGCGGAGAGATTGAAGCGCTGGCGCGCACAGTCGAAGACAACGGCGGCGTGTATTTCGTTCCGGCGTTTTCGGGGCTCTTCGCGCCGTACTGGCAGGCGGGCGCTCGCGGGGTGATTGCGGGGCTCACCCGATATGCCAACAAAGGGCATCTGGCGCGCGCCGTGCTCGAGGCCACGGCCTATCAGACCCGGGAAGTGCTGGAAGCAATGGAGCTGGATTCCGGCGTGCGGCTGGACCGGCTGCGCACGGACGGGGGCATGGTGGGGAACGACCTGCTCATGCAGTTCCAGGCCGACATCCTGAATCGCGAGGTCATCCGGCCGCTGATTCAGGAGACGACGGCGCTGGGGGCCGCGTTTGCCGCGGGGTTGGCCGTGGGTTTCTATAAGGATGTGGACGAGCTGCGCGAAAAATGGGGCATTGAATACACCTGGAAGCCGCAGATGGAAAGCGCGAAGCGCGAGCGGCTGTATGCGGGATGGAAGAAAGCGGTGAGCCGCTCCATGAATTGGGTGGAATGAGGGACTGCCGGTGGAAACGCAACGGAAATCCTCATGCAGGACCTGAAGTATTCGCTGCGGCTGATCGCGAGGAATCCCGGTTTTCTGGTGGTAGCGCTGATGGCGATGGCGGCGTGCTGGATTCCCCCCTGCCGGGCCACGCCGGTGAATCCGGTGGTCGAATGGCGGCACGAATAAAAATGTGTCCCCTCAGCGCACTCATTTGAAGTGAAGCTCTGAGCCTGCGCGAACCTCCGGCTGAGGAAACCGGTGAGCCGTGTGCGTGGCTGAGGGATGATCGACCTTGGAGGGGCGTCCCTCGCGCTCGAGACGCCGGCAAACCTCGGCCCAGGAGGGCAACTCTTCTCTTTCCTGCGTCCAATGTGCGAGCGCGGCTTCGTCGCACCAGTGCGCGAGCTTGCGCATGGCCTTGCGGTGCATCCCAGCGAGCATGAACTTCTTCATGGCCGCTTCGGTGGTCCAACGGGTGGCCGTCCAGAAGGTGTTGCCGCGGTCGCGCAGGAGCAGGGTGGCGAGGTTGCCTTCGGCTCTTGCGGCCTGGCGCGCGGACCGGAAAGCGTACAGGAAGAAAGCGGGCACGAATCGCCAGCAGCGCACGCGAAGACGGGTGATGGAAACGAAACACACGCCGTCTTCAGTTTGAAGGAATGGGGGCATTCTTCGAAGCGGTTTTCTCTTCCGGCCACCTCTTGAAGCGGATCCCGGATGTCAACGGAACGTGGAGAAGCAGGCCGGCCCTCGGGCAGGGGCTTGACAGGAGACGTCCGTCCGTTGTATTTAACTTAGAGGTTAAATACGATGAGGGCGGGAGCACTGGACGCGACCTTTGCAGCGCTGGCGGATCCGACGCGCCGGGCCATCCTCGCGCGCCTGGCCTCGGGCGACCGTTCGGTAATGGAGCTGGCGCAGCCGTTCGACATGAGCCTGCCCGCCGTTTCGAAACATTTGAAGGTGCTCGCACGCGCGGGCCTGATTACCCGCGGTCGGCGGGCGCAGTGGCGGCCGTGCCGGCTGCACGCCGCTCCGCTCGCGGACGTGGCGGAATGGGTCGAGCGTTACCGGAGGTTCTGGACGGAGAGCTTCGACAGGCTGGACGTGTATCTGCGCCAGCTTCAGAAAAAGGAGAAACGCCATGGACGAAAAAGAAAGCGCCGGGAACGCTAAACCGCCCGATCTCGTGATCACGCGCGTGTTCGACGCGCCGCGCCCGCTAGTGTGGAAAGTTTGGACGCAGCCGGAGCACATGAAGCAGTGGTTCGCGCCCAACGGATTCACGGTGCCCTTCTGTGAGATCGATTTCCGGCCGGGCGGTGCATTCCGCTTCGCGTTTCGCGCGCCGAACGGAACCGAATTTCCGAGCGATGGCGAATATGTTGCCATCGAAGCGCCGTCTCGGCTGGTATGGAAGGGCGTGATCCACGGCGGCCTCGAAGTTTTGACGGAAGTGAAGTTCGAAGAGCAGGGCGGGAAAACAAAAATCACGGTACACCAGAAGTTTTCGTTCGAATCGCCCGCCACGCGAGGGGCGCCCATCGGGTGGTCGCAGACGCTGGACCATCTGGCGGCGTATCTGAGGACACTGCCGGCAGGTTCCGGACAGTCACAATAAAACACAGGGGGGCGGAGACACATGACCACCGCAGGAAACCAGGCAGCGGTATCGAATGCGAGCCTGTGGACGGGGCGCGTGATCAGCGCGCTGGTGGTGCTGTTCCTCGTGTTCGATGGCGTAACGAAAGTAATCAAAGAACCGCACGTGATCGCGGCCAGCACGAAGCTGGGATTCACCGTGGCTGGTGTGGTGTGCATTGGCGCGGTGCTGCTGGCGTGCACCGCGCTCTATGTCATCCCCGGGACTTCGATTCTGGGAGCGATTCTGCTGACCGGGTATCTCGGCGGCGCCGTAGCCACGAATGTCCTGGCGAAGACGCCGGCGTTCAACCTGCTGTTTCCCGTAATTTTCGGCGTGCTGGTGTGGCTCGGAATTTTCCTGCGCGATGCGGAGCTCCGCGTGCTCATTCCGCTGCGGCGATCGAGCCGATAGTCGGCCGGGGCGGAAGCCGTAGGACGAAGCGTCAGAGGTTGCTCATGCCCCCGTCGATGATCAGTTCGCTCCCGACGGTGAATGCCGATTCGTCCGACGCGAAGTGGCGTTGCCCGGCTGGCCGCGCACCTGGAACCGGCGGGCGCAAACAGTGTGGACGCGGTCAGGCATGCGTATGCTTTGCTCTACGCAGGCCTCATCCGCCAGGCGACCACGCTCGCGTAAATCGATACCTTCCGCGTGCTCGCCATAGGCGCTGGGCTCATGTTTCTGGTATCTTTTGCCCTGAGGAAGAGCGAACCGGGCGGCGCCCGCGTGGTGATGGAATAATCGGCCGGCCGCAGGGAACAAGACACCGTCTCGGAGCAGAAATCCATGATCCGAGTCATTACCGTCGAGCGCGAGTATGGCAGCGGCGGGCCGGACATCGCTGCCCAACTGGCCAAGCGCCTGGGCTGGAAGCTGTGGGACCAGTTGCTGACCAACGAAATCGCGCGCCAGATGGAATGCGATTGCCGGGTGGTAGAAGAGCATGAAGAGAAGCGGGACCCGCTCTATTACCGGCTGTTCCGCGCGTTCATGCGCGGCAGCTACGAAGGAAGCCTCAACGAGCCGCGGATGAAGATCGCGGACACCGCCTGCATCCGCGAAGTGGCGGAACGCGTGGTGAAAGAGGCGGCGCGGCAGGGCGATTGCGTCATTGTAGGCCGGGGCTCGGCCTACTACCTGCAGAGCGACCCGGAAGCCTTCCACGTTTTCGTCTACGCCCCGTTCTGGGAGAAAGTGCAGCGCCTGGAAGCGGACGGCAGGATCGAAAGCGAAGCGGTGCAACTGGTGGAAACAGTGGACCGCGACCGCGCCGCGTTCATCAAAGCGTACTTTAACGTCGATTGGCCGGAGCGCCAGAAATTCCACCTGATGCTGAACTCCACCATCGGCAATCAGGCCGCTGTGGAGATCATCCTGAATGCCATCGCGCAGTACGAAAAAGAACGCGGCGGCGCGGTGCCCGCGGCTCAGAAGAGCGCGCGGTAGCCGCGCGAATCCCTCTCACTCCTGTTTTGTTCCCAATACACCCTGAACCGGAGGCGCGGCAATCTGCGACTGCGTGATGGGCGCCACGCCGCTTCGTTGGCCGAGCGGCGGCGTGTCCGGGCCGATCACCGCCAGCCAGATATTTTCCGAGCCCTTCTGATCCTTCCCGTGTTCCTTCCATTCCTCCGGCCCGCTGCCGTGGTCCGTGGTGATCACAAACGTGGTCTGGCCGCGGCATTCAGGCATCTGCTGCATGGTGTTCCACAGCTCCGCCACGAAATGGTCGAACTCGTGCGCGCTTGCGAGCGCCAGGTCGTAGCGCCCGGAGTGGGCCCTGTTGTCCGTCTCGCCGTGGCCCACGAACAGCACGCGCGGCTTTTGCGTCTCCACGTAATCGACGAGCGGAGGCTGGAGAAACGAATTGTACGTGTCGTCGTCTTCCAGGCGAGTCGAGTGGAGAGAGAGATCGTTCAGCAGGGCTTCGCGCGGAGTGATCTCCGCGTCTGTGTAAGGCGGATCCCATCCGGCGTGCACGTCCAGGTGGCGAATACCGCGACGCGCTCGTGGAATTCCGGCAGCGTGTTGAGCCACTCGAAAACGGTGACGTTCGGATTCGGGCCGAACTCGTTGGAATCAATGCGGGGGTTGGGCGCGCCGGTCAGCATTTCGTTGTAGCCCGGATAGGAAAAATCCAATCCGTTGGTCACGCGCGCGATGCTGCCCTTCGTCCGGTTGCCGCACAGTTGGCCCTGCTTCGCCACCACGCTCCAAGGAACCGGGAAAAGCACGGCGCGACGAGCGCTCCATTGTGCACCTGTGCGGGGGAATCGCGCAGGCCACCGCGGCGCATCGCGGAGAATCCAACTACGCTAGAATACGGCGCGCGAGGACACAGGGAATGCGACCGACACTGAAGCGCTCGATTCTAGCGTGTGCGGTGACCGCTGCGCTGGCGCTCCCGGCGCACGCGGCCGCGCCCCAGTTCTGGCACCACCATCACGAATCCGGTCCGCTGCAGAAAGACGTGAAGATGACGGTGCACCAGGTGGCCGGCGACGCGCTCGAAATCCGGCTCGGGCCCTACGATCTCCCCGCGCACACGCCGCACGATGCCATGCCACAGGCGCCCGATTTCTTCTGGGATGTGCCCTTCGACGGCTGGCTCGTGGCCTACGCCCCGAACCTGATCGACGAAGAGGGCAACGACATCACGGCGAAGCTGCTGCACCACGTGGGCTTTTGGAACACCGGGCGGGAGGATTTTCTCTGCCCGAACAAGGAAGAGCACGTCTTCGGCGCCGGCGGCGAACTCACCCGCTGGCCCCCGCTTCCAGGATTCGGCTACGAAGTGCACCATGGCGACCGCATCCGCATCAGCACCATGTTCCACAATCCGACCGCCACGTCATATCCGAAGGCGTATCTGACGATCCAGGTGAACTATGTGGCGGAGACGACCGCGGCCGGAGAAACCGATATCCCCAAGCTCCGCAGCGTGTATCCGGCATGGTTCGACGTGATGGAGTGCGGCGAATCGGCCTACGACCTCAAGGCCGGCGAGTCCGTGAAAAGCGGCGACTTCAAGATGCCCCAGGCGGGCCTGCTGCTGGGTATCGGTGGGCATCTGCACGACTACGGACACGCGCTCATGGTGTCGGACGCGACGAAGAAAGAACTGATCGCCAGGCTCATCCCCGTCCTGGACGAAAACGGGATGCTGCAATCGATGCCGGTGGAGACGTTTCTTTCTCGTGGCGGCTACCATCTGGCGGCGGGGGATAAGGTGCACGTCTCGGCGGAGTATCTGAATCTTTCCGGCCAGACCCTCCCGGAGGGCGCCATGGGCATCGCCGTCGCATATTTCCTGCCGGATGACGAGGCGGCGATGAACGCCTACGCGCGCGCCCCCAAGCCCAACAAGGACCAGCGGAAGTGAAAGGCCGCGCCTCGGTTTCCGCATCCCCCGGAATTCTGCTAGGATATTGGCTTCCCGAGAGTAACCAGGGATTAGGAGTGTGTAATGGCCCATCGGTGTGAAGTCTGCGGCAAGGGCCCCAGCTACGGAAACGTGATCAGCCATGCCAACAACACGCGCCGTCGCCGCTGGAACGCAAACCTGCGGAGTGTGCGCGCGGTGGTTGGTGGAGTCCGCCGCCGCGTAAAAGTCTGCACCGCCTGCCTGCGATCCGGCCGAGTGCGTAAAGCCGCCTGAAGGATTGTCCGGAGAATCAGTGCGCCGTCGCCTGTTTGCGAGTGTGGCTCTGGCCGTTTCCCTGGCCGCCGTCGCCGCCTGCCGTCATGAGGAGGCGCCGTCGGCCGACGTGTGGGCCCGCGTGAACGGCCACGAAATCCGCCGCGAAGAAGTGGAGAAGTACTTCCGCGGGCTCGTCTCCCAGCAGGGGCAGGAGCCGTCGCCGGAAGAAGGGGCGCTCCTCAAACTGAATATCATCGACGAGCTCATCAACAACGAAATCCTCCTGGAGCGGGCGCGCACCCTCGGCCTGGAAGCCAGCGACGGCGAGGTCGAGGACAAATTCACCGAGCTGAAGAGCCCCTACACGGAAGAAGAGTTCCAGAAACAACTGCGCGACCGCGGCCTCACCGTGGACGAGCAGCGCCGCGTGCTGCGGCAGCAGATTTCCATCCAGAAGCTCATCAACCGCGAGGTGGTCAGCAAAATCACCATCACCGACCAGGACATCAGCGATTTCTACAACGCGAACCAGGCCCAGTTCAACGTGGCCGAGCCGCAATACCACGTCGCCCAGATCCTCATCACTCCGGTGAAGGACCGGCAAATCCGCAACCGGAAAAACGACGACGCCACCACCGACGCGCAGGCGCAGAAAAAAGCTGCGGCCCTGCTGAAAGCCATCGACGGCGGCGCGGACTTCGCTCAGGTGGCCATGGATTATTCGGAGGACCCGGCCAACGCTCCCACCGGCGGCGACCTCGGGTGGATGCCCGAATCTTCCCTGCGCGACCCGAAAACGGATACTCCCGAGCTCAGCCGGGCGGTGCTCGCTCTGCGGCCCGGCGAAGTCAGCCGCGTCGTGAAAACGCGCGACGGGAAGTATCACATCCTCAAGCTCATCGCACGCGAAGGCGCCGGGCTGCGCTCGCTCTCCGACCCGCAGGTGCGGGAAGCGATCCGCAGCACGCTGCGCAGCCGGCGGGAACAATTGCTCAAAGCTGCGTATCTCGCCGTGGCACGGGAAGAGGCCCGCGTGGAGAATTATTACGCCCGCCAGGTGCTGGAAGCGGCGGGACGCGTGCCCGCAGACCAGATGCCTCCGCCGCCCGCCAAACCCTGAGCAGCCTTCCCCGTCTCATTCCTGTCGATTCTGTCCCTGCCTCAAGCGCCGCGCGCCGCCGCAAGGAATCATCCCGTCCGTCCGGGAGCCCGCCCACCGCCAGGCGCCGGTGAATCAGGCAGCGTCGGCGTGAGCTTGGCAGCCTCCGTGCCCACCAGCACCGCGCTGCGAATCTGGGAATAGAGATCGGCGAGCGCACCGGGAGTGTGCGGAATCAGAATCGTGTTCGAATGGGAGTTGGCGCCGATCTCTTTCAGAGTGTCCAGGTACTGCGTCATCACCACGAGCATCATTACATCCTCGGGCCGTGAACCCGGGACCGCCTGGGTGAAAGTCTCCACCGATTCCCGCAAACCGTCGATGATCGCCTTGCGCTGGTTGGCGATGCCTTCGCCCTGAAGCTTTTTGGACTGCGCTTCGGCCTCGGCGTTCTTCACCGCCATGATGCGCGCCGCCTCGCCCTTGGCCAGCGCGGCTTCCTGCTCGCGCCGGGCCGCGTTGATGTCGTTCATGGCGTTCTTCACTTTTTCGGCTGGGATGATGTCGGTCACCAGCGCCTTGACGATCAGGTAGCCGAAAGTCTCCATGGTGGAGTCCAGCTCCTTCTTCACGGCGAGCGCGATGTCCTGCTGGCTTTCGTAGGCCGTGTCGAGGTCCATCTTGGGCACGTGGCCCAGAATCACGTTGTAAACGTAGGCCTCAATCTGGCGTTGGGGAGCGGCGAGCTTGTAATAGGCCTCGAACACTTTGTGGGGCAGGATCTGATACTGGACGGAGACGGGAATTTTGACGAAGACGTTGTCTTTGGTCTTCGTTTCAATGGGAATCGCCACCTGCTGCACGCGCATGTCCAGTTTGCGGACGGACTCGGCGAAGGGAAGCTTGAAGGCCAGACCGGGTTCCGCCACGCGGTCGAATTTGTTGAACCGTTCCACCACCCCGCGTTCCGCAGTGTTCACGGTGAAGAAGCTGCCGCCGAAAACCATCAGCACGAACAGAGCGACAACCACCAATACGATCAGGGAGATACTATCGAACATACTTCCCTCCACGAGAGGGTCCGACCCTCTGTTTGATCGACGGCAATGGTGCGTCTATACGGGCCGCAACGTCCGGGGCCGCGATTGGCGTTCGACGGCCCCGCTGCTGGCCGAGGAGTATAGTGCGCGCTGCTGATGTTGGAAAGGGAAAGCGCGCGGTTCAGCCGACCACGGCGACGATTTCCCCGGCATTCACGGCCTGTCCTTCCGCAACGAGCAATTTTTCCACCGTACCGGTTTTCGGCGAGCGGATTTCGTTCTGCATCTTCATCGCTTCGACCACCAGCAATCCCCGCCCGGCGTCCACTTTTTCTCCCTGCGCCACCAGCAGGCGCACCACTTTCCCGGGCATGGGCGCGGCAATCTGCTGGCGGCCCTCGGCCTCTGCGGCGCCGCCGCGCCGTCCCTGCCATTGCCGCGGGTCCGCAACGCTCGCGGGAATGCGGCGGCCGCCGATGGAGACGGTCAGACCTGCCGGGCCGGATTCCACCTGCGCTTCGAACGAAGCGCCGGCAATCAGGATGGAGTAGATACCGGGGCCGATTTCCACGGCGTCGGCTTCAATGGCATGACCGTCGATCGAGCCGGTCAAGCGGCAGCCATCGCGCTCCAGTTCCACGATGCGCTTCCTGCCGCCGAGTTCGATCTTCAATTTCATTCGCGCGCCTACTCCCGCGGGTCCCGTGCCACGGCCGTGCGGCGGCCTTCGCGTTTCCACTGTGAGCCTTCGTCCGCGGCAGGGCCAGCGGCGTGGCCGGAGTTCGTGCTCGCCCCATTGGCAGACAGATGGAAGAGCGCTGCGGCCACTACCGCGGCGGTTTCCACCGCTTCCGGCAGCGACGCGGCCGCCGGGGCGGGCGATGACGGCGCGCGCGCCAGCCACTCGTCCAGCCAGCGCGTGTAGATTTCCCCGCGCGAGTATTCCCCGTCCGCCAGAATCCGGCGGAATAGGCCCACATTCGTCTGGATGCCGCCAATGGCATATTCCTGGAGCGCGCGGAGCAGGCGGGCGATAGCCTCGGCGCGGTCCGTGCCCCAGGCGATCAGTTTGCCGAGCAGCGGATCGTACTCGGTGGGTACCACCCACCCGGGATAGACGCCGTCATCGAGACGGATTCCGGGGCCGGCGGGGACGCGGCGCGACAGGATTTTGCCCGGCGACGGGAAAAAATTGTTGTCGGGATCCTCCGCGTAGATGCGGCATTCAATGGCGTGCCCGCGAAGAGCCACGTCCTCCTGGCCCAGCGGCAGGGGCTCGCCGGCCGCGACCCGTAATTGCAGTTTCACCAGGTCGAGCCCGGTCACCATTTCGGTGACGGGATGCTCCACCTGAAGACGCGTGTTCATTTCCAGGAAGAAGAAATCACGCCGGCCGTCCACCAGAAACTCCAGCGTGCCCGCATTGCTGTAACCGCCCGCGCGCGCCAGCCGTACCGCGGCTTCGCCCATGGTGCCGCGAAGCGTGGCGTCCACCACCGGCGAGGGCGCCTCTTCCATCACCTTCTGATGGCGCCGCTGCACGGAGCATTCGCGCTCGCCGAGATAAATGAGGTTGCCGTGATGGTCCCCGAGAACCTGGATTTCAATGTGCCGCGGGCGGTCGAGATATTTTTCGATGTAGAGCCGGCCGTCTCCGAAGGCGTTGAGCGCCTCCGAGCCGGCGTCGCGCCATGCGGCTGCGAGCTCCGCTTCGCTTTCCACCCGGCGCATGCCTTTTCCGCCGCCTCCGGCGACTGCTTTCAGCAGCACCGGGAACCCCGCCTCGCGCGCGAACGCGGCAGCCTGCGCGGCGTGGGCGAGGGGCTCCAGCGTTCCGGGAACCATGGGGACGCCCGCGGAACGCGCGATTTGGCGCGCGGCGGTCTTCGAGCCCAGCTTTTCCATCGCTTCCGGCGAGGGTCCGATGAAGGTGACGCCATTTTCCGCGCATGCCCGGGCCAACGCGGCATTCTCCGCCAGAAAGCCGTAGCCGGGGTGCAGAGCGTCGCAGCCGGAGCGCCGCGCAACGTCCATCAATTTGTCGATCCGCAGGTAGCTCTCGCGCGAAGGCGCGGCACCGATGGGCCAGGCCTCGTCAGCCAGCCGCACGTGGAGCGAGGCGCGATCCACGTCGCTGTACACCGCCGCGGCCCCGATGCCCATTTCGCGGCACGCACGCAGGATGCGGATGGCGATTTCTCCGCGATTGGCGATGAGAACTTTGCGGAACATGCGGGAATCCCCGTGAGCGGCGGAAAATCATAGCACAGCGCGGGCGAGGGGAACCGCGGGCGCCAGCGATTGACACTCCCCGTGGCGCTCCATAGACTCGTGCGGCACTCCGGAGGAATCGGTATGAAAACACGCGTTCTGCTCATCTCCGCCCTGCTCGTGGCCACGGCCGCCGCGGCCCAGCAGGCCTATGTCTCGCCGAATGAAAACCTGGTCGAGCAAGGCATTCCTCCCATTCCGGCCGCGCTGGCGGCGACGGCGGGAGACTACCTGGAATACCGCTCCGCTGTGCTGGACGATTGGAACCCAGCCCGGCGCGAAATGCTGATCCGGACGCGGTTCGGAGATACGAATCAGTTGCATGTGGTGCAGCGACCGGGCGGCGAACGCGAGCAGATTACGTTTTTCCCGGACGCTGTATCCGGCGGACACTTTCATCCCAATGGGGGCGACTACATCGTCTTCTCGAAGGACGTCGGGGGAGGCGAGTGGTACCAGCTCTACCGCTACGACGTCGCGAGCGGGCGGGTCACCCTGCTGACGGACGGAAAATCCCGAAACTCGTTCGGCGCCTGGTCATCGAGCGGAGACCAGATTGCGTATATGTCCACGCGACGGACGGGGAAGGACACGGACTTGTGGGTGATGAACCCGGCGGACCCGAACTCAGACCATCTGCTGGTCAAGCTCGAGGGAGGCGGTTGGCAACCCGTGGACTGGTCGCCGGACGATAAAACAATCCTTCT
>Ga0335078_10015275_pt1 | contig 11401 bp, 5 predicted proteins | sample Lox_Sample_32_FD_206711 | JGI IMG/M metagenome (GOLD analysis project Ga0335078, IMG submission 206711) | Soil microbial communities from Loxahatchee National Wildlife Refuge, Florida, United States - Lox_Sample_3.2 | ecosystem: Environmental > Terrestrial > Soil > Wetlands | place: USA: Florida...
CACTCCGGGCTTTTCCGGGTGGGCAAGTGTTGCCCAGTACAGGTTGAAGGGCCATCGAGCTTTCTGCCCCGGTTTCGGATTGGCTTGTCCTCGGGCTGTCGGATTTTGAATTCAGGTCCCGGGCACTGCGACACGTTGTGCCGGTTGAGGTCAGCTAGTGGCTCGACTCCTGGCGGCCCCGAACCTTGCTCCAGCAGGAAAGGGGTTGGCAACGGAGGTGCTAGCGGTCTAAGGGAGAAAAGCGTCAGGTCCTCACCGGATCTCGATGACAAGGAGAACGTACAACGTGATCGTGTCGCACCGTTATCGATTCATCTTCGTGAAGACCATGAAAACGGCCGGAACCAGCATTGAACTTTTTCTGTCGCAACGCTGCGGGGAACTGGACATTGTGACACCCATCCTCCCGCACGTCGATCCCCACCGACCCAGGAATGACAACGGTTTCTTCAACCACATGCCCGCCTCGGAGATCAGAAGGCGTCTCCCGGAGGTCTGGAGCGGTTACCTCAAGTTTTGCGTCGAGCGGAACCCTTGGGACAAGACGCTGTCGCACTACTTCATGCTCAAGAACTCACCCAGTCACGGTCATCGGACGGATTTGACTCTGGATGAATACCTTGAGGAGGGGAAGTATTGCCTGAACTATCCCATCTACATGGACGAGACGGCCAGTGCCGTTATTGTCGACCGTGTGCTGCGGTTTGAAAGTTTGGCGGAAGAGTTGGTCACGCTCTTCAAGGGTCTCGGTGTGCCGTTCTCAGGAGACCTGGGAGCGCGGGCGAAGTCCGAGTGGCGATCAGATCGTCGTCCTTACCGGGAAGTTTTCACGCCTGGACAAGCGGCGCGTGTGGCGCAGATCTACGAGAAGGAGATCGCCGTCCATGGCTACCAGTTTTAATGCGGGACGCCGCCCAGTGCCCGATTTGTCCTGTGCCTGCCATCGGAACAGCATCTCTGACCCATAGTCTGGCCCCCAAACATGGCACCCGGACGTAATTGCCCCTCCGTTTGGAAGGAAAGGCCGGCAAAAGGAGCGACGCCTGGTCAGGCAATTTGGAGAGGGCCGGCAGCAGTGGATTAGAGTTTCCGAACAAGAGGTTATCGTCCGAGAGCTCAACGAGGCGGTGCGCGAGCCTCGGGGCGGGCGGTCTTGCCTGCGCGACTCCACCAATTCTTCAAAGGCCGCCGCTACAAAGCCCCGAAAAGGAAAAGCCCGGCGCCTTGAAACCGAAGGCACCGGGCTTAGTGGATGCTGCAAAAGCAGACGGTTGATCTGCCTACTTTCCCGTTCCGGTCAGTGTATAAGCCGGTGTGTCCTCACCGGAACGACACTGCCAGTCGTAGTTCCCATTCCGGTCAGAGCAACACTGTGGGGGCTCCCGAAAGCAGTATCCGTAACCGTCAGCGCGGCCGTTGCGGACGCGACGTTGGTGGGTTCGAACTGAACGGAAACTGTGCAACTGTTGCCCGCGGCTAAGGTGGCAGCGCAGGTAGTGGAGGCGATCGCGAACTGATCCGCGTTCGCGCCGGTGATAGCGGTGCTGGTGAGGTTGATCGTCGAACTGAAGTTGTTCGTGAGTGTGACCGTTTGGGCCACGCTGGTGTCGCCCACCTGCAGGGGGCCGAAAGCGATGAGGGGCGGATTCAGCGTAAGTTGAGGCGTCCCCATCCCCGACAGGCTAACGCTATGCGGGCTGCCAGCAGCGTTATCGGTAATCGTCACCAAGGCATACGCGGAGGCGAGGGTGCTTGGAGTATACGTGACGGAAATGGTGCAATTCGCGGCGGCGTTCAGGGTTCCGCCGCACGTGTTGGCCGAGATCAAGAACTGACTAGCGTTCGTGCCAGCCAGACCGATACTGGTGATGGTGAGGGTCGCAGTGCCGGTGTTTTGGAGCGTGACCGTTTGCGCCGTACTGGTCACCCCCAACACCTCCAGGCCAAATGGGATGCTGGTCGGGCTTAGCGAGACCACGGGGGCCGCGGCTGCCGTCCCCGTTCCGGTAATAGTCACGGCCTCGGGGCTGTCGGCTGCGTTGTCGGTAAAAGTCAGCGAAGCGGACGCAGAGGCGGCGACGGTGGGCGAAAAGGTGACGGAGATGATGCAACTATTTCCGGCACCTAAGCTGGCGCCGCAGGGGTTAACGAGGGCGAACTGGTTCGCGTTGGCTCCGGTGAGAGCAATGCTGGTGATGCTGAGCGAAGCATTGCCGGTGTTCTTGAGCGTCACGGTTTGCGCCGCACTCGTGGTGTTCACCACCTGGTTACCAAAGGCGAGGCTGGTGTGGTTCAGCGAGACCACCGGGGCCGCCGGCGTCCCCGTGCCCGTCAGTGCCACACTTTCCGGGCTGTCGCTCGCATTGTCGGTAACGGTCAGCGAAGCGGACTTTGAACCAGTGGTGATGGGTACGAAGGTGACGGAAATGGTGCAACTACCGCCGGCATACACGGTGGCCCCGCAGGTGTTGGTCTGAGCAAACTGGCCCGGGTTCGTGCCGGTGAAAGTGATGCTGGTGATGCTGAGCGGTCCGTTGCCGGTGTTGTTGAGCGTCACCGCTGTCGCCGAACTGGTGGTGCCCACCGGTTGGTTTCCAAAGGCGATACTGGCGGGGTTCAGCGAGACGGCTGGAGCTGTCGCCGTCCCCGTTAGGGTCACCGTTTGGGGGCTGCCGCTCGCGTTGTCGGCAACCGACACCGTGGCGGCCGCAGCGGCGCCAGCGGCGGTGGGGGCGAAGGTGACGGAAATACTGCAACTGACGCCCGCGTTCAGGGTAGCCGGGACAGTGCCACAGGTGTTGTTTTGGCCGTACTGGTTTGCACCCACCCCAGCGAGCCCGATACTGGTGATGGTAAGCGTCGCATTGCCGGTGTTGGTGAGGTGGATCGTGCGCGGCGAACTCGTGGTGCCGACCTCCTGGCTCGTGCCAAAGTCGAGGCTGCCGGGGCTCAGTCTCACTGTCGGCGTGCTGGTGCCGGTGCCCGTCATTGTCACGCTATGCGGACTGCCGGCTGCACTGTCGGTGACGGTGAGCGAAGCGGACTTTGAACCAGTGGTGATGGGCACGAAGGTGACGGAAATCGTGCAGGTGGCGCCGGCGCTCACGGTGGCGGCGCAGTTGTTGGTCTGGGCAAACTGGCCCGGGTTTGCGCCGGTGAAGGCTATATTGGTGATAGTGAGCGTGGCCAAGCCGGTGTTATGGAGCGTGACTACCGTCGCCGCACTGGCCGTACCCACCGTCTGGTTACCAAAAGCGATGGTCCCTGGGCTCAGCGAGACCGCAGGGACCGTTCCCGTGCCCGTCAGGGCAACGCTTTGCGGGGTGTCGAGCGCATTGTCGTTGAAGTTGAGGGAAGCGGACTTTGCACCACTGGTGACGGGCGCGAAGGTTACGGAAATGGTACAACTGGCGCCGGGGCTCAGGCTGGCGCCGCAGGTCGTGAGCTCGGTGAAGGCGGCCGGGTTGGTGCCGGTGATCGTGATACTGGTGATGCTAAGTGTACCAACACCGGTGTTGCTGAGCGTAACCGCTTGTGCTGCACTCGTGGTGCCCACCAACTGGTTCCCAAAGGCGATGCTGGCGGGGTTGAGCGAGACCGTGGGAGTCGTCCCCGTTCCCGTCAGGCTCACGCTATGGGGACTGCCGACGGCGTTGTCGGTAACCGTTACGGAGGCGGAGGCGGCGCCGGAGGCGGTGGGAGCGTAGGTGACGGAAATAGCGCAATTGGCGCCGGCCTTCACACTGGCCGGCATGGTGCCGCAAGTGTTGGTGACGGCGAACTGGTTCGCGTTGGCCCCGGTGAGCGCGATGCTGGTGATGCTGAGCGTCGCATTGCCGGGGTTGGCGAGCGTGACCGTCTGGCTGGAACTGGTGGTGCCAACAGTCTGATTGCCAAATGCCAAGCTGGAAGGCTGGAGCGAGACGAGGGGTGCAGGTGTCGCGGCGGAGCTCCACTGCGTCACAAGGTTGCTCGCATTCACGGAACCCACACCGGTGACGAGGTCATAGCCGGGGCCGGCGGAGTAGCCAGTTTGGCCGGGAACACTGTTATTGCCGCTGGTGATGTCCTGGAAGACCGCCGTGCCGCCGTACGCTTGCCGGGTTGCCAACGTATACAAAGTGGGATTGATATTCCCTTGCCATGTCCCGGTTTCCTGCAGCACCAAGCCCACTAAACTAGCCAGCGAGGGGGTTGCGGCGGATGTGCCGCCCACAAAAAAGGGCGCTCCCTGAAACTGAATGACATAGGCATCGTGGGTAGCCCCCGCCGTCGACACGTCGGGAACATCGCGCGCTCCATCGGCGGGAACTCCGGGCCCGGCTTGCCAACTGGGCTTGCTGTAGACGGTGCTGACTCCGCCTCCCGATGCGTAGAGGGTACCGGTCGATGCACTCTCGTTCCAGGCCAGTTCCGGGATGTAGCTGAGCGCGGTAAGGTTGCCGACGCCATTCGTTGACGCCCAATACTCGCTCGCGTCCGCGGTGTCGTCGAATAGGGTTCCTCCCACGCAGGTGGCGTAGGGACTGGAACATATGCCGTTGACGCCCAGTCCGGCGCTTGCGGTTGCGGAGTCAGCGGAGTCGCAACCGGCCGCGCCGGAGTCGCCCGAGGCTACGAACACCGACATTCCCAGGGATGCAGCTTCTGCCCACAAGCCGTTAAAGAAGTCATTGCCCGTCGAGCCCAGCGCGGCCTCACACGCGCCGTAGCTCACAGCGAGGATCGGCGCTACAGTATTGTCGACGGCGTACTGGGCAGATAGGTAAACTCCGTCCGTCGAGCCGGATTCTGCAGTCACGAAGTCGACCGCGGCGCCTTTGGCGATTGCGCCCGCCCACTCGACATCCAAGGTGGCCTCGAGTTGGTCCGCAAAGTCGCCGATTCCCGGGTCGGGGCCGGCAAGAATCGTCGTCGGATCATTGGCAGGGAGCGCAGAGGTGGTGCGGAAGGCTTCCACATCCTGCAGACTGATGTCCGAGCGCCCCACAACCGCGACGCTCTGCCCGGTACCATCGTATTGGCCATAGACGGGTAGTACGTTGTAGATGGTGGCCCAGTCCGCCGGCGCCAGGAAGTTGCCACCGTTGCCGTCCGTATAGTCGGGCGCGGGCACCGATGCCGGGGCGCTGCGAAAATCGTGAAGCGAGACAACTCCTCGCACCACTGGCGCCAACGCTCGGGGAATCTCGGGATCGGTCGCATTCGCGTAATGGTTGTGCCCCTGGGCGAAGTACCTTCGCATGGACGTGTGGAAGGCCGACTCCACCTGTCCGGCGGTGCCGCTAAAAACGATGGTGCGGTGCGAAGCCGGAGTCTGCTCCACCTCAAAGCCGCTTCTCTTCAGCCAGTTCACCACCTGGTTCAAATCATTCTGAGAGATCCCGAAATGCTGACCGAAGATCTTCGGCGTCAACCATTGATGATAGTGGGGCGAACCCGGCGTCTGCTGATCCTTGATCAATTGCGCGAGGGCCGTTTCCTGGCTCTGATCCGGCCATAACAGCAATACCATATGCTCCATGCGCTGCGCCGGCGGGACCATACCGATCTCGTTCTCGGGGGTTGCCAAAGGGTAATGCTGGTTCCTCAGAACGATAAGCTGCAAGTTGTTGACAACTTGAGTCACCCGGTCCGCCGGGCGAACGGCGAGCGGGTCGACTTGTGCTGCGGTCGGTTGCTGTTGGGACCACAATGCCAGAGATGACCAAAGTGTGAACAGACTCAGAAGAACGACTTTTTTAACGTACATAGGCACCTCGAATCTTTAAAGGGGTCTCGCCGAGACTGCACGACGAGTCGATGATTCCGGTAGTCGGTCGAAGCGTGGCTAAACTCCGAGTCATTACGCAAAAGCGAATCACACTGGACTGATCGGCACAAAGCGAAGGAACTTGAGAGATTTTATCGGACAAAGCGAAACAGGCCGCGCGACGATTGCAGATGCTGGCTTAAAGGTGGGAGGTTGGCCCGAGACCCGAGGCTATGAGAGGACGAGCCACATCCCTCCTTGCTCCCCGGCTTGTGACGATTCGCTTCGCCGCCGGCTACAGGCTCGGCTGTCCCCCCGCGCGAAAACCAGAAGATCAGAAGCATGGAGGCAATGATTGGTTCTCCATTTGCACAGGAAGGGCGGTGGTCGGAAGATGGAGCCAGATCTGGTGGAAATCAAACGGTAATTCCCTGGCCTGGATTAGAGTTTCCTCATAGTGTGAGTTTATTGTTTAAGGACCCGCACTAGGCCGGGCGACGCTTCTGACAACTAGGGCCTTAAGTTCAGTCAAGGCGCGACAAGGATGAGAGAACCCTTTACCCAGCAACCGATTTTCATTCATGCCTTCTGGCGTACCGGCAGCACCTACCTTTGGAGTAAGTTCCGCGAGCAATCGCGCTATCGTGCATATTACGAGCCGCTCCACGAGGTTTACATCGATGCCTCGGTGCAAAAGCTGGAAGCGGCATGGTCAAACGAGATGCCCGTGATCATGAGACACCCTCGCCTCGGAACCTCTTACTTCGCTGAATACGAAGGTTTCATTGGAGCGGGCAGCAGTCATTTCGAGAAGGGCCTTCCGTACCAGCGTTATTGCCTTGAAGAGGCGGAGCCGGACGAACCGCTTCGCAATTACATCGCGGATCTGCTGATTTTCGCGCTTGCCAACGGCCAGACGCCGGTGCTGCAGTTCAACCGCTCCCTACTCCGTACGGGATGGCTCACAGCACACTTCAACCCGGTGAATATCCTGCTTCTACGGCGGCCGATCGACACCTGGAAATCCTTCATCTCCTTTGAACACCACTACTTCCCAACCGTGCTCTGCATGATCGCCGGACAAAACCAGCATCGTCCGATCCTTCAAGGTGTGGTCAGGAGGCACGGCGTGCCGTTCTTCGTGGGCGAGACCTTCCAGAGTGATTACGACTTCTATCACGAATACGCGGTACGCAATCTCGCGAACCTCTATCCTTTATTCTACGAGGTCCATCTCCTCACCTCGATCGCCGCCGCCCGGCATGCGGACTGCATCATCGATTTGACCGAGATCAGCGAGAACGCCTCCAGCCGAGAGAAGCTGACCAAATGGCTCCGCAGGCTGGGCATGGATATTTCGCTGGACGACTGCCATTTACCCTCCTGCCCAGACCTTTCGTCCGTCGCCCCGGACTGGCTGGCTTTTGAAGAAAGCGGACGCGACCTTCTAAAGCAGAACGCAACGCAACTGCCGCGAATCCCACGGAATCGGTTTGAGTCGCAGCGCGAGTTTATCGGCGTGTATTTTCAAGATGTCCTTTCGGAGTTTGTCGGAGATGTCGAAAGTGGCTTGGGAACCGTCCGGCGTCCGCAAGGAGAGGAAAGGCAAGCAGCGGGTCGGCTTCATTTCGAGCGAGGGAGTGTGCAGGAGGCTTCAGCCCTGTTCCGGGACGCGATCCTGGAACGGCCTAATGCCGAGCGATGGAACGATTGGGCCACGGCTCAAATGGCTTGTCAGCACCCCCTGCTGGCTGAGTTGGGCTATCAGCGAGCGCTCGAACTCGGCGATCCGGTAGGGCTCGCTGCTCATAATCTGGGCGCTGTCCTGTTCCAGGCGGGGAGGCATCATCAGGCTATCCCCGTGCTGAAGCGGGTGTTGCGGAGTTCGAACCGCCCGGAAGAACAGTTATTGAGCGGAAAGCTGGCCATGAGCCAATGCCGCACACTCGGTAAACTCAAAGTGCTGAGCGAGCCCACAAACGGATTTATCGGAGCGCAGTACTGTCCGGAGCAGCCCGTAGAAAAAACCGATCACAAGGAGATCCAGCCTATGTCAGAAAGCCAACTGAAGCATTTGCAACAGCCTTCCTTCGCCGCCACCCTGGCCTCGCCTTGCGCCGTCACGGTGCCTTCTGCACCCAAATCCGGTGGCGGCTCGGACCAAGCCGTGGTGCTGGAGACGCTCATTCTGCATGCCAACGCAATCACTACTGGCTTGCAGCGCATCCTGGCCTTGGAAGCCCAGCTCAAGGCGCAAAACGTGAATCCGCCCCAGGCGCATCCGGCCTCGCATCCAACGTCACTTCCACGTGTCGTCAGCGCGGACAACATGACTCGGGTATGCGCTATCTACCCGGACCGTATCGAATTGGGCCACTGCCACTTCTATCATTCCATGAAGTTTCCGGACGGCTCTTCCGTTTACGGAGAATGGGACATCCAGGACCGATTTGACGATTACATCGGCAACGTCGATGTGCGTGGCAAAACGCTCCTCGATGTGGGGACGGCGTCCGGCCTTATCGCCTTCGAGACCGAACGGCGCGGTGCCACGGTCACGGCCTTCGATCTCGATAGCGGCGCGAGCACGCGGTACCTCCCTTACAAGTCTAACCTTTATTACACGGATCATCGGGCTTGGGTGAAGCAGCTAGATGCTGGCTGGCGCACGACCCTTGTCAACGGCTTCTGGTATGCACACCGCCGCTTCCGGTCCAGGGTGGAGGTCGTGTACGGCAACCTGTTTGAGCTGGCCGAGACGTTGTCCCCGGTGGACGTTGTTGTCGCTGGGGCAGTTCTTGAGCACATCAGTGATCCCGTCAGCGCCATTGGAGTGCTCTCGCAGCTCGCGAAAGAAACCATCGTGGTGGCGTTTACCCCCCTCCTCGATTCCGAGGAACTGCTGATGAAGTCGGCGACGGCGCTGAACGATCCTCGACAAGAATACACCTGGTTCACACTCTCGAAAGGCCTCTTGCAGCGTATTCTCGAAAACGTCGGCTTCCGGATCCAGAAGGTTGTATGGTCGCGGCAGTATGCGCGGTACCGCGACGCCTGGGAGGAGAGACCCACGATCGTCGCCCGGAGAATGTAAATCTCGTTTTGCCTGTTCCGAGGTTCCTCACAGCCTATGGAAAATTACCGACACCCAAAGAGCGGGCGGCGTCAGCGCCAGTTCGCGGCGGACGGATGACGTTCTCGGCTCAGTCAATAACCAACGGCTCCGTGCGGGAGACCTGAAGTGGCCCCAGGCTTGCTGTTAATGGAGTGAAGATCGAGGGTTTCCCTCGGCTTGCCGGCTGCGAGCGGGGCGTAAATGAGAAAAGTCTTACGAACGGTGGCAAGCCGGAAGTCCTGAGGCAGGAAAAGTGCTGGAGAAGCCCTGGCTTTTTAAGGAGGGTGATCAGTGTCAACAGCTCAACCACAGACGCAGGCGCATTCCGGGGTCAGTATCGAGAGAGAAGCAGCCCTTGCGGGTAGCAAGGCTCAGCTAGGAATCGAGCTCTTTGAAGAAGGGAACTACCAGAAGGCGTCGGACCTACTGAGCGAGGCCTTGGAGCAGCACGAAACAGCGGAGCTTTGGAACGATTGGGCCGCTGCCGAAGCGGCTTGTGGTCGTACTGAAAAAGCGGCAGATGGCTTTCGCCGTGCCTTGGCCCTTGAGGCTGACAACAGCCAAGCCTTGGCGAACCTGGGAGTGCTGCTGCTCTGTGCCGGTCGCGAGCAGGAGGCCATCCCCTTCCTCATGCAAGCCGCCATTCGCGTTGACTTGATCCAGCGCTCAACCGTGGAGCGGTTGCTGGCGTCTTGTTCCCATAAAGTGATTGCCGACTCACTTAGCCACCAGCAAGGCGTCCTTGAGATCGCCGTCGAATCACCGACGATCTCGTCAGGTCAACCCGCCCCTGCGCCCGCGGCGCCCGAACCGGTGGCTCAGGGCCTGGCGGTCGCAGTGCCTCCTGCTTGGGTTCGACAGCAACGGCTCTTTTCCCTCGATAAATATGTTGTCGATAGAGGTCCCAGGAGTCTGACGCTAGAGTCCAGCTCCGTATGCAATCTCCGTTGCGTGATGTGCCCCCAGGCCAGGGGGTTGGTCCACAGGCCCAAGCACTTTGAGACGAGGCTCCTCGACAAGTTGCTGCGCCATCTGGCCGATGTAGAGGATGTGCAACTCCATGGCATCGGCGAGCCCCTGCTCAGCCCAGCCTTCTGGCGCTTCCTCGAGACGCCGGGTTTTCCCGAGGGGGCGCACATCTCGGTAAACACCAATCTGACGGTCCTCACCGACGATCAGATTGGCACGATCCTAGGGTCCTGCTTGAGCATGATCCAGGTTTCGCTAGACGCGGCGACGCCGGAAACGTACGCCAAGATCCGCGGCTATGACTTTGGCAAGGTAATCCATAACATCAAACGTCTCATCTCCCGCCGCCATGCGGAAGGACGTGAGAAGCCCGCGATCTTTCTGAATATGACGATGATGCGCGAGAACATTGAGGAGCTTGAGGCTTTTGTTGAGCTTGGGCACAGCCTAGGCGTGCAAGGGATCGTCGTCTGGCACATGAATGCTGGAGAGGACTACCAGATTACAACCAAGGGTGGTTGGACGTTCGACTATAAGGGGCAGATGCTTAGGAATTATCCGCGACTATCAAATGAAAAACTGCGGGCCGCCATTGCCCTGGCAGAACGACTCGGTATCCGGCTGAGAATGGATACCAACAAGGACGTGTTCTTGGAGGAGGGCCTGTGAAAAAGGTAACCGCCGACGCCTGTCCCTATCCTTGGGACTGGGTGATGATCACCGCGGACGGCGAGGTTCGTCCGTGCTGTTACGCGAAGGCTCCGGTCGGAAATCTAAACGATAACACTTTCGAAGAGATCTGGAATGGGCGGACGATGCTCGAGATACGCTATTTCATTGATCACGAGCAACTCCACTCGGCCTGCCGGGGTGCCCCTTGCAAGTACTCCGAAGCGAAGGCGGGGACGAAGGCGAGGCCGTACGAAGTCAAGGACTGCCGGTATGCCTTCCTCGACGTCGCCGTCCGGCGCGGTGAAGGTGACCTGGAAGTGGCGGGGAAAGTGGCTAACCGTAGCGACACCGCGTGGTTCCTGTTCGATGACCTCGGCACCCCTCGCGTCCGGATTGGCGCCAGGGTAGTCGACCCGGTGAGCGGGGCCGCGCTTCAGGAGCTTTTTTACCCTATTCAGGGGCAAGCTCTATTCCCCGGTGAAAGCGCTCCCTTTGAGTTTCGGGTGAAGCGTCAGGCCGGCGCAACGCTGAAGCTGGATGTCTGTAGCCAAGGCAGCTTTTGGTTCGAGGAACGGGGGGAGAAGCCGGTTGTCATTCCTCTGTGACGGCGCACCGCACAACGACGGGAATCTGCAAGGTTCGGCGCACGCCGCCGACGTGGAGGCCGTACTAACCTTTCTTGCACAGGTTTGCACAAGACCTACAAAGCGTGTCGACTGACACTCTGGTTAGAGGCTTCAAAACCTAAGTTTATATGGGCGCACTAAAAACCATTTCGCAAGAGCGTCTGGACGACACGCAGGCGAGTAGCGGCAATTCGATCGCCTCCCACGGAGATTTGAGCCACGATTTGCCGGCAGGTGTCTTGTTCATGTCCATCGTTTATGGGGGTA
>Ga0335078_10015276_pt1 | contig 11400 bp, 10 predicted proteins | sample Lox_Sample_32_FD_206711 | JGI IMG/M metagenome (GOLD analysis project Ga0335078, IMG submission 206711) | Soil microbial communities from Loxahatchee National Wildlife Refuge, Florida, United States - Lox_Sample_3.2 | ecosystem: Environmental > Terrestrial > Soil > Wetlands | place: USA...
GAGCATCTCCATGCCTGCCTTCCCCATCCGGGCCCGGAACCGCGTGCCCAGCCCTATGGGCGGCGAGGTGAGCAGTTCCACGCCGGTCATGGCCGGGTTGAACGATGGCTCGTTGCGCGAGTCAGCGGCCGTGTCGAATACCCGCCCGACGGGCGCTGCGATGCGGATATGACCGGTGATGTGAGCCATTGCTCCACGGTACTGTGCCGCTGCCCCACGGTCCGCGTCGTCTGCAGGCGCGTCACTGCAGCGGCTTGCCGGGCGCGTGCTGGAGTGCTCGAGCGGATAGGGCGGTGAGCCAGGCGAAGCCGGTCACGATGCTGGCGCGCTGGAACAGTCCGCCAAGATGCACAAGGTGCGGTGATTGGCTGAAGCCCGCAGCAGCCAGCGCCATGGCCGTCGGCATGGTGATGGCAGTGCCGGCACAGTAGAGCCCCCATCCGCGCTGGCCGATCCGGAACGAGCGCCAGCTGGTGCCGACCGCGGCGGCGGGCAGGCCGAGAAACACCGGGATGGCGGCCAGATTGTGGACCGTGCCGACGCGGCTGGGTGCACGCGGCACGCCGGGTGTGCCCGGCGGGTAGCCGCCGACCGGGTCGGTGGGGAAGATGGCCGAGCCGATGAGCCCGGCGCCAGCCGCGCCGATCAGGGCCGGCCCGGCCCGGGTACCGGCCGCAGGCTCGCCGGCACGTGACAGCCCCGTGGCCGCGGCGAGAACCAAGATCCCGGTCACGGCGAAGTTCGCGGCCTGGACCCAGCCGCCCGGGCCGAGCGCCAGCGAGCTGACCGGGTGGCGCAGCGGCCGGTAGCCGTCCCGGGCAGCGCCCTCAACAAGGAAAGCCGTGACGAACACAGGCCCGGCAGCCAGACCGCAGCGCAGCAGCCTGCGGGTCCAGATCGCCGGCCTGCCGGGCGTGCTGGCAGGCTTCACGGTCGAAGCGTAGCCAGTCAGGCGGGTGCAGCGGACCGTATCCGGCCGTGCCAATGAGCGATTGACTCTGCAGGGATGCAGGCCAACCCCGAGGATCCGGGAACTGGCCTGTGCCTTGCGGGAACTGGTGGGCGGTACAAGATTTGAACTTGTGACCTCTTCCGTGTCAGCGGATTCGATCATGGTTTTCCGGGCCTGATCAGAGGTAGTCTGAATTGACGTTTCCGCAGGTAGATGCGCCATTATCTGCCTAAGGCTGTCAACGAGTGCCGGACGCTCACAATCGCACGATGACAAATCGCTGACGGATGATCATGCCCGGAAGAGGTGCCGGTGGGTTTCTCGCGCGAGCGGGTCGGCAAGGACGGCAAGCCCCGGTACGTCGCGCTGTACCGGGACTTAAGAGGCCGCCAGCGCTCCGCCGGAACCTACGCGAGGAAGCGGCAGGCCGACCGGGCCTGGCAACGCGCCGAGGTCCGGCTCGAGCTCGGCCGCGTCGGCGACCCGGCCAAGTCCCGGCAGACCTTCCGGCAGTACGTCGAGGAGACCTGGCTGCCCAACCACGAGGTCGAAGCCTCTACCCGCGCGGGGTACACCTACGTGCTGTACCGGCACCTCATGCCGGACTTCCGCCACGGGTGCACTGCGTCCCAGCCGTAACGTCAGATCCTGGTGCATGCTGGGACGCCCGCAACGGATTACCCCGCTCAGCGCCTACGTGACCGACTGAAGCGCCGGCAAGGCCTCAGGCGAGGACCGCATCACGATCACCTACCGGCTCGGCGATCTGCACGCCTTGCCTGATCGTGATGACATAATTCGGTCACTCATCCTGGGGCCAATAGCGACCCGGGCGCGAGAAGTCGCGACCGCCGCGCTCCTGCAGCCGCATACTCATGAGCCTGCCGCTGCCGGATGGTCAGCGAACCTTGGCCATGTCCCGACGTAGGAGGCGTCCACACATCCAGGATGGCTGGGACCTGGCATGTGGGTTGGGCGCCAGAAGCTTAGACCGTACGCGGCTCTAGGGCCGAGAAGCCCCTGAGCTGAATCGCGCGAGGCCCCTCCAATCGGACATTGCGGCGATGAGTATCTGATTGGCTCGTTCTTTGGTCTCGGCGAGGGCTAGGTCGATGAAGCACTCGCATTTCGTCAGGTCCCTATTGTCCATGACGCACAGTAAGACACCTGCGACCTGAACGCCGCGTGCGACTGCGATCATCTTGGCGTCGAAGGGGAGCGGAATGTTAGAAATCAATTCCTCGGTGAAGGCGCGGACTGGGTCGCTTGCGCCCATAGCGCCGACGGTCCAGCCGAACAGCTTTCCGATGCTCCTGTGGATCTGTTTCTTTGTTTTTAGGATCGATCGTGCTATTTGCGCCAGCGCTTTGCAGTTTCGCTTCCGTCGGGATCGTGACAGGCGCTCCCATGTTGTCTGTGCGTAATCAGTTATTCGGTCGGCGACTGCAGCCTGCCAGCTGTCGGATAGAGAATCGGCGCAGAATACCGCGGCCTTCTTGACGCGCTCCCGTTCCTGAACCTGGCGAGGCGGGGGCAGTGTAGGGGCTTGCGAGCCGAATTCCGATCGTGCTGAATACCTAGGCGCTGGCCTGCCTCTCCGGGGTTGGCTACGTCGCGCGCCCCTTGATCTGCGCTGGGGAGAAGTTGCCCGGCGGCTCCTGGAAGGAGCCGATCTTAACTGGGACGCTGAGCCATACGGATGCTGCCAGCAGTGGTCACCCGCTTCCGTGACCTTGTTCCGACACCGCGTGCCTTTGGTCGTAAGCGCACCGCAACGGGCCATAAGCCGAGTGTCTGTCTGATTCAGAAGCCTTGCAATGGTGAGCCAGCCCGGGCAGCGCACGCCCAGGTCGTCGAGGATGAGGGGCGGACGGGCAGTTTGGACGCGGTGCTGCAGGTGCCGCCCAAACACACAAGAGGCACGCCTAAGTTGACAAGGCTGAAACTGAACCTGGCAAGAAGGGCTGACAGTCCAACCGGGCCGCCTTAGCCCGCCCGGCGGGCCCATGCAATGGCCGTGGTGAGTGCGGCAGTGATCTTTGAGCCGCGCCGTACGAACCCGAGCATGCGCATCATTTCCGTGAGCAGCTCGTCCTCGGTCCGGAGCAGGGTGTCTGACTCGATCCATCGTGCCAGCGTGGCGAGTTCGGACATCGAGTACTCGTCGATGCTGCCTCGGTGAGTCCAGATGGGGCAAGGCCCTGGCCGACGGGCGGGCCCGCCATGGTTGACAACCGTAGAAGTGCTCTGATCAGGGGCAGGTGAAGCTGATACTAGCTGGCGATCGCCGTCGTCCGCGGCGGCCACTGCCGCCTGATAGGCCGCGAGCGCCCGGCTGGTCTCCGTTTCATGATGGTAGAACCAGTCCTGGCTCCAAATGCGATGAAAGCTCCAGCCGAGCCGCTCAAGATGCTCTTGACGGAGACGATCGCGGTCCCGGGCGGTGGCCGATGAATGGTAGGTGGCCCCGTCGCATTCAATGGCGAGAATCATCTGGCCCCGACGGGTGGGGTGTTGTACGGCGAAGTCAATCCAATAACCTGAGCAGCCGTATTGGGGGATCAGGGGGATCCCAACCGCGCGGAGCCGGGCTTCGACGTCCCGTTCGAAGGGGTTGAGTTCTGGTTTGTCTTTGGCAACGTTGCCTAGATCGGAACCACCGGACTCGGCGTAGGCGAGGTAACCGCGCAGCATCTTGGCGCCTTCAGCGCGGAGCCTGGTGGGATCCATGTCGGCGGCCGAGAACGACGAGACGACGGTCATGCGGGACCTGGCCCTGGTGATGGCTACGTTCAGCCGCCGTTCGCCGCCTTCGTTGTTGACTGGCCCGAAGCGGTACATCATCCGCCCGTCGGTGCTCTTGCCGTAGCCGATGGTCAGGATGATGGCGTCCCGTTCGTCCCCTTGGACTCGTTCGAGGTTCTTGACGAAGAACTTTTCCTCACCAGCCCGGGCGGAGGCTGTGCCGTCGAGGAAAGCGGCAAGGGCGTCATCGGATGCCCGGGCTCGCCGTAGCGCTTCCTGGATGCGATTGGCGTGCTTGATACCCATGGCGATGATGCCTAGCGAGGTGCCTGGAAGTGTTCTAGCGTGGTCGGTGACTAGTTCGATGACCTTCGTAACCTCGTCGGAGACCGAGTCTTCCTGGCCAACGCGGCCAGGCCGGAACGGCACCAGCACGTGGGAGAGGCAGCCGGGGCCGACCGCTCCGGGAAAGGTGGTCAACGCCCAGTCGTAAAGGTTCGGCTGAGCGTTGGAGAACGCTATAAGGCGCTCGTCCTTGGACCTATAGTGCCAGTTCAGCGTTCGCGTGCCCTTGGGTGGCGGGAGCAGGGCACCCATGACGTCGAGAATCGATTCCATGTTGTGGGTCCCGGCCATCGCCATGAGCGCCTCGGCTTCTGCTTCCTCGTCGTCCTCCCCGCCGCCAGAGGTGCTGAAGAAACTGGTTGGAGGCAACTGGTGGGAATCACCGGCGACCACGGTCCGGTCGGCGCGCATCAGGGCCCCGATCGCATCAGCGGGGGTGACCTGGGATGCTTCGTCGAAAATGACAATGTCGAAGCATCGCTGCGCAGGTAGCAGCTGCGATACGACTAGTGGTGACATGGCCCAGCATGGCCTGAGTGCGCCCAGCACATGCGGGGCAAGCTGGAAGAGTTGCCGGACAGGCAGATGGCCGCGCTTGAGCCGGGCTTGGTGCTCGATTACGTCCGATTCTTCCGGATGTTGATCACGCATGCGGGTTGCGTTCTCTGCCACTGCTCTTCGTACGCGCAGTGCGGTACTAGCAAGGTGTGCCCGGTCGGCGGCCTTGAACTCGGTAACGGAGCGCAGATGGGACTGGCCGTCGAACGTACCGATCCTCGGGTCCGCGATGGACACGGCGTCCAGGATCGACGACAACCATACGTGTTCCAGGCAATCCAGGGCTTGAGCGGCGCTGAAGTTACGGCGGCCGATCTCCTCAACGACTGGCCACAAGCCTGCTTCCCGCAACGCAGCGCGCAGCCGTGAAAGTTCGGGCAGCTTGTAGAGGGTCTGCGCATCGTCCAGTAGTGCCCGCAGATGGGTCTGGAGTTCCGACAATGACAGCTTGGCCAAGCTGTCCGCACCGGCCCACCCGGCCAGGGTCTGCAATTCGATGCAGAATTGCCCGAACGCACCCTCGGTGCCGGCGAGGTCTGATGGCAGATGTGGCCGCTCACCTTCTACTGCCGCCTGGCGCCAGGCAGCACGCTGACCGGTCGCGGCCATCACAGCCGAATGCAATGTCGATGACTTGGGCTTGCCTCCACGCCATAGGCTCAGCGCCTGCTTGCGGGCACGGCGGTAACTGCCGTTGCCTAGCCATGCCCGCAGATGGCCGAACGTCCCAGAACTTCCAAGGGCCAGGGCAGCCGCAAGTTCTTCCAAGGGAGCATCAAAGATGGCAGCATCGAAGACGCTCAAGCTCTCAGAAACACCCTTCAGAAGACTGAGCGTGTCAACCCACGACTCCACATCGCTAGGAGCCGACAACCCGCAGTCTGTGATAGCCCGTTGCAGGCGGGCTGCCGTGGCGGGCAGCGTGTGGCTGGCGAGGGTCTGGACCGATCCGAGGGCTGCCGCAGCGCCATCCTGCGTCGTGACGGTGTCCGCGGCGAAAGCTCTCGCCCAGGGGCTGGTCCGTTCAGACAGACTGAGCCCACCGAGATCTATGAAGAACCGCAGGTCCTCTCGCGCCTGGCGCAGGGTGCGGCCGTCGATCCTCTGCAGGACTGGACCCGGCAACCGCTGGGCAGATGCTGCGCTAGCCGAGATACCGGACAACCGCGAATACAGGTCGTAAACGCTGAGGCCCCAGGGCTCGCGAGAAGCGTGCAGTGCTCGAGCTCTGGCGGCGAGGACCCCCCGGTGGTGCACCAGCGCTTGGTGCTGAGCGGCGAGATCAGGCTTGGGGGTACTCGCCGTCAGCGCCAGCGTCCGGGCGAGGTCAGCAGCGAGCTTGCGCTTGGAGCCCGTGCCGTCATGCAGATCCAGGACCAGGTCTGTCAGCCCAACCCTGCCCAGCCTGTCCAGCACCGCATCGATGGCAGCGCGTTTCTCTGCTACGAACAAGGCAAGGTAGCCCCGCGCGGACAAGCTAGCGATGAGATTCGCGATCGTCTGTGATTTGCCCGTGCCCGGAGGCCCTTCGATGACCAGGTCAGCCCCACCGATGGCGCAGTTGATGGCGTATGACTGGCTAGCATCGGCGTCCAAAATGAGGAACTCATCAGCGGGTGGTACGGTGTCCGGCTGGTCCGCGCTCACGTTAGGGTGGCGTGCCCGCACTGCGGCACGTGCATCCTCATCCCCGGCGATCGCACAAATCAACTCAGAGCCGAGCAGCGTGTCCGTCGCGGTCTCTAGGTCGAGCACCATAGGAAGCTTGGCATAGGAGAAGTTACCCAGCACAATGCGCGAAGTGATACCGAAGCCAGGCACGTCCGCGCATGCCTTAATGAGCCTTTCAAACAGCGCAGCCGGGTCCGGCGGTGCCGCATCCTGGTCGAGGAGCAACACCATTTCAGCGCGGTCGAGGTGGACCCCGTATTCGGTCTTAAGCAGGTGCACGAGCGTGGGATTGGTTTCCCATTCGCCGGGCAGGCTGGCGTCAAAGTCCTCCCCGGCACCGGTTCGGGGGCTGAGCGCAGCCTGGCGGAGCAGTACCGGCGCGGCAGGGGTGGCGGTACCACGCGAGTTGATCCAGGTGGCCATGCCCCAAGCAAGAAATAGCGTCTGCAGGCCCCTTTCTTCGTAATTCTCAGTCGCCTTCGCCTTCACGGTACGAGCCCGACGCGCTGCCGCAGCCATTGTCGCTTCCCCGAACAGTGTGGACAACCGCACCGTCTGAGAGGAAAGCAGAGCATCCACAGCCACAGCGTTGGCCCCAGAGCCGGGCCCGAAGTCGAGCGTCCCTTGCTTGAGGTCCCTGTAGTACAGCAGCGTGTTACGGCCGCCAAGATCGACAAGTTCCCTTGTCCATGTCTTAACCGCACGGTTAACCAGGTCAACCCGCCTGTGGCCCCCGGACCCCAAACCTTCGTATCGCCGCGGCGGAATTGGTACGTCTGTCATGCCTCATCGATCCTCAAGCCGTGGGTCAGCAATTCCACGTCCAACTACACATCTGTTCACTGCCCAGTACGGACAAAATGTGGCCAACCGGATACCTCCGTCGCCTCCCCCCATGAGGGCCAAGCCGGACCGGGCTTCTCCAACTGTAGACGTGCCCGCCGACATTTTTGGTTACGGCAGCTGCGACCAGTTCAGCAACCCTCAGGAGCAGTACGCCGCATGGTCACCGGACACGGGAGTGTCCACGCAATACATCCTGCAGATGGGCCCAGCCTGAGGCGCATGGTCCCGGATTGCTGAGCGCGACGGCGTTAGCAAGTCATGGGTGACCATTACGTTTGCGGCAGGTCGCTGCAAGGCTCGGCTTTGACGGAGTCGCCGACGAGGCGATCGGCAGCATCGAACTCGACACCAACGAGGTGCGGCTGACGACCTCAACCACCGTGGAGGTGTCCGCGATCTGGGCCCGGCCGGGCGCAGCGAAGTCACCGCTGCATCAAAACGTCCGAGGATCCTCGGTAAACGGTGACTGAAATCACCAATAATTCCTGTCCCCTGCGGGAGATATGGCCGAGACGGCCCAGCGGCTCGCGAGCGCGATCGCCGAACTGAGCCCGCGGTCGCCGATCTTGAGGACTCTGGCAGATGCTCGTTCCCACCAAGTCTCCTAAACCACGTCCTACAACAGGTGATCTGCACTCATGCTGTCATCGGGCTGGCGGTGCCGTGCGCCGCGCCGATTCGGCAACTTGTGCGGACGACTCACTCTAGCCACGATCCTGAGAATGCTAACTCTCTGTGCTGCCGATGATATTCGTCGTCTGCGGTACTGGCCCCTGGCGTGTGAAGTCGATTGGAGTGGCCAGCGCTATAATATGGAACGGAAATCTTGCCAGAGACAGCGCTGTATCCGCTCAATCAGTTGCTGGCTGGCTGCACGGTGGCGCCTCACTGCGAGGAGCAACTCTGTGGCTGACCCCTCTCTAGGTACCGGGCCAATGAGGGCCCACACGACCTTGCCGTCTGCCTTGCGGCATGCGCCCCAGTCGGTGCTCAGCGCGTCGACGAGCGTCAGACCCCGGCCGCCGTCGCCGCCGGGCCCGGCTTGCTGATGGACTGGCATGCCCTCGCTGCCGTCCCATACGCGGATGAGGAGAGACTCGCAGTCAGTACAGACGCTGATCCGCACGAGGGGCGTATCGGCGATCTTTAACCGATCAGATGCTTGCACAGCGTTGGTGACCATCTCGCTGGCTATCAGCTCAGCGGTATCGGCGAGATGGGATAGGCCCCGCTCCGTTGCTACAGCGCGGACATGGCCTCTCGCGCAGGGCACTGCAGACGGGAATGCAGCTAACTCAAGATGGGTCTGCTGAGGCCCCGCTGGGATTGCCTCCACTAGCGCGTGGGCCCTCATGGCATTCTCTCCAGTTCCTGGCCGAACTGAACTTGGTGATCTAACCTGTTGTCCAATCTCGCAGGTCGGAGCATCGTTAGGTAGGTGGCAAGCAGGTATGCCATGATCCGCCACCAGCGCCCTGGAGACTCGCCACCATGGCCAGACGTGACCCTGAGACCAATCCGGCCGCATTTTTAGGCGCGGAGCTGCGGCGTGCGCGTATGGGCGCCGGGTTCAGCAGTCAGGACGCTCTGGCGGCGCGGCTCGGCTTCGACCGGACGGTTGTGGCGAAGGCCGAGACGGGGGAGCGGCCTCCGACGATTGAGGTTCTGGCCGCCTGGTGTGAGGCGTGCCAGCTTGATGAGGAGCTGTTCGGACGCCTGGCCACGCTCGCGCGGCGTGCCGACGGCCCGGTACCGACATGGTTCGAGGACTGGCTGGAAGCTGAGCGTGAGGCACATGCGCTCCGGCTGTGGTCACCGATGCTGGTGCCGGGGTTATTGCAGACCGCCGCGTACGCTCGGGCGCTGTTCATTGCCGCGGGTGCCGACGAGGATCTAGCTGAGCAGATGGTGGTCGCCCGGTTGGAGAGGCAGGCGATTCTCGACAGGCCCGATCCTCCTCACACTGTCGTGGTCCTCGACGAGGCGGTGCTGCATCGTCTGATCGGCACGCCGGCGGTCATGGCTGACCAGATGGTTCACCTGGCTAGCATGTGCGAGCGGTTGCACGTCAGCGTGCACGTCCTCCCAGCTACTGGGGCAAATGCAGGCCTGAGCGGGGCCTTCGATCTCGCGAGTGCGGACGGCACACCGGATACGCTGCGGATGGAAGGCGTCGAGGACCAGACGACCGAGAACCGGACGCTCGTCCGCAAGGCAGCCATACTTTTCGACCTCGTCCGGAGGGACGCAGTACCGCGTGTTCCTTCTCGGGTTTTCGTCTTGGAGGCGGCGGAGCAATGGAAGAGTCGGTAGACCTTCGCTGGCGCAAGTCCAGCTACAGCGGGAACGGCGGCGGCAACTGCGTGGAGGTCGCGAGCAACCTCTCGGACATGGTGGCTGTACGCGACTCGAAGAACCCCGATGGGCTGAGGCTGGCCTGCACCAGGGAGGTTTGGTCGGAGTTCCTCCAGAGCATCAAGCGAGGCGAGTTCGATCTCTAGCTGGCAGTCTCGCGCCTCGGACACAGCAGCCTGCGCACCACCGAGCGTTAACCTGCACACCCTCCCCAACGCCGATGAGACCGCGGTCGACGCGCTACCCAAGATCAGTAGCCGGGCCGCTCAAGGCTGACGGTGGCTCAGCGCACGGCGGTCTCAGGACAGGCTGAAACACCGAATGGAACGTTCGCCAGACTGCCGCAGAGGCATTGGGCAACATTGGCGATGCCGGGCTGTGGATCCCCTCCACGTGGCGCTTCATGACGTCCTCCCCGACGTGCGCCAGGCCGCCGAGAGCGCTTTCGATAAAGTCCTGGAACTTGGACACGCCGGGGAAGTGCACAGGGCCGAGCGATAGCCAAGGGCGGCCGAACCGGGCGACCTACACCGGAACTGAACTCGTCTTGATCGGCGGCTTATCGGTGGGGTCTGGCATGCGTGAATCGCGGCTTCTCGAGTCGGCGCCATGGCTCCACAAAGGTACGCATGATGGCTGACCTGGCCAGTCTAGAACTTATCCGGCCTCACGCGGATGCTGGGTTACCACGGCGAGGTCCCGCGCCCATGCCTGAAGTGCAAACCACTGCGACCCCGGCAAGCCAATGCGGAGGTCGCATAGCCTGACACGCTGTCAGTCAGAGCCGTTCGTGGATAGACCCACTAGCACTAACCAGATAGCATTCTCTTGACATATGGGGGGCTATGGACGTGTGTCCGCCCGTGTCGGTACCTCGCATCTGCTGGTGAGATAAGTGGTGAGGACGCAGAATGACGACTCCTTCCGGGTACAACGCTTTCATCTCCTATAGCCACCAGCAGGATCGCGTGCTTGGGCCCGCGCTGCAGACCAGCTTGGAGCGTTTCGCGAAGCCCTGGTATAGAACGCGGGCGTTGAGGATATTTCGTAACACGGCCAACCTTGCTGCGAATCCGGCGCTCTGGACCTCGATCGAGGATGCGCTGAGATCGTCGCAATGGTTCATCTTGCTTGCATCAGCCGATGCTGCGCAGTCAGTGTGGGTGAATCGCGAAGTGCAGTGGTGGCTGGCTCACCGCTCACCGGATCAACTGCTTGTCGTGGGAACGAGCCCGGGCCTGGCGTGGGATGAGCAGAAGCGAGATTGGGCAGATGACGCCCCAGTGCCACCCGCGCTGCGTGGCGCGTTCACTGGCAAGCCGCTGTGGGTTGACCTGAGTGGTCTGCAGCTTGATAGTCACAAGACCTTGATCCCGGATGATCTCGCCGCGGCCGTGGCGGCACCGATCCAGGGTGCGCCGAAGGATCTGCTGGTCAGTAAACACCTGCGTCAGCACCGGCGGACGCTACAGGTCGCTGGGGCTGCGGTGGTGGCGGTTTTGACCGCACTGGCCGTTGTGGTCGGCTTCCTGACGGTTGGTCAGCGCAGTACTCCGCTCCGCCAGCAAAATCAGGCCATCTTCAACCGGATCGTCGCCGAAGCCCAGCAGTTACAGGGCACCAACCAGTCACTGGCAGCCCAGCTATTCCTGGTCGCCCACAAGATGCGGCCGACAGCAGCCGACATCACCTCACAGCTACTCGACACAACCGGCACCGCGCTAGCGAACCCGCTCACCGGCCCCGGCGGTGCTGTCGGGTCGGTGGTGTTCAGCCCGGACGGGCATACCCTGGCGGCGGGCAGCGCCGATGACAAGATCTGGCTGTGGAACATTGCCAACCCCCAGAGCCCCATCCGGATCGGGCACCCGGTCACCGGCCCCGGCGGTGCTGTCGGGTCGGTGGCGTTCAGCCCGGACGGGCATACC
>Ga0335078_10015278_pt1 | contig 11400 bp, 11 predicted proteins | sample Lox_Sample_32_FD_206711 | JGI IMG/M metagenome (GOLD analysis project Ga0335078, IMG submission 206711) | Soil microbial communities from Loxahatchee National Wildlife Refuge, Florida, United States - Lox_Sample_3.2 | ecosystem: Environmental > Terrestrial > Soil > Wetlands | place: USA...
GAACGTGACCGCCAGTCCCTCGGCCGTCTCGTGCGCCTCAAGCAGTTCCAGGCTCATGGATCCCTCCAGTCTATGTACGACAGCAACGCGTTCGCGCCGGGCTCCCTTTCGATTAGGCTGGCCGCTCGCGAGCAAGCAAAGGAGAGGCGATGAGCGATACGCGCGTCAAGTTCGTGCTGGATGAGCCGGATATCCCGACTCACTGGGTCAACCTCATGGCCGATCTCCCCGGCGAGGCCCCGCCACCGTTGATTGGCACCCCGCCCACCCAGCAACCGGCCGGGCCGGACGACCTGACGCCGATCTTCCCGATGGCCCTGATCCTTCAGGAGGTCTCGGCCGAGCCCGAGATCGAGATCCCCGAGCCGGTGCGCGAGGCCTACAAGCTGTGGCGCCCCACGCCGCTGTATCGCGCCCGCCGGCTCGAGCGCGAGCTCGACACTCCCGCGCACATCTACTACAAGTACGAAGGGGGATCGGCGGCCGGGTCGCACAAGCCCAACACCGCCGTGGCGCAGGCCTACGAGAACGCCCAGGCCGGGATCCGCAAGCTCACGACCGAGACCGGCGCCGGCCAGTGGGGCTCCGCGCTTGCCTTCGCCTGCCGCCTGTTCGGGCTCGACTGCGAGGTATGGATGGTCGGCTCGAGCTACGACCAGAAGCCCTACCGCCGCTCGATGATGGAGACGTGGGGCGCGACCGTTCACCGCTCTCCCTCCGACGTCACCGAATCCGGGCGCGCCCAGGCCGCGCACCCAACCGGATCGCTCGGGATCGCGATCTCCGAGGCGGTCGAGGTCGCCGCGCAGAACCCGGACACGAACTACTCGCTCGGTTCGGTGCTGAACCACGTGCTGCTGCACCAGACCGTGATCGGGCAGGAGGCGCTCGCTCAGATGGCGATGGCCGGCGAGGAGCCCGACGTGGTGATCGCTTGCGTCGGCGGCGGCTCGAACTTCGGGGGCCTGGTCTTCCCGTTCATGCGGCGGGTGATGCGCGGCCAGGCCACGACGAGATTCATTGCCGCCGAGCCCGCGGCCTGCCCGACCCTGACCCGCGGCGTCTACGCGTACGACTTCGGCGACACGGTCGGCCTGACCCCGTTGATGCCGATGTACACGCTCGGCCACGACTTCGTCCCCCCACCGGTCCACGCCGGCGGCCTGCGCTACCACGGCGACTCGCCGCTCGTGTGTGCCCTGGTCAAGGAGGGTCTGGTCGAGCCCCGCGCCTTCCGTCAGAACGAGACGTTCGACGCCGCGGTGCGCTTCGCCCGGTCCGAGGGAATCATCCCGGCGCCCGAGCCGGCCCACGCGATCCGCGCGGTGATCAACGAGGCCGAGGCGGCCCGCGAGGCCGGCGAGTCCCGCGTGATCCTGTTCGGCCTGTGCGGCCACGGGCACTTCGACCTCAGCGCGTACGACGCCTATCTCGCCGGAAAGCTCGAGGACCCCGAGTTTTCGCAGGCCGATCTCGACGCGGCACTCGCGAGCCTGCCGGAGGCGCCGGCGCTGGCCTGAGCCGGCGCCGCAAGCCGGTTGCGCGCGGGCGGTAAGGTGGCCTTGGACGTGACCGCGACTGAGACGCCCCCGGCCTCACCAGAGCTCGCCAATCCTCATCACGATCAACGCTGGCTGATCCTCGCGCTGCTGGGGACCGCCCAGCTGATGGTGGTGCTGGACGCAACGGTCGTGAACATCGCGCTCCCCTCGGCCCAGAGAGCGCTCCACTTCTCCGACTCCAACCGGCAGTGGATCGTCACGGCGTACTCGCTCACGTTCGGCAGCCTGCTGCTCTTGTTCGGCCGGTTCGGCGACCTGTTTGGTCGCAAGCGCACCCTCATGATCGGACTGGCCGCCTTCGGGATCGTGTCGGCAATCGGGGGCGCGGCGCAAAGCTTCGGGATGCTGGTAACCGCCCGCGCGTTCCAGGGCGCGGCCGGGGCACTGCTGGCGCCGTCGGCCCTGGGGTTGCTGACGACCACGTTCACCGAGCCGCGCGAGCGCGGGATCGCGTTCGGCGTCTACGGCGCGACCGCGGGCGCCGGCGGTGCGGTCGGCCTGCTGCTCGGCGGTGCGCTGACCGAGTACCTGTCGTGGCGCTGGTGCCTGTACGTAAACGTGATTATCGCGGTGCCCGCCCTGTTGGCGGCGATGGCGCTGCTGACCAACCACGTTCCGGCCGAGCGCCCCAGGCTGGACGTCCCGGGCGCCGTGGCGGTGTCGGTCGGCCTGTTCCTGATCGTTTACGGCTTCTCGCAGGCCGAGCCGCGTGGTTGGACGGACTGGGAGACGCTCGGATCACTGATCGTCGGCGTGGTCCTGCTGATCGTGTTCGCAATCATCGAGCGCCGGGCGAGTCATCCGCTGCTCCCGCCGCGGGTCGTGCTCGACCGAAACCGCGGCGGCTCGTACCTGTCGGTACTGATCTCCGGCGCCGGCCTGTTCGGCGTGTTCCTGTTCCTCACCTACTACCTCCAGCAAACGCTCCGCTATAGCCCCGTGGTCACGGGCCTGGCCTTCCTGCCGATGGTGGCCATGATCATCGTGAGCTCGACGACCTCGAACGCGGTGCTGCTTCCGCGGTTTGGCCCGAAGCCGCTCGTGCCGACCGGGATGTTGCTGGCCGCGCTCGGGATGGTGATCCTCGCGCAACTCGGCGTGCACTCCACCTACGCCGCCCACATCCTGCCCGCGCTGCTCATAACCGGCCTGGGCTTGGGGTTGATCTTCGCGCCGTCGATCAACACCGCCACCTTAGGCGTGAACCAGGAGGACGCCGGCGTAGCCTCCGCCACCGTCAACAGCTGCCAGCAGGTCGGCGGCTCGATCGGCACCGCGTTTCTCAACACGATCGCGACCACCGCCGTGACGAGCTACCTCGTCGGAAAGACGGTCACGCCGCTCGCCGCGGCCCAGGCCGCCGTGCACGGGTACACAGTGGCGTTCTGGTGGGCGGCGGGAATCTTCGCGTTGGGCGCCGTGGTCTCGGGGACCCTGCTTCGACCCGGCGCGGCTGTCGCCATGGCCGGTGAGGCGCAACCCGCAGCGGTCGTTGCGTGAGCACCGTGGTGACGATCTCCGCCTCGTACGGCGCCGGCGGCAGCTGGATCGGACCGCAGGTGGCCGAGCGCCTGGGGTGGAGATTCATCGACCGGGCGATCCCCGTGCAGGTGGCCGAGCGCCTGTCCGTCCCGGTCGAACACGCCCACGTCCACGACGAAGCCGCCGCCCCCCGCTTTACGCGGCTGCTGGCCCGCCTGCCCAATACGAGCGGCATGGTCGTGCCCGAAGCGACCACCGACGCGTTCTGCCGTGAGACCGAGCGCCTGCTGATCGAGGCGGCGGACGCGGGTGAAGTCGTCGTGCTCGGGCGCGCCGGTGCGATCGTGCTCCGCGACCGCGCCGGTGCGCTCCACGTCCGCCTCGACGGACCCGACGAGCCTCGCGTGCGCCAGGCGATGGCGGTCGAGGAGGTCGACGAGGACGAGGCCAGGCGCCGGCAGCGCGACTCCGACCGTGCCCGCATCGACTACGTCAAGCACTTCTACCGCGCCGATCCGCGCGACCCTGGCAACTACCACCTCGTGCTCGACTCGACCGCGCTGCCGCTCCCGACCTGCGTCGAGTTGATCGTCGCCGCCGCGCGGGCGCGCTGACCGCGCTACAGCGCGGCGAGCTCCTCGAACAGCGCGCGGGCCGCCGTGATCCCCAGATCCACGTAGTCGACGCGCAGTCGCTCGTCCGGCGAATGGATGTTGGCGTCCGGGAGCGAGAAGCCGGTGATGATCGTCGGGATCCCCTTGTCGCCCAGCGCGGCGACGATCGGCAGGCTCCCGCCCGTCCGGATCAGCGCCGGGCGCACCCCGACCGCCCGCTCGAACGCTCGCTGCCCGAGCTGGATCGCCGGGGCGTCGGGCGAGACCAGTCCCGGCGGTGAGGAGGAGAGCAGGTCCACCGCGAGCTCGGCGCCGGCCGGCGCGGCGTCGTACACCAGGGTCGTGAACGCGGTGGCGATGGTGTCCGGGTCCTGGCCGGGGGCGAGGCGGATCGACACGTTGGCATCGGCGCGGACCGGCAGCACGGTCTTCTGGGCGTGCGGCGAGCCGCTCTCGATCCCGTTTACGTCGAGTGCCGGCTCGGCGGTGGTCCGGTAGTAGAACGCTTCGGCGGCGCCGGTGTCCATGGGCCGCGCTCCCTGGTCGGCCAGCTCGCCGGCGCCGGCCGGCAGCTCACGCCAGCTCTCGAGCTCGGCCTCCGTCGGCGGCACGATCCCCTGGCGCAGCGGCTCGGGCAGCCGGCCATCGGTCGGCAGCACGGCGCCAAGGGTCTGGATCAGCGCGTGCCCGGCGTTCATCGCCGCACCGCCGTACATGCCCGAATGAAGGTCGCGCTCGCCGGTTCGCATCGTCAGGTGGAAGTAGGCGAGGCCGCGCGTGGCGACGTTGAAGGCGGGACGCCCGGCACCGATCATGCCGCTGTCGAAGATGATCGCGGCGCCGGCCCCGCGCTCGTCGCCCTCCAGGAACTCGACGATCGAGTGCCCGCCGGTCTCCTCCTCGCCGTCGCAGGCGAAGCGCACGTTGACCCGGAGCGTTCCGTCCCGGGCGAGCTCGCGCGCGGCCGAGAGCAGCATGTACAGCTGGCCCTTGTCGTCGGCCACGCCGCGCCCGTACAGGTAACCGTCGCGGACCTCGGGCTCGAACGGCGGCGAGTGCCACAGTTCGAGCGGATCGGGCGGCTGCACGTCGAAGTGGCCGTAGCAGAGCACCGTGGGCGCGCGCTCGGGATCGACCGACGCGCGCACCTCGCCGATCGCAAGCGGCTGTCCGTTCCAGTCGATCAACTCGCACTCCCCGCCGGACTCGCGGATCAGCCGGCACACCCATTCGCCTGCCTGTCGAACCTCGCCCGCGCGAGCCGCGTCGGCGCTGACCGACTCGATGCGCAGGAACTCGGCTAGCTCGTCGAACCAGGGCTGCACCCCGGGCAGCCTACTGACCGGGGTCAGTACACCTCGGGCACGAACGTCTGCTCCTCGATCGGAGGCCTGATGTATGGGTCCTCGGCGCGCGGCGGCAACTCGAGTGGCGGCGGGGTGAGGTCCTCGTAACTCACCTGCGACAGCAGGTGCGAGATGCAGTTGAGCCGGGCGCGGCGCTTGTCGTCGGCCTGCACCACATACCACGGTGCGATCTTGGTGTCGGTGTAGCGGAACATCTCATCCTTGGCGCGCGAGTAGGCGACCCACCGGGCGCGCGACTCGAGGTCCATCGGACTGAGCTTCCAGCGCCGCATCGGGTCGTGCACCCTGGCCTGGAAGCGCCGCTCCTGCTCCTCGTCGGAGACCGAGAACCAGTACTTGACGAGCTGGATTCCCGACCGCACCAGCGTGTGTTCGAACTCGGGGCAAGTGCGCATGAACTCCTGGTATTCGGCCTCGGTGCAGAAGCCCATGACTCGCTCGACCCCCGCGCGGTTGTACCACGAGCGATCGAACAGCACGATCTCTCCGCCGGCCGGCAGGTGGTTCACGTAGCGCTGGAAGTACCACTGCGTCTTCTCGCGCTCGGTTGGCGCCGGCAGGGCCACGACGCGACACACCCGTGGGCTGGTCCGCTCGGTGATCCGCTTGATCACACCGCCTTTGCCGGCGGCGTCGCGCCCCTCGAAGATCACCACGATCTTCAGCCCGTTGGCCCGGACATACTCCTGCAAGATCACCAGCTCGCGCTGGAGCTTCAGAAGTTCCTTCTCGAAATGCTCGCGGGGGAGCTTCTCGGGCTTGCGGCCGTTCGACGCCTTGGCCATCTTGCCCCGACCCTACACCGGGGCTAGCCGGATTCGGGATTTGTCGCCAGCTGGGCGTCGAGCACGCGCGGCGCCGACGCCATCCGGCGCCCGGGGATCAGCAGCCCCGCCAGTACGCAGACGACCAGGAACACCGTCGCCAGCACGAATGAGTCCTCGAAGCCCGTCACGGTCGGGAAGCCATGCGCGGTGTTGTTGCTGATGAACGTCGCCGCCAGCTGGCCGCCGAGCGCACCGCCCAGCGTTCGCATGTCGGTGTTCATGCCGGTGGCGACGCCTGTCTGGCTGGGTGGGACGGCCTGGACGATCAGGTTCCCCAGCGCCGCGAAGGCAAGTCCGATGCCGATCCCGAGCAAGGCGGCGGAAACCAGCATGTCGTAGGGATGGCGGTGCGCCACCGCCAGCCAGCCGAACGAAACGGCGGTGACCGAGGTGCCCACGAGCAGCGCCGGCTTGGAGCCGAACCGGTGGGCGATCCGCCCGGCCATCGTCCCGAGCAAACCCATCCCGAGCGCGGCCGGTAGCAGGTACAGGCTCGAAACCACGACCGACGCGCCGAAACCGAAGCCGGTGCTCGTCGGCAGTTGGGCGAACTGCGGGAAGATCAGGAACGACGCGTACATGCCGGCGCCGAGCAGGAACGCCGCCAGGTTCGTGGTCCACACGCCGCGCAAACGCATCAGCGTCATGTCGACCAGCGGCTCCCGGCTGTGCACCTCGACTGCGATCCAGGCCGCGCAGACCGCCACCCCGGCGGCGAACAGGACGATCGTCTTGGTGCCGCCCCAACCCCACACCGTGGTCTCCGAGATTGCGATCAGCACACAGCTGATCCCGACGGTCATCAGCGCTGCGGCCAGCCAGTTCACGTGGCCGGGAGACCGGACCGGGGACTCGGGGATGAAGCGCCAGGTGCACACCGCCGCCAGCGCGGTCACGATCAGCGGGAACCAGAACAGCCAGTGCCAGCTCAGGTGCTCGACGATCAGGGCGCCGAGAATGAGGCCGACCCCGCCGCCGATGCCGAGGATCGACGACATCAGGCCGATGCTGCCGGCGACCTGGTTGGGAGGAAACTCGTCGCGGACGATCGAGAACGCCAGCGGGAAGATCCCACCGGCGACGCCCTGGATCACCCGGCCCACGATCACGACCTCGAGCGTGTCGGCCACGGCCGCGATCAGGGTTCCCGCCGCGAGCACGAGCAGGGTCCACAGGAGCAGGCGCTCCTTGCCGTACATGTCGCCCAGCCGGCCGATGATTGCGGTGCCGACCGAAGCGGAAAGCAGGAAGCCGGTCAGCAGCCACGTGACGCCGGTCTCGGTCGTGTGCAGGTCGTGCTGGATCGTCGGCAGGGCCGGGATCACCGCCGAGCTGAGGACGGCGTAGGCCAGCCCGGCCAGCGACAGCACGGCGAGGATCAGGTGCGGGTGGACGCGAGTCGACTCCTCCGCTCCCCGGGTCATGCGGGTACCTTACGCGTCCGCGATCTTCGGCCCTATCGGCGGCTCGCCGTAGGTAGGGTGAGCCGGTGGACGAGAGCGTCCGTCTGAATCGGGCCAGCTGGGACGAGCGTGCCCCGGCACACGCCGCCTCACCGAGCTATTCGGTCGATCGGTTCCTCAGCGATCCGTCGTTCCTCAGCGATGTAGTCCGGTTCGATCTGCCGCGTCTGGGCGATGTCACCGGCCTGGCCGGCGTGCATCTGCAGTGTCACATCGGGACGGACACGATCTCGCTCGCGCGGCTCGGCGCCCGGATGACCGGGCTCGACTTCTCGCCGGCTTCGCTCGAGCAGGCTCGTCGGCTGGCCGAGACGGCGGGACCGATGGTCGAGTTCGTCGAGGCCGAGGTCTACGACGCTCCGTCGGTGCTCGGGCGTGAACGGTTCGATTTCGTGTTCACCGGGGTCGGGGCGATCTGCTGGCTCCCGAGCATCCGGCGCTGGGCGCAGGTCGTCGCCGACCTGCTCGTCCCGGGCGGATGGCTGTTCATCCGCGAGGGCCATCCAATGATGTGGTCGCTCGACGAGCGCGACGACGACCTGCTCCTGGTCGAGCACCCGTACTTCGAGCGGGCGGAGCCGAACGTCTGGGATCAGGGGGGCACCTACGTCGAGACCGAAGTGCAGTTCGAGACTACCGTCACCCACGACTGGAATCACGGGCTCGGCGAGATCATCACCGCGCTGTTCGACGCCGGGATGGAGCTGAAGATGTTCGTCGAGCACGACAGCGTCCCCTGGGACGCGTTTCCCGGCCACATGGAGCGGACCGAACAGAACGAGTGGCGGTTGGCGGACCGGCCATGGCGCCTGCCGCACAGCTACACGCTGCGGGCGGTCAAGCCAATCACGTAGTCCACGTACGCGGCGGCCTGGCGGATGGGAAGTGCCGGCTGCCCGCCGCGCCAGTAGGCCAGAGCGTCTTCGATGAGCGGGCGCCAAACCGGGGCGAGCTTCTGCACGGCGAATTCGCCGGCGGCCTCCTTGCCGGCGACCTCGCCCGTTGCCAGCGTGTAGTGCAGCCGGGAAACCCCGAGGACGCCGCCCGCCGTGTGGTGGCGCGGGAAGGCCCGCGGTCGCGTCCGCCGGGCGTGCGTCGCCCACCGACGCCAGTACGTGTCGAGGTTCTCGAGCGTCCAGGCGCGTAGCTCGGCGGGATCGACGCGGATCTCGAGCCGGTTCGGCTCGGGGCCGCGGACCGCGATCCCGTGGCGAGCCAGGGTGTGCCAGGTGACCGGGTTGAGGTCGAAGCCTCCACGCTGCGCCATCCCGAAGCGGCCCGCCACCTGCCCCGCGACCGCCGTCGCCTGGAGCGGCGATCTCGCCAGCTCACCGCGCCGCAGGTACGTGCCGTTGCAGAGCAGCGGCCAGCGCCGGCGCAGCGCCACGTCGCGAACGAGCGCCACCGTGCAACGCCCGCGCTGGATCGCCCGGAGCCGGGTCAGCTCGTCGGGGTATAGCGCCCGGTCGACGATCGCCACGAAGTCGACGTCGCTGCGCCCGGGGCGAAACGCCCCCAGGCACGCCGAGCCGACCACGTAGAACCCTTCGACGCGGCCGGGCACCGCGCGATCGAGCCGGCCGAGCAGGTCTTCGACCGCCGCCCGGGCCGGCGACGGGAGCCGGTCGGTTGTGGCCGTCGACGAACGTGTCCGAGGTGTGAACATCGCGCCCTTGGGGTACTTCCTCGACCACCGTACAGCGGGCAAGATTCGTCTTGACCGCGCACCACTACCCGTCGGGGCGAGCGCCCAGGCAGCCAAACCCCTGAGTGGAGGAACGCTACGGCGTGAACTCTGGTCGCCCGCCCCGACGAAGTAGCCCGCCGGCGTGCTCAGGCTGCCGGCTGTTCCTTCACCCAGGCCAGGATCGCGCGCGAGTGCGTGAGCACGGTCCCGTCGGGCAGCTTCAGCGCCGGTAACTTCTCCGCGCCGGTGGCCTCGCGTAGCTCGTCGCGCGAACCCTGCCGGCGCCACGGCAACGGACTCCCGTGCCCGGCAATCACCTTGTCGTAGGCGATGCCCTTGGCGCGCATCGCCTCCTGCACCCGTCGGCACGGGTGGATGCGAGGTCCGCCGTCGTCCCCGTGACAGACGTACAGGACCGGGAGCCCGTTATCGACGCTCACCGGTACACCTCAGCCCTCGTCGATCCATGCGTCGGGTGAGGTCACTCCGTCGCCCCCCTCGGGCCGGTCCGCTCCGACCGCGATCAGCACGAGGCCGTCATCGCCCGCCTCGAAGGCGCGGACCGTTTCCGGGCTGACGCGGATCACGTCCCAGCGGCGGAGCGGCTGGATCTCGTCGTCGAGCCGGATCCGCCCCGAGCCCTCCACGACGACGTATGCCTCCTCCTGTTCGCGATGGCTGTGCGCGACCGGCGAGCGCACGCCCGGCGCGTAGCGCCAGTAGCTCACCCCGAGGTGGTCGGAATCGAGGTACTTGCGGCCGAACCGCCCCTCGAGCCCGGGCGCTCGGGGGGCAACCGAGTCCTCGATGTCCATCAGGTTCTTGATCGTGTAGCTCGACATCAGTCCCATGCTCCTTGCTCGCAGTCGCCAGCCATATGATCCATGAGCATCATGCATCGTGCGCTCCGGGACGGAGGACGTCCGGGAGCCGTCCGGTCAACCGCAAAGACAGGAGGAGCGATGAAGATCGGCCGCTTGCTGCTGAGACTCACCGTCGGGGGGTTTTTCTTCGGGCATGGCACCCAGAAGCTGTTCGGATGGTTTGGGGGCCATGGGATCGAGCCGACGGCCCAGATGTTCGAGGGGCTGGGGATGCGACCGGGGCGCCGGAACGCAGTCGCGGCCGGGCTGGCTGAGGCGGCGGGCGGCGCCGCGATCGCGGCCGGATTCGCCACCCCGCTGGCCGCCGGCGCGCTGACCTCGGTCATGCTGACCGCGATCCACCGTGTGCATCTCAAGAACGGTCCCTGGGCCACCCAGGGCGGCTATGAGTACAACGTCGTGCTGATCGCGGCCGTGCTCGCGCTCGCCGAGGTCGGGCCGGGCGCGCCCTCCCTCGACCACGCCCTCGGGCAGGAGCGCAGCGGCCCCGGCGCCGCGATCACCGCGGCCGTGATCGGCGTGGCGGGGGCGGTCGGCGCCCACCAGCTGGCCAAGGCCTATCCCGAGCCGCCGGCCGCGCCCGAGGCACCCGCCGGAGCGACCGACTCCGCGAACGCCGCCGAGCCTGCGACAGCTGACGCGACCGCCCAGTAGCCGGCACTGCCTATGAGCACGGGCGAGGCGACGGCCGGATCGCTCGACCACGAGGCGCGCAGTGAGCCTCGGCCAGTGCGCGTCGTCTTCGGAGCGCTGCTGCTGGTTCTGCTGCTCGCCTCGCTCGATCAGACGATTGTCTCGACCGCCCTCCCGACGATCGTCGGCGATCTCGGCGGACTCTCGCACCTGTCCTGGGTCGTCACCGCGTATCTGCTCGCCTCGACCGTGGTCGGCCCGATCTACGGCAAGCTCGGGGATCTCTACGGGCGCAAGATCGTGCTCCAGGTCGCGATCGTGCTGTTCCTGATCGGCTCGGCGCTGTGCGGCCTGTCGCAGAGCATGACCGAGCTGATCGCGTTCCGTGCCCTCCAGGGCCTCGGCGGCGGCGGGCTGATTGTCACCACGATGGCGGCCGTCGGCGACATCATTGCGCCCCGGGACCGCGGCAAGTACCAGGGGTTCTTCGGCGGAGTGTTCGGGATCTCCACCGTGATCGGCCCGCTGCTCGGCGGGTTCTTCGTCGACAACCTCTCGTGGCGCTGGATCTTCTACGTAAACCTGCCGCTCGGCCTGATCGCACTCGCCGTGATCAGCGCGGTGTTCAGGTCAACGACCGAGCAAGTCCACCGTCAGATCGATTACCTGGGCGCTGCCGTGCTGACCGCCGGCCTGTCGTCGATCGTGCTGTTCACCAGCCTGGGCGGTACCAGCTATTCATGGGGATCTCCGCTCATCCTCGCGCTGATCGCGGCCAGCATCGTGCTGCTCACGCTGTTCCCGCTGGTCGAGGCGCACGCGGCCGAGCCGATCCTGCCGCTGGCGTTGTTTCGCAACCGCACGTTCGTGGTGACGAGTGC
>Ga0335078_10015279_pt1 | contig 11399 bp, 10 predicted proteins | sample Lox_Sample_32_FD_206711 | JGI IMG/M metagenome (GOLD analysis project Ga0335078, IMG submission 206711) | Soil microbial communities from Loxahatchee National Wildlife Refuge, Florida, United States - Lox_Sample_3.2 | ecosystem: Environmental > Terrestrial > Soil > Wetlands | place: USA...
TCTCGGTACAGCTTCTGCTCGCCGCGCGTGGAGCAGGGAGGTTGTCCGAGATCTCGTAGAAGTTTGAGTGGCGGTCCTCCCGCCTCGTCCGTTCCTGTTGGGAGCGTTCGGGGCGACCAAGCCTAAGTCCGAGAGGACAGGAGGAACCGCCATGAGGAAGGTATCCGGCGCGCAGGTCGTCACGTCCCGGGAGGCGTCCGAGAGTCCGCTGCCTGCGGAGATTCAGGAGGCGCTCGGGGAGTTGGTGGGCGCGGCGAGGGAGGGATTGCTCGCGCTGAGCGTTGGTGTTGGGCTGTCGGTGGTGCACGAGTTGATGGAGGCCGAGGTCGCCGAGGTGGTCGGGCCGAAGGGCAAGCACGACCCGGATCGGACGGCCAACCGTCACGGGCATGAGCGCGGGTCGATGACGCTGGGCGGCCGGCGGGTCGAGGTCAGCCGGCCGAGGATCCGTACCGCCGATGACGAGCGCGAGCTGCCGGTCAAGACGTATGAGTACTTCGCTGACCGGGATCCATTGACCGTGGTGGTGATGAACCGGATGCTCGCCGGCGTCTCCACCCGCCGGTACGCCCGGGTGGGTGAGCCGGTCGGTGAGGCGGTCGAGCGTCAGTCGCGCTCGACGGGCAAGTCGACGGTGTCGGAGTTGTTCGTCGAGCGGACCCGGACGGCGCTCTCGGAGCTGATGGGCCGGCGGCTGGAGGACGTGCGCCTGGCGGTGATGATGCTCGACGGGATCGACATCGCCGACCGGACGCACGTGGTCGCGCTGGGGATCAGCACCGACGGGGTGAAGATCCCGCTGGGGCTGTGGGAGGGCTCGACCGAGAACGCCACCCTCGCCCGCTCGCTGCTGTCTGACCTGGTCGACCGGGGCCTTGATCCCGGGCAGGCGATCCTGTTCGTCATCGACGGGGGAAAAGCCCTCAGGCGCGCCGTCAAGGACGTGTTCGGCGAGCACGCGCTGGTGCACCGCTGTCACCGTCACAAGGAGAGAAACGTCACCGACCTGCTGCCCGAGCGCGACCGGCCGGCCGTCCTGGTCAAGATCCGCGGCGCCTGGGCGCTCACGGATGCCGACGTCGCGCAGGAGCGGCTCGAGCGGCTGGCCACCGAGCTCGAGCGCACCTGGCCCGACGCCGCCGCCTCGCTCCGCGAAGGGATGAGCGAAACGCTCACGCTGATGCGCCTCGGGATCAGCGGCCAGCTCGCCAAGACGCTGTGCTCGACCAACCCATGCGAGTCGATGATCGAGATCGTCCGCAGCACCCAGCGCAACGTCAAGCGCTGGCAGGACGGCGACATGCGAAAGCGCTGGACCGCCGCCGGGATGCTCGTCGCCGAGCAGCAGTTCCGGCGGATCATCGGCTACCGCAACCTCGCCAAACTCGTCATCGCGATCGAGCGCCGCGCGGCCCGGCTCGGTCAGGCCGCCGATACCGTTACGAGCCACACCCAGGTGCCAGAAGCCGTTACCGTCTGACCGTCAATACACGTGGAGGCCGCCGCCGAAGTTCCACGACGATCCGGACATCCTCCCAGTCTCGGCTCAGCTGCTTGCACGTCGGGCGAAGTCGGCTAGCACTGACGCCTGGGGCTGACTCGATCCGCAGGTCCAGCCCGGAGTCGGGCCAAGCGCCGAGATGCGCGGTTGTGGGGAGAACCAGCAGCCACGGTCAGGTCGATGCGGTACCCGCGTGGTCGGTTGATCGTGAGTATTGGATTGGCATCGGGATTGCTCGGATGCCCAGTGCCGGGGCACGTAGACGTATCGCGATGTCGGCGTTGGTAAGGGTCACTGGCCGACCCCCGAATTGCTTAAACTCCTAGCAAGTTTGCTGTACCTCTTCGTCGCCGTCGGCTGGTCGGGCCGGCGGTGCGGTGCTGACCAGCACCTCGATGGTTCGTGTCCTCTCGAAGTTCGCGGGGCTCCCCGGCCGGCGCCCACGACCGCAGCTAGGTGAGGAAGAGTGCGCCGAGCCCGGTCGTCGCGCTCGGGGCGGCACCGGTCGAACTTGAGGAGGTCAAGCTCCTCAATTGCGCGCAGCGGTACAACTAGTCGAACTGACGAGATGGCGAGGATGGAGCCACTCCGAGCACTGTCCCAACGATGGCCGGGCTGCGTGTTCGGGTGTCGGCCTAACGAAGCCAGAGGGACTGTCAGTACGCGCTTTCCGCGTGCTGAGCGCGTCTGATGCGTTGAACTGCTCCGACCCGAGTTGCTGGCAAGGCGGGGCGCGCGACGTGCACGATCAGAGATTGGCGCGGCCGTGCTGTCGCGGAAATCAGGTCCTCTCGCTGATGCCGTTGGTGCCGCTGAAGCCATCGGCGGTCGACGTCGAGAATTGCGAGATTGGCGGTCGGGGTGCGTCTTTGGCCGCAGCTTGTCGCGAGCGCTGCCCACCTTGAGGCGCTTACCGGCGGCTTTCACTTGGGCTGGGCGGTCGCCGCGGGCGCGGTGCGCGTGGGCGGGCTGGTCGCTGTGCTGTCGCTGCGCCCGCGCGGCGGCTGGCGGCAGTAGTCACCGTCCGCGATCGCGGGCTGGACGGGTTCGAGCGGGAGGCTGCGTGATGATGGTGGGATACATGGCCGCTACGGGTTAGCGCTTCTACGCCCTGCGGCCATCTCGGCGATGAGGGGACGGGCGCGCATTAGGAGGCGAACCAGGTGGTCGTAGTTCCGCTGTCCGAGTGTCGAGGCGAGCTGTTTCTCGAGTTCGGACTTGTGCCCGTCTGCCTCGCGCCGGGCGTCCTCGCCGCTATCGGTCACGAACAGGGCGACTCCGTGGCCACGGTCGCCGAGGCGACGCTCGACATACCCCATCGCCTCGAGCTTGGAGACTAGCTGGCTGATGCCCTGGGCGCTGGTCGGAAGCCGGCGGGCCAGCTCGGCGATCGAAGTACCGGGATTGGCGGCGATGACGTCGAGCACGCCCGCGGTTGCTGGCGTCAGCGGTGTATCGGCGTATGCCGTCTCGGAGAGCGCGGCGGTGTGGGCACCAACTTCCCAGAGCAGGTGGCTTAGGCGGTCTGCATCGACGCTTTTGTGGGCTTCGTTGGCGTTCATGCCCACGATAATAACATCTTGTTCTACCAAGTTCTTGATAACACAAGATCTTGTGTTACGGTCGTGGCATGAACTCAAAACCAAACCCACAGGCCTGGTGGACGCTGGTGGCGGTCTGCCTGGGCACCTTCATGCTGCTGCTTGACGTCACGATCGTGATCGTCGCGCTGCCCGACATCCAGACCTCGCTCGGCGCCAGCTTCTCCGAGGTCCAGTGGACGATCGACGCGTACTCGCTCTCGCTCGCCGTGCTGATGCTGCCGGCGGGATCGCTGGCCGACCTGTTCGGCCGCCGTCGTCTCTTCGCTATCGGCCTGGTCGTGTTCACCGCCGGCTCGCTGCTCTGCGGGCTTGCCCAGTCCCCGACGATGCTGATCGCCTCCCGCGCCGCCCAGGGAGTCGGCGGCGCGATCATGTTCGCGACCTCTCTCGCGCTCCTGGCGCAGACCTTCCACGGCCGTGATCGCGGCACCGCGTTCGGCGTCTGGGGGGCGGTGACCGGTGTCAGCGTCGCGCTCGGGCCGGTCCTCGGCGGCGTGCTCACGAGCGCGCTCGGCTGGCGCTGGATTTTCCTCGTCAACCTCCCGGTCGGGATCGCGGCGATCGCGATCACCGTCCGCTACGTCGCCGAGTCGCGCCCGGAGCAGTCCCGTCGTCTCGATCCCGCCGGCTTCGGCGTCTTCACCGTCGGCCTGCTGAGCTTGATCTACGGCCTGATTCGGGCCAGCGAGGACGGTTGGACGAACGGCGTCGTGATCGGGTGTTTCGCCGCCGCCCTCGTGCTACTGGCCTCCTTCCCGCTGGTCGAGCGGGTGGTGCGAGCGCCGATGTTCGACCTGTCCCTGTTCCGCAAGCCGACGTTCGTCGGCGGCCTGATCGCGGCCTTCGGGATGAACGGCTCGCTGTTCGCAATGTTGCTCTTCCTCGTCATCTACCTCCAGGACGTGCTGCACTACTCGGCGCTCCAGACCGGCCTGCGGCTGCTGGCGATCATGGGCGCGACCCTGCTCGCGGCGATCCCCGCTGGCCGGCTGTCGGCACGGGTCCCGGTGCGGCTCCTTGTCGGCCCCGGGCTGCTCCTAGTCGGGGTCGGCCTGATGCTGATGCGCGGCCTTGACCCGAGCTCTGAATGGACCCATCTGATCCCGGGATTCGTCGTTGCCGGTCTCGGCGCCGGCCTGGTCAACCCGCCGCTCGCCTCGACCGCGATCGGCGTCGTGCGGCCGCAGGTCGCCGGCATGGCCTCCGGCATCAACAGCACCTTCCGCCAGATCGGGATCGCCACCAGCGTCGCCGCTCTCGGCTCGATCCCCGCGACTCGCGAGGCGGGCACCACCGGCGCCGCCCACGCCGTCGCGTTCATCTCCGGGCTCAACGAGCTGTTCCTGATCTCCGGATTGATCGCGCTCAGCACCGGCGCGCTCGCCCTGCTGCTGATCCGCCAGCGCGACTTCGTCACCGACTCACTCGAGCCGGTGATCGAAGCAGACGCCTCACCGAGGCACGTCGCGGCTGGCTTCCCGGCTCCCGAGGGCCAAGGGCAAGGGAACTCAAACGAAAGGAGCGCCGCATGAAAGGCGTAATCGACAACCCAGGAACCGACGCGACCGAGCTTCTGTTCGGGGACGGGACCTGGTTCATCGACCCCCGGTACAGCGAGATCGGCTTCGCCGCTAAGTCGCTAGGCGGGCTGATCACTGTTCGCGGTGTCTTCGACTCCTGTGACGGGCACCTGCGAGCGCAGGCGGGAGCCGTCGGCGGGGAGCTGAGGATCGAGGCGGCCAGCCTCGACACCGGGAACGAGAAGCGCGACCGGCATCTGCGCTCGCCCGAGTTCTTCGACGTGGAGCGACATCCACGAATCGTGTTCGTCGCGAGCGAGATCGTCCCGCGCGACCGCGATCTGGCGGTCGCGGGAGAGCTGACGATCCGGGACTCGCGGGTGCGGCTCGAACTTCCGCTCGCCATCCAGCGAATCGGCGACCGCGGCTTGCGACTCGAGGGCACCGCGAGCGTCTCGCGCAATGCCGCCGGGATGACCTGGAACTGGCTCGGGATGGTCGGCGACAAGGTCGCCGTCCACGCCCACCTGACACTCGGGCGCTGAGTCATGACACCGCTGGCGGGCTTCAGCATCAGAGACACAACAGAACAAACCGATTAGGAGAACTTTCATGTCACAAATCGCGACGCAGCCGTTCTCTGGCACCTACCGCGCTCAACCGGCACCCTCGACGTTCGCGTTCGCGGTTCGCCACTCGGGCGCATTCTGGTTCCGCGGCTCGCTCTCAGACGTATCCGCGACGCTACGCGCCGACGACGACGGCGTGGTGCTCGAGGGGTTCGCGGACGTCGAGTCGATCTCCGTTCTCGAGCCGGCCGCGATGCGGGCAAGCGTGCTCGGACCGGAGTTCTTCGACGCCGGGCAGCATCCCAAGATCACCTTCCGCTCGACCGAGCTTCGCCTCGACCAGGACGGAGGCCTGGAGCTCGACGGCGAGCTCACCATCAAGGGCATCACCCGCCCCGTCGCCGCTACCGGCCGCCACGCGGGGCCGCGACCGGCCGCCTTCGGCGAGATCGCCGACCTGGAACTGCGGACGACCATCGACCGTCGTGACTTCGGCTTCGAGTGGCAGATGAAGCTGCCCGACGGAGGCGACGCAGTCAGCTGGGACGTGCAGATCGACATCGATCTTCTACTGATCCGCGAAGACGCCAACGCCGACGCTTGAGGAACACAACAAGGCGGCGCTGCGGCGCTTCCAGGAGGCCGTCGACAGCGGCGACCCAGAGTGCCCTCGAGCGCATCGCCGAGACCTGGGCGTCGCCGACCTCGCCTCGGTACTCAAGCACGCTCGGCGCCACGCCCGCCCAGCCGCCGTTAGGACCATCCAGCCCCTGATGGGTCCAAACGCAACCCAACATCGACGGGCTCGAGACGGCCGGGAATCCCGCTCCACGGCGGGATCCCCACCGTCTCGACTCGCCAAACATTCGACATTCTCGATGACTCCCGACACGTTCAAACGCTTTCTCTCACGGATAGCCGTCGACGTCACCCCGCTGCGAGCGTCGCGGGACTTCCGCCGCCTCACCGCGGGCACAATGATCACCGGCCTGGGCACCCAGGCGACCCTGGTCGCCCTGCCCTACCAGGTCTTCACCCTGACCGGCTCGGCCTTTCAGACCGGCCTGATCGGCGCCGCCGAGATCGTCCCGCTCGCAGCCGGCTCGCTCTACGGCGGTGCCCTCGCCGACCGCTTCGACCGCCGCGTGCTGCTGCTCTGCTGCCAGCTGGCGCTGGCCGGTGTCGCAGCCGCGCTCGCCCTCGCCGCGATCTCCGGCAAGCCGTCGGTCTGGGTCCTTTACTTGCTCGCCGCGGCGATGGCCAGCGTTTCGGCATTCCAACAGACCACGCGCGCGGCGATCGTCCCCAACACCGTCCCACCGAACCTGCTCCGCGGCGCCCTCTCGCTCACCTACGGGCTCGCGCAGCTGACCAGTGTCGCCGGCCCCGGCATCGGTGGTCTGCTGATCGCCGTCTTCAGCATCTCCGTGCCCTACGCCCTCGACGCGGTCAGCTGCCTCGGGATGGTCGTCGCCGCCTGGGCCATGTCGCCGCAGCCGGTCGCTGTTGGGATCGAGCACGAGCCGATCCTGCGCTCGATCCGCTCCGGCCTCACCTTCGTCCGCCGCCGGAAGCCGGTGATGGCCGGGTTCGTTATCGACCTCTCGGCGACGACCTTCGGGATGCCGCGAGCGCTGTTCCCGGTCCTCGCGCTGACCGTCTACCACGCCGGCGCCAGCGGCACCGGCCTCCTCCACGCGGCGGTCGCCGCCGGCTCGACCGCCGCCGCTCTGACCACCGGCTGGCTCCTGCACGCCCGTTACCTCGGCCGCATCACCCTCATCGCAGTCGCCGCCTGGGGCGCGTTCATCGCACTCGCCGGCCTCGTCGACTCGATCTGGATCGCCGCCCTGCTCTTCGCCGTCGCCGGCGCCGCCGACAGCGTCAGCGCCGTCTGCCGATCGACGATCCTGCAGACACTGACCCCGGACCGCATACGCGGCCGCGCGAACTCGGTCTACGGCCTCGTCGTCGCCGGCGGCCCGCGCCTCGGCGACATCGAGTCAGGAACCGTCGCGGCACTCACCTCGGCGACCTTCTCGGTCGTGTCCGGCGGCCTCGTCTGCCTCGCCACGGCCGTCGTCGCCGCCCGGTTCCCGCAACTCGTCGCCTACGACGGCAGCGAGATCGACGCCAACGCGGGCGACAATAAGCCCGAGCTGACCGCCCTCCACACGGCAGAACAGCGCGCCTAGCTTCGCGAGCTGACCGCCCAGGACCACACAAATCAGCGCGACCGCATCAAAAGCGACCACCAACAACCACGACTGCCGAATGACACTCTGATGACACACACGCCGGCAAGTCCCTGCGGCTCGAGCCCCGAACCTCGATGGCCCGTTATCACGCGCGGGACGAGGAGTAAGGCCGAAGCCAGTTCACGACGGTAGCTCTGCTTTGGCGAGGCTACCGGTCATCGGCTCGAGGATGTGAGCCTGCCCCGTACCGCGCCTACGGCGCGAGCATGATCCACACGGTCGGCTTCGATTAGCAAGTCCGCCGCCACTCCCGGACGCGCCGGCGATCGTCTCGGTGACCGCACTGCTACGCGAGTTGCTCGTCGCCCTGACCGAGCCCGACCTATCCCAGCCGGAGGTTGGTCGGATTCGTGCAGTTCTCAGCGACCGCCTACGTCACGCAGCCCAAGATTCGATCTCGTTGCCCGCACCGCACGACCCGGCTCGCCCGCGCCTGCGCGATCGCCCTGGAGAAACTCGAGGACCCGATGCCGTTGTCCGCGCTAGCCGAGTCCGCGCAGACAACCGAGCGAACCCTCTCTCGACTCTTCCGAGCAGAGATGGGCATGACCTACCCGCAGTGGCGAAGCCAAGCCCGCGCCCTGCACGCGATGATCCCGCTCGCCCAAGGACAATCGGTCACCGACACCGCCAGCCTCTGCGGATGGAGCACGACCAGCGCATTCATCGACAGCTTCCGACGTGCCCTCGGGCAGACTCCCGGCGCCTACCGGGACCTCACCGCCGCATAGCTCGCCGCCCCGGACCTCGGCGGCCAGACCAGGCCGGACGGCAGACTCAACCATGTCCACCCCGCCGGAACCCACCGTTCAAACCACTCGACACACACAAACGACCTGACAAAGTAGCCGTGAGATTGGGGCGACAACCGATCTGACCGACCGCCTTGCCACGAACGGGACGACGATGACGCACCCGCTTCGCCCATCCCGTGAGAATCATTCGTGACCGCGCGAAGCACCTGCAATGCGCCGGAAGCGCGCAGATTGACCCGGCGAAGGGCTTTTTGGCATCGGGGAAACGGACGAGCCCGGTGTTAGCCAAAACTCGAACCGGCGCAAGCACGTCCGCTCAAGCTACGGGCCGGCGGCGACCCTGCCGGTCGGAGCGCAGAGCAGCCACGCTTTTGACGTCGCGAGCCATGGCTCGCGCTGCCGGTGCCGGACACCCGCGGCCAGGCGGCCGCGCTCGCTGGTGCGACTGCTCATTCACGAGAGGAGGTGCAGGTGCTTGCCGGCTCACGCGAGGTAACGCCGACGGTCGCCTGGATGGGATCGAGCCTTGAGGTCGGACTGCTCCTTTCTCGCGAAGCAGGAGCGCCGGCGGGCGGGGCGCGGGCTTGCCGCCCCGTCCGCGGGGCTTCCCTGCTGGCTCAGAGTTCGAGCCCGGCGCTGACGTGCATCATCGGTGCGCGCCTGGAGTGGATCGCGCTGATGATCTCCTCAGTGTTGATCCCTTGGAGGTACACGCTGGTCGTGGACACATACGAATGCCCGAGCTGGCGCTGGATCACTGGTAGCGGCACGCCTTCGCGGGCGAGCTCGATGATCGGAACGCAGACGCACATCGCTTGACGGTGGCTTCGGCCGATGCGGCCCCGGGGTGGACGGGTGCGGGCCAGATGGCGGTTGGTCGGGTCGGTCCTCGTCGGGTGGTGGCTCGTTCGGGAGCGGGATCTTGAGGTGGATCTCGACTCGCCAGCCGGTCACGCAGACTTTCTCGACCACGAGGCGCACCAGTCTCCGGCGGCCCGCGAAGTCAAGGTTGTCGAGTGAGGCGACGACACGGTCGCTGAATCCGGCGAGTCGGTGGCGCATGCGGTTCTGGGCGGCCAGCTCGGTGCTGCGTTGGCTGAGCGTCTCCTTCTCTCGCGTGAGCCCGGTGCGGCGGGCTGCCAGTACACCGGTGCGACGGGTGAGCTCGTGGAGTTCCAGCAGCCCGGCTTGGTAGGCGTCGAGCAGGCGAGCGCGCTCGCGCTCTTTGGCCTCGATGGCTGTGTCCAGGCGTTTGAGCTGCGCGGCCACCAGCTCGTTCTCGTCGGGCGCCCCGGTGAGCACAGCGCGCTCGGCGGCCAGCAGCTGGTCTGGGGTAAGTAATGCTTGGCGGACCTGTTCAAACACGTACTCGTCGAGCTCGTTGGCGCGGATGTTCCGCTCCGGACAGAGGCGGTCCTCTGATCCGGCACGCAGTAGATCATGATTGCGGCAGCAGTAGTACCGTGTCAGCGTGCTGTGGCGTCCGTAACTGTTATGACAGCTACAACCAACGTGACAGTGACCACACTCGATCAACCCGCGTAACAGCCAAGCCTCGGCCGCCGCGCCCCGGGGACTCATCTTGAAATTCTCGTGGCTGACTTGGCTGACACGATCAAACGTGTCACGGTCGATAATCGCCGGCACCGGGATCGCGATCCACTCCTCGCGCGGGCGCTCGCGCTGGCGGGTCTTGCGGCCGCGAGTCGCGCCCTCGATCCGTTCGTGGCGGTTGTAGTAGACCGTGCCGACGTACGCCTCGTTGCGCAGCACTCGGTCGATCGCCGACGTTCCCCACTGTGGCTTGCCGGTCGGCGATGGGATCGCGCGGTCACGCAGCTCAAACGCGATCTGGCGAACCGACAGTCCCCGCTCGACGTACGCTGCGAAGATCTCGCGCACGACCTGGGCCTCGGGCTCGAAGATCTCGATCCGCGCACGTCCGCCCCGCTCCGCGATCACTCGGCGGTGCCCATAGGAGACCTTCCAGAACGGGATCTCTCCGGCGCGGGCGCGGTAGAGCTTGCCGCGACGGTTGCGCTCGGCCACCTTGGCCTTCTCGTACTCGGCGATCACGCCCTGCATCTGGATGAGCAGCGTCGCCTGCGGATCGTCGCTGGGTGAGGGTCCCTCCAGGAACCGAACGGTCACTTTGAGGCGCTCGAGTTCCTCAAGGATCAGCACCTGGTAGGCGTATGCGCGAGCGAGGCGATCGACGCACAGGCACAGCACCCCGTCGAGTACGCCGGCCTCTGCGGCGTCACGCAAGCGATCAAGCGCGGGGCGATCCAGCCGCGCGCCCGAGTACCCATTATCGATGAACTCCTCGATCACCTCATGCCCGTCCGCGTCGGCCGCCGCGCGCAACGCCTCAAGCTGTGAGCCGATCGTGCCACGCTCGTGCTGGCGCTCGGTCGACACACGCGCGTAGAGCCCGACCCTCACTCTCCCACCGCCCGCAACATGTCGGTGTGGGTGTCGCGTTCGAGCAAGAACGCGTAGGTATCGCGCAACTGCCGCTCGCGTGGATCCTCACTCCCGCACCACGGTGGGCGGCGTGCGCCGATCACCGACCCCAAATACGCGGGCTCGGCCGACGGCCAGCTGATCAACCCGGCCAACCCGCGGCGCGCGAACCGGTGCGCTGCCAGCATCTCACCCACCTCTCCACCGGCGAGCACGATCTCCCGCAGCTGTTCATAGTCGGCCTGCGCCGGCTCACAGATCGGCCAGAACCGACCGCTCACCTCAGACCCCCGAGCGCCTTCTCCACCGTCCGCCGGTGCAGCCTGACCCCCAACGCAGCCTCCACTTCCCCGGCCAGATCCGCGCCCGAGGCGCCGGGCCGCTCGCGCCGGCGCGCCTCCAAGAACCCCAGCACCTCCGGCGAGAGCTTCACCGGACCGCGCCGACCGGGCCGCTCGTCCAACAACCCGACCATCCCCGAGCGCTCGAACGCCGCCGACACCAGATAGAACGCCGCCCGCGAGTAGCCGTGCGTCTGCGCCGCCGCCGTCGCCGTGCGACCGCCGATCACGTGCGCGCGCAGCATCTCGTACTTGACCTGCACCTTGTCGAAGGACGCGAAGAACTCCGGGTGCGCGCGGAACGGCTCGGCCAGCACCCCCTCGGCGCCGGGATGCAACAGCCCCGCCTGCTCCAGAGCCCGATAGCGCGCCGACTCGGCCATCC
>Ga0335078_10015281_pt1 | contig 11398 bp, 10 predicted proteins | sample Lox_Sample_32_FD_206711 | JGI IMG/M metagenome (GOLD analysis project Ga0335078, IMG submission 206711) | Soil microbial communities from Loxahatchee National Wildlife Refuge, Florida, United States - Lox_Sample_3.2 | ecosystem: Environmental > Terrestrial > Soil > Wetlands | place: USA...
GCCTTTTCGTCCGTTACGGAAGAAAAGACGCCATCGTCTTCAAACAAAACGGCGTTCTTCTCAGAACGCCATCGTCGCTTTACACCCCATCGTGTATCCTACAAACGATACAAGTAAAAAAGCGTCAATCTTGGTAACCTATCCTTCTTCCGCGGCCAATGGCCTTTCCTTTCGCGGGTCTTGACACAAACCATTTCCTGGCCTAAACTCGAATTTACAAAAGAGAACTGAATCGAGGATCGCAAGGACAAAGGAGATCCCATGAGCGGCATATTCGGATTCACCGGCAAAGGCAATGCCTTCGTGGAAGTAAGGACGGGTCTCGAGAACCTCTCCCACAGGGGGCAGGAGAGTTGGGGCATAGTCTCCGGACTCAAGGACGGATCTTTTTCCGAGGTAAGGAAAACGGGATCTGTTTTCCAGTCTGCCCCTCTTAGCCGGCTTCATTTCGGGTCAGTCGCCATAGGTCAAGTTCGCTACCCCACCGCAGGAGAGGCGAGCGAGCGCAACTCTCAACCTATAGTGGGGACCTTCAAGAAAGAGAGGATCGCCCTAGTCCACAACGGCCACATACCGAGGTACAAACAGTTGATGGAAGAGATCGGCGGCCTCTTCCAGACGGAAACCGATTCTGAGGTCATCCTCCAGATGATTGCCCGCGAGAAGGGTTCTGATCTGGCCGCCAATGTGGAGAAGACCGTAACCTCCTTGAGCCGTCATGCGGCATTCAGCATCATCATCCTCCACAAAGGGAGGCTCATCGCAGCCCGCGATCCTTTCGGATTCAGGCCCCTCTCGTATGCGAGAAGAGGAGAGGATGGGGACTACGAATGGGCTATCGGGTCTGAAACGTGCGCCTTTCATGACCGGTTCGACTGGATAGGCGATGTCGAGCCTGGACAAATGGTATCAATCCAGGGGGAAGAGCTGACGACCGTGCCCTTCGCCGCCCCCGACCCCCGCCCCTGCGTGCTGGAGTGTCTCGACTACGCTTCCCCTGCCAGTCGCGTTTTCTCGAGAAACATCTATGAATTCCGTGAGCACGTGGGAGCGTTGCTTGGGAGCCACGAGACGAAGAAAGCCGACATGATCATCCCCATCCCCCGCGCGGCGATCCCCGCGGCCCTGGGCTTTCACGGCGCGACCCAGCTGCCTTACAAAGAGGCCATCAGCACGGTGAGTGAAATAGGCAGGATCTTCATCATTTCAAAGGAAAAGGAGAGGCTGGAAAAGGCTGAGAAGAAATTCCAGATCAACATGGACCTTATAAGAGGCAAGGAGATCTTCCTCGTCGACACGATCCTCGTGCGCGGGTCAACGGCCCTGATACTCATTCCCAAGCTGCGCGAGGCTGGGGTGGCAAAGATCCATTTCCGTCTCACGGCGCCTCCCCCACGCTTCCCTTGCTACATGGGGATGGCCATGGCCAAGCCGGGTGAGCTACTGGCCGCGAACAGAACTGACCAACAGGTAAAGAACCTCATAGGGGTGGATACGTTTCAATACTTGAAGACGGAAGAGCTGAGGGAATTCACCGGAACGCCATTCTGTGACGCCTGCTTCAGCGGGAATTATCCCTTTCCCGTGTGAATCGAAAAGCGAAACGACTTCTCCCGATCGCGCGCCGCCAGTGCGTTCTTCTTGAGAAGATCACTCACTCCGTAGATACGGCTCTCTCAAACAAAAGAGAAGATCGAGAGCCTCCCCACTGTTGTCTCGTGTGTCAGCCTTCTTTCACTGCATCTTCGCTGCGGAGCCCGATCGGTTCAGAGTAAGGAAAATAGAGCACAAATGTGGTGCCCGCCCCGACCCGGCTCTTCACGTCGATGAGTCCCCCGTGATCTTCCATGAACTTCTTCACGATGGGAAGGCCGAGCCCCACGCCTTTCGGAGAAACCTTGGTGGTGAAGAAGGGCTCAAAGATCCTCGGCAAGTCCTCATCCCTGATTCCTTCCCCTGTGTCGCTCACCGTTATCGTGGCGTACGGGACGCCTTTAAGGGAGGCCTTGCCGGTCGTGACGGCAAGCTCCCCTCCGAGAGGCATGGCGTCGATCGCGTTGGAGATGAGATTCTCGACCACTTCCAGAATCCGCTCGTTGTCCCCTTTTATGGGGGCTACGTAGTCGAACGACTTTCTTATCGATATGGATCTTTCCCTGCAGGCCTCCAAGAATATTCTCAGGCCTTCTTCGACGAGACTGCGGATATCGCAAGTTTCCCTGCGCGGGCTTGAGCCGCGCGAGAAGGAGAGGATATCCCGCAGTATGCTCTCCAGCCTGCTCACCTCTTCGACGATGAAGGCGGCGTACTGCTTCTCCTTGGATCCTTCGGGGAGCTTCCTATCGAGCCTCCGCGCAAACCCGCCGATGGCGGTGAGGGGGTTCCTGATTTCATGTGCGACATTGGCCGTCATTCTGCCCAGGGCCGCGAGCTTCTCCGTCTCGGCCAGCTCCTCTTTGAGCCTGTCTCTCTCTGCTTCCGCCCGACGGCGCACGATGACGGCGGCCAGGGTATTCGCCACTGCCGCAAGGAAATCCTCTTCCTCGGGAGCCTTCATGTGCCCCTCTTCGGTGATGACATTGATCAGGCCTAGCGTCTGCCCCTCGGAAACGATGGGCACGCAATAGTGGCCGTGGGACAATGTGTTCCTTCGTCTGATCGTGTGTCTCCCATCGACGCAGTCCGCAAAGCAGACCGTCCGGCTCGCCGCCGCATCGCCGCACATACATTCCCCGAAAGAGACCTTCTCGCACGGGGGCACGCCATCCTGAAAGCCTCGCGAAGCTTTCAGGGCCAACACCTCCGGCTCATTCTCGACAAGATAGATAGACCCCCTGGGTTGGCCGGACAACCCAGGGATCGCGAGGATCAGTCCCAGGACTGTGTTCAGCTGCTCGTCAAGGCCGATCGGCTCGAGGGAAGTATGCAATACGGAGCTTATGGCCCTCTGGACCTGGTAGTTGCGCTCGATTTTCGATTCGGCGAGCTTTCGGTCCGTAATGTCCCTGATCGACGCTATGACGAGCAGCTCGCCGTCCGTCTCCAGGGGGCTCAGGCTGATGTCGGCCGGGAATTCGCTGCCGTCCTTCTTCAGCCCGAATATCTCAAGGCCCGTTCCCATGGGGCGCGCGCTCGGGTCGGAGAAGAAGGCTGCGAGCCCGGCCCTGTGTGTATTCCGGTATCTCTCGGGTATGAGAAAGTGGAGGTCTCTCCCTATCAACTCCTCTTCGGTGTACCCAAAGAGTTTCTCCATCTGGGCGTTCCCGGTGACTATCTTCGAGTCCCTGCCGACAAAGAGCATGGCGTCCGGGGCTGACTCGACAAGCTTGGCATACTTCGCCTGGACAAACTCCATTTCCTGCCTGCACGAATTGAGGGCCTGGAACTCCTGTCGCATGAGCCGCAGCTCCGCGATCAGTTGCTCCCTCGTCATGCGCTCGTCCATGAAGGCCTCCCGACAACCATCCTACACTATAGGGAATGTAATCCCGGGCTGCACTGGATTGCCCGATTTTTGGAACGGAATTGCCAAGCCTGGACCGAACGATTACATAGAATCTGTGTGTCTCGAAAGACTGGAGGAAGGAGGTTTGAGCGTGAGCCGGGTCATGAGTCGGTGGGATCTGGAAGCCATATTGAACAAGGAGCTCCGCAAGCACTCGGCGTGCGCATCGTGCCGGTTCGTCGGTTTCGATGCCTGGAATGGGGAAGATGTGGTTTTCGATCACCTTGACGTCGAAGGCAACGGGGTTCCCGAGACTATCTATGGGCCGATCGTGGAGAAGATCATCGCCGAGGCAAAGTGCACGTACGAGGACGTTGACGTGGTGTGAACACACCCGCCAAGCAAGGGGCCGTCCCATCTTCAAGAGATTGCCGCCAAAAACAGCGGACAATGTCTCCCTGTTGGCAGACGCGGCGAACTAGTCCGATGAAGGTAGCGGCCTCGGCTCCTGCACCTTCATCTCCTTTTCACAGCATATGAAAGTCCCCTCCCCCGCCTTGGTGCACAAGACCTCCGAACCGCAGATCTCGCATTTATACCTCTTTCCCAGCTTGCTCATGGTCGTTCACCTCCTGCTTCTATATTTCCCTCGGCGGAGCTGACCTATTTCTTCTGCTCCATGGGCTGACCGCAGCAGGTAACGGTCCCGTTGCCGCCACGCGTCACGATAACCTCCGCTCCGCATTTCCCGCATATATATCTCTTTCCAACTTGGTTCGCCATTTTCGATCCTCCTTATCGATCGGTGGTGTTCGGTCTTTTCGGGTCAGCCTTGTCCGTATTGTTCACGGAGCTTCTTCCTTAGGACCTTGCCCATGGGATTTCGCGGTAACTCATCGATAAACTCGACACCCCTGGGTCTCTTGAAACTCGCGATGCGCTCCCGGCAGAACTCCATCATCTCGTCAGGGGTCGCCGACTCCCCCTGTTTCAACACGACGTAAGCAAAGGGTTGCTGGCCGAACTCGGCATCGGGCACCGCGATGACGCCCGACTCGGCCACTTTAGGGTGAGTGTTGACGACCTCCTCGACCTCCTCGGGGGCAATGTTCTCGCCTCCCCGAATGATAAGATCATCGGCGCGTCCTGTCAAATAGACGTAACCTTCTTCGTCGACGTAGCCCATGTCCCCCGTGCGCAGCCATCCGTCCGAAGTCATGGTCTCGGCCGTCTTCTGCTCATCTTCCCAGTAGCCTTTCATGATGCGGGGTCCCTTCGCATGAATCTCTCCCGGAGTGTTCGACGGCACCACGCGTCCCTGATCGTCGACTATTCTGATGGCCACGTCGGGCAGTGGCTTTCCTATGGAGCTCTGAAGCCTCTTCCACTTCTTCCGTTTTTCCTCCTCCGTCCCCACGATCCTGTGGTCCTCAGGCCCGAGCGTGGTAAGGGTAGAGGCACTCTCGGTCTGGCCATAGCCGTTGATAAACTGAACCTGGGGCATTATCTCGATGGCCTTCTTAATGACCTCGAAAGGCATGGGGGCCGCGCCATAAGTAACGACGCTGAGACTCGAAAGGTCGTACTTGTTGAAGTCGGGGTTGTCAACGATCCATTTCAACATGGTAGGCACGAGCATGGCACGGGTCGCCTTCTCCCTCTCGACCGTCTCCATCCATTCCTTCAGCTCGAACTGGCGCATCATGATAAGGGTCCTGCCTCCGTAGATGGCGGGAAACATGGCCTGAATCCCCGCCACGTGGTACAGAGGCACGGTCAATATGTTCCTTTCTTCCAGGTCGGGGCTCGCGGGCTCCACGTTTTCTAGCGCAAAGACTACGAAGGCATCGTGGCGCAACGGGACCGCCTTAGGCCGTCCTGTTGTCCCGGACGTGAACATGAGGATGGTAATGTCGTCGTCGGCGATCTCAGCCATGATCTCGTCAATAGGCTCGGGGGCGATCAACTCCTCGTAATTGCCTTTCTCCGCACCGTCCACTGAGACGATCCGCTGAAGCCCCGGCAATCCGGCCCTGATGGAGCCTACAAGGTCCGCGTACCGGCTGCCGACAAAGAGCACTTTGATCTCGGCCCGGTTGATCATGTAGTCCAGCTCCTCCGCCTTCGACCTGAAGTTCAGGGGCACATAGATGCCTCCCAGCTTTGCCGTGGCAAAATAGGCCTCTACGTGCTGATTGCAATTGACGTTCAGCATGCCAATGCGGTCGCCCTTTCTTACGCCCATGCTGTCGAGCGCGTGAGCAAGCTGGTTGACCCGGTCGTTTATCTCCGAGTACGTGTATCTCTTCCCCTCGAAGACCACACAATCCCTCTCCGGGCAGATTGCCGTTGCGATACCCAAGAAATCAGTCGTATTCATCCTTTTGCTACCCCTCCTCCGTAATAATGGCGGCCGTTCGGCTTCGACGCGCGGCCAGTCCCGATGCAAGCCTTCTCTCAAGCTCGAGCCCGTCAGCAAGGGGAAGATCGCGCCCCCTCATGACTGCCTCCTTTGCCCTCCTCACCACCTCCGGTTCAAAGGAGGCGATGGTGAGGGCCATCTCGTCGGCTGTGGCGAAGAGCCGCTCCCTCGGCACCACCCTGCTCACGATCCCGTATCGATGCGCCTCTTCGGCGTTGAGCCTCCCTCCGGTGAGAAGCATGTCGAGGCATTGGGAAAGGCCCGCTACCCGTGGAAGTGTTTGCGTGGCTCCGGCGCCTGGTATGATGCCGAGGCCGACTTCCGGCAGACCGAACATCACGTCATCCGCGGCTATCCTCAAGTCACAGAACAGGGCAATCTCGAGCCCTGAGCCAAACACGTAGCCGTGGAGCGCTGCGATCAGCGGCTGAGGGATTTTGAGGAAGAGTCCCCACAGGTCGCGCACCCCTCTGATCCGACGCGCCCGCACCACGGAGGGAGCGGTGAGGAACTCGGTGAGATCGGCGCCCGCACAGAATGCTTTCTCCCCCGCACCCTTGAGTACGGCCACCCGCACCTCGTCGTCTGCCTTGACGGCGCTCATAACTTCGAATAGGTCGTCCCGCATCTTGACACTAAATGCATTGAGCACATGGGGCCGGTTGAGCGTCACATACGCAACGTGCCCCTTCTTCTCATAGATGACCGTCTCGAATCCGTCCATGTCAGGGTTTTCCTGAATCTTCTACGCCCCCTTGAATCTGGGCTTCCTCTTTTCTTTGTAAGCCGTTATGCCTTCTTTGCGGTCCGACGTGGTAAACAGGAGCAGATAGAGGTCGAGCTCCATACGCATCCCCTGATCAAGGGTGAGATCCATACCTTTGTGAAGGGCCTCCTTGACATAGGCAAGGGCCAGGGGAGATTTCGAGGCCATTTCTTCCGCCATGGCCGCTGCCGTGCTCATCACTTCCCTGGGAGCGACCAACCTGTTGAGCAGGCCCGCCGCTTTCGCCTCTGCACCGTCGATGAGCGTTCCCGTGAGGATCATCTCCATGGCCCTACCAAGCCCCACAAGACGGGGCAGACGCTGGGTGCCGCCAGCCGAGGGCATCGTTCGCTTACGGACAGCCGGCATTCCGAAGCGGGCTCCTGCCGCCCCTACTCTGATGTCGCACGTCATCGCCAGCTCCAGGCCGAGACCGACGGCATCTCCCTTGATTGCAGCGATGACCGGTACCTTGAGGGCGGCGATCGATTCCACCAACGAGGGAACAGTTTCTAGCGCGGGAGGAAAGGCGGGATCCTCCTCCACGAGAGGGACCCAGTCGTCGCCGAAAGCGAGGACCACGGCCCTTGCTTCCTCGTCCCAGGCAATTCGCTCACACGCCTCTGCGATTTCCGAGGACAGCCGAACAAAGCCCCCCTGATCGCCCGTGGGGAGGGCCTCGATCGCTATGGTCCACACGTGTGCCTTCTTCCTAAAGCTCACGATTTGATCAGACATGGGCTATTCCATCTTGGAGGGCGGCTTTTCGCCTTGCCACAGCCCCTGACGGGAAGAAACGTCCGCGTCTCTTAGGAACATGCATCAGTATGTCATCTCAGGCCTATCCGTTACCATGATTCAGATCATAACTTTCCGAAAAAGGGTGCGCAAACCCTTAGGAATCGACGTTTGACAAACCAGCCTTTTTGTACCATAATAGGCCTTCCAGCGACAGAGATGAGGCGTTGAAAGACCTTCGAACGCACACAATTAACCTGAGCGAAGGCTTCAAAGTCGAAGGACTCAGGCAATGTCAGATCTTCAGTAACCTCTCGGCCGGGGAAGCTCGGGAATTGGCATCCCACGCCTCCGCCGTCGCCTTCACCAAAGGTAGCTTCATCTTCAAGGAGGGCGACCCGCCCGAGTTCTTCTACGTCGTATATGAGGGCCTCGTTCAGGTCTTCAAAAGCTCACGCACCGGCAAGAGCGTGACCTTTACCATTGCGACCAGGGGAGAAACCCTCACTGCCTCTGCCCTGTTCCTGGAAGCCTATTTCGTCTCTACCCAGGCGATGACCGAAGTCACCCTTCTCAGGATTGCAAGAAAGGATTGGCTTGGGTTTGTGGACAAACATCCGGCCATTGCCATTTCCATTACCACCCTCATGGCGCGGCGCCTCAACAGGGAGTACGAGAGGATGGTCGACATAGTGGGTGAAGAGGTAGAGCTGAGGCTGGTCCACTCGCTCTGCATCCTCGCGGTCAAACTGGGTACCACTTTGTCGCTCACCCGCCAGGAGCTCGCCAATTTCGCCGGAACCACCACGGAGACTACTATCAGGGTCCTGAGCAAGCTCAAGGCGAAGGGGCTCATCGCCGGCTCCGCCAACAGGGGCGAGATTATCATTTCGGATCTCGCCAAGCTCCAGAACTACCCGCACTAGCGCCGCCCGAGAGGCCTGATACATTGGCCTGTTGGTGCAGGCCTTCCCGCAGGCCGAGCCTCTCGATCGCTTCTTCCCCGATTTGCCCAGTAACAACGTCGAAACCCATGGCCTCGTAGAACTGCCGTTTCAGACCCTCCGAGTCTATGGTCACGCCCTTAAGCCCTCCCACCTTCATCGGCGGGTTGCCGTTCACCCTCTCGGGAAGCTTGAAGTCCTCGGGCTTGAAGCCCTCCCGCAGGTTAAAGGCATGGAGGAGAGTGGTTATTCTCTTGCCCGTCTCGATGATCTCCCCGTAGTCCAGATCCCAGCCGGTAATAGCGTTCATGCACTCGAGAAATGCCATGGGCATGCCGTCCACAGCAAAAAGACAGACACCCGACGTGTTCACCCAGTGCTGCCATCCCGCAAGTATGGCGTGATATTTCCCCTTGCCTGTCGTGTCGTACCGCTCCAGCTTGGTGGGGACCCCCATGGCAGGATAGACAATCTCGTTCACGCCGCCGTGCTCGGCAAAGGCAGTGCCTCCCCGCGTGTGCCTGCCCGGCGCTGCGTCGGACACGTAGGTCGCCCCCCACCCCGGATAGCACCGGGGGTCATGCATGGCGAGCATCTCGCCTCCGGAATGCATGGCCAACTTCTCGGCCCCCCTGCCGATCTTTTCCGCCGCACGCTTTGCTCCTTCGGCCAGAACATCGCCGATGCCCTCCCGGAGGCACATCTTCTTCAGTATCCCTATTATGGCGTCGCTGTTTCCCCATCTCAGCTCCAGGCCGTCCGTCTCTTCTTTCGAGATCAACCCGTTCTCGAAGCATTCGATGGCGAAAGCCACGGTACTGCCTGCCGATATGGTGTCGAGCCCATAGAGGTTACACAGCTCATTCGCATAGACGAGGGATTCCATGTCGTCGTTGAGACACATGGGCCCGAAAGCAGCCAATGACTCGTATTCTGGTTTGTGGGCGTTGGTCACGCGGTACTCCCCGTGCTCCAGGTCGAGCAATGAGCCGCATCCGATGGGGCAGCCGGTGCAGGCATATTTCTTCCTGACGAATTTTGCCATGCCGTCCCAACTAACCCGGTTCCACTTGGACTCGGGGAAATCCTCCACGTGATTCCCGCCCCAGTTCTTGATGGGCACGTCATGCTCCGACATGTGCATGATCATGGCGCCCGGGGTACCCGTCGTCGAGAGGGAGTAGTACATCCCCGAAGGATTCTCCTTTACCTCCTTGAGCATCTTCTTCATCAAGGCCTGGAGCTCCGGCTTGTCGAAGACTCCTGGCTTCATGGAGCCGGCGCACGCGACTGCCTTCAGGTTCTTCGATCCCATGACAGCCCCGAGACCCGATCTCGCGGCAGCCCTCCCACGATCGTTGATCACCGCGGCGATCCTCGAGAGACGCTCGCCCCCGGGGCCGATGAGGGCCACTTTAAGGTTCTTGTTGTTGTTCTCCTGCCTTATCAGCTCCTCGCTTACTGCCGTGTCCCTGCCCCACAGGCGGCGGGCGTCCTTGATCTCCACCTTGCCGTTGTCGATGAGGAGGTACACAGGGTAGTCCGCCCTCCCTTCGAAGAAGACAATATCGTAGCCCGACGCTTTGAGGGCGTTCGCGAAATTTCCCCCGCTGTTCGCGTCTCCCCAAAATCCGGTGAGCGGGGACTTCCCCATGGTCGTAAAACGACAGGATGAGACCACTCCGGAAAGGGTAAAGGGACCGGTTCCGATGCCGAAGATGTTCTCAGGGCCCAATGGGTCTGCCCCGGCCCTCATGTGCTCTATGATCTTCCTCGCTCCGATGCCGTACCCTCCGACGAATGCTCTCGCCGTCTCCTGCGAAAGCTCTTCTTCGCGGACCTTCCGCTTCGTCAGGTCGACGAAAAGCAGCTTTCCCATATATCCGAAGCCGGCCTTCATATCATGAACCTCCTCGTCGTCTGCACCGCTATTTAATAAGACCGTCCAGACCCAGCTTCACGAGGCGATCCTTCTCGATGACGCCTGTCTGGATGTCAAAGCCCATGGCGTCGTAGTACCCCTTCTTGAGTGCCTCGAAGTCCACGGTACGGTTCGCAAAAGGCCCGACCTTGAACTGCGGGTCTCCAGCAGCGCGCCTCGGCATGACGAAGTCGCTTGGCCTGAACCCTTCCCGCACGTTGAACGCGTGAAGAAGCGTCGATACCCTCGTCCCTGCCTCGATCATTCCGTCCGCGGTCAAATCGGTCCATCCCATGACGGATTGCATGAGCTCCAGCATGGGGAAATAGGCCATCATGGAATCCACGAACAAGCATAAACCGGTGTTATTGATGTGATGCTGGTAGGCCCTGATGACAGCGTGCGCCTCGCCCTTCCCTTCATAGGAGAAGGGGTCGAATTTCTCGGGAAGCTTGAGCATCTCTTTCAGCTTCGGCGACCAGTTGCCCAGCATCTGCGTGCCTCCGCGCGTGTGTCTGGCTGGTGTCGGATCGGCGACATACGTCGCTCCCCATCCGTTATCCTCACGCGGATCGTGCATGGGTATCGACTCGCCCCCTACGTCCATGGAGAACCGCTCCGATCCTCGCCCGATCTTCCTTGCCGCCTCCCTGGAGCCGTCTGCGAAAAGGTCTCCTATACCCTCCCGAAAACACATCTTCCGCAGCAGCTCTATGGCGGCCTCATGGTTTCCCCATCTCAGCTCCAGCCCGTCAGCCTCTTCCTTCGTGATCAGACCGCTCTCGAAGCATTCGATGGCGAACGCCACGGTCGCTCCGGCCGATATGGTATCGAGACCGTTGAGATTACACAGGTCGTTCGCGTAGATGACGGCCTCAACGTTGTCCACGAGACAGTCCGGCCCGAAAGCGGCCACGGTCTCATACTCCGGCTTGTGGGCGTTCTTAACCGCGTAGGGGCCGCTCCCTACGTCGAGCAGGCCGCCACAGGCCACCGGACAGCTGCCGCACGCATATTTCCTCTTGATATACTTCTCCATCGCCTCGTAGGAAAGATTATTCCATTTGGATTCGGGGAAATCATCGACATTGTTCCCCCCGAAGTTCTTCATTGGGGCGGCATGCATAACGAGGTGGGGAACGGTGACCCCCGCGGTCCCTGT
>Ga0335078_10015282_pt1 | contig 11398 bp, 15 predicted proteins | sample Lox_Sample_32_FD_206711 | JGI IMG/M metagenome (GOLD analysis project Ga0335078, IMG submission 206711) | Soil microbial communities from Loxahatchee National Wildlife Refuge, Florida, United States - Lox_Sample_3.2 | ecosystem: Environmental > Terrestrial > Soil > Wetlands | place: USA...
CATGGAGCTCGACCGGACGATCGAAGGGGCCGAAGACCTAGCGCCCGGGCAGGCCAACATCCGGCTGCTGGCCGTGGACCCGGGGGCCCGAGGACGCGGCGTGGGCCGGCGACTGGTGGAGGCGTGCGTCCAGGTCGCCCGGCAAGCCGGGAAGGATGTCGCCACACTGCACACCACCGAGCAGATGGTGGCCGCCCAGCGTATCTACCGGTCCGTGGGCTTCCGGCGCGATCAGTCTCGGGACGTCGAGCTGCACCATGATCTGGTCCTGCAAGCTTTCAGGCTTCCGCTGCAGCCACCCGACTGAGAAGTGCGCACCCGTCGTCCCCGGCCCGGCCGTTGATGACGAGGCGAGCGGGCCAGGAAGCCACGGTGCAGACCCTTACGGGCAGGTAACCTGCGCCGCACCTCAGTCGGCATACGCCACCTGGCATCACGAACAAAGAGGAATCGGCATGCGTGATTCGCCATCTCGATTACGCACCAGCAGGCACATGCAAAACAAGCAGTCCTGGCGCGGCGCCAGCCAGCGCGGAGGCGCCGCCCCTTGACCGCGATCCCGGCTGGTGTTAGGTTCCAAAAAGAACCAATTTTATGGCCATTGCCGGCCTTCGGCATGTTTAGCGGGAAGCTCGGGAATGAGGCATCGGCGGGCTGTGTCGATGTCCATCCTGATCTCCCCAGATAAGCGTTCTGGTTACCTGTCAAGAGCTCAGCAGCGTAATTAGTCCGTATCTTCCGCACATTCAGGTCGTCTTTCTGTCCGCTGCCGGTGGACTACTGATCGCCCGTCTCCGCCTCGTGAGGTTAGCTATGAAGTCTCTGCTTCGCGTCGTCGCGACCTCGGCCGCCACGTCTTTTTTGCTGCTGTTCCCTGTCGGCGCATCCTCCATCGCCCATGCATCCACGCATCCGGCCATGCAGGAGAGTTCCACACTCCCGTCCGACTGCACCCTCAGTACCCAGGGCGCGTCTCCCGCGCCGATAACCTACTCGCTCACCTGCACGGACAGGCCCGCGTCTCAGCAATGGGCTGTAGGAGCCTCGGGTCTGCGATGGCGGGGTGGTTATTACGTTCAGGGTAACACCGTCACCGGCAATGGCACATCCACGGTCACATCTCCGCCGGGAGCCCTATGGCCGACCGCCTCGTTCGTCGTAGTGAACTGATGGCGTAACCGAATCGCAATATATTCGACCGTTCCGGTTGGCGTTTCCTGGCTTTACGACGTCTCGCTATTACGATACCAATTCCCAAGAAACTCAAGGGCACGCCCGATGCCCACCGTGGGAATCGTCGAAGATGTCCCGGCTGGCCTGCTCGCCCGTCCGTTTGCTTGCCCTGCGTCCGTTGTGGGCTGCGGTAGCTATCGCCTGTGGCGGTCTGTGCCGCTAGGAGGATCTGAACTGCTCCATCGGCCTGCTGGGCCGGCATGCTCCCGAAGAGCTACTGCTGCTTCGAGCGTGAGAGTGGGCAGGAGTGCGGCGGGCTATATCGATACGTATGACCATGGCCTGCGTATCCACAGGTTGGCCTTGTGCGCTGGTTGGAGGATTTGACCCCGTACTGCTCCCGGCACTGACGCGTGCCGAAGACCGGGTGCGGCGTCTGTCCCCATGGCCACGGCAGGAGCCTGGCCCGCGCTGCCAGCGGCGAGCGGGGCGGGACGGCCAGTCCCCGTTGCCAGGACGCCGCGCGCCCTGGCCGGGGCGGTGTGCTAGCTGTGCTTGACGTCCGCCATGAACGCACGCCATGCGTCGGCGGTGAACGTTACCGTTCCGCCGTCGCGGTCGGCGGTGTCGCGGACCAGGATCATGCCGTCGCCGCTGGCGGTCTCTACGCAGGATCCGCCGTTGGCGTCTGAGTAGCTGGACTTGCGCCAGCCGTCCATATCTGGCCTACTTCCTCGATTAGTGCCGCGCTTTCCGAGGCGCGGTAGCTCTCGGACAAGAGTGTATGGAACAGCCGCGCCAGCCTGGAAACGGTTTCCTCCTCGGTGAAGACGTAGCTTCCGGCGACGTGCTCGGCGTACGCCGCGGTGTCGGTGACGATCAGCTCGGAGGCGTTGGCGGGATGGGCGACGGCCGGGAGGACCTGAAGCGTGACAGTCGGCAGGGCGGCGACCGTGGTGAGGTGCCGCGTCTGGGCGGCCATGATCTCAGGCGATCCGACCAGCCGGTACAGCGCGAGCTGGTCGACGAGAAGCCACGCGAGCGGCGGGTCGTCGCGCATCAGCACGCGCTGCTGTCGTTCCATCCGGGCGGCCAGCCGGGCCGTGACCATCTCCTGGGTGACCGCGGGCGCGGTTTCCAGCAGGGCGCGCGCGTACTGTTCGGTTTGCAGAAGGCCGTGGATTATGCCGGGCATCCAGGCGCGCAGGCTGGCGGCCTTGTCCTCGTGCTCCCGCCAGTCGCGGAAGCCGGGCGGCGTCCAGGTGCGGGACTCCTCGTAGTACTCCGTGAACCAGCCCCGCCGTTCGGGGAACACGTCGTCGCACTTGGCGGCGATCGTCTCGGTGGGCGGGCGTTTCCCGTTCTCGATCCGTGACAGGTGCCCGGCCGCTATCCCGGTGCGCCGCGACAGCTCGTGGATGGACCAGCCGCGTGCTAACCGTTCCTTGCGCACCTGCCGGCCGAAGTGGGTTACCGGACTCCCGCCGTAGTTACCAGCCATACCGGACATGTTGTCACGGCGCTACCGACCGGACACCCGTTTACCGCACGCTGTGAAAAGCCAGATGTCACGCAGCACACGAGGCAGACCATGACCGACGACACTCCAGACTTCACCAAGCTCGACGATTCGGCCCTGATCAGCACGCGCGCGCAGATGCGCGCCGAGCTCGAACGACTGCCGCCGCACTGCGTCGGCCGCGACGCGCTGTCGCGCGCCTACGACGCCTCGACCGAGGAGATCGACGACCGCGCCCGCAAGGCGTGGACACGCCCGAGCAAGGCAGAACGATGAACGACACCACACCCGCGCCGTCCATCCGGCGTCGGCTGGTCGGTTCGGCCCTGCGCCGGTACCGGGAAACCCTCGGCTACGACCTCGGTGTCCCCGCCCGGATCCTGGAATGTCATCCGTCGAAGATCAGCCGGATCGAGACCGGGCAGCGCGGCATCCGCCCCAAGGAACTGCGCGAACTGCTGACCGAATACGGCGCCGATCCCGCCGCACGGGATGCTCTGACCGCCATCGCCCGCCGGGCCAGCGCCCCGGGCTGGCATTCCGATGGCCAGGTTCCCGGCAGCGCATACGGTGAATTCCTGGACATCGAGAAAGCCGCCTCGACGATCTTCACCTACGCCCCGGCGGCCGTACCGAGGCTGTTGCAAATCCCGGACTACGCACGCGCCGTCATCTCCGCAGACCCGGACGTGCCCGAGGACGCCAAGGCCGCGCTGGCTGCCGTCGAACTCGCCCGCCGGCATGCCATCCTGCACGAGCGCCGCACCGGCGTGACAGCGGTGATCGGGGAGGCGGCGCTGCGGCAGCACGTCGGGTGCCCGGAGGTGACCCGCGCCCAGCTCCGCTACCTCGCCGAGGTGAGCGCCAGCTGTCCCGAGATTTCTATCCGGATCCTGCCATTTGCGGCAGGCGAGCATGCGGGCAGCAGCGCCGGGTTCTCGATCCTCCAGTTCAGCCAGGTGCCGTCGCTCGCGCTCGTCCACGTCGACGGGCCAGCCGGCGGCATCTGCCTAGACGCACCCGCAGCCGTCGCCGCCTACACCAAGACATTCACCCACCTGCAGCTCGTCTCCCTCACCAGGCAGGAATCAGCGGCCAGGCTCATCGAAGAGGCACTGGTCCGCGAGGCCTGAGCGGTGCCTACCGGTACTCCGACCCATTATCTCCACAACGCTGTCCCCGCCGAGGATGCGTTCTCAATGGCCACGATGTTACGCAGATGACTCAAGTCAACGGGACAAACGAGCTACTGACTCATGGGGTCGGCACGCTCACGCGGACCAACCAAAAGCAATCGCACCGATTATTCGTGATTCGGATCGGCTGACCAACGGCCCGGCGGGTACGGCGTACCGACGTACCGGACATCACGGAAATGTCAGTACCCGATGTTACGGTCCGGCTATCGGCCGGACCTTCCGGTCTGGCCGCATGGCGGACGGTAGAGCTCGACGTCGTTCGAGCAGAAGGCGGCTTGACCGTGCGGAAGCAAATCCGTTACGTGCCCGACGGCATCGTCCTTGACTTGTCCGACCCTGACCTCGGCTACCCGGACGGCCTGGAAATCCTTCAGCGCCACTACCGGCAAAGCGAGCGGCCAGGCATGGGGTTTAGCAAGGCCACGCCCGCCTTCGTGTGCCTCACGCACGAAGGGGGCACGAATCCAGGACTCTACCTGAGGAAACGCGACGGCGAGTGGTGGGCCGTCCATTACGAATCCGGGCGATGCGCCTCCATGCGCATCCCAGGGCCGATGAGCGATGAGCACAAGCGGCAGACGGAGTACTGGGCCCGGGCTGCGCAAGACGCTGGCTGGCACGTCCAGCTCGAGCATGCCCTGCACACTGGCACCCGTCCTGATGCGCTTATTCACGGGCCGGTGATGACCGGCGTCGAAGTGCAGCGGTCGTCAATGACTGCCTCGCGCGCAGTCATCCGGACACGAAAGGCCTCGACCGCGGGCGTCACTGACGTGTGGTTCTGCGGGCGGGACGGCTCGCCGCCGTGGGCCTGGCGCGTGCCGACCGTGCTGCCGCGCGAACTGGGCATCGACCGGCCGTACGACGGCGAGAAATGGACGACGATGCCGCCGCGGCGAGCCGTGACTGCGGCTGGGCTTCGCGTGCTCCGGGCGGTTAAATGCGCGGTCGGGAACATCGATCACTGCCCGTACGGCCGGAATTGGTGCGGCAAGTACCACCCCAGGCCCGTCCCGTGGGGCGGCGTGACGGTCGACGACGTCGCTGCGAAGTTCCCCGCCGGGGAGATCGTCCTGCTCCGCTTCTGGGGCGCGACCGTGCTGGGAAGCCACCGCCGGGACGCCATCTTCCTGGTGTCGCCAGCCGACTTCCGCCTGTACGAGGAAATGACAGGCTGGTCGGGGAGCGTATCGTTCAAGCCAGAAGCCGAGGACCGGCCGCCACCAACGCCGAGCGGCACGGTCGAGTGCCGCAACGTACAGCCTCCACGCCAGCCCGTAACAGCGTCGATACCAGCCCAGCTTTCACGACGCGAGGGAATATGGGCCATCGATCCGCAGACTTCGATGTGGTGTGAAACTTGCGAGCAATCCCACCCGATCGTCGAGCACCGCAACTGCCGCGCCGCTGAGGGCAGCGGGTGAGGCCCAGGTGAGCGGACAGCGTGCTGAGCGTGAGGCGGCCGTAAGAGAGGTGGCCGAACATGGCTGGCGCGTTGCCAAAGAGAGCGCCAGCGGGTATTACGCGATGTACTGCTACTGCGGGGCGCACCACACGAACCTTCACAAGACCCCTTCCAACCCGGATCATTTCAGGGAGAGGGTCCGTTACATGATCAGGCTATGCAGCAAGATCAGGGATGAGGCTGAGGCCAAGGAGAGGGCCGAGGCCGAAGGCGAGGAGGAGGCCGGGCGTGGGGATCACGGTTGACGTGCAGGCGATGCTGGACGTGCCCCGGCGTTTGTCCGACGACGAGATCGCGGACCTGATCCTGCACGTGTCCGAGTTGCTCGACCCGGTGGCCCTTGACCCGCTGGTTACCCTGATACGCGAAGGCGACGCGGTACGCGTCCATGTCCAGCTCCCGCTTGCCACCGACAATCCGTGGGAGGCCCAGGCCATCGCCGCGACTGCGCTCCGTACCGCATTCGACACGGCGGTGCCCGCCGTCGCGGGTGTAACCCATGGCCTCGTTCTGCAGGAGGCCTGACTACCTGCAAGCGGATCACCTAAGAATCGCCTGGCACGGAGACGAACCTACCACGCCTGACTCAGGTTGGACGGGACAGGACACAGAGCTGACGGAGATTCAGCAGGCGGGACCTACCGTGGTCACTTGGCCCCCGGAATGGCCCCCAAGGCCTGTTCGATGTGTTCGATTTCTCTCTTCTACCTCGTGGGCCGTACTGGATTTGAACCAGTGACCTCTTCCGTGTCAGGGAAGCGCTCTCCCGCTGAGCTAACGGCCCGAGTACCTCGCCGAGATGCTACCAGAGCGGAGCCCCTCAAGCGCGCCGCCAATGCCAACCGCACGCGACCCCGCCCAGGCTACCCCTCCAGCACCTCGGGCAGCCCGAACCACCTGAGCACCCCGTTGTCCACGAACCGCGTGATCGCCGAGATCCGTGCGCCCTCCAGCGTCAGCACGATCAGCCCGTGCGCCTCGAACACCAAACCGCGCGAAAGGTAGCAGCCGAACGCCGGCTGCCCATTAGCCCGGCTCGCCACCAGCCTGCACCGCCCCCCGTCGTGGTACTCCGAGCTTGCCCGCATGAAGGCGCCTATCGCCGTCGCCCCCTGGTACTCCAGTGCAGAAGGCGGCATCGTGAATACCGCGTCCCGCGTCAGCAGCGCGACCACGCCCTCCACGTCCCCCTCGGCGTACGCGGTCGCGAACCGGCTGACCAGTTCCCGCTCGCTGGCCGACCTCGGCATCGGCGCCCGCTCAAGGTCCGGTCCAGGCAATCGCGCGGCCATCGTCGCCCTGGCCCGCTGCAGCAAGCTGTTCACAGAGACCTCGCTGGCACCGAGCATGTCCGCGACTTCGGCCGAACGGAACCCGAGCACGTCCCGCAGCACAAGCACCGCCCGCTGCCGCGGCGGCAGGTGGTGGACGGCCAGAACGAACGCCAGCGCGATAGTCTCCTTGGCCTCATACCGCGCCTCCGGGCCGGCGCCGAGATCGGCCGGGTCGTCGAGCAGCGCATCCGGATACGGCTGCAGCCAGACCGGCTCGCCCCGCCGGGTCGGCTCGGGCGGAACGAACGGCGGGCTCGGCGGCTCCCCATGCGGCCGGCGCGCGGAACTGCGCAGCTCGTTCAGGCAGCGGTTGGTCGCGATCCGGTACAGCCAGGTGCGCAGCGACGCGCGGCCCTCGTACTGCCCGAGCCCTCGCCAGGCGGCGAGCAGCGTCTCCTGCAGCACGTCCTCGGCGTCCTGCACCGAGCCGAGCATCCGGTAGCAATGCAGTCGGAGTTCGCCGAGATACGGATCGGTGAGCTCGCCGAACGCCCGGTCGTCCCCCGCCCGCGCACGCTCCAGCGTCGCCTCTGTCACCACATCCGATGCAGACACCGCTCGCGCCGGAAAGTCATCGCTCAGCCGCGACCCGCCCCGGTGTCTGTACCGCCGAAAGACCCGACAAGACCAGGAGCCAGAACCATGCACCAGCGCCTCATCCGCTACCGCACCAAGCCCGACCAGGCCGCCGCCAACGAGGAGCTCATCCGCGCCGTCTACGCCGAGCTCCGCGATACCAGCCCCGACGGCCTCAGCTACGCGACGTTCAGGCTGGACGACAAGGTCACCTTCCTTCACCTGGTCCGCACCGAGCGCGACCCCAACCCGCTGCTCGCCGTCAGGGCCTTCGGCGAGTTCCAGGCCGGCGTCGCCGACCGCTGGGACGCCCCGCCCGTCCAGGAGCCCCTCACCGAGATCGGCTCCTACCGCTTCTTCGCCGGCTGAGCTCAAAGGACTTATTTAGCCGAACGATCAGTGGTGCGACCCACGCGGCCGCCCCGCCTCGGCTTCCCGCAGGTCGGTATCGTAGTCGCACCCCTCGGGCGTCCCGGTCCAGCCACACGTCACCGCGCAGCGATCCGCGGCCATGGCCAAAGATCACGCTGGGACCGGGACGCCGAGCCCGGCCGCGCCCGGCTTGGACTGGGCGAGACCGGGAGACAGCCGGTCCAGCCATTCCAGCGCCACCGCGGCCCTGTGCACCTTCTCGACGGCGTTCGCGCTGGCCACCGCCTCCAGGTGGTGCCCGCTCGGGTAGACGCCGGCCGCGTTGCGCAGCCCGAACTTCGCGTAAAGCGGCGTCCCGGCGCGGACCAGGTCGCCGAGTTCCTGCCCGCGCATCACGCCGCCGAGCGGGTCGGGGGACTCGACGTACAGGTCGAGCGGGATGCCGACCGCGGCCCGCATCTCGGCGAGTTCGTCCAGCGTCATGTCGGAGGGGATGTTGACGGTGCTCGCGCCGAGTTCCTCGAGCACCTTGACCGTCACCGGGTTCGACGGCGACATGCTGGCCGAGACCTTCCACACCAGTCCCTCCGGCAGCGCCCCGCTAGCCTGCGCCGCGGTCACGGCGCGCAGCAGGCCGAGGTCCGCGACCAGGAAGCTGCGGATCCCCGCCTCGGTGGCCCGCAGCACGTCCTCAAGCGCGTAGCCGAGCTGGCGCAGGCCGCGCACCTGGTCGCCGTGCGCCCGGCCGTCGGCCGACCTGGCGTGCGCGCCGGTGCCGTACCGTTCCCTCGGGCCGACGAACAGGCAGACCTCGACGCCAGTCTCGTGCCCAGCCTGGGCCATGTCCCGAAGTTCGGCCGCCCGCAGCATCATCGCGCCGCTGCCCTGGGAAATCCGGTTGACGGTGATGCCCTCGGCCTCGGCCGCGCGCAGCACCGCCTCGAACACCCGCGGTCCCTCGACGCTGGGGATCTCGATGCGGAACGCTGCCCCGTCGGGAAAGGCCGCCGCACGGTCGCCCCGCAGCTCGCCGCCGACCCCAAGCCCGTCGAGCACATCGTCGACCCAGGTCATCCCTCCGTCGCCCCTTCTCTCAATGACTTTTATCCAGAACGAGCCGTGGTTTTAGGCTCAACCGAAATTAATTCTTCTGGTTCGAATCTTAGTGACACCTCATGACACGGCGGCGAAACCTGATTTGTCAAGATATTGCCGGTCAGAGGGATTCCTGTAACCTTCTGCCGCAATCCGGCAAGCGGTTGACTGAACGACGGTACGATGACAAGCTATTTCCGCTATGCCGAACACATCGCGGAAGAAGGCGACAGACCGTGACTGAACCGGAACTCCCAGGCGATCAGCGTTACCGCCTGCACGGTGTCGAGCGGGCACTGGACACCCTGGAGTTCCTGGCCGAGGCCGGCCCGGGCGGCGTGACGCTGACCGAACTCGCCGAGCGCATCAAGGTATCCAAGAGCAGCGCGTTCGCCCTGCTGCAGACGCTTGTCGCCAGGGGCTTCGCCGCCGACTCGGGCGCCCGGCTGACCCGCAGGTACCGGCTCGGCATGGTGCTCGCCAAGCTCGGCGATGCGGCCGAGATCCAGTCCCCGCTGGTCAGCATCGCCATGCCGATCATGCAGTCGGTCACGGACGAGACCGGTCTGACCACCCGGCTGGTCGTGCCCGACGGCCCGTTCGCCGTCGTGACCGCGCGGGTCGACGCGCCTGGCACCGTGCGGTTCGCCAGCTACCTGGGCAAGCGGGAGTACCCGCACTGCACGTCGGCGGGCAAGGCGCTGCTGTCCGCGCTGCCGCCGGAACGCGCCAGGGCGCTTGCCGTCGAGGCGGGCATGCCCGCGCGGACCGAGCGCACGATCACCGATGCCGGCGCCCTGCTGCGCGACCTTGAGTTGAGCGCCGCCCGAGGCTACACGATCGACGACGAGGAGGATGCCGAGGGCGTGTTCTGCGTGGGCGCGGCGGTCTACGACCGCTCCGGCCAGTGCGTCGCCGCGGTCAGCGGCACCGGCCTCAAGCTCAGCCGCTCGACCTGGCGGATGGACGAGCTAGGCCTGGCCATCCGCGAGGCCGCCGACCAGATCACCGTCGCCCTAGGCGGCCTCCCCTTCGCCACCCGCCCCTCCGGCTGGGCGGCCCCATCGACCACACCGAACCAATGACCCCACCAACCACAACGAGTCCCTTCCACCCCACGGTCGCGCCGTGACCCGTGTCCTCCAGGCCGAACTCGCCGTGCCCGCACAGTGCGAACTGGCCGAAGGTCCAGTCTGGGACCCCGCCCGCCGCCTGTTGCGTTGGGTGGACATCCTGCTCGGTCACGTGCACGCGCTCGACCCGGCGACCGGCACGCACACCTGGTTCGGCGCAGGCTACCCGGTCGGCACCGTGGGCCTCACCCGCGGCGGCGGCCTTGTCCTGGCCCTTGCGGATAGCTTCGCGTTCGCCGATCACGACGGCCAGAACCTCACCCGGCTACCCGGCTTCACCGTCGACCGCGCAACCGTCAGGTTCAACGACGGCAAGCCCGACCCTGGGGCAACTTCTGCGCCGGCACGATGGCGCTAGCCGAGAAGGGCGGTCCGCCCTGCTCCCTCTACCGGCTGACCCCCGACGGCGAGGTCACAGAACTCGTCCGCGGCGTCGCCCTGTCCAACGGCCTGGACTGGTCTGATGACCGCAGGCTGTTCTACTACGCGGACAGCTACGCCGGGGGAGTGGCCGATCCTGACAGGAAACTCGCATCCGTCCCAGCCCCAGCGTGATCATGAGTCACTCCTGGCCAGCCCCAGGTCGCGTCCGCATGTCATGTGACGGCCCGAGGGCGTGAAGTCCCGGCTAGCATCGCGTCCCGTGACATCACAGCATCCCGCCAGGTCTATCCTGGCCGCACTCCTGGACGCCTACCACCCAGTCGGCGAGACCGAGATAGCTGACCTCAAACGCATACGAGCCCTCGCGGATAGCACAGACGACCCGTGGCGACGCGACATCCCGCTGCACGTCACCGCGTCCGCGCTGATCGTGCATCCGCCCACCGCCCGGGTGCTGCTCCGCTGGCACGAACGCCAGCAGGCCTGGCTGCAGGTCGGCGGCCATGGCGACCCGGGAGAGACCGACCCGCTCGCCATCGCGATAAGGGAGGCACAGGAGGAGACCGGCCTGGCCGACCTGGCCCCGTGGCCGGACGCCGGGATCCGTCACGTGGCCATCGTCGGCGTCTCCCCGGCCAAGGGCGAGCCCGCCCACGAGCACGCCGACCTCCGGTACATCATGGCCACCCAGGCCCCGGACACCACCCGTGCGGAAAACGAGAACGCCCCGCTCCGCTGGCTCTCCCTCGCCGAGGCTTACCAGGCCATATCGGAACCCAACCTCAGGGAAACCCTCGACCGGGCTGGCCGCTTGCTGGCGCGCTGAGCACCAGCCGCCGTTTGACCCCGCGCGTCGGGTGTCCCACCATGGTGACAACGGCGCGGTCTGACGCCGAGCCCGGCGGCCCGTCCCCAACGGGGCCACGTCATGGGCGAAGGGGGGCACACTCCCGGGCCTTTCGCGTCGCATGGCGAACCCGCATCTGTCATCGGGCCGGCTCTCCTCAAACGGGCGTTGGGGCGGTCGTCGAGACGGAGGCGTTCACCGTGCCACAGAACAAGGACCTCAAACGGCTCGTCCGCACGCGCATGGCCGAAACCGGCGAGAACTACACCCAGGCCCTGACCCACCTGCTCGGCCAGGTGGA
>Ga0335078_10015284_pt1 | contig 11397 bp, 9 predicted proteins | sample Lox_Sample_32_FD_206711 | JGI IMG/M metagenome (GOLD analysis project Ga0335078, IMG submission 206711) | Soil microbial communities from Loxahatchee National Wildlife Refuge, Florida, United States - Lox_Sample_3.2 | ecosystem: Environmental > Terrestrial > Soil > Wetlands | place: USA: Florida...
GGCACGCTGCTGCACGCGCTGACCGACGAGGTGGCCGGGCACGTGCTGCGGCACAACGACGGGCAGAACATGGCGCTTGCCGCCGCACGCTTCCAGGCGCCAAGGCTGCTCCACGTGCACGCCAGGTACCTGCGCCAGCTGCTGCGGGATAACCGGGTGTCGCTTGAGGCCGACGGGCTACCCGACGAGAAGGAGATCGCGGCGCGGCGGTCGGCGGGCACCGGCCTGACCACGCCGGAACTCGCGGTGCTGCTCGCGCACACCAAGATCGCGGCGGGCCAGCAGGTGCTCGCCTCCGACCTGCCCGACGACCCGTCGCTGCGGTCGGCCCTGGCCGGCTACTTCCCGGTACCGCTCGCCGAGCGGTTCGCCGGCCAGCTTGGCGCGCACCGGCTGCGCCGCGAGATCATCACCACCGAGATGATCAACGAGATGGTGGATACCGGCGGGACGACGTTCCTGTTCCGGCTCGGCGAGGAGACCGGGCTGCCGGTGGTCGACATCACCAGGGCCTGGCTGGTGGCCAGGGAGGTCTTCGGCATGCGGGCCTTCTGGCAGCAGGTCGAGGCCATGGCGGGCACCGTGGACGTGGGCGCGCGGATCGCGGTCGTCCTTGAGGCGCGCAAGCTGGTGGAGCGGGCGACGCGCTGGCTGCTCGTGAACAGGCGGCGGTCGTTCGGCATCACCGAGACGGTGAACTTCTACGGGTCGGGGGTCAGCACCGTCCGTTCCGCTATCCCCAAGCTGCTCTCCGGCAGCGACCTGTCCGGCTTCGAGGAGCGGCGCGCCTCCTTCACCGGCGCCGGCGTCCCCGCGGGCCTGGCGGACGAGGTGGCGGCGATGGTGCCGTCGTACTCCGCGTTCGACATCGTGACAAGCGCCACCGCGACCAAGCACAGCGTCGAGGAGACCGCGGCGGTGTACTTCCTGCTCGCGGACCGGCTGCAGCTGTGCCGGCTGCGCGACCTGATCGTCGCACTGCCGCGCGACGACCGCTGGGCGGCCGTGGGCAGGTCCGCGCTGCGCGACGACCTGTACGCGGCGCACGCGGCGCTGACGCGCGACGTGCTGGCGGTCGGCAGCGCCGGCACCGCGCTGACCGGCGCGTACGCGGTGGTCGGCACGGCGAGCAGCGCGGCGGACCGGGTGGCCGCCTGGGAGGCGGCCAACGCGGATGCCACCGCCAGGGCGGCGGCCACCCTGGCCGACATCTGGGCGAGCAACCGCTTCTCCTTCACCACCTTGTCGGTGGCGGTCCGGGTGATAAGGACGCTGGTGGCGCCTGGTTCCTGATTCCTCGCCCGGCGGCTGCTGCGGGTCCTCTCTCAGCAGATGCCGGCCAGGCGCGGCAGCTTAGCGGCGGAGCATTGGAGCGCCGGGCGGGGGATGCCAAGTGCGCTTGGGAGCAGCAGCGGATGCGGCAGTGGCTTCGGCAGCGTGCCGACCGGGATCTGCTTCAGGTTCGGCGCGATGGCCTGCAGGAGCGGGACCTCGCGAAAGCCGGCCGGGATGGGCACGGTGAGCTTGGCCAGGTTCTGCGCGGTCGGCTGTAGCCAGGTGAAGTCTGCCGTCTGCTGAACCGGTGGCAGGCCGGCGGCCGAGCGGGTCACCACGCGAACCGGCAGGTAGCTGCTCGGGCTGACCCAGATGGTCTCAGAGATCAGGCTGCCTGGGCGGCTCGTCAGCTTGATCGTCTCGGTCCCGTCGACGGTCTGCCGGCCTGCTACCGTCAGGGACCCGCAGGACACCGCGGTGCGCAGGGCCGTGGCCACGGTCGTGGGCAGCGAGCTGGCGGAGGAACTGGTGCCGGGCAGCCCCAGCCGGAACAGCACGGGGAAAGCGCCGATGGCGGGCGCGCAGGCGGGCTTACCTGGCAGCACGCTGGCTGGGAGCGCGAATGGGCGGCCGAGTCCTGGCTGGCGGGCCCAGGTCTTGGTTAGGTAGCTGACCAGGGTGTAGCCGGTCGTGGTGCTGTAGCCCTCGTCGTAGACCGGGTGCCCGGGCGATGAGTACAGGACCGAGCGCCATTGCTCGCCGTTGGACCACTCCTCGGCCGTGGTCGTGCCGGTCGGGCCGCCGCTTGTGGTGACCGTCATCTGCGCGATCGTGCCGGGTGCCGTCGCGTTCAGCGCGTTGCTTACGTTCTTGACGATGTACGCGGCATCCACGGCAGGCTGTCCGGTGCCGTTGACCCTGGGCAGCACGATCACGGCCAGGGCCGCGGCGCCGGCGGCAAGCACGGCCACACCGCCGGTCACCGAGCGCAGCGCAAGCCGCCGCCGGCGGCGGCGCCGCGCGATCTGGCAGGTCAGTCCGGCGGGCGCCCGGAGATCAGCAGTGAACCGCTCCATGCCCTCGCGGAGCAGGTCTTCGACGTCGGTGCTCATGATCGCTCTTCCTCTCTGCCGCTCACGGCCGCCGTGTCGTTCCACTCGTCGGCGAGCTCGCGCATCCGCGTCAGCCCGCGCGAGACGGCGGACTTCACCGTCCCCTCGGCGCAGCCAAGTACCGCCGCCGCCTCGGCGTCGGTCAGCTGCTCCCAGTACCGCAGCACGAGCGCGGCGCGCTGCCTGGCCGGCAGCCGCAACAGCAGCCGCACTAGGGCGTCGCGCAGGTCCACGTCGCCCGCCGGGTCCTGTGCTTGCCGCAACTCCGCGCGCAGCAGGCGTTCCTTCTGCCGCCAGCGGCCCGCCCGCCGGTGGCGGTCGGTCGCCAGGTTGCACAGCGTCCGGCGCAGGTAACCCTCGGGATCCCCGTCGAACCGGCGCCATCGCCGGAGCAGCCGCTCGACCGCCGTCTGCAGCAGGTCCTCGCCTGCTTCCCTGCTGCCGGCCAGCAGCACCGCCGTGCGCAGCAGGTGATCGGCACGCTCGGCGAGGAAGCACTCAAGGTCCGCCGCGCTCCGCTCGGCTGCCATCCAGCTCTCCTCCCGGTCTCTTCCCGTTCGTAACCAAGCACGAAGAACCGGGCGCGACGGTTCCAGCTGGCGACGAAATCTCCGGCGGGCAACTCGTGCGGGCCGGATGGTCGGGCGGGCGGCGGATCGGGGCGGCGGACCGGGGCGGCCTGGTCAGGAGGCGGTGGCGGAGGCCAGGCCGCCACCGAGGGCGATGACCTGGATCTTGCCTCCCGTTGACGGCGGGTCGACGGCGGCGAATGAGAGCAGTTGCTCCGACCGAAGGTCGATCAGCGGCGCGGGCTGGCCGGGCGGGAGCAGCCGCCGCACGTTGACCGGCACCTGGATTGGCGGACCTGAGCGGACAGGATCGGCCTTGTTGATGTAGCCGGGGACGGCGACCGTGGTGTCCAGCGCCATCGCGTAGCAGACCAGGGCGCCGCCCGCGGCGGTGCGCAGGGCGAACTCTGGGTAACTCGTGCCCTCGAGTTCCCACTGGTAGACGTCGCCGTGCGGCGCCGTCAGGCCCGCGGCATGGCTGAGCGCGCCCTGGTACAGGCCGGTGGTGAGCTGGCCGTCCGCCACCGCTGCGGTGGCGGTGCTTGCCGGGCCGTCGTCCACCACGGCCGCCTGCAGCGCGCCGACCTCGGCCGGCTTGGCGAGCATACCGGCCGCCGAAGGCGTGACGGTCGGGATGTAGCCGGCGCTGTCCGTGGCCAGCTTCGGCAGCGTCTCGCCCGCGGCGAGGCCGGCGATGCTGCCGAGCAGCCACGGCGCAGCCGCGCGCGCCTGCTCGAACAGCATCAGCTGCGGGCCGAACGGGTTGACCTCGGCACCGTCGAATGAGGTGGCGGCGGCGGCACCGGAGGAGTGGTCGCCGGCGGGTTTGCTTGTCACCGTCACGACGAAAAAGCGCGGGTAGCCGGACTGCTCAGGCAGGTAGAACACGGGAGCGGTGTAGGCGGGCGGTGCGAGCCTCGAGCCGGCGGCCGCGTCGTAGGCCCGCTGCGGGCCGGTTTCCAGTGAGAGCGGGAGGTCGGGATTGCCGGTCTCGCCGGCCGGCGCGCCGCTGACGGCAACATAGTGGTCCCACACCTGGCGTGCCTGCGCCAGGGTGATGGCGGGCCGCCCGGGCGCGCCGGTACTCGCGCTGCCACCGGTTGCGGAGGTGCAGCCCGCGACGACCAGGGCGGCGGCTAGCGCGGCGGCTAGCGCGGCCGCCAGGCCAGGCGCCGGACGGATGACCGGCAGCCTCAAGCGCGAGCGCGCCCCGCGTCTGCGATGTGCCACGAATGCGCAGAATACCCAAGTCGTCCACCGCGCGGCAGCCGATAATCCGGCAAGGCGATCGGCGCCAGGGGCGGGCCGGGCGGACAACGGGCAGGTCGGCGGGCTGCCGGCGCGTCCTGAATACGCTGCCCGGCCGGTATTCGCGTAGGCTTTCCGGCATGGCAGCTACCGATCCCGCCGATGAGATACCGGAACTGTCGTCCAAGCTCGACACGATTGAGGCCGTAGTCGATCCTGAGGCGATGCGCACGGAGGTCACCGACCTGCGTGAGCAGGCAGCCGACCCTTCGCTCTGGGAGGACCAGGCGCGCGCCCAGGAGGTTACCCGGCGGCTCTCCAACCTTGAGGGCGAGCTGAACCGGATGGGGAACCTGCGGCAGCGGCTCGAGGACACCCGCGTGCTGTTCGAGCTTGCCGACGACGAGCACGACCAGGACACGCGCATCGAGGCCATCGCCGAGCTCGCCGCCGTGCGCAAGGACATCGACACCCTCGAGGTCCGCACCCTGCTGAGCGGCGAGTACGACGCCCGCGAGGCGCTGATCACGATCAACTCGCAGGCAGGCGGCGCCGACGCGGAGGACTTCGCGGGGAACCTGCAGCGGATGTACCTGCGCTGGGCGGAGCGGCACAGGTACCCGGCCGAGGTCTACGACGTCTCCTATGGCGAGGCCGGCATCAAGTCCACCACGTTCGCGGTGAAGGCACCCTACGCCTACGGGACGCTCCGCGGCGAGCAGGGCACGCACCGCATGGTCCGCATCTCCAAGTACGACAACCAGGGCCGTCGCCAGACGAGTTTCGCCGGCGTCGACGTGGTGCCCGTCGTGGAGCAGACCGATCACGTGGACATCCCGGACGACGAGATCCGGGTGGACGTGTTCCGCTCCTCGGGGCCCGGCGGCCAGGGCGTCAACACGACCGACTCGGCGGTGCGGATCACCCACATCCCCACCGGCATCGTGGTGTCCTGCCAGAACGAGCGCTCGCAGATTCAGAACCGCGCCTCCGCGATGGCGGTACTTCAGGCCAAGCTGCTTGAGCGCCGCCGCGAGCAGGAGGCGCAGGAACTGAACGCGCTCAAGGGTGACGGCGGCCGCGCATGGGGTTCACAGATCCGCAACTACGTCCTGTACCCGTACCAGATGGTCAAGGACCAGCGGACAGGTCACGAGACCTCTCAGGCGGAATCCGTGCTCGACGGCGAGATCGACGACTTCATCGACGCCGAGATCCGCTGGCTCCGCAGCGGCGAGCAGGGCAGGTAATCCGGCTGGCAGCAGCGGCGGCAGGCTACACCCGCGATGTCACGCCGCTGCCGGTGACCTGGCGGCGCACCTCGTACAGCATGATGCCTGCCGCGACCGCCAGGTTCAGCGACTCCGGGGTCCCCGTCATGGGGATCCGGATGCGCTCGTCGGCCTGCGCGAGCATCTCGGGGGGGAGTCCAGGGCCTTCTGCGCCGAGGAGTATCGCAAGCGGAGGCTGGTAGCGAGTCGCCCAGTGGTCGCTGTCGGCTTGGCCAGACGTCGCAAGTACGCGGATGCCGGCGCCCCGGGCCCAGCAGAAGAACGCTTCGGCGTCAGCCAGGTGAGTCACGGGCACCGCGAACAGCGAGCCCATACTGGCCTTGACGGCGCTGGGCGCGAACGGGTCGGCGGAGTCTCCGATGAGAAGGACGCCAGCGGCCCCGGCGGCGTCCGCGGTGCGGATGATCGTGCCCAGGTTCCCGGGGTTGCCGATCTGATGGAGGGCGACATAAACGGCGTCCGGACGCACGGGAAGATCTTCTGGCGATGTCATCCTGCCGCGGACAATGGCGGCCAGACCCGCCGGGCCTTCTCGCTCTGATACCCGGCCGAACAGTTCCGCACTTAGCTGAGCGACCCGCACGCCCCTGGCCCGCTGGGCATCGACTATCGCGGCCGCGCTCCCGGTGAGGAGATCGGGGGCGACGATCAGGTTCTCGATCTCCCAGCCTGCCTCGAACGCCCGGCCGACCGGCTGCACGCCCTCCACGACGAATGCGCCCTGCTGGCGCCGGTGCTTGCGGTCGGCAAGCAGGCGAATTCGTTTCACCAGCGGGTTCGCGGCACTAGTGATTATGTCGCTCATGGCACGCATCCTCACCGGCGGTGATCAGCAGCGCGGAGTTCCTTGGTTACCCGGCTATTGCTTGCGTCGAAGGCTACCGATCGTACTGGCGACCTGGCCGGCTTGCGCTCAAGGACCGCACAGAGCCGGTCACGGGGGCAGGCTGCCGCCCTTCGCGATGCTCACGCTCCAGCTGCCCGTGTTGTCCGGGTAGTAGTTGTCGTTTATCTCGATGTAGAGTTCCCCGGCGCCGACGTCGGCGAGATGGACCGCGGAGCCGATCTCGAACGGAGCGCCGTTGCCGATCCGGCCGATCAAGGAGTAGCACGTGGCTTGCGGGTCAGGGAACTCCGAAGCGGCCGAGGGCCCGCCCGCCTGCGTGCAGTTCGGATCGCCAACGGGGCTTTCCGGAGTGTCCGTCGGGTTGATGTAGATGGTGCCGCTCGCCCGGATACCGACTCCGTCGCCTGCGTTCAGGTAGACACCCGTGTCGAGCCACTGGGTGGCGCCGGGGAGGGTGAGGCTGGGGAGGGTCAGGCAGGCCCAGTTGGAATACGGCGAGTCCCCGGCGTCGCTGATCGCCAGCGCGTGGAAGCACGTGTAAGCGCCGGGCGTCTGCGCGAATGTAGTCGAGTAGACGACCCCGAGCGTCTTGTACTCCTGTATGTCGGTCTCGCCGCAGGCGCCGGCCGGGCAGCCGTTGTCGACGTAGAACCCGGTGATACCCGGCGAGGAGTCGGTCCACTGGACGGTGACCTGATAGCCGCCGTCGGCGGTCGCCGTGACGGACGGGGCGGCGGGCACCGTGGACTGGACGGGCGGGGGCGAGGTGACGATATTGGTGGTGGGCGGTGCCGAGACGGATTTGGTGGTGGGCGGTGCCGAGACGGATTTGGTGGTGGGCGGTGCCGAGACCGAGACCGAGTGGGTGGTCGGCCCGACAAGCCCAGGTGACCCGGTCCCTGGCCGTGACGTCGTGTGACCTGACGATACGGTCTGGGTCGGAGACGGCAAGGTTCCCGTCGACGGGGTCGGGCCTGGCGAAGGCTGAAGCGATACTGACTGCACCGCCGCCACCGGATGTTCCGACGCGCTGGTCCCCAGACCGCCGGAGACGGCCAGGGCGGTGCCCGCCGCCGCGGCCGCGACCGCGATGCCGACCGCGATCCCCGCCTTCACCGGGCCGGCCTGCCAGGGCCTCGCGCGCCTGCGCAACGGCACCCGGTACACGCTGGTGCCCTGGACCGTGGGCGGCGCGCCCGACGGCCACAAGGCCGCGAGCAGCAGCGCCGCCTCGCCCAGCTGCGACCTGCCGTGCTCCTGCCAGGCCCGGCCGTAGGCCGCCGATGCGACGGCCTCCAGTGCGGTAACGAAGGCGGTCGCGTCGGTGGGCCGGGCTCCGGGGTCCTCTGCCATCCCGGCTTCCACCAGCGGCCGGAGCGGCTCCGGTACCTGGTCAAGTTGAACTGGTTCGGTGCGGTGCTTGTCGAGCAGGTCGGCGGCTTCTCCGCGGAACGGCGGGCGGCCGGTAAGGCACTCGTAGAAGGTCGCCGTGGCCGCGTAGATGTCGCCCGCTGGAGTGCTCACCGCGCCGGCCATCTGCTCGGGCGCGGCATAGCGCAGGGTGCCGGCCGGCACGGCAACGCCGCCCGACCGCGCGGCGATGCCGAAGTCGGTGAGCTTGCTGGCGCCGTCCCCGTTGACAAGGACGTTCTCGGGCTTGTAGTCCCGGTGGACGATACCGCGCCGGTGCGCCGCGGCGAGGCCGAGCAGCGAGCCCTGCAAGACGACCAGGGCAGCCTCCGGGGTGGTCTTGCCCTGGTAGGTCAGGATCTCGCGCAGCGCGACGCCGCCGATCAGTTCCATGACGATGGCCGCGCCCGATGGCGATTCGACGTACTCGTAGAGCCGGACGATGTTCGGGTCGTCCAGCGAAGCGAGCACCGTCGCCTCATGACGGAACATCTCGGCGGTATCGGCGTCGGCCAGCAGGTCATGGCGCAGGTACTTGATCGCTACCAGCGTGCCGGACGCGTCGTGCCTGGCCAGCAGCACCTCACCGAAGCCGCCTGAGCCGATCCGCTTCATGCCCGTGTACCCCGGCACCTGCCAGTCACGCATCTGAGGTCGTCACCCCCTTCATCAGCAGCTGACCGCTGCCACCGCGGAAGCGGTACGCGTGTCGGGGCCAAGAACTTGCAGGATCACCGTCTGCGACGCGCTGCCGTGGCCGGCTCCCTCGACGGAGATGGACACGTACACGGCCTGCGACCCGCCGGGCACCGACTGGCTGAGCGGCTGGGGCGGTTGCCTGCTCGGCTCGACCAGCCACTGGTACGAGACCGTGCCGGCCGACCCGTTGGTGCTGATCCGTCCGGTCACGACTACCCCGCACCCGTCATGCGCCTGCTGCGTGATGGCAGCGCCCGTCACGTGAAACGGCGCATGATGCAGACGCTGGTACAGCAGGACGCCGCTGGCCGCGAGCAGGGCCACGGTAAGCGCCAAGCCGAGCGGCCGGCGCCATCCGGTGCGGCGGGACTTCCCGTTGCCGCCGGCGCGCCAGACGTGCGCCGCCGTCAGCTCAGGGTGCCCCGCAGGCGGGCTCTCAGGCACCCCTGGCCCGTACCGCACCACGCCGGCCACCGCGTGCGACGGCGTGCCTCCCGTGCCTCCCGTGGTCACCGTGGGTGGCATCGCCTGCTCATCCCCAGGGTCACGGCGGTCCCCGCCGTGACCCTGGATGGTCTGTGTCATGTCGCCGCCCATGGCGTCTACCGTCGGCACGGGGCCGGGTTCGGCTGACCCATTCGGCATCTGGTCCACCTTGCACGCACCTCAGTGATGCACCATTTCTCTGCCACGAGAAGCAGAATTGGATGAGCAGGACTGATTATGACAGCCATGCACGAGGGCGATCATTGACAAAAACGTGACATTCGAGGGCGAGCGACGGCCGGCCGTGACCGCGGCGGCGGAACTGCCCGGTACCTCGACAGCCGGAGCAGCAGTCCGGGTGGCCGGGACCGCTGAACCCAGCCATTCGCCGCGTGGGTTGACTGCGGCAGGATCATTCTGGCGTGGCTGCTGCTATTTCCTGAACTTGGCAGGCGCAACAGGATACGGCGGTAAAGAACATGATGGCACGGCGGGCCGGGCCAGCTCACGGTTGCCGCGTATTGCGTATTGATGCATATGCCCAAAGATGGCTTGGCTTATTTGGCGGGAACATATTGTGCCACCTGTCGCCGGTGGCGATCATTGACAGAAGGTGGACAATCATCGCAAGGGAGCGCGGTGAGGAGCGGTGGGGGCTCTTGGGGACGAACTGGGCCGGCTGCGTCGCGGGCGCGGCGTCATGGCGGTGGACCTGGCTGACCGGCTGGGTCCGACGCTCCGCCACCTGGCCGGGATCGAGTCCGGCGGTCATGCGGGTGACGCCAGGCAGCGGCTGATCGGCATCCTCGAGGAGCTGGCCGCGGAACTCCCCGAGGACCTGGGGACGGCGTTCGCCGCCGCGCTGGCGCTCCGGGAGGACGTGCGGTTCCGGTTCCTCGATGAGCGCATGCAATGGCTCGCCGATCGCATGCAGCGGGACGCGCGTACCGCGCGACGGCGCGCGGACGAGGCGATCAGGCTGGTGGAGGCGGCCGCGACCGCCCCGGCGGTAAAGCTACGCGAGTACGAGGACTGGCATCTGACACGCCTGCGCGCTCTTCTCCAGCTCGACCGCGCCGAACCGTTCGCGATCGAGGAGCGCACCGTGGTCGCGGCCGCCGACCTGACGGAGATCATCATCGCGACCAGCATCCCGGCACCGGACGGCGAGCGCGCGGAGGCGCGCAGCGCGGAACTGAGTGTCCTGTACGGGGGAACGCTGATCCGAAGCACCTGGCCGACGGCCAGCTACTTCCGTTACGCGATCCGGTTGCCGCGTCCGCTCCGCCGAGGGGAGTCGCACGACTTCGGTATCTCGATAACCACCCCGCGCGATCAGCCGCTTAACCCCCGCTATGCCATCCAGCCGCTGCGCCGCTGCGACGAGTTCGACCTCCGTATTCGGTTTGGCGCAGCGGGGCCGGCGCGAGCCGTCTGGCGCATCGCCGGGCTGCCGCGCGGGATGGTCGATGATTTCGCCGATCCGGAAGCGCTGGTCCGCCCGGACGCGGTCGGCGACGTCCACCTGCGATACGAGCACCTGAAGACGGGACTGGTCTATGGCGCACGATGGTCTACGCCGGCCTGACTCGCTGCTAGCTCTCCAGGTCCACCGTGGCCGCTCCTTCCAGGTGACCCTCGGCCGCCACCTACGCGAGCACGTGGGTCGCGATGAGGAGGCCGAGCAGCAGGATCAGGGCCGCCGCGATGAGAAGTTGCGGCGTGAGGGCAGGGCCGTGGTGGTGGACCTCGGCGCGGGCGGCACGGCAGACCGGGCAGCGGCCCTCGATTACCGGGCCGGCACAGTGAGCGCAGATCAGGTGCTCGCAGCTCATCTTGAATCCCTTCCGGTAGCGGTGCCCCAGGCGCACTTGGCGCGATCTGGAGCCTTAGCTGCCAGTTTCCCCCTAGACTGTTCCCTGGCTAGGCCAGGTTACCCGCAAGTTGCCCGGCTTCGCCGTAAAGACCCTGTGTGGCTGCCGGGCCGGGGCGAACGCGCTCTTCCCGCAGGCATGCAAGCCCTGCAATTCAGGGGCGGCAGTCCTTCGTCGAGAGATCCTGTGATGGTCCCGTGATCGAGTTTCAAAACGTCACCAAGATCTACCCGAACCAGAATCGGGCCGCTCTAGAGAACGTCGACATGACGATCAGCAAGGGAGAGTTCGTCTTCCTCGTCGGCCCGTCGGGGTCGGGTAAGTCCTCGTTCCTGCGGCTGATCCTCCGTGAGGAGCGCCCGAACGACGGCCGCATCCTCGTCGCGGGCAATGACCTGGCGAGGCTCACGAACTGGAAGGTCCCGGCGATGCGCCGCAAGATCGGCTGCGTGTTTCAGGACTTCCGGCTGCTGCCGAACAAGACGGTCGAGCAGAACGTGGCATTCGCGCTCGAGGTGATCGGCAAGCCGCGCCGGTTCATCAAGCGGGTGGTGCCTGAGGTGCTTGACCTCGTGGGCCTCGACG
>Ga0335078_10015285_pt1 | contig 11397 bp, 6 predicted proteins | sample Lox_Sample_32_FD_206711 | JGI IMG/M metagenome (GOLD analysis project Ga0335078, IMG submission 206711) | Soil microbial communities from Loxahatchee National Wildlife Refuge, Florida, United States - Lox_Sample_3.2 | ecosystem: Environmental > Terrestrial > Soil > Wetlands | place: USA: Florida...
ACCTGTCCGGTGACCCTGAGCTCGCCAGCGCGGTGCTCGACGAGATCAAGGACGCCGAGCACCGCGGGTACACGTTCGAGGCGGCCGACGCCTCGTTCGAGCTGCTGGTGCGCCGGATAGCCGGCCAGGCGCCCGCCTGGTTCGAGCTCGAGGGCTACCGGGTGGTGATCGAGAAGGCCGGCGGTACCGACCGCAGCGAGGCGATCGTGCGGCTGCTGCTCGGCGAGCAGCGCGTGGTGGCCGTCGGCGAGGGCGTCGGCCCGGTGCACGCGCTCGACCAGGCGCTGCGCCGGGCGCTCTCCGAGCTGTACCCGCAGCTCGCCGACATCCACCTGGTCGACTACAAGGTGCGGATCCTGGACGGCCGCGCCGCGACGAGCGCGGTGACCAGGGTGATGCTGACCTCGGCGGACCACCAGGGCGAGTGGACCACGGTCGGGGTGTCCGACGACGTCGTCACCGCGTCCTGGGACGCGCTCGCCGACGGGATCAGCTACGGGCTGCTCCGAACCGGCGCCGAAGCACTGGTGTCGGCAGGCTCGACTTCATGATCGCGGTGGATTACCTGCGCCTGGCGACAGTAATCCACCGCGATCATGAAACCTACTCTCGAAGGGACATTCAATGACTGGACTTCCGCGGCCGCGCAGCGGCCCGCTCACGACCGGGCCCGCTCGGGCGCCGCAGCGCGCGATGCTGCGCGCGGTGGGGCTCAGCGAGGAGGACCTGGCCCTCCCGCAGGTCGCCGTCGCCTCGTCGTGGAACGAGGTGACCCCCTGCAACCTGCACCTGAACACGCTCGCGGTGGCGGCCAAGGAGGGCGTCAGGCAGGCAGGCGCCGTGCCGCTCGAGTTCGGCACGATCGCGGTCTCCGACGGCATCGCGATGGGCCACGAGGGCATGAAGGCGTCGCTGGTCAGCCGCGAGGTGATCGCCGACTCGGTGGAGCTGATGGTGCACGCCGAGCGGTTCGACGCGCTGGTCGCGATCGCGGGCTGCGACAAGTCGCTGCCCGGCATGCTGATGGCCTGCGCCAGGCTGAACGTGCCGGCCGCGTTCCTGTACGGCGGCACGATCCTGCCGGGCCGCGCGCTCGGCAGGTCGCTGACCATCCAGGACGTGTTCGAGGCGGTCGGTGCCCAGGCCACCGGCGAGATGTCCGACGCCGACCTGCTCGCCGTGGAGCGGGCCGCCTGCCCGGGCGCGGGGTCGTGCGCCGGCATGTACACCGCCAACACGATGTCGGCCTGCGCCGAGGCGCTCGGCATGGCGCTGCCGGGCTCGGCCACGCCGCCCGCGGTCACGGCCGAGCGCGCCGCGCTGGCCAGGGCCACCGGCGAGGTCGCGGTGGGCGCGCTGGCGCTCGGCCTGCGCCCGCGCGACATCATGACCAGGTCGGCGTTCCTGAACGCGGCGGCCGTGGTGATGGCGACCGCGGGGTCGACCAACGCGGTGCTGCACCTGCTCGCGATCGCGGCGGAGGCCCAGGTGGAGCTGACCCTGGACGACTTCGACGCGATCAGCAGGCGCACCCCGCACATCGCATCGATGCGGCCGGCCGGCCGGTTCGTGATGAGCGAGCTTGACCAGATCGGCGGCCTGCCCGTGGTGCTGCACGAGCTGCTCGAGGCCGGGCTGATCGACGGCGACGCGGTCACGGTCAATGGCAAGACCATCGCGGAGAACGTGGCGTCGGCGGCGGCACCCGACGGCCAGGTGGTTCGCCCGGTCAGCGACCCGATCGGCCGCGAGGGCGGCCTTGCCGTGCTGCGCGGCAGCCTCGCGCCGAACGGCGCCGTGGTGAAGGTCCCTGGCCTAGAGAACCTGCGGTTCGAGGGACCGGCCCGGGTGTTCGATCGCGAGGAAGACTGCTTCGCCGCCGTCACGACCGGCCAGGTCGAGAAGGGCGATGTGGTCGTGATCAGGTACGAGGGTCCCAAGGGCGGGCCGGGCATGCGGGAGATGCTGGCGGTCACCGCGGCGATCAAGGGTGCCGGGCTCGGCAAGGACGTCCTGCTGGTCACCGACGGCAGGTTCTCCGGCGCGACCTTCGGCGCGTCCATCGCGCACACCGCGCCCGAGGCGTTCGACGGCGGGCCGATCGCCCTGGTCGAGAACGGCGACCACATCGTGCTTGACGTGCCGCAGCGCAGGCTCGACCTGCTGGTGGACGACGCCGAGCTCGACCGCAGGCGGGCCGGCTGGAAGCGCCCGGCGCCGAACTACGCCAGCGGCGCGCTGGCCAAGTACGCCTCGCTGGTGTCCGGCGCCGACCGCGGCGCGGTCTGCCTCCCGGCGCCGCACTAGGCAGCCGCACGAGGCAAGGCAGGGGGCGGAGGCGCCCGGCGTGGCCGACACGAGTGGGTATTACCACTAGGCCGGCCGAGTGCGGCTTAGGGGCTAGGATGGCCGTTCGTCGGCCCTCCGTCCCCCCCATACGACACAATGACCCCGGGAGGGCTGCCCGAGAAGTGACACAACCCCGGAGGCTCGGCAGATGACTGAGGACCTGTCCCGCAGGCGGCTTTTCGGCCTGGCCGGCGCAACGATGGCCGGCGCCGCAGGGCTAGGCATGAGCGGGTGCGCGGCGTTCTCCTCGTCACGGCCGCCGAAGGCGACGCTCGCGACCACGACCGCCGACGCGAGCGCGGGCTTCGTGTCCAGGCCCGACCTGACCCCGCCGGAGATCACCGTGCGGCAATACGGCCTCGGCCCCGATTCCCAGTACATCTTCCTGAACTGCCCCTACTCGGGCCCCGGGCGCGGCGGCACCATCATCATGGACCCGCGGGGCCAGCTCGTCTGGTTGGGCCCGAACACCGTCACCGAGCACCGGATGGACCTCGCGGTGCAGACCTACCAGGGTAAGCCGGTGCTGACCTGGTGGCAGGGCCTGGTGACCGAGGGGTACGGGCGCGGCGAGGGCGCAATCGCGAACTCCTCCTACGAGATCATCAAGACGGTTCGCTGCGTCGGCGGGGTCGAGGCCGACCTGCACGAGTTCAACATCACCCCGCAGGGCACCGCGCTGCTGACTGCGTACCGGACCGTGGCCGGGGTGGACCTGTCCGACGTGGGCGGGCCGTCCTCGGGTGGCTACCTGCTCTCCGGCGTCGCGCAGGAGATCGACATCGAGACCGGCAAGCTGGTCTTCGAGTGGGACAGCTACGGCAGCGGCGACGTGCCCGTCTCGGAGACCTACGAGAAGATCGGGCCGGGTGACGGCGGCTACGGCACCGCGGCCCGGCCGTTCAACTACTTCCACATCAACTCCATCGCCGCCTACGACGACGAGCACCTGCTGATCTCCGCCCGTAACACCTGGGCCGTCTACCTGGTGAGCAAGACCACGGGCCACGTCGTCTGGCGCATGAACGGCAAGAACTCAAGCTTCGACATGGACCCGACGGCCAAGTTCTACTGGCAGCATCACGTGCGCCCGCACTCGGGGAACCTGATGACGGTGTTCGACAACGGCGCGTCGCCCGCCGAGGAGACGCATTCCCGCGCGCTCGTGCTCCAGGTCGACGTGGCCGGCAAGCGGGTGGCGCTGCACAAGCAGTACATCCATCCCGGCGAGGTACTGCTCGCCGGGGCCATGGGCAGCGCGCAGCTGCTTACGGACGGGATGTTCGTCGGCTGGGGCACCTGCCCGAACTTCTCGCAGTTCGACTACACCGGCAGGCTGCTGCTCGACGGCTCCATGGCCAAGGGCGCGGCGTCCTACCGCGCCTTTACCGGGAACTGGGCCGGGCACCCCGCCGACCTTCCCGCCGTCGCCGCCAGGCACCGGAGCAGCGGCAGCGGCGCGACCGTCTACGCAAGCTGGAACGGCGCCACCGGGATCGCGTCGTGGACGGTCTACGCGGGCAAGACGGCCGCGTCGGTGAAGGAGATCGGCACGGCGCGCAGTTCCGGCTTCGAGACCGCCATCAACGTGAGCAATTCCGGCCCGTGGTTCGCCGCGGCGGCGCTTGACCGGGCGGGTCACACCATGGCCAAATCGGAGCCCGTTAAGATCGGCAGCTAGGTTGCCTCCGCTGGCCGGGTCGCGGCGAGCGGTTCGGCCAGCGGTGAACGCTGGATACCCGGTAGCCTTTGGATAGCGTTGGGTGGTATTGCGGCATCCGCCCCTGTGCGCGCTATCCGGCGAAGGCCGGGGCTTCCTTACTTCAGCTGGCGGAGGTAGACAGATGAGCGAGAACTGGACGCGGCGGCAGCTGCTGCAGCGTTCCGGCACCGCAGCCGCAGCGGCCGCCGGGCTCGGCCTGGTGGCGTGCGGCACCAGCAATGCCGCACGGACGGGCAGGGCCGCGACGTCCAACCTGCTGCAGCACTTCGTCTCCCGGCCCGACCTGACCCCGCCGAAGGTCAGCCTGATCCATGCCGGGCCGCAGGGCAAGCTGCAGTACCTGTTCCTCGGGGTCGCCCAGTCAGGCCCCGGCAACGGCGGGGCCATGATCATGAACACCGACGGCCAGCTGATCTGGTTTGACCCGGACTCGCCGGGCCAGTCCAAGATGGACTTCCAGTGCCAGTCGTACCAGGGCAAGCCCGTGCTGACCTGGTTCCAGGGCAAGGTGGTGGCCGGCGGGCACGGCGAGGGCGTGGGCGTCGTGGCCAACTCGTCGTACCAGACGGTCGCCGTCATTGACGCCCACGACGGGCTGAAGGTCGACCTGCACGACTTCGTCGTCACGCCGCGCGGTACGGCGCTGGTCACCGCGTTCCGCACGCTCGACGACTTCGACCTGTCCTCGCTCGGCGGGCCGAAGAAGGGCTGGCTGCTGGCCGGCGTCGCGCAGGAGATCGACATCGCGACCGGCAAGCTGCTGTTCCAGTGGGACAGCCTGGACCACGTCGGCCTGCCCGAGAGCTACCTGAAGTACACCGGCGACCGCAAGTCCAACGGGGCCAAGCCGTTCGACTACTTCCACATCAACTCGATCGCCGAGTACGACGACGAGCACCTGATGATCGGCGCGCGCAACACCTGGTGCGTCTACCTGGTCAAGCGCAGCACCGGCGCGATCGTCTGGCGGCTGAACGGCAAGTACACCGACTTCACGATGGGCCCGGGCAGCCGGTTCTACTGGCAGCACGACGCGCGCTGGCATGGCGACGGGGTGCTCACCGTGTTCGACGACGGCGCGCTGCCGAAGGAAGAGCCTGAGTCACGGGCGCTGATCCTCAACGTCGACACCAACGCCATGCTCGTCACGCTGACCAGGGCCTACACCCACCCGGGCGTGCCCGTGCTTGCCAGGGCGATGGGCAACGCGCAGCTGCTGCCCGACGGCCGGATGTTCGTCGGCTGGGGCACCAACCCGTACTTCTCCGAGTTCGCGCCCGACGGCAAGCTGATACTCGGCGGCGAGCTTGTCAGGGGCGACCCGACCTATCGTTCCTTCATCGGCGACTGGACCGGCCGCCCGGTCGAGCCTCCTGCGGTTGCCGTGCGCAGGCGCGGTGGCGGCGCGACCGTCTACGCCAGCTGGAACGGCGCGACCGAGGTCGCCCGGTGGACCGTGCTGGCGGGCCGCAGCCACGCGTCGATGACGCAGGTCGGCTCGGCGCCCTGGGCCGGCTTCGAGACCGCGATCCCCGTGTCGAGCAGCGGACCCTACTTCGCCGTCCAGCCGGCCGACGCGGCCGGCCGCGTCCTGTCTAGGTCCGCACCGGTCCGGATGGCCTGAGCCGAGCGCAGCGGGAGCGGCATGACGGGCGGGCTGTGGGCTGCCAGCCGCCGTCCGCTGACCGTCGGCCTGGCCGCCACGGTCACCTTCGTGGCCGCCGAGGCGCTCGCTGTGGTCACCGTGATGCCGCTGGTCGCCCGTGACCTGGACGGACTCGGCCTTTACGGGTTCGTGTTCAGCGCCTTCATGCTCGGCACCATGGTCGGCATCGTCGCGGCCGGCCGGGTAGCCGACCGGCGAGGGCCGGCCCTGCCGTACGTGGCCGGGCTGATCCTGTTCGGCGCGGGACTCACGATGGCCGGGCTTGCGCCGTCGATGCTGGTGCTCGTGGCCGGGCGCGCCCTGCAGGGGCTCGGCGCCGGAGCGGTCCCGGCGATCGCCTACGTCGCGATCGGCCGGAGCCTGCCCGAGCACCTGCGGGCTCAGATGATGGCGGTGCTCTCGACCGCGTGGGTGGTGCCGGGGCTGGCAGGCCCGGCACTGAGCGCCGAGGTGGCCAGGACCTTCGGCTGGCGCTGGGTCTTCCTCGGCCTGCTGCCGTTCATCTCGCTCACCGGCCCGCTGGCGATCCCGGCGCTGAGGCGGCTCGGCAGGCCGGCCACGCCGACGCCGGGCGGGCACCGGCTCGCCGACGGGGTCATGGTGGCGGTCGGCGCCGGCCTGATCCTGGCCGGGCTGACGCTGGCGGCGGGCGGGCAGGCGGCCGCGGCGGGTGCCGCGCCCGTGCAGGCCGGTCACGGCGCGGCCGGCGGGACGGCCGGGACACACGGACCGTGGCCGGTGATCGCCGGCGGCGCGCTGGCGGCCGCGGGCTTGGCGGCCGGCCTGCCCGCGCTGCGCCGCCTGCTTCCGCCCGGCACGCTGCGCGCGGTGCGCGGGCTGCCTGCCACGATCCTGAGCCGGTCGCTGCTGACGTTCACGTTCTTCGGAGCCGACGCGTTCGTGACGTTCACGATCACGATCGTGCGCGGCCGCAGCCCGGTGCTCGCCGGGCTTGCGGTGACCGGCGCCACCCTGGCCTGGACGGCGGGTGCCTGGGTGCAGGCCAGGATGAACGCCAGGTGGGAGGCCAGGCGCCTGGTCAGGATCGGCCTGGCGGTCATACTCGCCGGGATCGGCGGCCTCGCGGTCATGCTGGACGGGCGGGTACCGGTGCAGACCGGCATCATCGCCTGGACCGTGGCCGGGTTCGGCATGGGGCTGTGTTACGCCCCGATCTCGCTGCTGATGCTCAGGGAGGCGCCGGCCGGCCGTGAGGGCTGGGCCAGCGCCTCGCTCAACCTGGCCGACGTGCTCGGCAGCGCGATGGGCATCGGGCTCGGCGGCGCGGCGATCAGCGCGGCAAGCGGGCTCGGCTGGCCGGTGGCCGGCGGGGTCGCCGTCGCGTTCGCGCTCGCCGCGCTGGCCGGCCTCGCCGCCCTGGCCGTCAGCAGGCGCCTGCCGTCCAGCGAGCCGCGGTCGGCCAGGCGGCGGCCGGTCAATCCGGGCGGCCGATCGGCGCGATCACCGCCGACGTCACCCTGATCAGGTCGGCAGGGGCGAGCTCCAGCTGGAGGCCGCGCTGCCCGGCGCTGCAGAACACCGTGTCGTAGTCGAGCGCGGTGGCATCGACGAACACCGGCAGCCGCCTGCGCTGCGCGATCGGCGAGATGCCGCCGACCACGTACCCGGTCGCGCGCTCGGCATCGGCCGGCTGCGCCATCTCGGCCTTTTTGCCGCCCGCCGCATCCGCCAGCGCCTTCAGGCTGAGCTGGCCGGCCACCGGCACCACGGCCACCGCCAGGCGGCCGTCCACGCTGGCGACCAGCGTCTTGAATACCCGCTCGGGCGGCACCCCGAGCGCCGCCGCCGCCTGGGTGCCATAGGCCTCGCCCGAGTGGTCGCTGGCGTACGGGTGCACGCGGAACGCGATGCCGAGCCTGGTCAGCTGCTCGGTCGCACGGGTTCCGCGTGCCGCCACAGCGGCTCAGGCTAGCAGCGGCCCGCCCCAGACTCGGCCGCGGCTAGCTGATGATCGACGCCTGGTCGGAGACGGTCAGCCACGGCTCTGGCGCCATGGTCAGAGCGCGCCGGTAGACGGCCTCGTAGCCCTCGGCCATCACCTCGACGGTGAATCCGGACTCCACGTGCTTGCGGCAGATGGTCGGGTCGAGCTGGCGCGCCTGCGCGATGGCGGCGGGCATCTGCTCGGCGTCGTCCACGATGATCCCGGTCTGGCCGTGCACGATAAGCTCGGGCACCGCGCCCCTGCGCAGCGCCACCACGGGCGTCCCGCACACCATGGCCTCGATCACGACCAGCCCGAACGGCTCCTCCCAGCAGATCGGGAACAGCATGCAGGCTGCCCTGGCGAGCAGCCGCCGCTTGGCAGCCGCGTCCGCAACGCCGTAGATCGTCACGTCCTGTCCGGTCCGCGGCTCGATCTCGCGCGCGAAGTAGGCACGCTCGATCGGCTCTGAGCACTTGCCAGCCAGGACGATCGGCATCCCGGCGGCACGGGCAGCGTCGATCGCCAGGTGCGGCGCCTTCTCCGGGTGGAACCGGCCGAGGAACAGCGCGTACTCGTCCTTGTCGGCATGGAACGGGAAGGTCTCCGCCCGGATGGCGTTGTGCACCGTGGCCACCCACGGCAGGTCTGGCGCGGTCGACCGCTGGGCGTCGGAGATCGCGATGAGCTGCACCGTGTCACCCAGCGCACGGTAGTACTCCCCTGGGTCGCCGCTCACGGGACCGTGCGCGGTGACCACGGTGGGAGTCAGCCGCCCCCTGGCCATCAGCGGTCCCGCCATCGTGTGGTCGTGGATGACGTCCACCTCAAGGCGGTCCAGTATGCTCGCGACCTTCGCCGCGTGCACCATCTCAGGCATTGCCTCGCCAAGGCGCTCGGCCGGGCCCACGTCGTACGTGCTGATGAAGCGCTGCGCCCTGGTGGCGTGGTTGCCCGCGCCGATCAGCGTCACCTTGTGACCGCGTCCGACGAGCGCGTCGATCAGGTCGGCGACCACGGTCTCGATGCCACCGTAGTCCGCGGGCGGCACGTCGAAGTACGGCGGTGCGACCATGGCGATGTGCATCTGATGAGCCCCTACGGGAGCCTGTTGAGTCCGGGTGAGGGTCGAGCCTGCGGTACTCACAGCGAACGCCTCCTTACCTCAGGGTGACCAGCGCGGCTCGGAGCGCGGGTCAGCGCCCAGTCCGGGCCGTAAACGATCATGCCCGTGGACCGGTACGCCAATACGACAAGGGAATTAATAAAATGCCAATAGCCGGGTAATGAGTTTACCATTACCCAAGTCGTAACGCGTTCGGAATTTACAATTCGCTGTTCGGGCGGAGTTCGATAAGCGCGTTATAGCCGCGAGATTGTCGCCGATTGTCCTGGTAAGTGCGTGATCCGGGCCCAGTGCCCGCTCGCAGTCCTCGTAGGTCCGCTTGAGCATGGCGATGGCATCGCTGTGCCGGCGGGCGGTGTAATAGGCGTCGGCGAGGTTGGCCCGCAGGGTTAGCGTGTCCGGATGGTCGGGCCCGAGCACCCGCTCGAAGTCAGCCAGCGTCAGCTCGTAGACTCCGATCGCGTTGGCGAGGCGCCCGGCCGAGTGGTAGGCGCCCGCCAGGTTGCCGCGCGCGGTGAGGGTGTCTGGGTGGTCGGCGCCCTGCACCCGCTCCCTGGCCGCGAGCAGCCGCTCGTACAGCGGGATGGCGTCCTTCATCCGGTGCGCGGAGTGGTAGCAGGACGCGAGGTTGGCCAGTGCCGTCAGCGTCTCCGGGTGGTCGGCGCCCAGCGCGGCCTCGCGGCCCGCCAGGGCCTGCCGGTACAGCGCGATCGCCTCCTTGAGGCGCCCGGCCTTCTTCAGCGCGAAGGCCTGGTAGCTTGCTGCTCGCGCGGTCTCCGGATGGTTCGGCCCCAGCGTCTTCTGCTCGACCGAGTGCACCCGGCCGAAGATCGTGATGGCCTCGTCGATGCGGCCAGCCGTCTGGCAGGCGGTGCCCAGGTTGAGGTACTCGGTCAGCACGGTGCGGTGCTCGGGGTTCAGCAGCCGCTCCCAGTCGGCGACGTTCTGCTCGTACATTGCGATCGCGAGGTCGGCATGCCCGGCCGCCAGGTAGGTCCCGGCCAGCTGACTCCGTGCGGTCATCGTGTCGGGGTGCTCGGCGCCGAGCGCCCACTGACGGTCGCTGGCCAGTCGCCGGTACTCATCGATCGCCGCGTGGTACTGGCCGCCGGCGCGGTAGGCCCTGGCCAGGTTGCCGCGGGCGGTGAGGGTGTCCGGATGATCGTGCCCTGAGGTCCGCTCCCGGTCGGCCACGCCGACCCTGATCAGCTCGACGGCATCGGAGAGGCGGCCGGCCGACTCGCAGGCGGCGGCGAGCAGGTCCCTGATCGCCTGGGTCTGCGCATGGTCGGGACCAAGCGTCCTTGTGCTCACCGCCATCATGGAGGTCCAGTAGGCCACGGCCGACCCGGTGAACCCGGCGTCGCCGAGGCTGGTGCCCGCCCGCACCAGCACCGGGTGCGGCTCTGGCAGCCACAGCAGGTCGCCGGCGATCCCGCCGAGCCACCCGGCGCAGCCGCGCAGCGCATGCTCGAGCGCGGGATCAGAGCCCGGCCGCGGCCACACCTCGATGACCGCGTCGGCGGCGGACCTGGCCGCGTGGTCGAGCACCGGCCCCGGCACCAGCCTGCGCACGGTCTCCTGCACCGCGGGGTGCACGGCGACAAGGACCGGGCTTGCCGTCTGGTCGATGCTGATCAGGCCGCACTGAGCGAGGTTGCCAAGCGCGGCGAGCACCTGCCTCTCATCGGCGGGCACGCCGCGGCCGCGCGCCGAGAGGAAGGCAAGCGCCGCCCGGCTGGTCGTCACCGAGACCGGAAGCCCGGCCGGGTCGAGCAGGGCGGCGAGCGCGAGCACCGGCCGCGCCAGCCCGGCGGGCGGCTGCTGGTCGGCCCGGTCGATGGCCAGCGACCAGGCGATGTCCGACAGCGACACCGCGCCGTCGGCCAGCCTGCCGAGCAGTTCCTGCATGCGGCCAGCGAACCTGGCCCGGTACTGACGGCAGCTCACCGTGGTGCCGATCATGGTGGCCGATGCCAGCGCGAGCGCCAGCGGAACGTAGCCGAGGTCGGCCGCGAGGTCCACCGCCTCGACCCGCTTGTCGGCGTCGTCGTACAGCCGCGCGGTCAGGTAGGAGAGCGCCTCGCGCGGGCTGAACTCGCCGACCCTGCACACCTGCGGGCCGAAGGGCGCCAGTTCGGACAGGTCAGCCGACTGATGGCAGGTGATCAGCACCTGGCCGGCCGGTCCCGCGGGCCAGAGCCCGCGCAGTCCGCCGGAGTCCGTCATGTTGTCGAGCACCACGACCCAGGGCCGCTCGGCGCTGCGCAGCCAGCCGAGGAACATGGACGCGGCCGCCTCCGGCGGGATGCCCCCGTGGGCCAGGCCGAGGTCGGCGGCCGCATGAGCGTAGCCGGTCACCACCGCCGACGGGCTCGAGCCGTTGACCCACACCTGGAGGTCGGAGGATGCCGACCTGGCCGCGCCGACTAGCAGGGCAGCCGCGAGGTGGGTCTTGCCGTACCCGCTCGGGCCGACCAGCACGGTCATGCCCGGCTGGCCGGTGCCGCCGCGCGGCAGGCCCCCGGTGCCTGCGTCGAGCCCGTAGCCGGTCTCAGGCCGCGGGCAGAGGAAGTCGGCGATCACGG
>Ga0335078_10015286_pt1 | contig 11397 bp, 4 predicted proteins | sample Lox_Sample_32_FD_206711 | JGI IMG/M metagenome (GOLD analysis project Ga0335078, IMG submission 206711) | Soil microbial communities from Loxahatchee National Wildlife Refuge, Florida, United States - Lox_Sample_3.2 | ecosystem: Environmental > Terrestrial > Soil > Wetlands | place: USA: Florida...
TTCGATTTCACTCCCGGCGATCTGCTTCGCGAGCGCTCACACGACGGCTATTACCACCTGGGCGACCTGGACCTCCAATTGCGCCGTGTTGGTGCCACTCAATGGACCGGCTACTCTAGCTCTCTCACCCGGGTCCCCGTTCTGCCGCTCCCGTCTAACCCCGCAGTTCTGGCTTCCGCCGATCTGACTCCCACACTCGGCGAAGGCATTCCACTCCGAGTAATCCGTTCGTGGGCGATCAAAGACGGACATTTGGTGCTGTCTTTCGAATTGCGAAATGAATCGTCTGAGCCGGTTGAAATCGGCGCTCTCGGGATTCCGATGGTCTTCAACAACGTCCTCAACGATCGGTCGCTGGACAATGCCCATGCCTTGTGCGTTTTTTACGATCCCTACATCGGCGAGGACGCCGGCTATCTCCAAGTGACCCGCCTGAACGGCCACGGTCCGGCGATGCTGGTGGTGCCGGACGGGCACACCCCGTTCGAAGCGTACAAACCGATTCTTGACGTTCACGGCCGCGGCGAGCACAAGCCAACTCTGTTTCATGACCTGACGCCCCGCGGCGTAACGTTTGAAGGTTTTTACGACTGGATGATCCACAGTCAGTCGTTTGCAGAAACCGACTGGAACAAAGCAGAGCAGTGGAATCCACCGACCAAACGTGTTTTGGCACCTGGCGAAACGATTACCTATGGATTGAAGTTTCTTCTTTCTGACTCCATTCGCGGCATCGAAAATACTCTCAGCGCGAATGGCCGGCCCGTGTCTGTGGGGATTCCAGGTTACGTACTTCCAACCGATCTCGTCGGACATCTTTTCCTGCAATATCGCAAGCCGGTCAAATCGTTCACCGTTGAGCCGCCGGGATCCCTGGCCTTGGAACCGAACGCCGGGAAGATCGAGGCTTGGCAGGGGTACAAGATTCGGGGCAAATCATGGGGACGCGCGCGTTTGACACTCACGTATGAAGATGGCGTGGTCCAGACAGTTCAATATTTTGTGACCAAGCCTGAGTCTGAAGTAGTCAAGGATCTGGGGCATTTTTCGACGACCTCTCAATGGTTCGTCGATCCTCAAGATCATTTTGGACGCAGCCCTTCCGTGATGACTTACGATCGGGAAAACAAACAGATCGTGATGCAGGACAGCCGTGTGTGGATCGCAGGCTTGGGCGACGAAGGTGGCGGCGGAGCGTGGCTCGCCGCGGTCATCAAGGAATGGGTCAGTCCTGACAAACAAGAGCTCGAAAAAATTGAAGAGTTCGTGGACCAGGTCATATGGGGCCACCTCCAATACAACGACGGCCCGCAAAAGAACGGAGTGCGCAAAAGCCTCTTCTACTATCAACCCGACGAACTGCCCGCAGGTTTTTACCGCGGCGACCTCGATTGGAGAAGTTGGACCAGTTGGAACAAGAAAGATTCAGAACGAGTCGACCGCTCCTTCGATTATCCGCATGTGGCTGCGGCGTATTGGGTCTTGTATCGCCTGGCGCGAAACCATCCCGGTCTTTCGACTCGCCATAGCTGGGACTGGTATTTGCAGCGAGCTTATGAAACGTCAGTCGCAATGTCGCAACTGGCCGCCGGATATGCCGAATTCGGCCAGATGGAAGGCGACATTTTTGTTTTTATTCTGGAGGACCTCAAGCGGGAAGGCTATCAGCAACAAGCCACGCAGCTTGAATCGGCGATGCGTGCCCGCGCTGAGCACTGGCGGGAACAGGCGTTCCCATTCGGAAGTGAAATGCCCTGGGACTCTACGGGGCAGGAGGAAGTCTACGCGTGGATGAAGTATTTCGGCTTCCAGGATAAGGCTCAGGTCACGCTCGACGCCGTGCTGGGTTACGATCCCACGATTCCTCATTGGGGTTACAACGGCAGTGCGCGGCGCTACTGGGACTTTCTTTACGCGGCGAAGTACAGCCGCATCGAGCGTCAACTGCACCACTACGGCTCTGGATTAAACGCGATCCCACTGCTCTCGGCATATCGAGATTCGCCGGACGACTTCTATCTCTTACGAGTCGGATACGGCGGCACGATGGGCCCTCTCACGAATATCAACCAGGACGGCGCTACTTCAGCAGCGTTTCACGCTTTCCCGGACAGGCTGCAATTTGATCCTCTCTCCGGTGACTACGGTCCCAACTTCTTCGGTCATGCAGTCAACACGGCAACGTACGTCGTGCAGCATCCGGAATTTGGGTGGGTAGCGTTTGGCGGCAATCTCGAATCCGTCAGCAAGACAATCCACGTCACTCCTCGGGATTCCTTCCGGTCCCGACTCTACGTCGCGCCGTTCGGACTATGGCTGACCCTTGATTGCGGACAGTTTCAGGAAGTGGAGATTCATCCAGCGGCACGGACCATAAAGATCCTTCTGTCCCCGGCGACGCAGTTCACGCCCGAAGCGCGCCTGCGAGTCGAACAACCCACAAAACCAAAGGGCGTTGGATCGTTTCGGGTATCTGGCACTTGGAAACAGGAACGCGGCAGTTATGTCGTTCCGCTGCTCTCGACCGCCCAAGGCGTCGAGATCGTGGTTGATGCCAAATAGGTGTGTGCGCCCTTCGCCGCAGACTCACTCACACTTCAACCGTTTCCTGGGCCGGAGCGAACGCCTCATGCTCTGTGCGCGCAATGATTTCGTCTTGCAGTTCGCGGCTTAGATCGCAGAAGTAATCGCTGTAGCCAGCCACACGCACAATCAGATCGCGGAACTTCTCTGGCTCGGCTTGTGCCGCACGCAACGTCTCGGCTGTGACCACGTTGAATTGAATGTGATGCCCGCCCAGCTTGAAATAGGACCGCACCAAGTGCGCTATCTTCGCGATTCCACCCTGGCCTTGGAAAAGCTGCGGCGTGAATTTTTGGTTTAGCAGCGTTCCGCCCGTCCGGGCATGGTCCATCTTTGAAGCAGACTTCACCGCGGCCGTTGGTCCATTTCGGTCGGCACCTTGCACTGGCGAGATTCCGTCCGACAAAGGCTGCCAGGCATGGCGTCCATCGGGCGTCGCCCCGGTTACGGAACCGAAATAGATGTGGCAGGTCGTCGAAAGATAGTTGACGCGATAAAATCCGCCCTTGGTGTTTTTCCGGCCATCGACGGCGATGAAGAAAGTATCAAACACGTCTCGCAGGATCGTGTCCGCATAGTCATCGTCATTCCCGAACTTCGGCGTCCTATTCCACAGTCGCAGACGGAGCCGTTCGCAATCCTGATAGTCCCGTGCCAGGGCTCCCAACAGTTCGTTCATCGACATTGATTTCCGTTCGAACACATGAAACTTGATCGCCGATAGACTGTCGGTGCAGGTCGCCGGCGCCACGCCCATGATGTATGTAGAGTTGTAGCGGGGCCCGCCATCGTTGTAGTCCTTGCCCTTTGCAATGCAATCGTCGATGAACAACGAGAGGAATGGCGCGGGCATTCTGTCCGCATAAAGGCGCTCGATTATATTGTTCCCTTGTACTTTCACATCGATGAAGTACCTAAGCTGCTTTCGAAAGGCAGCAAACAAATCCTCGTAACAGGCGAAGCCCCGTGGGTCCCCTGTCTCGGTTCCGATCCTTTTGCCTGACCTTGGGTCGACACCGTTATTCAGCGTAATTTCCAGAACTTTCGGGAGATTGAAATAGCCGGTCAGGATGTAGGCCTCCTTGCCGAAGGCACCCGTTTCCACGCATCCTGAAGTTCCGCCACCCCGCGCGTCCTCGAGCGATTTCCCCTGCCGCAGCAGCTCCTCCACAACCATATCGGCGTTGAAAATCGACGGTTGCCCCCACCCCTGCTTGACGATTTCTAGCCCTCGCCAGAGAAATGCGTCGGGATTCTTGGCGCTCAGCTGCAGGTTCGAGGATGGTTGCAGCAGACGCATCTCGTCGATCACGTCCAGGATCAGGTAGGTCATGTCATTGACGCCATCCGATCCGTCCTTCTTCAATCCGCCGTTGTTAATATTCGCAAAATCGGTATATGTACCGCTTTCCGCCGCGGTCGTGCCCACCTTCGGAGGCGCGGGTTGATTGTTGAATTTCACCCACAGGCACTCCAGTAATTCTTTGGCTCGTTCCCGCGTCAGGGTACCGTCCTCGATACCCTGTTTGTAGAACGGGTAAAGGTGCTGATCGAAGCGGCCTGGGCAGAACGAATCCCAAGTGTTCAGCTCGGTCACCACGCCAAGATGCACGAACCAGTACGCCTGCAAAGCTTCCCACAGGTTTCGCGGGGCATGCGCGGGAACCCACCTGCAGACTTCTGCAATCTTGTGCAGCTCTGACCGTCGCTGTTCATCCTTTTCGAGATGTTCTAACTTTTCTGCCTTCTCCGCGTATCGCTGCGCGTAGTGGATCACTGCATCGGCTGCGATCGACATGGCTCGCAGTTCATCCCGCTTCTCATAAGCCTTTGGATCATCCAGGTAATCCAGCTTCTGAATCGCAGATTCCACATCGGCCTTCAAATCCAACAAGCCCTTCCGGTAGATAACGTCGCCCAGAACGGTGTGCCCTGGGGCGCGCTGTTCCATAAATTCCGTAAAGATGCCGGCTTCATAGGCGTCCTTCCATTCCGGGGCCATTTCCTCAAAGATGGCGTCCCGGATCGAATGCCCCATCCAATAAGGAATGACGTCTCTCTCGTGGTAGCTTCGCGTAGGCTCATCCACGCTGTACGACGTCTTCTCTCGCGTATTTAGAACTTTCAGATCCTGCATGCTGTGACAGCACAGCTCCGGAAAGGTGGGCGTCTGTTTCGGCGCCGGCCCGCGTTCCCCCACGATCAGTTCGTCGGCCCCAAAATAGAGTTCCTTTCTCTCCATGAGGTACCGAAATGCACGCGCCCTCTGGATAGGAATTGAAGCCGTCCGGTCGTTACGGTAGAACTCGGTGATGAGACTAGCGCGTTCGATCGACACAGATGGCTTTGCCTCCAGCGTCTCGCGCCGCAACCTGCTTACGCGCTCGTTCATTTCATCCTCCAATCCGTACGTCGAACCCGGCGTCGCTGAGGCGGTCCCCAATCGCGTCTAACTCGTCCCGCTCAGGTGGTTGAACGTCCTTCATCCGATATTCGAGGTGCAACCGATGGTATTTGTCCGCGGCGATTCTATGGTAAGGAAGCACCTCGATTCGCTGCACACGGGTACCTCTCAGAAACGAGCACAGCGCGTCGAGATTGTCTCGATCATCGTTCACTCCCGGAATTACCGGTAGGCGTACAACAATCTCGCTGCCTTTTGCTGAGAGCATTCGAAGGTTTTCAAGAATTAACTCGTTCGATATTCCTGTGAACTGCTTGTGCCTCTCGCGATCCATTAGCTTCACATCGAACAGGAACAGATTCACGTGCTCGCTGATTCGTCGCAACCTTGCGGGGTCGCCGTATCCGCAAGTATCCAAGGCGGTTCTTAGGCCTTTTTGTTCGCAGCGCGCAAGCAACTGTTCGACGAATGGCGCTTGCGCCAAGGGCTCTCCGCCCGAAATTGTCACTCCGCCGCCCGATTGATCAAAAAAAACACGATCCTTTTCGACCTCGGAGATGACCTCCGAAACGCTCATCCATCGGCCCGCCAGATTCCGTGCGTTCGCCACGCACGCATCCGCGCACTTCCCGCAAAGGGCGCACAATTCTCGATTTCGTATCACTTCTGTCTCTAAGTGCAGCGCGTGGTTCGGGCAGCTGTTGACGCAGTCCCCGCAATGTGCACACCGCTCGCGCGAATAGATCACTTCTGGTTGCGAAGACTGACTTTCTGGGTTGTGGCACCAACGGCAGCGCAACGGGCAGCCCTTCAGAAACACCGTCGTGCGAAGTCCCGGGCCATCGTGAATCACGAAGCGTTGAATATTCAGAATGAGTCCAGGAGGCGGGCCGATCAACGAAGAATCGGCGTCCCGAGAGACCTCGGCCGTTTTCGCGCTGGACATATAACAACCTTATTGTATATTGTATGCACGAAACCGTAAGTGACAGGAATCACGGGTCCTAAATACTGTCCTATGTTTCGCTTCTCCCGACTAACCCTAATCTCTTCGCTGGCCTTGGGATGCGTTTGCACGGCCTCCGGCACGCCACGGACTATGCGCCTGGACTATTTTCATAGCGGAAGCCAGTCGACAGAACTCTTCAGTGTTGATCGCGTCGTGCTCGAACCCCTTCCTTGGCCTGGGAATCCTGTCAAATCTGTCGACACCACAAATCGAGGCACCTATTTTTTCGAAATTCGCGAACTCAGTACCGATCGCGTCCTCTACTCCCGCGGGTATTCGTCCATATATGCGGAGTGGGTAACGACGGACGAAGCCAAAACGGCGAATCGTACCTTTCACGAATCGCTCCGATTTCCGGCGCCGGATACAGCGGTGCGAATTGTCGTCGAGAAGCGAGATGTACAAAACCGGTTTCGCGAAGTCTGGTCGATCAGCATCGATCCCAAAGACAAGTCCATCGACACTTCGTCACCCTCTCCCGTCCCGCATGTGATCGAGTTGCAGAAGACGGGCGATCCTTCTGCCAGAGTGGATTTGCTCTTCCTGGGCGAAGGGTATACGGTCGTCGAACAAGAAAAATGCGAGAGAGATATCCGCCGCCTTGTCGACGGCATGTTCTCTTATGCGCCTTTCAAAGAGCAGCGCAGCCGCTTCAATCTTTGGGCCATCTGTTCGGCCTCGCCAGACTCCGGTGTGTCCCATCCCCTGAGCGGCATTCACCGCAACACGCTGTATGGTTCGCAGTTCGACGTATTCGGTGAAGACCGTTATGCCCTTTCTTTCGACAATCGCGCCATTCGCAGGATGGCGTCTTTCGCCCCTTACGATTTTCTGGCGATCGTGATGAATGAACGAGAGTACGGCAACGGCGGCATCTTCGGGATGTACGCCAGTGTAAGTATCGACTATCCGGCGGCAATTCAGGTCTTCGTTCATGAGTTCGGCCATCATTTCGCGGGACTCGGTGACGAATACTATTTCAGCTCCAACGTGGCTTACGCACCTGCAAATCTCAGTATTGAGCCGTGGGAACCTAACGTCACCGCGCTGCGCGAGCCCAGCAAAGTAAAGTGGCAGGCGCTCGTAAGTCCCGCGACCCCCATCCCGACGCCCTGGCCGAAACAGCAATACGAAGACGGTGTCCGCGAGTCTCAGAAGAAGATTCAAAAGCTACGAGAGGATGGTCGGGTGCAATCGGAGATCCAGGAAGCGCGAAGATTGGCACGTGAAGCGCAAGAGCAGGCGCTCACCTCCGGCGACTATGCCGATAAGGTTGGCGCGTTCGCTGGCGCTATGTATGAGGACGGCTACTACAGGCCGCAGCAGCGTTGCATCATGATTAGCGGCCCCAGTTTCTGTGCTGTGTGCCGGCATGCCATCGAAGAAATTATCGAACTCTATTCGCAGCACTGAGGCCTTGAAATTAAATGGCGCCCAACCCAACTAGGCGATTGCGGCAACCACCATAGACCTCGGCGCGCTCTTCTTCTAAATCACCCCCATCGCAGGAGGAGCCTTGCTCCGTGCGTACCCAAATGATTCTGGCCAATGTGTTAAGTCTTGCAGCTACATCTACGCACGCTGAGCGGGAGAGACTATGAGTCGAATGCATCGTCGTTGTTTGCTGGCGACATTGCTAGTTTTCACGAGTCTTGTGACAACCGGAGTTGCTGATGCTCAAGAGCAGGAACTGCCTGGCAAGAGCATCGGGAGAGTCTCCGTCGTTGGCAAGCTGATCTTGGTGGAACTGGATGAAGGCGCGCTTGGCCGGCAAAACCTGTTTGACCTGGGTCAGCACACGCTAGTGTTCACACCGGAAGGCCGTGGCTACCGGATCAAGACCCTCCCACTGCAATGGGACGCTGAGTTTGGCGAAGAACTGAGCGCCCACCAAGTGACGTTGCGAAACTTGTCCTTTCCTTTCTCCGGAAAGGCGTGGAACTCCTTCTCTGTCGGTGAAACAGGATCGATCCGGTTCGGCGAACCAGTCGAGACGGCGAACAGGCCCTTTGGTGGCGGTAGCTCACCACGGGACCTAGGCGGCGTTTCGATTGGACGCTTCGATCCGTTAAGTGAAGGGGCGACGAACCTGGTCGACGGCGTCCCGGCAATTTCCGCTTTCTTCAAACCGCGGATGTCGGGGAGGCGCTACGTCAAGGAACTTGCGGACCGGGTCGTGGTTACGTGGGACGTAACAGAGCCGTGGGGAAATATCCAGGATTTTACGTGGACGAAGACGACCAATCGGTTTCAGGCAGTACTGCACAAAGGCGGTGCGATTGAAATGTCCTATCAGCAACTTGCGGCAAGGGACGCAATCGTTGGTGTGTATCCGCTGATTTCCGACGCGACCGAAAAACCGCTGGCCGGACTCGCGGGCCAGAGCAATTCTTCCATCGCCCCATACCTCCAGATAAAGAATCTTAAGCTTTCCGTGATCGACGGATTGCTGTTGAAGGTCACATTCGAAACCGCGGGCCCCACCTTGCCGAAAGGCGACCCGGGGGTCTCAGGTATCACATATCGAGTGCACTTTGACACTCACAAACCCACCGCGTCACCCAGCGATGCCGAGAGTGCGGGCGCGACCTGGACTATCCACGGATTTACACTTCGAAACGGCTCTACCGCGGCGGGCTCTCGATACTTCGCCTTTGGCGAAGGAGTCTCCCGCAGCGTAGAAACAAGCGGCAACACAATTTCGATTCGGGGAATTCTGCCACCCGCGTTGCGGAGCGCGGCGCAAATTACTGTCTCCGCGGATAGCTCAGCGGCCGACTCCAAGGAGCGGGCGGGCCAGGTTCCTGGGCAACCAATCGTGCTCAGCGGCATTCGCAATCCCGAAGTGCATTTTTCTTCCTTGAAACCACAATATGGGCCGTACGATGTAGCATACGAGGTGTTCCACTATTACTCGCTGCCCAACCCACGCGATCTGAGCTGCACGGTCATCAAGGGCCTTGGAGACAAATTCGACTTTCTTGCTTACTACTCGGACTTCCGCGTTGACAACCAAGAGGCCGGAACCCCGAGTGACGGACCGCTGGGTGCGGTTGGAGGCGCGGTCACAGGAATCGCTGCGACGCAACACGATCTGGATGCATATTGCACGCAGGGAAGATTTCAGTGGGAATACATCCAACCCGTCTACGTTGGCTCAAACCAGATGCAGGAGCGGCCGCCGGAGGACGCGCCTGTCGGTACAGATCGCGACATTACGTTTTACCAGCGGCTACTGGCCGAACCTTCTCAGGATGGCACAATCCCGCCGTACATGTATGCGATGTCGCAAATCGCACACGAAATGGGGCACCGTTGGGCGGCCTTTGTTTCGGCAAAGGTGAACGATGAAGTGATTTCGCTTGGCCCCGTTCATTGGGCGCGAGGTTTGCAAGCGCCGGTTGCGTTTCCGTATCAACGGCCAACGGAAGCGTCGATCATGGGCGGCGGCGTTTGGCAGGACAACTTTGATGGCACCTACACACAACTCGACGACGACTATTACGTACCGGCGACCGGTTGGTCCTATCTTGACCTGTACCTGATGGGCTTGATTTCCCCAGCCGAAGTGCCGGACTTCTTCATTCCGCGGAACCTGTCTCCTGTTGGCAAAGACGCCAATGGGCGCCCGATCTTCAAAGCAGATCGAACCAAGGTAACGATTCGGGACGTGATCGCCGCAGAAGGGGAACGCACGCCCGGAGTCGATAAGTCACAACGACAATTCAACACCGGAATGGTGATGATCATTCAGCACGGTACGAAGCCGAGCAATGAACTGATCGAGCGCGTAAACGGGATTCGCAAACAGTGGATGGGATACTTTGCGGTCACCACAGGGCGGCGCGCGTCCATGACCGCGGAACCAAACTAATGCGTCGGACAGATTTAGGCCGTTGCAATTTGCGATTTTGGAGGCTTCCATGAAGGCTTTCTTTGTTACGGTTGCCCTTGCGGTTTCGACTATCGGACTCACCCAAGCACAAACCCCAAACGCTGCTGTCGTCTCCGAAAACAGGATCCTCAAGGCCCGTCCGCTGCCGCTCAACGACGTTCGCCTCACAGGTGGTCCCCTGAAACAGGCGCAAGATCTCGACGCTCGATATCTGCTGGAACTCCAGCCAGACCGAATGCTTGCGTATCTGCGCGAGCGTGCCGGACTCACGCCCAAAGCCAAACCATACGGCGGATGGGACGGCGCGGGACGGCAACTCACCGGTCACATCGCTGGTCACTATCTCTCCGCGGTCAGTTTGATGTGGGCGGCGACGGGGGATGCACGATTCAAGGAGCGCGCCGACTACATAGTCAGCGAATTGAAAGTCATCCAGGATGCACAAGGAGACGGCTACATTGGTGCGCTTGTGGACGATAAAGGTGTCGATGGGAAGGTGCGGTTTCAGGATTTGTGCCGTGGCGTCATCAAGTCGGGTGGCTTCGATCTCAACGGCCTGTGGTCACCGTGGTATGTGGAGCACAAAATCTTTGCGGGCCTGCGAGATGCTTACCGCTACACCGGAAATCGCACCGCACTTGAGGTCGAGGTCAAGTTCGCTGCCTGGGCCGAGGGTATCGTCTCAAAGCTGAATGATGAGCAGACACAGAAAATGCTGGCGACCGAGTTCGGTGGAATGAACGAAGTCGCCGCAGATCTGTATGCCGACACCGGTGATCCACGCTGGCTGGCTCTTTCCGCAAAGTTCGAACATCGCGCCATGATCGATCCGATGGCAAACGGACAGGACATTCTCGCCGGTCATCACGGAAACACACAGGTGCCGAAGATGATTGGATCACTCGCGCGCTATATTTATACCGGCGACGAAACAGACCATAAGGCCGCCACATATTTTTGGGATGAGGTGGCTTTCCATCACAGCTTTGCCACCGGCGGCCACGGCAAGAATGAGTATCTCAGCCAGCCCGATCATCTGAACAACATGATTGACGGACGCACCGCGGAAACCTGCGACGTATACAACATGATCAAGATGTCGCGTATGTTGTTTTCCGTCGATCCCCAAATTCGCTACGCCGACTTTCACGAGCGGGCGCTGTTCAATCACATTCTTGCGTCCCAGGATCCAAGTGATGGGCGCGTGTGTTACATGGTGCCGGTCGGCCGCGGAGTGCAACACGAGTACCAGGATAAGTTCGAGGACTTCACTTGCTGCGTGGGAAGCGGCATGGAGAGCCATGCGCTTCACGCGTACGGAATCTACTACGAATCGGCCGACAAACTCTGGGTGAGTTTGTTTGCACCCAGCAAAGCGAATTGGGAGAGCAAGGGCGTGGAGATTGAGATGAACACCGACTTTCCAATCGGCGAATCCGCAACTCTGAAGATCACGCCCCGGGTGCCGACGGCCTTCACTCTCGCCTTGCGGCGGCCCTATTGGGC
>Ga0335078_10015287_pt1 | contig 11397 bp, 13 predicted proteins | sample Lox_Sample_32_FD_206711 | JGI IMG/M metagenome (GOLD analysis project Ga0335078, IMG submission 206711) | Soil microbial communities from Loxahatchee National Wildlife Refuge, Florida, United States - Lox_Sample_3.2 | ecosystem: Environmental > Terrestrial > Soil > Wetlands | place: USA...
GTTCAATGGGACCGATCTGCGACATGTCCCACGGCTGGATGGTGATCAGCGACGGCTCGGGAACGTGCAGGTTGGCCAATTGATTGAGCGGCGTCGGGGTGCCGTAATAATCCACGCGGATATTGTCCAGCAGGCCAAGCGAGGCCCGTCCGGTGCGGATGGTGGCCATTTCGTGTTGCAAGTCCGAAACCGCCTTGTCCATGCGCGATTTCAGGTTCGCTTCCACCTCTTTGGTGGATTGGAACGTGGGGCCGGCGGATGCTGTATGCGGTTCAGTCTTCATAAAGGCGCTCTCGCTGCTTAATGAATTACGGTGCCGACGGCTTCGCCCATCGACATACGCATTATATTTCCAGTTGTAGTCAAATTGAAAACAACAATCGGCATCCGGTTGTCCCGGCACATGGCGATGGCCGTGGCGTCCATCACTCCCAAAGCCTGCGCCAGAACCTCCAGGTAGGTGATTTCCACGTATTTCACCGCGTCCGCGAACTTCAGCGGGTCTTTATCGTACACACCGTCCACCCGCGTGGCTTTGGCGATGACGTCGGCTTTGATCTCCAGCGCCCGCAGGGTGGCGGCCGTGTCTGTCGAGAAGTAAGGATTCGAAGTTCCCGCTGCGAAAATCGCGATGCGCCCCTTTTCCAGGTGGCGAATGGCTCGCCGGCGGATGTACGGCTCGGCCACCTCGTGCATCTCGATGGCGCTCATCACGCGCGTCTGGATGCCGATCTGCTCCAGCGCGTCGGAAAGCGCCAGCGAATTGATGACCGTCGCCAGCATGCCCATGTGGTCGGCGGTTACGCGGTCCATGTTCTGGGCCGCGGCGGCCACTCCCCGGAAAATGTTGCCGCCGCCCACCACGACGCCGATTTGCACGCCTGCCTGAGCTACCTCGGCCACTTCGCCGGCCAGGCTCTTCACCCGCTCGGCGCTGATGCCGAACGGGGCGCCGCCGGCCAACACCTCGCCTGACAGCTTCAGCAGGATGCGCTTGTAGCCAGGCATCTACGCGGTGACAGCTTCGCCGCCGCCGGCCTCAACCGCCGCCACGTCGCCGACCTTAAAACGGGTAAAGCGCGCCACGGTGATGTTCTCTCCCAGCTTGGCGATCTTGGTCTTCACCAGTTGTTCGATGGTCAAGGTGGCCTCCTTGACGAACGGCTGATCGAGCAGGCAAACCTCCTCGTAGAACTTCGTGAGGCGGCCTTCCACGATGCGCTCCAGCACCTTTTCCGGCTTGCCCTCGTTGCGCGCCCGCTCGCGCGCGATCTCCTTCTCTTTCTCCAACACCTGAGGCGGCACCTCCTCGCGCTTCAGATACCTCGGGTCGGCAGCCGCGATGTGCATGGCCAGGTCGTGCACCAGCTCTTTAAAATCGTCCGTGCGGGCCACGAAGTCCGACTCGCAGTTTACCTCCACCAGCACGCCCAACTGCCCGCCGGCGTGGATGTAGCTGCCGATCAATCCCTGCCGCGTGGCGCGCGATGCCTTTTTCGCCGCCGCCGCGATGCCGTGCTTGCGCAGCCACACTTCCGCCTCCCCAATGTCGCCATTGGTCGCCTGCAAGGCCTTCTTGCACTCCATCATCCCTGCGCCGGTGCGCTCACGCAGATCTTTTACTAATGCCGCGGTGATCTCCGCCATATGAATACTCTTCGTCTCTAATGCCGCTCCTCGCGGCAGTCCCCGGTCGCCGCAGCGGCAGGGAGCCGTGAAGGAGCGATCGCTCTTAATGTCCGCTTTCGGTGACCGCCGGCTCGGGCGCCGGCTCCGCCACTTCCGAAGCAGGTCCCTTGCGCTGCTGCGCTTGCGCCGGCTCTTCTTCCAGGCTCAGGCTCTCGGCCATGATCTTCTCGGCGTACTTGGGATCCACGTACTCCGTGTAGGCCGCCATGCCTTCCTCGGCCGGAGTCTCATCCTGCACGATCTTATCGGCCGTGAAATCCTGTTCGGAGGCCAGGGCGCGGCCCTCGATCACCGCGTCGGCAATTTTGCTCGCGAACAGCCGGATCGCCCGCAGCGCGTCGTCGTTGCCCGGTATCACGTAATCCACTTCGTCCGGATCGCAGTTGGTGTCCACAATGGCCACCACCGGAATGCCCAGCCGGCGCGCCTCTTTCACCGCGATGGCTTCCTTGTTCGAATCGATCACGAACAGCACATCCGGCAGCCCCGGCATATCCTTGATGCCTGCCAGATTCTGTTCCAGATGCTTGCGCTCCCGCTCCAGCCGGATGACTTCCTTCTTGGGGCGCCCGGCATAGCCCCCTTCCACCGACGACATGGCTTCCAGGTCCTTCAGCCGCTTGATCGACTTCTGTACCGTCAGCATGTTCGTCAGCAGGCCGCCCAGCCAGCGCTGGTTGACGTAGAACATCTGTGCGCGGGCGGCCTCTTCGGCGATTGCCTCCTGCGCCTGCCGCTTGGTCCCGACGAACAACACGTTCTTTCCCTGTGCCGCCATCTCGCCGACAAACCGCGCGGCATCCTTGAACATCTTCAACGTCTTCTGTAAATCAATAATGTAAATTCCGTTACGTTCGCCGAAGATGTACTCCTTCATCTTCGGATTCCAGCGCTTGGTCTGGTGCCCGAAGTGAACGCCGGCTTCGAGCAATTCCTTCATGGATATTGCGGGCAAACTACCTCCTCATCCTCAATTGGGAAGCGAACTTCCCGACCCAGCCTTCATGCTGATTCCGCCGCCGGGCGGCCCAAAGCGGAATTTGCGCCGGCGTGGAACAGAAGGCGTGCTGCTGCGGGAACCGGACACCCGGCCCCTGAAAGTTTATCGTTTGGAGAACTGGAACCGTTTGCGTGCGCCCTTCTGGCCGTACTTCTTCCGTTCGTGTGCACGCGGGTCGCGGGTCAGATACCCCAACTTCTTCAGCCGTGGCCGGAGCTCCGCATTAAACTCCACCAGTGCCCGGGAAACCCCCAGGCGGGCGGCGCCGGCTTGACCAGCCCAGCCGCCGCCGTCGGCGAGAATCAGAATGTCAAACTTATCCACGGTCTCGGTAGCGGCCAGCGGTTGTCTGACCATAGCCCGCGCACTTTCGGTAGGAAAATAATTCTCGAAAGGACGGTGATTCACCTGGATTTCGCCTTTACCAGGCCGCAGAAAAACCCGGGCTACCGAACATTTCCGGCGGCCCGTACCCAAATATTGAACGATCGTTGCTGCCACTGAAACTCTTACTCCGCTATTTAATGGCCAAAGGGGCCGGCTGCTGGGCCGCGTGCGGATGCCGGTCGCCTGCATACACCTTCAACTTCCGGAACATCTGCTTGCCGAGCTTGGTCTTGGGAAGCATGCCTTGAATGGCTTCTTCCACCATGCGGGTGGGCCGCTTTTCCCGCACCCGCTGAATATTGGTTGCAACCAATCCGCCAGGATACCCGGTGAAATGGCGGTAAACCTTGTCCTGCTCTTTCCGGCCGGTCAGCCGGACTTTGCTGGCATTGATGACGATCACGTGATCGCCCGTATCCAGAAATGGCGTGAAGATAGGCTTGTTTTTGCCCATCAACAACATAGCAGCCTTGCTGGCAAGCTTCCCCAACACCACGTTCTCGGCGTCGATCACGTGCCACTGGCGCTTCACGCTATTCTTCGAAGGGAACTCCGTACTCATTGACACACGTCTCCAACTCGTCTTGTACAAAATATTTAGCCTACCGGGATCGGGGGGGCATTGTCAAATCTTCATGACAAATCTGCACGAGAGAATGAGGCCTGAGGACACCGGAATTCCAACGCTAACCCTCCGCCACCACCGGATTCCTCAACTCGCCCAGCCCCTCGATTCGGATCCGCACCTCGTCGCCAGGCTTCAGATACACCGGCGGCTTGCGCACAAAACCCACTCCGGCCGGCGTTCCGGTAGCGATCAGATCGCCTGGCTCCAGCGTAAAAACGCTCGAAAGGTGCGCGATCAGTTGCGGAATCCTAAAGATCAGGTTGCTGGTGTTGGAATCCTGCATCGTCGCCCCGTTGAGGTCGAGCGAGATGCGCAGATTGTGTGGGTCGGGAATTTCGTCGGCGCTCACGATCGCCGGGCCAAACGGCGCAAAGGTGTCGAACGTCTTCCCGATCATCCACTGGCTTGTGGCCAATTGAAAATCCCGCGCGCTCACGTCGTTCAAAATCGTGTAGCCGAAGACGTGCTCCTGCCAGCGCTCCGCCGGAATGTGGCGCCCGCCCCTGCCGATCACCACGCACAGTTCGGCCTCGTAATCCGGCTTGGCCGAGTTCTTCGGCAGCACGATCGGCTGCCGCGGACCGATCACCGACGTCGGGAACTTGGCGAAAATCGTGGGCACTTCCGGAATCGCCAACCCGGATTCCGCCGCATGATCGCGATAATTCAACCCCACGCAGATGATCTTGGGCGGCCGCGCGAGGGGCGCCAGCAGCGTGGCTTCCGAGACGTCGACTTCATCGCCTCCGGGGTGCGATTCGATCCAGCGATCCACCCGGTCCTTCGCGTCGCTTCCACCCGCGATCAGGGAGAGCAGATTCGGGAAACCCGCGCCGCGCAGACTTAATGCGGTGCCTTCCACGACGACCGCCGGTTCAGAGAGGTGGTTTCTTTGAATGGTGATGAATTGCAAGGATTTTCTCCGTAAACCGAGTGTATCAGCCGGAGGCGCGGCATCGCCAAGGATACGGCTTTACACGGGCACGGCGGAAGTAGCGTATTGAGCCGCCGCGAGTGGGCCTTGGGCGGTTTCGAGGAATTAGCGCCGCGCCCGCCCGGGCCCTGAAGCGCCCCTCGGTGGCGAGGGACGGTACTTCCCAGTCACCTCGGCTGCCGCCACGATCCTTGATTGGCGCGAAAGAACCGTTTCGGACCGGTGGCCCGTTTCGGACGGCCGGCTTTTTCCTTTGCAACCTCCCTATCTTCGAAGCGTACAATCAATCACCAAGGATGGATATTGACGCTGCTTTGCACGCCGCGCTACGCGTCCTGGTCGCCATCTGCGGACGAACCAAACCGAACGCCAAAGACGTGACAGAACTCCAACGGATCGCGCCAACATACGCGAACCTGGCGGTTGACGAACTCGCCTGCAAAGTAGTCGACGCCGCTTTAGAACAAAGGAAGAAAGAGCGCGCGATGCACACCGCGGGGTAAACCCGCTTATTCTCAGCCACGCACCCATAACAGACTGCCGAAATTGCAATTGCCCTGGCCGTGACGGACAATGGCAATATCGTGAGCAAGACATCTGTAACACTCTTTGGATTGAGTGCCGCGGCTATCGCTGTAGTGCTCGCAGCCGGGCCGTTGCGGGGCCAGACGCCTTCGTTCGAGGTGGCGTCCATCAAGCCATCGGAGCAGATTACTCCGGCGATGATCGCTTCCGGAAAAGTGCATGCGGGAATGAAGATTGACGGGGCCCGCGTCGATATTGGCAATTTCCCCCTGATGCAGTTGATCATGAAGGCCTACGACGTCAAGATGTACCAGGTGCAGGGTCCGCAGTGGCTGCTGACGGGGCAGGCGTTCGACGTCGTCGCCAACCTTCCCGCGGGCGCTACCAAGGAGCAGGTTCCCGCCATGCTGCAAAAGCTGCTGGAGGAGCGGTTCAAACTGCAGGTGCACAAGGACACCTCGCCGCACGCGGTATACGCCATGGTGGTGACGGAAGGCGGAGCGAAATTGAAGGAATCGGCGGCGCCGGCGGGCGATGCCGCGCCTCCTCCGGGCGTCACCGGGAGCAGCACAGCCACCATCAGCCAGAGCAAGGACGGCGCGACGGTCTCCGACGGAGAGGGACACCAGCAGAAGATGACCCGGTCGCCCGATGGCAAGTTTCTGCATATCGAGATTTCCGGCGCCACTATGGACGAATTAGCCGCCGGACTATCGCCGCTGACCGACCAGCCGATCGTGGATGCGACCGGACTGAAAGGGCGCTATGACGTAGTGCTGGATATCTCCATGGCGGAACTGATGAACGCGGCTCGCGCTCTGGGCGCCAACGTGCCTGCGGATGCACCAGGAGGCGACGCCTCGAAGCCGGCTGACGCGGCTTCCGATCCGGGCGGTTCGGTGTTTACCGCGCTCAAGCCGCTGGGCCTGAAACTCGAACGCCGCAAAGAGCCGCTGGTGCGCCTCGTGGTGGACCATTGCGAGAAGATGCCCACGGAAAACTGACGGTTCGGTGTTCTGGCTGGTGCTATTGACGGCGTGGGTTGCTTCCGGGCAGGAGGCCTCCATGGAATGCCGGGCGCGAGGCGCGATCGAGACGGACAGGCTTTTTGGTCCTGAGGGCCTTTCCGCGGTGGGCAGGATCTGGAGTGAGGATGACGGCAATAAGAACCTGCATAACTGCCAGGCCGGATACGAACTGCTGGTTGCGGCTTCTCCCGCGAGCCCGGTGAAGGTGGGGAATTTCCAAGCCACTCACGTGTTTCCCGACTGGGACCGGTCTTTCCAGTTCAGCGATAACGAATACGGGCGAGCGCTATCGATTCACCTGGATGGTTTTTCGCGCGATAGTAAAAGTATGTTCGGGATCATCTCGGAGCGAGGAGAATATCCACTCGATTTTCTGTTCAATCGCGATGTGGCTTCCGGCCGGACCCGGATGGTGGATCTGAAGGATCTCGCGGAGCCGGATGAGGCGAAGTGCGCCACGTCGTTCGCGGTTGTGGGAACTGCCGGGCGGGGTTCCATGGTGGTGGTGGAGGTGCGCCGCGCCGAGCCATGCCGTACCCGCTCGCGCTGGGAGATTCAGCCCAATACCACGCCTTGGGAGTTCGAGGAGCACCCGGCGAAAAACGGCAAGCTGCACGCGCTGCCGGAAGGGACGGCGATTACTCCGCTCTACGAGGGCGGCAAGCCATGAGGCGGCCGCGCACAAGATGGCTGTGCCTCTGCGCCGCGGCGGCCTGCTTCGTTCTTCCGGCCGCGGCGCAGGAAGCGGGCTGGAAACTGGCCTGGAGTGACGAATTCAATCGCGACGGCCGTCCGGACCCCGCCAAGTGGACTTACGAAACCGGCTTCGTGCGGAACCAGGAGCTGCAGTGGTATCAGCCCGAGAATGCCTGGTGCAAAAAGGGACTGCTGATTATCGAGGCGCGGCGGGAGCGCAAGAAAAATCCGGATTTCGCCGCGGGCAGCACCAACTGGAAGACCAACCGGGAGTATGCCGACTACACCTCGGCGTGCCTCGTCACCAGGGGGCTCGCGAGCTGGCGCTACGGGCGGTTTGAAATGCGCGGGCGGATCGATACACGGGCTGGCCTCTGGCCTGCCTTTTGGTCAACGGGCGTGGAGGGCCGCTGGCCGCACAATGGCGAGATTGACATCATGGAGTATTACCGCAATACCCTGCTGGCGAACCTGATCTGGGCAGGGCGGGGCGGCTACCGGACCGCCTCCTTCACCACGCGCAAGCCGATCGCTTCTTTCGCCGATCCCGATTGGTCCGGCAAATTCCACGTGTGGCGCATGGACTGGGACGAGAAACGCATCGTGATCACGGTAGATGGAGAAGTGCTGAACGATTCGGACCTTGACCAGGCGGCCAACCCGGATGGCACCAACGGCTTTCGCCAGGCGCAATCGATCCTGCTGAACCTGGCTGTCGGCGGGACGGCCGGCGGCGATCCCTCCGCGACGCAGTTTCCGGCGCGATTCGAAGTGGATTACGTGAGAATTTACCAAAAGCAGTGAAGCTGTTGAGCCGGCTGAGCGGAGGGTCTTCAACGGAATCCGGCCGAGATGAGTGAGATCCTCTTCGGAACGGACGACACGGACCGGTGGCGGGCCGGCGGCGGAAAGCGTGGAAGCGCGATGGCAGCGGCGCGGTTGCGCGGATGGAGGTTGGCGATGAAGGGGCATGCGCGGGGTGCGGCCCGAGCTGCAGGACGAAGCTCACGATGGTGAAGTCCCGCGCGCCATTCGAACCTTGCCGCCGCCCAGTGGTTGTGCGAGCAGGCGGTCAGGGGCTGGACACGCCACGGCAGCCGGCCGTACAGGGGCCCGGTGTGTCCCAGACCTGGCCCCGGTAAGGCTTCAACGGCTTCAACGGCGCGGCCTTGACCGGCAAGGGGCCTTGTCTTATTTTGGAAAGGCCCGCGGAGGTGAATTGTGAGACCCGATGGCATTGCCAGGCGCCTGCTGCCCGTTTTGTGCCTGGCATTCTTCCCCTGCGCTTACTCGCAGCCGTCCTCGTGCACGCTGGCTCCCGATAACAGCGCGGTTGAGCTTGGTTCGGACGGCACGGCATCGCCTGGAGGATTTGTGCCGGAGATCCCTCAAACCGTGACCATCACGGCTATGGGAAATTGCGGAGCGCTGACGGTTGTGGCTCAGCCGGCCTACATCGGCCCCGGGCTCTGCGGCATGCCCACCAACCTTCCCAACCACTGGTTGATGGCCGGCTCGAGCGGCAACGCGGCAACTTTCGTGGCGCTGAGCAATTTGGCGTCAGCGCCACGCACGGCTACGATTACGATCAGCTCGGCAAGCGGCGCGGGCAGCAGCTTCACGGTGACGGAAGGGCCCGATTCCGAGAATAGTTCCGACCGATTCGTGCGCGCCCTCTACCAGGCGATTCTGGGCCGCGATCCGGATTCCAGCGGCTTCGCCTTCTGGACCGGCGCCGGAGCGACGGGGCTGAGCATGATGGCCGATTCGTTTCTGACCAGTCCGGAAGCCTTCAATACCGATTTTGCGGTGATGGCGGCCTATCAGGCTGGCACCGGGGCAGCACCCACCTACGCCCAGTTCTGGACCGCCGTCAGCTCGATTCGCGCCGGCACCGAGACCGTCGCGACCCTCTACACTTCGCTGCTCGGTTCCAATTCGACGGCAAATGCGGCGACGGTTGCCACACTCTATAGGAACCTGCTGAGCCGCAACCCGCTCCCTTCCGAAATCCAGATGGCGGAGGACGCCGGGCCGGCTCCGTGGTTCGAGACCCTCATCGGTTACCCGGCGACGATCACGAACGCCGCGCCGGCCGGCGCCGTGGCCAACGAATTTCAGAGCACCGGCGCCTTTCACACCGACCATACCAACGGGCTGTACATCGCCCTGTTGTACTACGTGATTCTGGGCCGCGACTACGACTTACCGGGTTACGACTACTGGGTGGGTGTGGCGAACAGCGGCGGGCCGGGAATCCTGTTTCAAGGCCAGGCAGCTTATCCGGCGCGTATCGAGATCCTGGGGACGAGTATCGTCCAGGATCCGGGCTTTGTGTTCAGCCCGGAATTCTTTGGTCCCAGTTCCTGCCCGCTCTTCGGATAGCGGAAACGGAGGTGAATCCCGCCTTTTACCGGTTAGCCGCGGCGGCCGCCATCTTGATCTGCTGGTTGACCTGCTCCAGTAACTCCTTGGCTTTGGCGGCGTGCCCGTTCCTATCAAATTCGTTGGCGTGCTGCGCGGCGGTAAGCTTCTCGAAGGCTTGCTCGCACAACGACTGGGCGGCGGTAAGGTTCGGATGGCGCGCAGGACTGACGCGTTGGCCCAGGGCGACCCCCGCCATCAGGAACAAGCAGCCAGGAACAACAGCGGAAAGGCGGCTTTTGATCATCCCCCGATTCTGAGGGCTGATGCAATGAATTTGTGAGGAGAATTCGTGAGCTGCCTCATCGCCAGCCTTCAGTCCAACGGTGCGAGCTAATTCGCCTGCGCGGGCGTTTGCGCCTTCCGAAATGCATCCACATTGCTCTTGTCGATCAGGGTGGCGCCGGTGTCGATGAATATCGGCAGCGGAGAACGGGTGTCCTGCGTCCAGTTCGCATCGAGAGTGGGCAGCTTATAGTGATGAAGCATATCGAGCGCCAGGACGGCGAAATGCGCCATGGTGTAAGGCTTCTGGGCGATGGTCGCGGCGATTTTCCCTTTCTGAATCCAATTGAGCGTGTCGTCATCCGTATCCATGCCGACCAGCACCTTGCCTTCGACCTTTTCACGATCCAGCACGTCGGCCACTTCCTGGCACGAGGTGCTGGTGAGGCAGACGAAAGCATCCGGAGTCGATTTGCCCTTGAGAATCTCCTGGGTGGTATCGAACGCGATGGTCGGACTGCCTTGCACGTCCACCTCGCGAGTGATCTTGATTTGGGGGTGGTCCGCAAGTACGTTCTTGTAGCCCTGCAAGCGTTCGTCGAGGTTGAGCTGTCCCGGCATGGTGAACACCACGACGTCGCCTTTGCCCTGCAATCGTTCGGCAAGAACTCGGCCACCCATCAGTCCCGCCTGGTAATTATTGGTGCCGATAAAGGTGAGGCGCTTGCTGGACGGGACATCCGCGTCGATCGTGATGACCGGGATGCCTTGGGCGATGGCGGCATCGATAGGGTCCTTCATGACGTTCGGATCGGCAGCCGAAACCAGAATGCCCGAAGGCTTTTTGGAGACCGCGTCGCGAAAGGCGTCGGCTTCGGCCTTGGGGTCGTAGTTGTCGGGACCCACTACCTCGGCGGCCACGCCCAGGCCCTTGGCCGCCCGGATCATTCCAGCCGCGGCTGCCTGCCAGTACGCCAGTTTCGTGGTAACGGCCACCATGTAATACTTTTCGGTGGCCTCGTGCCGCGAGCTGCTGCAAGCTGCCAGGCCCAGCACCAAGGTCACGGAAGCGAATCGGGTAAGGGTGTTCTTCATGACATGCATCCTTGGCATGTAATATATACGACTTTTCCCTTTGCCGGGGCAAGGACGGAATTTGCGCCCTTCCGCGCCGCGCTGCGGGGTGAGTCGTTTCGGACCGCGGCGGAGCTTCGTCTGGCGAGCACATCCGCAGGGTTGCGCCGGGTGCAGCCGCATCGAGGCGACCGAGCATGTTGGCCGGGTATGCATTTCGACTGCGGCGCCAATGAGCGAGCGGCGCAGCCGCGCGATGCCGGAGGCGCCGGCCATGACTGAAAGCGGCGGCTGGCAGGGGCGGTCCGCGTCTTGGCGGGGAGCACGTTGCCAGCGATGGAATTGGACTACGGCGCCGGTGATTGGCCCAGCCGCGCGATGCCGGCGGAGGCTCCGGCATCGGTCGATTGACCGGCGGCCCGGCGCGCCCGCCCGGAGCGTTATACTGGCTCTGCCGTGAATCGCCCCTTCCCTGCCACCGCCGCCGCCTGCAGCGCGCTCGCCTTTGCTCTGGCGCTCCCTGGCGCCGATTCCTCATCCGGCGAAACCTGGCGGCTTGATCGCCTTGACCGCATCGGCGGCCACGCCGTCAGCGTCCTGGGCCATCCCAAGGTCATCGACACCGCGATCGGCCCGGCGCTGTCGTTCGATGGGGTCCAGGACGCCCTGCAGGTGGATGTGCATCCGCTCGCCGGCGCCCAGACCTTCACCCTGGAAATGATCTTTCGTCCCGCTGCCGATGGCGGCGCCGAACAACGCTTCTTCCATCTTCAGGAAGTAGACCCCG
>Ga0335078_10015289_pt1 | contig 11396 bp, 8 predicted proteins | sample Lox_Sample_32_FD_206711 | JGI IMG/M metagenome (GOLD analysis project Ga0335078, IMG submission 206711) | Soil microbial communities from Loxahatchee National Wildlife Refuge, Florida, United States - Lox_Sample_3.2 | ecosystem: Environmental > Terrestrial > Soil > Wetlands | place: USA: Florida...
CAGCGCGTCCTCTGGGCCAGCACCGGCACAAAAAATCCGGCGTATAGCGACGTCCTTTACGTGGACGAGCTCATCGGCCCGGATACCGTGAACACCATGCCCCCTGCGACAATCAAGGCCTACTGCGACCATGGCCGTCCCCGCGCCAGCCTCGAAGAACATGTCGAAGACGCGCGACAGGCGATGGCCGGGCTCTCTCGCGCGGGCATCTCGATGAAAGCCGTCACCGATCAGCTCACAGAAGATGGCGTGAAGCTCTTTGCCGACGCGTTTGACAAGCTGCTGGCCGCCGTCGATAGCCGGGCGAAAAACGTCGCCACCACGGCATCCCGATGAGCGAACCCGGCGTAGCACTCAGCGGCGGATTTCCGCAGCCGTTGTCCCGCGCCGTCAGCGCCACGCTTGACGACTGGAAAACCAACAATAAAGTCCAGCGGCTCTGGAATCGCGACGCCTCGCTTTGGACGAATGCGGACGAGAGCAAATGGTTGGGCTGGCTTGGAATCGTCGAAGAGCAAGCCTCCCGCGTCCGGGATTTTCAGAAGCTCGCGGAAGAGATTCGTACCGCCGGATTTACCCACGCCGTGCTCCTCGGCATGGGCGGATCGAGCCTCTGCGTCGAAGTTTTGAAGCTTACTTTCGGCAGAATTGCCGGCCATCCCGAAATGCTCGTCCTCGATTCCACTTCGCCCGCGCAAATCAAGACGCTCGAATCGAAGCTTGACATTGCCAGGACGCTCTTCATCGTTTCGAGCAAATCCGGCAGCACGCTCGAGCCGAATATTTTCAAGCAGTATTTCTTCGACCGCCTCACGAAAGCCGTGGGCGCAGCCGAAGCAGGGAAGCGTTTCATCGCCGTCACCGATCCGAATTCGCACATGCAGAAAGTGGCCGAGGGCGATGGTTTTCGTCACGTCTTTTTCGGCTTGCCTTCCATTGGCGGCCGCTACTCGGCGCTGTCGGATTTCGGCATCGTTCCGGGCGCGATTCAGGGCATCGATCTGAAGAAATTTCTCGAAAGCACTCGGAAAATGGTCAACGCCTGCGGGCCGTCCGTTGCGCCGGCTGAGAATCCGGGCGTCGTCCTTGGCGCCACGTTGGGAACGTTGCAAAAGCTCGGCCGCGATAAAGTCACGATTTTTACCTCACCCGGAATTTCCGATCTCGGAGCTTGGCTCGAACAATTGCTCGCCGAATCCACCGGCAAAGAAGGTCGCGGGCTCATTCCCGTCGACCGCGAGAGCATCGGCGCGCCGGCTGTCTACGGCGACGATCGCGTTTTCGCCTATTTGCGCCTGAGTGCAGCGCCGGATGCGAAGCAGGACGCTGCGGTCGACGCGCTCGAAAAATCCGGCCAGCCGGTGATTCGCATTGACGTGCCGGAGATTTACGACATCGGTCAGGAATTCTTCCGCTGGGAGATCGCCACGGCAGTGGCTGGCTCGGTGATTGGAATCAATGCGTTCAATCAGCCCGACGTCGAAGCCAGCAAGATCGAGACGCGCAAGCTCACCGAAGAATACGAAAAGTCCGGTTCGCTTCCCCCCGAATCGCCGTTCTTCGAGGGAAGCGGCGTCAAACTCTTCACCGACGAAAAAAACGCCGCCGCGTTGAAACAATCCGCGGGTGCGAGCCCGAATCTTGCGTCCTATCTGCGCGCTCATCTCGCGCGCCTGCACGCTGGCGACTATTTCGCCCTACTCGGCTACATCGAAATGAACGGAGCCGATGAATCGCAATTGCAGTCGATTCGCCACGCCGTCCGCGATAAGAAACGCGTCGCCACCTGCCTCGGCTTCGGTCCGCGCTTCTTGCACTCCACTGGACAGGCCTATAAAGGCGGGCCGAACTCCGGCGTCTTCTTGCAGATCACCAGCGACGATGCCGCCGATTTGCCGGTTCCCCAGCAGAAGTACACGTTCGGCATCGTGAAGGCGGCGCAGGCCCGCGGCGATTTTCAGGTGCTCGCCGAACGCAACCGGCGCGCTCTCCGCGTTCATCTCGGCGCGGACATTGCCGCCGGCTTAGCCACGCTCCAGCAAGCGGTTCAACAAGCTCTCGCCTGACCTTCGGAGATTTCGCCGTGAACTCTTTCGTACCGCCACCCTATTCACAGGACGGACAAGGAACCCCCGCAGGCCCTTGCGCGATGGTGATTTTCGGCGCGGCGGGGGATCTCGCCAAGCGCATGCTGATTCCCGCGATTTACAATCTCGCTCAAAGCAAACTCCTGCCCGATCAGTTCGCCATCGTCGGCGTCTCGATCGAGCCTTATTCCACCGAACAGTTTCGCGAGCGCGCCACCGAAAACATGCGCCAGCTTTCTCCGGCGCCCGTCAATCAGGATTTGTGGAATTGGCTCGTCAAGCGCATGTATTACGTCTCCGGCGATTTTCGCGACGCCGGTCTTTACGAGAAATTGAAGGCGACGCTCGATCAGGCCCAGAAGGAGCAAAACACCGAGGGAAACGCTCTCTTTTATCTTGCGGTCAGCCCCGAGTTTTTTACCGTTGTGATTCAGCACCTGGGCGCGGCTGATCTGGTTAAAGAAGACGCGCACACCTGGCGTCGCGTAGTGATCGAAAAACCCTTCGGGCACGATCTTCCGTCGGCAATCGCTCTAAACCATTCCGTTGGCGAAGTCCTGCAGCCCACGCAGACTTTTCGCATCGACCACTACCTCGGCAAGGAAACGGTTCAGAATCTGCTCGCTTTCCGCTTCGCCAATGGAATTTTCGAGCCGGTGTGGAATCGTCGCTACGTCGACCACGTGCAGGTTACCGTCGCCGAAGAATTAGGCGTCGAGCTGCGCGGCGGATATTACGAAACCGCCGGCGCGCTGCGGGACATGGTCCCCAACCACATTTTTCAACTCATCACTCTGGCGGCCATGGAGCCGCCCATCTCCTTCGAGGCGCAGGCGGTTCACGATGAGCAGATCAAAGTCCTGCGCGCAATTCAGCCGTACAGCCCCGAACGCGTGCTCGATCACGCCGTCCGCGGCCAGTACGGAGAAGGCGTGATCGATGGCAAGCACGTGCCCGCCTACCGCGCCGAACCGCACGTCGCTCCGGATTCGCAGATCCCGACCTACGTCGCCATGGCGCTGCAAATCGACAATTGGCGCTGGGCCGGCGTGCCCTTTTACCTTCGCACCGGCAAACGCATGGCGTGCCGCGTCACGCAAGTCGTGATTCGCTTCCGTCGCCCGCCGCTCGTCCTTTTCCGCAAGACCTTGGTCGAAAACGTCACGCCGAACGAGCTGGTCATCAACATCCAGCCCGACGAAGGAATCTCGCTCAGCTTCGAAGCCAAAATTCCAGGTCCCACCGTGCGCCTGGGCGCCGTCAACATGGATTTTCAGTACTCGGATTATTTCGGCTCGACCCCGTCCACCGGCTACGAAACGCTCATCTACGATTGCATGATGGGCGATACGACCCTGTTTCAGCGCGCGGACATGGTCGAGGCGAGCTGGGCTGTCGTTCAGCCTGTGCTCGACGTGTGGAAAGCTCTTCCGCCGCGCGATTTTCCCAATTATGCCGCGGGCAGTTGGGGCCCGGCGCAAGCGGCCGAGCTTCTCCATCGCGATGGCCGCGAGTGGCGCGACCCGGTTCGCAGCGCTCCGCATCATCCGATCGCCCCTGCTGCCAAGCCGCCTCTGCCCGCATCGAAAGCTGACGCGAAGACCGGCTAGCCCTACGCACTCTCGCACCGCTCGCCGGGTCAGCTTCGCCGCGCTTTTTCGCGCGCCGCCAGTCGCTTTTGCCCTGCCCGTTCCGATCTTTTTGTTATACTCTTGCATACTGTTTCCGGGAAAACTGCGCTTAGCGCAATAAAATCATGGACTTCGACCACCTCGTCACTTTTGTCGAGATTGCCAAACAGGGCAGTTTCTCGCGCGCGGGGCAAAAGCTCTACCGCTCCCAGCCGGCCGTCAGCGCGCAAATCCGCCAGCTCGAACAGGAATACGGCCAGAAGCTTTTCGACCGCGTCGGCAAATCCGTGCGCTTGACGGTTGCCGGTGAAACGCTGCTCGAATACGCCGCCAAGCTCCTGACCCTGCGAAACGAATCGCTGCGCGCGGTCGCCGATCAATCCAATACTCCGCATGGCACCCTCGCGATCGGCGCCAACGAAGCGACCTGCCTTTACGTTCTCCCGGACATTTTCGCGGAGTACAGCCGCCGTTATCCCGCCGTGCAGATCAGCGTGTACCGCAATTTCAGCCACAAAGTTCTCGAGAAGGTCGAAGACGGCACCGTGGACGTCGGCATCGTTACGCTCCCCGTGAAATCGCCCAGCCTGAAAGTCCACTCGATTTTTCGCGACCGCCTGATGCTGATGTGCGCGCCGTCAAATCCGCTCGCTGCGCTCAAAAGCGTGCGCACCAGCGACGTCGCCGAGCAGCCCCTGATTTTCCCCAAGATGGGATTCACCCGGCAGGTGCTCGATAAGCAGTTTCGTCCGTTTCGCTCGCGCCTCCGCATCGTGATGGAGCTCGCCAGCGTCGGCATGATCAAGCGCTTTGTGGCCGCGGGCCTGGGAGTTTCCGTGATCAGCGAGGCTTTCGCCTACGATGAAGTGCGCGCCGGCCAGGCCAAGCTGATTCCTATTTCGGATATGGAAGTATGGAGGGAACTCGGAATCGTCTACCGCCGAGACCGCACCCTGCCGCGTTCCGCCGCCGTGTTCGTCCAGCTCGCTCGCCACGGCATCGCCGATGGCGCCCCCGCAGAGCACATCGACGGGGCCCGCGCCGCCTCCCACCGCTAGGCTACCTGCGCCAGCTCGCTCATACGAGTTGCCTCTAGCGGCTTCCTCGAGTAGGCGAGACAAATGTGTCTTGGCTTGGTGGATACCGCTTATTTCGCGCGTTTCGCCACCAGCTCTTCTTTCGCGAAGCCGGCCACATCCCGCGTGAAATGAATCTCGTCTCCGGACACTTTTCCCGTGTAGGTGATCTTCAGTTGCTGTCCTTGGTAGTTGAGATTTTCGACGAATGAGACGTCGTCGCCTTTCACCGTGCCATCCTGTATCTCGGACGTTCCGTTGTCGGATTTTGCCGTCCCGGTGAGCTTCTCTCCGTCGACTTTGAATGTGAAGGTGTAATGCTGCTCGCCAACCTGTGTATTGAACGTCGCTGTCCACTGGCCGCTGATATCCGCAGCGAGCGCCGGCGTCGCAAGCACAAAAAGCACCACAACCGCCACACCCAACAAAAGTGTCGTCAGCTTCATCGAAGCGCTCCTTGGAATCTGTGTGAACACACTCATGCCAGGCCCGTGAAACCGCGATACATCCCCAGGATCGGAAATCAGTCTTCGAAACTTCCGGTGGCGCCCTGGAAGCCGTGCTTGGCCTGCTTCCACAGCCACTTCATCACGCGCATCGTGCTGTAGCAATACGCGATGTTGTAGCCCAGCGTCGAAAAGCAATGCGGCTCGCACCCCTGCTTCATCTCGTCGAGCTGCTTCTTGTCGAATTTTTGGTTTTCGACCGTGCCCCAGTCGTACCGCGCGTTATACATCGGGAAGCACGGCGCGAGCGTTCCGTTGGTGCGGATGATCAGCCAGTTCTGGCCCGCGCGGCAGCCCCAGTGCTCGCCCACGCCGCGCATGAAGCCCTTCATATTCTGCAGCCGCGCCACGGAATCGACCATCTTCCAGCCCTGCCGCTGCTTGTCGCACAGCCAGTCGAGCAAATCGTCGACCACCGGAAAATCTTCCGGATAAATGTACGTCGGATTGTTGTCGCGGAAGTGCTTGAAATCCTTCTGCTCCATCATCGGCGCTTCGTTGATGTGGAACGTGATGGCGATGCCGTTGTCGTGCGCGATTTCCGCGAGCTGCTTCACGTCGTCGATGTTGTTGCGGCAGATGTTCGTGTTGAAAAACATCGTGTAGCCGTAGCGGTACTGCCGGCGCACCAGATAATCGAAATAGGATTTCACGTGCTCGAACGCCTTCGGCAGCCCCGGCTTTTCGTTGATGCAGTCGCAGGCGAAATTGAACGTGGCGATGCCCGCATCCGCCAGCCGGTCCGTCACTTCCGGCCGCAACAGGCGCCCGTTCGTCGCCAGATACACCCAAAAATCCTTCTTCGCCGCGTAGTAAATTACTTTGTGCACGAAATCCGGCCGCAGCAGCGGCTCGCCGCCCGTCGGCGCCAGCACGCGGCACGGCGTGTCGTAGAGCCAGTCGATCGCACGCCGCGCGGTATCCTCGCTCATGCCTTTCACGCGGTTGTCATAGGACCAGCAGTAATGGCAATCCAGGTTGCATTTCCAATCCGTGAAGAGGTAAGCGATGATCGGCTGAAAATCGCCCGGCAGCAGCCGCGACTTGAAGTACGGGAACATCCACCCAACCATGTTGTCCCAGATGTGCCCGGTGGTCCATTTGCGCGTTCCAGTGCGCAGGACGGTCTCGTGCGCCTCGATGTCCTCGGCGTCCAATTCATGAATCAGTTCGGGATGCTGCGGGAAAACCGGCGTCGGCAGCGTCAGTTGATCCTTCGCCGCCTTTTCCTTCTCCGCGATCAGGTGGACCGGCAGGTCCGGCGCGTTTTGCAGCAGCTTGTGCAGCGGCACGTCAATCCGGAACGGCTGAACGGGAATCGTCGGAAGATTTTGCTGGGGAAGTTGAGGACTCTGTGACATGAAACGTCAAACCTCCGCGTAAGTTTTCCGAGCCTAATTTTCAGGGCTTGGTTGAGCTTCCCAGCCCAAGGCTACCAAACCCAGCCGCGGTGTTTCTACTCTGTAAATGAGATGCGAGCCAAAAGCTTTTGGGAACAGCTGATTTCTTCAGGGTACTGGAACTACGAGCGGCCGCTGCGGAGTTGCCGGTATAACTCATTAGCGCCCGCGAATTCCCGCTCGATGTCCCTGCTCGCAAGATTCGTTCGCAGGTAGTCGATAGCTTGCGCCAGCCGGTCCAACGCGCGCGCGATGTTGTCGCTGTTGGTCAGCAAAATGTCGCGCCAGATCGAGTACGGGCTTCCTGCCAGCCTCAGCGTATCCTGCAAACCCGACCCCGCCAGCGATAGCGGCAAGCCCGTCTCGTCTGTTTCATCCTGCACCACGCGGGCCAGCGCAATCGACACGAGTTGCGGCAGGTGCGACACGATTCCTACCGCCCAATCGTGCGTATCCGGATCGCACCATACCGGCCGGGCCCCGATTGCCTGCGCAAGCTCCGCAAATCGCCTCGCTCGCGGCTCCGCCGCCGCTTCCGTCCCCATCAGCACGTAAGGCGCGCCGCGAAACAACTCCGCATCCGCGTGCTCGATCCCGGATTGCTCCCTGCCCGCCATCGGGTGGCCGCCCAGAAAAAGCGCTCCTGAGCGAAAATGCTCGCGCGCGATCCGGCAGACCGAAGCCTTCGTGCTTCCTGCGTCGGTGACGATTGCTCCCGGGTCAGCCGTTCTGGCAATCGCGCCAAGCGCCTCAATCGTCGCCCCAATCGGCAGCGCTATGTAAACCAGCTCCGCGAGATGGACCGCAGCGGCGAGATCCGGCGCAGCCTCATCGACGGCCTGCCGCTCGAGCGCCCGCGCCGCCGATCCCGAATGGCTGAAGCCCACCACCGAAATTCCGGGAAACTCCCGCTTTACCGCCAGCCCAAACGAGCCGCCGATCAGCCCCGTCCCGATAATCGCCACGCGCCGAAACGGAATCCCGCTGGTCATTGGCTCCGCCGCATTCGCATAAAGAGAGTTTTTTGACGTTAGGAGGCGGGGGCTTCAATCCCCGCGTAACTTGCCGGTTCCATTTGTCATTCTGAGCAGAGTCGCGCCTCTTGGCATTTCCCACCCGGTTTGTCAGGGTGGGCGCCCGACGCAGTCGAAGAACCTCTCTTCGATGTTGAAAGCGTCTCTGGGCCGCTACTTCCGCCCTCGCCCCGCCGCCGTCGATTCCGGCTTGATCCACGACATTTGCGCGCGCAGTTCCTTGCCGACGTTCTCGATCGGATGATTCTTGTCCCGTTCGAGCAGCTTCGAATACTGCGGCCGCCCCGCCTGATTCTCGAGCACCCATTCCTTGGCGAACGCGCCTGTCTGAATTTCCGTTAGGATTTTCTTCATCTCGGCCTTCACGCGCTCGTCGATCACGCGATTGCCGCGCGTCAGGTCGCCGTATTTCGCCGTCTCGCTGACGAACTTGTGCATCTCCGCGATCCCGCCTTCGTAAATCAAGTCAACGATCAGCTTCAGCTCGTGCAGGCACTCGAAATACGCCGACTCGGGCTGATAACCCGCCTCGACCAGCGTTTCCCATCCCGCCTGAATCAACGCCCGCGCGCCGCCGCAAAGCACCGCCTGCTCGCCGAAAAGATCCGTCTCCGTTTCTTCGGCGAACGTTGTCTGGATCACGCCTGGCCGCGTGCCCCCAATCGCATGCGCGTAGGCCAGCGTGCGATCGAACGCATGCCCCGACGCATCCTGATGTACCGCCAGCAAGCACGGCACGCCGCGTCCCGCTTCGTACTGCCGCCGCACGAGATTCCCCGGCCCCTTCGGCGCCACCATCGTCACGTCCACATCTTTCGGCGGCGCGATCTGGCCGTAATGAATGTTGAATCCGTGCGAGAAAAGCACCATGGTCCCGGCCTTCAGGTTTGACGCGATCTCGTGCGTGTAAATCGCGGGCTGCGCCATATCCGGCGCGAGCATCACGATCACGTCCGCACCTTCCGAGGCATCCGCCGGACTTACCAGCTTCCAGCCGTCCTGCTCCGCCTGCGCCCACGACGCGCCGCCGCGCCGCAGCCCGACGACCACGTCGAGCTTGCTATCGCGCAGGTTCAGCGCATGCGCGCGCCCCTGGCTCCCGTAGCCGATTACCGCAATGCGCTTGCCCTCCAGCGCTCTCGGATTCGCATCCTTTTCCCAAAACATCTTCGCCATGTTTTCCTCTCCTTAAGATTCAAGCAATCTCGAAATAGCGCGTCATTCTGAACGCAGTCGAAGAATCTCTCTTCGCTGCGACTACCCCGCGCGCTCTGCCCACAACAGGCTAGCCTGCGCTCGTCACCGCTCCCTCTGACGCCGAGGTCACCAGCTTCACGTACTTCGCCATCACTCCCGTTTTGTAATGCGGCGCTGGCGCCTTCCACTGTGCTCGCCGCGCGTTCAAATCCGCTTCCACATCCAATCGCCGCGCCTTCACGTCGAGCGTGATCTTATCGCCATCTCGCACCAGCGCAATCGGCCCGCCACTCGCCGCTTCTGGCGCCACGTGCCCCACCATCAACCCGTGCGTCGCGCCGCTGAATCGCCCATCCGTGATCAGCGCAATCGATTCGCCGAGCCCTTGCCCGACCAGCGCGCCCGTCACCGCCAGCATTTCGCGCATTCCCGGCCCGCCCTTCGGTCCCTCATATCGAATCACCACCACATCCCCCGCCTTGATCTCCCGCCGCTGCACCGCCTCAAAACACGACTCCTCCGAATCGAAAACGCGCGCCGGGCCCGTGTGCAAAACGCGCTCGTGCCCCGTCAGCTTCACCACGCAGCCTTCCGGCGCAAGCGATCCCCGCAGAATCGCCAGCCCGCCCTCTTTCTTCATCGGATTCGAGAGCGGGCGAATCACTTCCTGCTTCGGCGTCTCCCGCGCCTCGCGAATTTCCTCGAAAAGCTTTCGCCCCGATGTCGTCATTCCGTCTTCCAGCAGCCCTGCCTCCTGCAGGCGCTTTCCGACCAGCCGCATTCCTCCCGCCGCGAACATATCCGGCGCGGCGAATCGCCCGCTCGGTTTCAAATCCGCCAGAATTGGAGTCTTCCGCGAAAAAACGTCAAACTCGTCGATGGTCAGCGGCACGCCCGCATCGCGCGCGATCGCCACCAGATGCAGCACCGCGTTCGTCGACCCGCCCGTCGCCATCACTGACGCGATCGCATTTCGCAGCGACGCGAGCGTGATGATCTGCTTCGGCCGGATGTCGCGCTTGAGCAACTCCATCACAGTTTTCCCGCAGTCAAACGCCGCCTGCGCTTTCGCGGGATGTACCGCAGGAATTTCGCCCGTGCCCATCGGCGACATCCCCAAAAACGTGATCGCCGTCGCCATCGTGTTCGCCGTGAACTGCCCGCCGCACGCGCCCGCGCCCGGACACGCCGCGTTCTCCAGTTCGCACACGTCCTTCTCGCTCATTTTTCCCGTGGCGAACGCGCCCGGCGCCTCGAACACGTCCTGAATCGTCACATCGTGCCCGTGATAATGCCCCGGCATGATCGAGCCGCCGTACAGCGAAAGCGAAGGCAGGTTCAGCCGCGCCAGCGCCATCACCGTTCCCGGAATCGTCTTGTCGCATCCGCAAATCGCCACCACCGCATCGAACGCGTGCGACCGCACGAAAAGCTCGATCGAATCCGCGATCACTTCGCGCGAAACGAGCGACCCTTTCATCCCCTCCGTGCCCATCGTGATGCCGTCAGCAATGACGATCGTGTTGCACTCGATAGGTGTTCCACCCGCCGCGCGAATCCCTTCGCGCACTTTGTCCGCGATCCCGCGCAGATGCACGTTGCACGGCGTCACGTCGGACCACGTGTTCGCGATCGCCACCAGCGGCTTCGCCAGATCGGCGTCCGTCAGCCCGGTCGCCTTCAACATCGCCCGCGCCGGCGCCCTCGCCACGCCCTTTTTTATCGCGTCACTTTGCATCTCTGAACCGATCCTCATCGCGCACTAATGCGCGTCGTCACTCTGAGCGTAGCGTCCCGACGCTTTTTGTCGGGGATGGTTTCGCCCAACAAAAAAAGCCCCGCCACCTTCTTCAGGCGCGGGGCGCATACTCCCAAGTTCAGCTTAGGAGGGCGGCCCCCACCCGATCGCTACTGCCTCTACTGGAATCGATCGCGTCATAGAGTAACTTCCCATCTCCCAATCGCCAAACGCTTTCCGCCCTCGCGCCCAACCTTCGCGTCTCGCTCGAATTACATTGTCAGTTCAGCTGCGCTGAGCCGGCCGAGGCCAACACAGCCGCGTAGCGGCGATTGTAATTAGCCCGGCACAACGTGCCGGGGAAGCCATCGCCGGCCGCGGTCAAGTCTCGTAGGGACGATTGACCGACTCGCCGAACAAAGATGATCGTCGCCCGGCTGGCCTCATCAGTCAAATTTGTATTTATTGCCTCCGGTATAACTTCCGCTTATGGCCTCGCCCATGCCACGAATTCCTTGACCCTCCTCCGCCGCTTTTGTATATTCGCTTTGCATCAACTCAACGATACGGATTGGATAGCCAAGAGCGCGCGATGAATCGGTTCTCTAGCTACTTCGCCTTTACGTACCGCTTCTCCTTCGCGGAGGAGCGGGCCGGCGAAACGCGCGCAGCCAAGTTGGGCAGATAGCAGCGCACCAAGTTTCGAGTCACCGGGCCGCGATCCTCC
>Ga0335078_10015290_pt1 | contig 11396 bp, 9 predicted proteins | sample Lox_Sample_32_FD_206711 | JGI IMG/M metagenome (GOLD analysis project Ga0335078, IMG submission 206711) | Soil microbial communities from Loxahatchee National Wildlife Refuge, Florida, United States - Lox_Sample_3.2 | ecosystem: Environmental > Terrestrial > Soil > Wetlands | place: USA: Florida...
AGCCCTGCCTTTTTCATGGGCAGCTGCAAAGAATTGCGGCGCGCAGGCGCGCCTTACGGCTCGAGGAGCTGCGCCAGCGTCAAAATCGAGCGCGCGACCTCGACGAGTCGCTGGTTCTGGTCCATGGCGAGCTTGCGCATGAGCTTGTAGGCGTCCTCCTCGGACAGGCCTCGGCGCTTCATCAAGAGGCCCTTGGCCCGCTCGATGACCTTGCGGTCGGCGAGATCCATCCGCGTCTGCTCGAGTTCGCCGCGCAGCTTCTGATATTCGCTGAAGCGCGCGACCGCGACGTCGAGGATCGGCTTGACGCGCCGGGGGTTGAGGCCATCGATGACATAGGCCGAAACGCCGGCCCGCATCGCCTCGGCGATCGCCGCCTCGTCCGATTGATCGACGAACATGACGATCGGGCGCGGCTGTTCGGCGGTGATCCGCCGCATGTCCTCGAGCGTGTCGCGCGACGGCGATTCCATGTCGACGATGATGAGGTCGGGCGCGAGCGCGCGCATCTTCGCGAACACGTCTTCGCGCACATCGACCACGCCGACCGTTTCGTATCCCGCCGCGCACAACGCTTCGTCCAACGCCTCGGCCCGGGTTGGATCCTCGTCGATGATGAGAATGCGCAAGCCCACGGACGATGTTTGTTCCTCGGCCGTCTCTTAAAGCTTGGCACGCTGCAATATTTGGGCCAATGGGTCTCTCGCACGCCGAAGTGGTCAGCAATGTCCCTCACATCTCGGTCATGCCAGAGTTGATCGGCCTCGAGACCCTGAGCATTGGACAGAACCGCTCGAATGGCCATTTCTTCGGCAGCGGACCGCGAGTGGAGGATGAAGATGGCCGACTATCGCAAGACCCAGGAAGCGATCTCCCGATTGTCGCCGGAGCAGTATCGCGTGACCCAGCAAAACGGCACCGAGCGTCCCGGAACCGGCGAGCTTCTGGACAACAAGGAGCCGGGAATCTATGTCGACGTCGTGTCGGGCGAACCTCTGTTCGCCTCGTCCGACAAGTTCGAATCAGGGTGCGGGTGGCCAAGCTTCACCAAGCCGATCGAACCGGCCAACGTCAAGGAGTTGCGGGATACGACGCATGGCATGGTCCGAACCGAGGTGCGGTCGTCGTTTGGCGACAGCCACCTCGGGCACGTTTTTCCCGATGGCCCGCCTGATCGAGGCGGCCTACGCTACTGCATCAACTCGGCGTCGCTGCGCTTCGTGCATCGAGACGACATGGAGGCCGAGGGTTACGGGGCATACCTGGATCAGGTGGAGGATGTCAGATGACCGAGGAACGTGCCGTTCTCGCCGGCGGCTGCTTCTGGGGCATGCAGGATCTGCTTCGGCGCTATCCCGGCGTGATTTCGACGCGCGTGGGATATACCGGCGGCGAGGTGCCGAACGCGACTTATCGTAATCACGGCAATCACGCCGAAGCCATCGAGATCATGTTCGATCCGGCCAAGACCACTTACCGGACGCTGCTGGAATTCTTCTTCCAGATCCATGACCCCACCACCCTGAACCGTCAGGGCAACGACCGGGGCGCCAGCTATCGATCCGCGATCTTCTACACCAGCGATGAACAGCGCAAGGTGGCCGAAGACACGATCGCCGATGTCGATGCCTCGGGATTGTGGCCAGGGAAGGTGGTGACGCAAGTGGTGCCCGCCAGCGATTTCTGGGAGGCCGAACCCGAGCACCAGGATTATCTGGAGCGCATCCCCAACGGCTACACGTGCCATTTCGTCCGGCCCAATTGGAAGCTGCCGCGCAGGACCAGGGTCGCCTGAGGGGCGTCCACCGTCATTTCGGGGTGAAGCCAGGCGGGCCCTGCCGGCGCCTGAAGCGGCGCTTCGATGAGTTGGGGGATCGAGATGCCGTTTCGACGCGCTTCGAAGCGCTGGCGGAACAGCGCGGGGGGACGCGCGGCGCAGTGAAGAACCCGCGACGCGCATCGGACGCTGGGGGACGACCAGCCAAGAGCAGTGCAACGGTGACGACGACGCCGGGGAAAAGCTCGCGGCTATTGCGGTGAGTATTCGGCAGCCAGCGGCGCAGCAAGGCAACCCACTATGCTCAGTTGAGACGCGATCAGGCTCATCACCTGAAGGGTCGGGTGTCGATATCCCCGGCAACCATGCTTAGGTCTTGGCGCTGTCTCGTGAGACAGTGCCTAAGTCTTCGTTGGCTCGACAAGATCATCCTCTCCGCATACCATCACGGGCCGGCCAAGGGGCCGAGATATGGCGCCGGTTGGCTTTTCGAAGGTCGACTGCATGGCTCAATTGTCGTTGCGCAATGTCGTCAAGCGGTTCGGCGACACCGATGCCGTCCGCGGCATCAATCTCGACATTGCCGACGAGGAGTTGCTGGTCTTGGTCGGCCCGTCCGGATGCGGCAAGAGCACGACATTGCGCCTGATCGCCGGCCTCGAGGAGTTAACCAGCGGCGAGATCTATATCGGCGGCGATCTCGTCAACGATCTGCCGCCGCGCGACCGCGACATCGCCATGGTGTTTCAGAATTATGCGCTCTACCCGCACATGACGGTGTTCGAGAACATGTCGTTCGGCCTCCGGCTCAAGCATTTCCCGAAGGACGAGATCCGCCGGCGCGTCGAGGACGCCGCGCGCATCCTCGACATCAAGGAGCTGCTGGACCGGCGTCCGAAGCAGCTGTCCGGCGGGCAGCGTCAGCGCGTCGCCATGGGACGCGCGATCGTGCGCAATCCCAAGGTCTTCCTGTTCGACGAGCCGCTCTCGAACCTCGACGCCAAGTTGCGCGTGCAGATGCGCACCGAGATCAAGAAGGTGCATCAGAAGGTCCGCACCACATCCGTTTATGTCACACACGACCAGGTGGAGGCGATGACGCTCGCCGACCGGGTCGTGGTGATGAACGGGGGCCGCATCGAGCAGGCCGGACCGCCGAACGAACTCTACCATCGCCCGCGCACGCGGTTCGTTGCCGGCTTCATCGGGTCGCCGGCGATGAATTTCCTCTCCTGCCGGCTGATCGAGCGCGGCAGCGAGCTTGCCGTCGAGCTTGCGAACGAGTTACGGCTGCCGGTTCCGGCGGAGCGGACCGCGAGCTACCGGCCGCATCTCGGCCGCAGCCTCGTTCTCGGCCTTCGCCCCGAGCACATCACCGAGCGCCGGCCCTATGGCGACGGCGCGGAGTTGAGTCTCCCGGTCGAGGTGGTCGAGCCTATGGGAACGGAAACGATGGTCCATCTCGAAGTGGGCGGCGTGCCGGTCTGTGCCCGCTGCTCGCCCGAGACGACGGTTGCGCCCGGCGCGGCAATGAAATTCATGGCCCAGATGCGGCACATGCACCTGATCGACCCAAGCAATGACGTGGTCATAGAAGCGACGGACCAAAACCAACCGTCCGCCTAAGCCGAGCGCCAACTGCGGCAGCACTGCTGTCTCATATCGGCTACGACAATTCTGCATGGCCGATATATAGTTTTCGAGCCGGCCCAGCGTTCGGCTTGGGCCGTCCCGGGGCAGGGGAGCCGGCGGGACGTTCGCTTCTGAACCAGTCGAAACGCGGGCGTGAACGCCCGAGGCGCACAGGGAGGATGAGAATGACAAAGCTGAGCAGGCGTTCAGTGCTTCGCGGGACGATCGGTCTGGCCGCGGCCGGAACGGTCGCACGGCCCTTCATCGCCAACGCGCAGGCCAAGACTGCGACCGTGTGGTGGACCCAGGGCTTCGTCCCGGAAGAGGATGCCTCGTTCAAGCAGATGGTCGCCGACTATCAGAAGGCGAGCGGCAACACCATCGACTACAGCCTCATCCCGTTCGCACCGCTGATGCAGAAGATCGTTTCCTCGCTCACCAGCGGCGACGTGCCCGACGTCATGTCGCACGACACCCAGGATGCCACGGTCATCCCGCAGAATGCTTGGAACGACAAGCTTCTGGACCTCTCGGACATCGTCGATCCCCTGAAGTCGCAGCTTCATCCGACCGCCTATCTCGGATCGCATTACTACAACAACGCCACGAAGCAGCGCGGCGCCTACCAGGCTCCCTACAAGACCTCGGTTCTGCCCTTCCACATCTGGAACTCACTCGTCGAGAAGGCTGGCTTGAAGGTCGCCGATGCGCCCAAGACCTGGGATGCGTTCTGGAACTTCTTCAAGCCGGTGCAGGCGAAGCTGCGCGACCAGGGCATGCGCGGCGTCTATTCGCTCGGCCTTCAGCCGACCACCGCTGGTCCCGCCGACGGCAACAACCTGTTCACATATTTCCTCGCGGCCTACGGCGGCCTCGGCATCGTCACGCCTGACGGCCGCCCACATCTTGAGGATCCGGCGGTCAAGGAGGCGGTGATCAAGACGCTGACTTTCATCGACACGGCCTTCAAGGAGGGCTACGTCCCGCCGGGCGCGCTCGACTGGGCCGACTCCGACGACAACAACGCGTTCCACGCGAAACAGATCGTCATCGACCTCGATGGCACCATCTCGACAGAGCTCGCGCTCATCCACAACAAGGAAGAGTACGACGACATGGTGACGCTGGGCCTGCCCAACGACAATTCGGGCAAGCCGATCCCATCGCCGCTCACGGTCGGCGGCGCCTTCATCCCGAAGGGCGCGAAGAACGTTGAGGTTGCCAAGGACTTCATCAAATACGTGATCCAGCCGAAGGTTGCGGGTGAGTATCTAAAGGCGGGGCTGGGACGGTGGCTGCCGGCTATTCCCGACATCGTCAAGAACGACCCGTGGTGGCTCGATCCCAAGGACCCGCACCGGGCGGCCTATGTTCGCCAGGGCGTTCTGGGCGAGACGGCGCCCTATCACTACGCCTTCAATCCCGGCTGGGCCGAGGCGAACGCGAAGCAGACGTGGGGCACGGCGCACGCCGACGTCATCCGCGAGGGCATGACGCCGCAAGCCGCCGCAGAGAAAGCACTGAAGCAGATCGGCGACATTCTCGCGAAGTACCCGATCGCGCAGGCCTGAGAGGCGATCATGGACGGTGCTTATCCGCAGGCAGCCCAAGCGCTTCCCGCGCCGACGATGGCGCTGTCGCGGCCGCGCCGGCGCGCGTGGCGCGGCGGCCTCCAGGGCTCGGAGTTCACCTGGGCCCTGGCCTTTGTCGTCCCATATATCGGCGTCTTCGTGGCCTTCGTCGCTTATCCGGTGGTTTACGGTCTGTGGCTTGGCCACAAGCCGAGCCTTTACAGCGAGCTCTACGCCGATCCGATCTACCAGCGCACGGTCGTGAACACCCTCATCTATCTCGGCATCGGCGTGAACCTCAAGATGTTCGGCGCGCTGATGATGTCGGGCTTCTTCATGCGGCGCAGCTGGTGGGTGAAGGGGCTTCTGCTGATTTATGTTCTGCCATGGGCGGTGCCGGCGCTGCCGACCTTCATCTCGATTCATTGGATGCTGAATGGCCAGTGGGGCCTTATTAACAATGTGCTGTGGGATCTCTTCCACATCGATGGGCCGGGCTGGATCGAGACGTCGCGCTGGCTGGCGCTCGGTTCGGTCATCGCGTCCCATATCTGGAAATGGATGCCGTTCTGGACCGTGATCCTGCTGGCAGGCCGCATGGCGATCCCGCAGGAGCTTTACGATGCAGCCGCGGTCGATGGCGCCACGGGGCTGCGGCGCTTCGCCCATGTCACCTTCCCGCTCGTCGCCAATCTCTATCTGATCTGCACGCTGCTCTCGACCATCTTCACGCTCGGCGATTTCAACTCGGTCTATTTCGTTTCGGGCGGCGGGCCGGCGTTGTCGACCCATGTGCTGGCGACGCTCGGCATCCGCGACGCCTTCCAGATCTCCCGGCCGGATCTCGGCGTCGCGACGGTCATGTCGGCGTTGCCGCTGATGATTCCGCTGGTCATCATCCTGATGCGCAAGTTGCGCACCACGGAGGTGTCGCTGTGAGCGCAGCGTTGGCGGAGCGCCGGGCGGCGCCGCGCCGCCCGCGCTACCGGCTGCGGCGGAACCTGACGGAGGCGGCGGCGTTGGCGTTCGCCGCCGTGCTGCTCGTGTGGACGCTGGCGCCGATCTACAACATGGTCGCGGTCGCGCTCGAGCCGCACGGCGACGTGTTCAGCAACAGCGTCTTCCCGGCCCATCCATCGTTCGAGAGCTTCTGGATCGTCCTTTCCCAGGGCTACTGGTACCTTCAGTATTTCTGGCACCAGTTCGGCAACAGTGTCTACATCGGCGCGGCCACCACGTTCCTGACGCTGCTCATCGGTTCGCTGGCGAGCTTCTCGATCGGACGGATGCGGCTCAAGAACGGCTGGCTCGTCAGCAACGCCGCGCTCCTGACCTACGTGATCCCGGCATCGTTTCTCGCGATCCCGTTCTACAGCATCATGCTGAAGTACGGCCTCGCAAATAATCTCTGGGCGGTGATCTTCGCCGAGGTCACCTTCGCCACGCCTTATGCGATCTTCATCTTTCAGCAATACGGCGTCAGTATCCCGATCGAGCTCGACGAGGCGGCGCGGATCGACGGCGCATCGCCGCTTCAGGTCTATCTGCGCATCTACCTGCCGCTGATGGCGCCGGCGCTCGTCGCGGTCGGCACCTATGCGCTGCTGCTGGCGTGGAACGAATATCTCTATCAGTTCATGCTGCTGTCCTCGGAACGCAGCATGACCGTGCCGGTGGCGTTGGCACAGTTCATGAACAGCGACGAATCCCCGTGGAACTACATGATGGCGACGGCGGTCATTTACGCGATCCCGCCGGTCGCGGTCTATTACGCGTTCCGGCGCCGCATGACCGCCGGCCTCACCATGGGCGGCGTCAAAGGCTGAGCCTCTAAAAGCGCAGGCGCATGCCGGCGAACGCCCCGATGGGCGCGGCCGGGCTCAGAAACCGATTGTTGACGCCGGGGCCATTCGTGACGGCACCCGGCGGAATCCCGGGTGCGCCGATCCCGGTCGGATCGCCATACTGACCGAACGTCGCATAATGCGCATCGAGCGCATTTTCGAGCCTGGCGAACAGTTCGAAATTCTCGGTAATCCGATAGCTCGTGTGCAGGTTCACCACGAAATAGCCCGGAAGCGGGGCGTTCTGGTTGGATTCATCGCCGCGCAGATACTGGTCGCCGAAGAACGTCAGTATGCCCCCGACCGTCCAGTCCGGCGTGACGTGATAGTCGGCGCCGACCTTGAGCTGATGCTCGGGAATGCCGGGAAGGCGGTCGCCGGGAACGACATGGATGTTGCCACTCGCATCCGCGAACGGGTTGTTGGGCGACGGGATCGTAAGCGACGATTCGAATGTCGCATCGACAAGGCTGTAGGCGCCATAAATCGACCAGGAGCGATCCTGGTAGACGAGCCCCGCTTCGAAGCCCTGCCGGCGCGTGGTGCCGATATTCTCGAAGAAACCGGAACTGAGCGAAGTGGCGACGCCATAGATGTCGTGAGTCAGGTCCGTGCGAAAGAGCCCGGCATGCCAGGTGAACTTGCCCGGCGCGAGCGCGCTCGGCGCGAAACTCCCGCGCAGCCCGGTCTCGTAGGAGTGCGACACCACCTGCTTGAGCCGCGGCGGATCCGCCGAGAGCGTCGATGGCAGGAGACACGGCTGGGCTGGGTTGGAGCATTCGATTTCGCTTGGCGTCGGCACGCGATTGCCCTCGGAATATCCGCCATAGGCGGTAAGGCCGGAGGAAATCTTGTAGGTAGCGCCGATCGCCGGATTGAATCGATCGTAGCTGCTGTTGCCCGTGAGGTTGTTGCCGAGCCGATCGGCAAGCGCAAGCTTCGCGAGGTTGTATCGCCCGCTCATGGTGACGGCGAGCGCATCACTCACGTTCACCGTGTCGGTGACATAGAGGCCGTAGTAATCGTTGGTCGCGCCGAGGCTGACCGGCGTCGCGGTGAAGCCCGAATTCTCCGCCAGGGCGACGATATTGCCGGAGGTCGCGACCTGAAGCGCCGGATCGATGGCGCCGACCTCGGATGAGGAATGAAAATAGGTCGTGGCGTGATCGAGGCTGCCGCCGAAGACGAGATTGTTGACGCGATCGAAGAGCCGCCCGGTATATGTGGTTTGCACCGTCCCGCCAAGCGTGACCGTGCGGATCGTTTCGCTATCGAGTTCGCCGATCGGGACGGTTCCGCCCATCGAGAGATCGGGAATGGCGGCGCCGTTGGTGTTCATCAGCGGCGTCGCGCCGTCCGGCGCGCAGAGGAGACCGTTTGGCGGCGTACAGGCCGTATAGGAAGTGGTGTTGCCGTTGAGAACCGACTGATGGAATTCGCGGCGATAGGCGTTGGCCTGAAAGGACAGCGTATCGCTCGCCACATAGGTTCCGTTGACGGTGACGAATTCGAGCTCGTTCGCGTTCGTCTGCGGCGTGGTGAAATCGAGCGTGCGGTCGACGCTTAGTTCCTGAGTGGGGACGCTGCCCTCGCCGGACAGGCGATTGTTCGCGCCGGTAAAGCTCACATCGATCTCGCCGCGTTCGCCGCGCGCCGCGAAATCGGCGTAGAGCTGCTGCACAGTGTCCGGCGAGAACTGCCGCCAACCGTCCTCGGCGAATGCGCGTCCGGCCACGAATGCGGCGAATCCTCCGGCCGATTTGCCGTATTGGAAATTGCCGCTCTTCTCGCCGAACGATCCGCCCTCGAGCTCGCTTTCAAAGCCGGGGTGAGTGAAACCGTTCTTCATCGTGACGACCGCGGCGCCGCCCAGCGCGTTCAGCCCATAAACCGGATTAGCGCTGAGAATGTCGATCCGGTCGATTGCGACGTCGGGGATAAGGTCCCAATTGACGGTGTCGCCGAACGCTTCGTTGACGCGGACGCCGCTTTGGTAGACGGCGAGTCCTTGGGGCGTGCCCAGGACCGGCGAAGCCTCGAAGCCGCGATACAGCAGATCCGGCTGAAAGGGATCGTCGAGATTGGCGTTCATGCTCACGCTGTCCGCCTGGTTCGTAAGGCTCCCGGTCAGGTCCGGCGATCCCTCGCGCGCAAGGTCCGATGCGCCGAGGCTTTGCACGCTTGCAGGAAGCTTGTCGCGATCAATGCCGGTTCCGGGCAGCGGCGAGGTGCCGATCACGACGATGGTCGGCAAAGTCGCGGTCGAGAGCGGTGTCTGCGCCGCGCAATCAAGCGGCATGAGCCCATATGCGACACCGCCCAACAATGCGCCCAGGCCGACGCCGCGACCTGCGTTCGGTCTCGGTCGTTCGTGTGCCTGTGGCATCCTCGGCGCTACACAGATCAGGTGTCGACTTCCTCGCGCAGAATGGCGTCGTCTGAACACAACGGTGTGATTGGTAACCCTCAAGGACGAGCACGTGTACTGCGGTTTGCCCGCGCACCGAGGTCTCGGCGTGCGGCCGACGAGCCTCGCCCCTCACATATTGCCGTGCCCGCGCTTTATGGTCTGGCGGATCACCGGCGCCGTGACCTGGTCGGAGATTTGGATATTCCAGATTTCGCTTTCGCCCTGGGCAACGAAGTCGGCGAACAGCTTCGGGATTGCCGACACATTGCGTATCTCGTGGCCGCGCAGGCCGAAGCCGCGTGCGATGTTTTCGAGCGCGGGCCGGCCGAACACAGCCAAGCTATCGTCGAGGCCGTCGGCGCGAAGCTTGTGAAACTCCGAGCCGTACCCGCCGTCATTCATCGCGCATATCAGGATGCGAAAACCCTGACGCTTAAGCGTCTCGAGTTCCTGGATATGGAACAAGAGTCCGCCGTCGCCTTCGAACAGCACGATCTTGCCATCGCGGCCCTGCCAGCGCGCAGCCGCAACCCCAAGCGCATACGACAGGCCATTGCCGACCGCGCCGAATTCACGGACCGTGGTGTAGCGCTCCGCCGGCCTGCCACGCATCTGTGTGTTGAAATAGGCCTGATGGCCGCCACCGACAACGATGTCCCAGTCCTTTGGGACCACCGCGTCGATTGCGCCGATCACGTCGCGCGGATCCAGCACCCCCGGCGCGATGTCGAACGGCATCGAGTCCGCCGGCTCGGTCGCGATGCGATGCGCCAGCTCTTTCGTGCGTATGGCCGCCGCCGTCGGATTGCCGACGCCCAACTTCTTGTCGAGGCCGGCAAGGATTGCCTCGATACCAACAAGCGCATCTGATCTGACGTAGATGTCGGCGGCCCTCTGACCGTCGCGCAGTCCGCGTGGGGAATCGTCCAACTGGATCTTGCAGGCCTTCGCGAAGTAGTGCCCGCCGCCTACGTAATAGGACAGGCTCGTGCCCACCGCGAGCACGACATCCGCGGACTCGTACATCTCCCTTCCCAACGACGTGAAGTAACTGCCGGTGGTGCCAAGCCCGAATGGATGGTCGTGAAAAAGACCGCGCGCAGGCAGCGTATTGGAGAGCAAGGCGCCGCAGCGGTCGGCCAGCTTGATCACTGCGTCCCGTGCGCCGGACCACAGCACGCCGCGGCCGCCGAGGACGATCGGCCGCTTTGCCGCGGCCAGCCGCTCGACGGCCTCGGCCACGACCTCGGGATCGGGGTGCATGCGTCCGACCTTGGGCTGATACATCGCCGAGGTCTCGTAGGGCTGGTTGGCCATATGCTCGACCTTCTGCAGGTCGTAGGGAATGCCCAGCACCACCGGCTGCCGCTCGTACTTGGCGATGTGGAAGGCCTCGCGCACGTAATCCATCATGCGCGGCACGCTATGCGCGGCGATGTAATGCGCCCCAGTCGCCGTCACCAGCGGCGCCTGGTCGATGTACTGATTGTAGAACTTGGCATTGATCGGCGACTCGCCAGCGAACACCACCATCGGCAGGCGGGCGCGAACCGCAGCCGGAAGCGCCGTCATTAACTGGGTCACGCCAGGGCCGCACGTGACGGAGGCAACGGCGACCTTGCCGGTGGCGACGTTATAGGCTGTGGCCGCCGCTACGGTGCAGTGCTCGTGCCTGACGTGGACGGTGTGCACGCCCGGCAGTTTGGCAAAGGCGGTGGACCAGTGCATGTTGCCGTCGCCCATCAGGACGAACTGCGTGTCAACTCCCTCCGCAAGGAATGCTTCTGCGAGGGCCTCGTAGAGTTTGGGCATGGGCGCTTTACCCTTGGGTGGGGGACTTGCCGATGGCATTTGTAGCCGTTGCAGCAATCGGATTCGGCACGTCCCGCTGGTGGCTCCAAGAAGAGGCTACATCAGGCTTGCGCGCAGGCGGAAGGGGGCATCATTTTTATTCATGCCGGACAAGAGCGCGATCCGGCACTTTCCTGAGAGCGTTGGCGTCTAAAGAAAGTCGGCTTTGCGCCAGTAAATGACTGCATCCGGCTCAATTTGTGCTCCAATGGAGCTAAACGCGGAGCCGAACAGCCGTGGGTCAAGCCCCTCACGGAGGCGGACGAGAAAGGCACGCTCAGCAAGAAGCGATCGACTGGGCTAAAAAACAA
>Ga0335078_10015292_pt1 | contig 11395 bp, 7 predicted proteins | sample Lox_Sample_32_FD_206711 | JGI IMG/M metagenome (GOLD analysis project Ga0335078, IMG submission 206711) | Soil microbial communities from Loxahatchee National Wildlife Refuge, Florida, United States - Lox_Sample_3.2 | ecosystem: Environmental > Terrestrial > Soil > Wetlands | place: USA: Florida...
CTCGGCGGCTTCGGCGGTGCCGCTGGGCAGGCGGAGCTCGTCGAGCCGGACGAGTTCGACCTCGGCGCCCTGGTCCTCGGCCGCCCTCAGCGCCGCCTTCAACAGGATCTCGGCGCTGCCGTGTGGCCGGCCACACCCCAGCCCGAGGATCCGGCGGCCCAGGCCCGTGGTCGACATCTGCGCCCCTCTCGACTGTGTCTTGTTAACTATACTCTCACTCTGAGATAGTGACTTGCATAGAATGAAGAACATGGCCGGGAGCCGGGTGGATGAGACCGGCGCCCGGGTGGATGAAGGAGCCGCGTATGGGCCGGCTGGACGGAAAGCGGGCGCTGATCTCGGGCACCGGCGGCGGAATCGGGCGGGCGGCGGCGCTGCTGTGCGCGCGCGAAGGCGCCCACGTGGTGGGCTGCGACCTTAACCAGGAGACTTCCGCGGAGACCGTCAAGCTGGCGCGGGCCGCTGGCGGGCGGATGGACGCCGTCGCGCCGGTCGACCTGGCCACCGAGGAGGGTGCCCGGCGCTGGGTAAAGGACGCCGTGGCCCTGGCTGGCGGAGTGGACATCCTGGTCAACAACGCCTCGGCGATCCGGTTCGGCCCCATCGACACGCTCTCCTTCGCCGACTGGTCGTTCACCATCCGGCACGAGCTCGACATCGTCTTCCTCGTCACGCGGGCCGCCTGGCCACACCTGGTGGCGGCCGGAGGCGGGTCGATCGTCAACGTCGCGTCCATCACGGCCACCCGCGGCGCGTTCTTCATGCCGCAGAACGCGCATGGCGCCGCCAAGGGCGGCGTCCTCGCGCTGACCTATCAGCTGGTCGTCGAGGGCGGCCCGCACGGCATCCGGGTCAACGCCGTCAGCCCGGCGATGACGGCAACGCCGCATACGGCGCCGATGCTGTCGGACCCCGCAGGTCCGGCCGCGAGCATCGCCGCCCGCGCACCGCTGGGCAGGTGGGGGCAGCCAGAGGACGTCGCGCACGCCATCCTGTTCCTGGCCTGCGACGAGTCGTCCCACGTGAGCGGCGCGAACATTCCCGTCGACGGCGGCGCGGCGGTAGTCGGTTGACGGCGCTCCACAGCAGTGCGGGGGGACGCGACCGCTTCACCGGGCGGCTGCTCCTGCGCGGCGAGCCCGGGTACGAGCAGGCCCGCACCGGCCGCATCTTCAACGCGCGCCGGCCGGACCGGTTTCCCGCGGCCGTGCTGCTCGCGGCGGACGACGACGACGTGATCGCGGGCGTGCGGTTGGCGGCCGAGAGCGGCTGGCCGGTCAGCGTGCGCTCCGGCGGGCACTCGTGGGCGGCCTGGAGCCTGCGCGATGACGCGCTGCTGATCGATCTGGGCGGCCTACGCGACCTGGCATACGAGCCGGCGACCGGACGGGTGTCGGCTCGGCCGGCCGTGCAGGGCGGCCTAGAGCTCGCGCCGTTCCTGGCCGTGCGGGGCCGGGCGTTCCCTGGCGGCCACTGCGCCTCGGTCGGCCTCGGCGGCTACCTGCTGCAGGGCGGGCAGGGCTGGGACGGACGGGCCCGCGGGTGGGCGTGCCAGAGCGTGACCGGGCTGGACGTGGTGACGGCCGACGGGACGCTCGTCCGCGCAGACGCCGAACATCACCCCGACCTGCTGTGGGCGGCGCGCGGCGCCGGCCCGGGCTTCCCCGGGGTGGTCACCCGCTTCCGCCTGCAGACGTATCAGGCGCCGCGGGTGATGTGGCACGACACCTGGACGTTCCGCCTCGACGACGCGGTGGACCTGCTGACCTGGCTGCACGACGTGCTGCCGGGCCTCGATCGGCGGGTGGAGCCGGTGGTCGCGGCCACCCGCCTGCCGGGCGTCCCGCTGCACCACGGCACGGCCCGCCCGGACGGGACGGTCCTGCTCCTGCACACGACGGTGACGGCCGACTCGGACGAGCATGCGCTCGCCCTGCTCGCGCCGTTTCGGCAGGGCCCGCTGGCAGGCCGTGAGCTCGGGCACGTCCAGGGCCAGACGAGCGTGGCCGAGGAGAACCTGGCGCAGACGGTGCAGAATCCCGAGGGCTACCGGTACGCCGTCGACTGCACGTGGACCGACGCACCGGCCCGCGTGCTGGCCCCGATGCTGCAGACGCTCTGGAGCGAGCTGGAGACCGAGCACTCGTTCTCCATCTGGTACGGGTGGGCGCCGCGGCGGGACCTGCCCGACATGGCGTTCTCGGTGGAGGCCGACGTCTACGTCGCGACGTACGTCATCTACACCGACCCGGCCGACGACGCGCTGCATACCGAGTGGGTCCACCGCCGGACCGCCGAGCTGGCCGCCCACGGGGCCGGGGTCTACCTGGGCGACACCGACTTCACCCGGCGGCAGGACCGGTTCCTTTCTGACGACGCGTACCGGCGGCTTGCCGCTGTCCGCTCCCAGCGCGACCCGTCCGGCCGGTTCGCGTCCTACCTGACCTGCGACCCGGAAGGGCTGAACGTTCATGGCTGACGTCGGCGCCCGGCTCGACCACGTGGGGCTGGCGGTCGCCGACCTGACCGCGGAAGCCTCGTGGTACTGCGACGTGTTCGGGCTGGTGCCTGAGCTCACGCTCCGCGTCGAGGCGCTGGACCTGAGCATCGAGATGCTCATCCACCCCGAACACGGCTACCGGCTCGAGCTGCTGCACAGGCCCGGTTCGGCGGCGGATGGCAAGCCTGGCACGCCCGGCGAGGCCGCGTTGCGCGAAGGGTACGGGCACGTGGCGTTCGACGTCGCCGACCTGGACGCCGCGTATGGCCGGGCAGCCGCCCGCGGGGCGCGGCCGGTCATGCCGCCGGGTCCCTCGCCGGAACGCGGGGTGCGGATGGCGTTCGTGGCCGACCCGGAAGGCAACCTCGTCGAACTCCTGCACCGGCCTGCGCCGGGCGGCGATGCCATGATCTTATCGGACGCGGGATTGGGCGGCCTGCTGGCCGGGTGGCGCCGTCGCAGATGCCGTAGGCCGGAAGCGCGGGGTAGTAGCCAAGGGCGGGCTTGACATTCACCAGGGCGCGGAGTCGTTCGTGTACCTCGTAACCGGTCTCGTCGCCGAACCGCTGACCGGCCGCGTTGACCAGCACGAAGCCCGGGCCGTGAAAGTCTATGGCGCAGGCCGCGTCGTACTCGGCGGCCTTGAAGGCGAACCAGCCGAAGAACTCCGACATGTGCCACAGCGCCCCGCCGACCGCCAGAGCCATCCGGATGGCGCCGCCGGTGTTGCCGTCGTGCCCGACCCGGGCGGGCGTCACACGGGCGGGAGAAGCACGCTGACGACGGCCGAACGGCCGCCGTGGACGACGGCGAGGGCGTCCTTGAGCACGCCGGGCAGCTCGGCGGGGTCGTCGACGGTGACGGCATAGGCACCGCCGGCAGCGGCGGCGATGCCGGGCAGGTCTGCCTCGGGCTCGAACGAGGCGTGGAAGTCGTCCGCCGCCGCGGCCGCGCCCTGGCCGTGCACCCGGAGCGTGGAGAATTTGGGCGCGGCCCAGCCGCGGTTGTCGTAGATGACGGTCAGCGACGGAGCGTTGTACCTGCGCGCGACCCATTGCGCACTGGACGGCACCCCGAAGAGGTAGGAGCCGTCACCGACCAGGGACACCACTGTTCGTTCTGCATAAGAATTGGAAGCGAGCTTGGCCCCTACGGCGCCGCCGCCGGCCCAGCCCAGGGAACCGCCGCCGGACCCCAGGTAGGACCCGGGCCTGGCAGGGCGCAGGTGCTCGGCCACCACCTGGTAGTTGGTGATCGTCTCGGTGAGCACGACTGCGTCGGTGCCAGCCAGCAGCTCGCGCACGCACGCGGTCAGGTACCTTGGCGTGATCACGCCGGCCTCGGGCCGCTCGAGCGCGTCGAGCGCGGCGCGGCGGGCCTGGCTGGCGGCCGTGATCTCGGCGCGCCTCGCCTCCACCACGGCCGTATCGATCTTTTCATCCCGAACGAGCCGTGCGATTTGTCCCAGGGCCACGCGCGAGTCGGCGGCGGCGAAACGGCGCGCGGGGATGTGCCACATCGGGATCGTGGGTTTCAGTGGGTCGATGTCGATAGCGTAGATCTCGGCGTCGGCCGCGGGCCGGTTGGTCGCGGGAATCCACGGCACGTCGCTGTCCACGACCAGGATCACGTCGGCCTGGGCCAGCGCCGGGTTTTGCTCGGTGGTGGTGAACTGGTAGCCGCAGTGCAGCGGGTGGTCGCCCGGGAAGTTGACGCAGAAGGCGACCGACTCCAGCACGCCGACGGCCAGCAGCTCGGCCAGCTCGACCAGCACGGGCACGGCGTCGGGGTTGCGGCCCAGGTAGGACGTGACGATCAGCGGGTGCCGGGCGCGGGCCAGCGCGGTCGCGATCTCGGCGGCCACCTCGGCGGTAAGCGCGGCGGGCGCGATCGGCCCGAACTGCGCGGGATCGGTGCCGTACGGCTCGAGCGGCTCCTCCATCACCTCACGCGGGCCGACCAGGTAGACCGGGCCGGCCGGGTCGCTGCGCGCGATCTGCAGGGCCCGGTGGACGAGCTGCTTGACGTTGCGCCCGGTGCGGATCTCGTTGTCGTACTTGACGAAGCCGCGCAGGATGCCGCGCTGGTCGCGGGCGTCCTGGAGCCAGTGGATGAACTCGTTGCGCCCCCCGGGCAGCTCGCCTTCGAATGTGTACGGGGAGGCGCCTGCGAAGATGAGCACGGGGACGTGACCGCGCATCGCGTTGCTGACCTCGCCGCCGAGGTTTTGGGTTCCCCCGTCGACGTGCACGACAACCGCCTGCGGCTGCCCGCTCACGCTGGCGTAGGCGTGCGCCGCCGACAGCGCGACGATCTCATGCGGGCAGATGATCAGCTGCGGATACGCGTGCTCGCGGCCCTGCGCCTTAGCCTGCGCGAACGCCTCGATCAGGCCGGGGTGGTCGCTTCCTAGGTTGGCGAAGATGTAGCTGACCCCGGCCTCAGCCAGTGCCTCGAGAAATGCCGTGCTGGTCGTGTAGTAACCAGCGGCCACGAATCAGTACCGTCCGGCGGTCTGCATGGACATCGCGTGCTCGACCAGCGTGACCAGGGTCGCCTTGGTCGACTCGCGGTTCCGCGCGTCGCACGGGATCACCGGGACGTCGGGCGAGATCGCGAGGGCCTCGCTGACGTCCCGCGACCGGTGCGGGAACTGCCCGTGGAACCCGTTGATCCCGATCACGAACGGGAGCCCGGATGCCTCGAAGTAGTCGACCGCGGGGAACGAGTCCGCGAGGCGGCGCGTATCCACCAGCACGACCGCTCCGATCGCGCCCTGGATCAGGTCGTCCCACATGAACCAGAAACGGTGCTGCCCGGGCGTCCCGAACATGTAAAGCACCAGGTCTTTGTCCAGCGTGATCCGCCCGAAGTCCATCGCCACCGTGGTCGTCGACTTGTCCGGCACGTGCGACAAGTCATCGACGTCCGTGCTGGCCACGGTCATCACGGCTTCGGTCGTCAGCGGCGTGATCTCTGACACCGAGCCCACGAAGGTCGTCTTGCCCACGCCGAATCCACCAGCCACCACGATCTTTACCGACGTCATGGCGGAAGGGGCGTCGGACCTGGGCTGGGCGACGCTAGATCTTACGGAGTCCACTAAGCACCCTTTCGAGCAGATGGAGGTCCGGACGGCCCTCCGAGTCATCGCGCTGGTGGATGCGGACTAGCCCGTCCGCGCCCATGTCCGCGATGAGAATCCTGGCTACACCCAGCGGCAGGCGTAGCACCGCCGACACCTCCGCCACCGACCTCCAGTCCCGGCAGAACTGCAGGATTGCCTGGCATTCGGGCGCGAGCACGGAAAGGTCCCTTGGCTCGAGGACGGTCGCGGTGACCAGTGCCTCGATGGCCAGCTGATACCTGGGCTGAGTCCGGCCTCCGGTCACCGTGTACGGCCGGACAAGCCGGGTAGAGCCGTCCTCCTCGTTGGCGAATCCGTAGCCTGACCGGGAGGGTCCAGGCCCCTCATCCCACAGGCCGGCCCGGCCCTGCCAGGAGCCAGGCAAGCCCACGAACGGTGACCTATCGTCACCTCGCCCTTGGCCAGCCACAGAAACCTCCGGTTTACCTACGCCCGTCACCCGGGATGGCCGCTTGCATCACGCCACGGGTGGCGGGGGTGAGTACCCGGCCCGCCCGCTCAACCAGCAGGGTCATCTCGTAGGCAACGAGCCCGAGATCGCAGGTGGACGCGGCGAGCACGGCCAGGCTTGAGCCGTTGCTTATCGCCATGATCACCAGCACACCCCGCTGCATCTCCACTACCGTCTGCACGACCGCGCCGCCCTCGAACACTCGCGACGCGCCCTGGGTCAGGCTGGTCAGGCCCGACGTCACCGCGGCGAGCTGGTCGGCCCGTTCCTGCGGGAACCCGGCACTAAATGCTAGTGGCAGGCCGTCGGAGGACACCACCACCGCGTGTGCCACATCGGGTACCCGCTCGACGAAGTTCGTTATGAGCCAGTTAAGGTCCTGCGCTGGGCGCCCTGGCGTGCTCATGGGCACTCCCCTCGTCGCCCGTTCATACAGGTACCTCCTCGTCGTGTCGCTTCCGGTGGGCCGTCAAGTCGTCTCATCGGTTCTACGATTCCTCGCTCTGCTGCGGTGCGGCGGCGCGGCCCTCGCGCACGCCACGCTGGAAGCTAGCCATACGGGAGCGCGCAACGTCCGCCGACCTGGCGGGCGCGCCGGTGTCCGCGTCCTGGCCGCCCGGCGCACCGCTGCCGACCGATCCTGGTACGAGGTTAGCTCTCGGGACTCGTCTTGGAAGCCCCGCTTGGGTAGTCTCGCCCGCGGCCGGCGAGGCGACCACCTGGGCCGCACGCCAGCCTTCGTCGGCGGGCGAACTCCAGGCCGCGGCCTGGGCAGGCTGGGCGGCCTGCTGCGGCCTGGTCGCGTTCATGCTCGTCCCGCTGCGGCGGAACCAGTCGGACTCAAGGGAGTCGAAGATCGGCAGCCGCTGGTCCTGGGCCGCAGCGGGCGGGATGGTGACCGAGTTCGGGTCGGCAGCCGCGCCGTCCGAGCCCTGGCCTGGAGGCATGGCCGGCATCGCGTTCGTCGCGCTCGCGGCGTCCGACGCGCTCGGGCCGTCGCCGCCACGGACGTTCTGGCCGCCGATCGGGGACTGCGGGTGCTGGCCGCCGAAGGAGGGCAGCCTGCTCGGACCGCCGGTACCTGAGCCTGAGCCTGGGCCGGAGTTGGCCGGGGGACGCGGGAGGGCTGGCGGGCGCGGGCTTGCCGCCTCTGGCGGAGCGCTGTCGGTCGCCGGGGTGCCGTTGGCCGCGTTGGCCGCCGCGGGGGACCTGCTGTTGCCGTTGCGCACGGGCAGCGCCGGGGTGGTGTCCGCGGTGGCCGGTACGGGGGGGCTGCCCCAGTCCGGCTTGTCCCAGTCCGCGGGGCTTTCCCAGAGGTTTCCGCCGCCGCCGACGGCGGCCGGCGCGCCCGAGCCTGGGACGGCCGGTCCCGCTGGGATCGTGGGGGCTCCGGCCGCTCCCGGCGCTCCCGGGTTGGAGGGGCCGGCGGCCGGGCTGAAGGACGGCGGGAGGGACGGTGCCCCTGGCGCGGTGGGCGCCGACGGCGAGAACCTCGGTATCCGCGCTGCGGCGGTCGCCTGCGCGGCCGCGCTCGGCGGGGTAGGCGCGGACAGCGAGGGGGTCGGGCCGAAATCGTCCGCCTCGAACCGGCGCAGCCGACCGAGCGGGGGCGCGACCTCGGGAGCAGCCACGGTGTCAGGCAGCCAGATCAGCGCGGTCAGGCCGCCGGCCTGAGCGTGCCGCAGCCGGACCCTGACCCCGTGCCTGGCCGCAAGCCGGCCGACCACGAACAGGCCCATCCGGCGGGAGACCGCGACGTCGACGACGGGCGGGTTGTCAAGACGCCAGTTGGCGTGCGACATCTCCTGATCGGAGATGCCCACGCCGTTGTCGGTGATGTCGAGGAGCACGCCGCCGCTGGACAGCGGCTGGCCAGAGACGTACACCTGGGTGTCTTCCGGCGAGAACGTGGTCGCGTTCTCCACGATCTCCGCGACCAGGTGCACCACGTCGTTGACGGCCTGGCCGACCACGACGATTCCCGGCTGCACGTTGAGCACGACCCGCTCGTACTGCTCGATCTCGGAGATGGCCGCGCGCAGCACGTCTACAAGCGGCACCGGCTGGCTCCACCGACGCGTCACCTCGTGGCCGGCCAGAACCAGCAGGTTCTCGGAGTTGCGGCGCATGCGGGTGGCGAGGTGGTCGAGCCGGAACAGGCTGCTGAGCCTGCCGGGGTCCTGCTCGCTCTGCTCGAGTGAGTCGATCAGGGACAGCTGCCGCTCAATCAGCGACTGGCTGCGCCTGGACAGGTTGATGAACATGGCGTTGAGGTTGCCGCGCAGCATTGCCTCGTCGGCGGCCAGCCGGACCGCCTCGCGGTGGACCTGGTCGAACGCCCGCGCGACCTCGCCGATCTCGTCGGTGGAGGTGACCCCGATCGGCTCGATCTCGACACCCTCGTCCGCGCCCTCGCTCTGGCTCAGCCTGCGCACCATCTCAGGCAGCCGGTGGCCGGCCACGTCGAGCGCGTCGGACCGCAGCTTGCGCAGCGGGCGGATCAGCGAGCGGGTGACGATCGTCGTGACCACAAGCACGATCAGCAACAGCAGCAGCGTCACCAGGCTGGTGATGAGCAGCGCCTGGGTGGCCTGCGACCGCAGCGTGCCGGCCCGGGCGGTGATGGCGGCGACCAGCTGGTCGGCGACCTGCCGGACCTTTCCGACGGTGTACGTCTGGTTGGTGTACCAGTTCTTCGCGGTCAGGCCGGGCTCGCGATCCAGCGGCGTGGTCGGCGAGGTCGTCGCAGTCGATATCGCCAGCGACTCCTCCGAGGACGCCAAGTCGACCTGTGATCCGGCCACGGTGTTTTCGTAAAGCTGCTGCTCGGCGGTGGGCGCGGCGGCGGAGAAGTTGAACGCGTCCGCGGTCTGCTGACCGGCGGCCTGGTTGAGGTTGGCAAGATCCTCGGGCAGCAGGGTCTGCTGGGGGGAGCTGAGCGCGGCGAACAGGATGGCGCGCTGCACCGACATCTCGTCCTCGACCTGCAGCAGCGCGCCCAGGGTGGTCACGTTGCCCTCGAGTTCGGCGTCGTCGGCGCCGGCCCCGACCGAGGCGCTGAAGGTGTTCGCGGGCTCGAGGACGTTTTGCGTGTAGGTCTGGATGATCTTCGACGGCGGGTCCAGTGAGCTGGTCACGCCCTGGCGGATGGACTTCAGGTCGTTGAGGGCATTCAGCAGCGAGGTGAGGTTCTGCTGGGTACCCGGCTCGGACCCGGTGCCGAGGCCGTTCGCGTCGTTCACCACCGTCGCGACGGTGGCGTTCGTCGCCTGCTGCGCGGCGCTCAGCTGGCTGGCGAGGGGACCCGGGTCCGATCGGACGGCGGCGTAGCCCGCGGACAGGTCGCGCTCGTCCTCCAGCTTCTGGGTGAGCAGCACGACCGCGGCGTTGAGCTGCGCCAGGTGCTGTACGCGACCGGAGGCGCTCCAGTTGTTGACGTCGCCGTAGATGAACAGCGAGCCCAGGATGGCCGCTGTCAGGGTGGGGACCGCGATGATCGCGCCCAGCCGCCAGCGGACCCGCCAGTTGCTCAGCGCCATCCGCGACTTGGTGGCCGTGCGCCCTCGTCCCGCGGCCGGGCGGGTACCGGTGCCCGGCTGGCCCGCGGACGGCGCGATGGCAGTGGCCGGGGCGACCGGCTGAGGCCCTTGCGGGCCTTGCGTCTGTCGCGCGCCCGAGTCCGTGTCCCGTCTGGCGACAGCGCCAGTCCCGGTCGTGCCGCCTCCCGCTAGAAGCCCTGATCCTCCCCCGTCGGCCTGCCTTCCGTTGACGGACCCGGCCGCTGTCTGGCCGAGGTTCGTCCCCGATCGTCTACGCACTACGCTCGCACCTCGCATCGGCAAACCTGACCTGGACGTCTGTCGTGCTATGACCGCACAACATCCGAACCCCTTCCCTCCGCAACCATCGCCTAGCTCGGGTCAGCACTGCTCGGGCAAACAGGGCGGCCGAGGCCACACTCTCCCGTCACAAAACGGGTAAGGACATATAATCATCTTCCGGCGGGGTACCAGGGTGCATTCGTCAGTAAAACGGGGGAGATCTTCACGAACTAGGGTACCGGCACGGTCTTGACGGAACGGCTATGAGCGCGCCCTGGTGTCGACTTGTGATTAAATAGTGACTCTTCGTAATGAGAGGATTGTCTCAGGTACATGCCGCCTGGCATGCATCGACGCTGTCTTCCTTCTTTGCATCTGCGCCATGTTCCTTGGCCGGCGCCGCAGGCGAGGTCCTGCCGCCCTGCCGCGGAGGAGCCCTTGTCGCGGCGAAAATTATCGGGCCTGATCTAATGAGCCCGCAATGAGATATATGGTCCGTGTTTAGGGCTAATTAAGGGCACACTTGGGTCGAATCGGACACGGCAGGATCACGATCACAGGCCTGTTCTAAGTTCGGCCCGTGTTCTGAGTCCGGCCTTGCCCTGGTTCGACGTGGTTCACGAATCGGACCTGTTCGCGGATCTTCGCGGTTCGCGGTTCGCGGTTCGCGGTTCGCGGTTCGCGGTTCGCGGTCGCGGGTCGGGCTAGGCGGGTCGGGCTAGGCGGGCCGGCCGGCCAGGCCGAGTTCACGGGCGATCAGCATGCGCTGGACCTCAGAGGTGCCCTCGCCTATCTCCAGCACCTTGGCGTCCCGGTAGAACCGGCCGACCGGGGACTCGTTCATGAAGCCGTAGCCACCGAACACTTGGGTAGCGGCCCGCGCGTTGTCCATCGCCGCGTTCGAGGCGGTCAGCTTGGCGATCGCTGACTCCTTCTTGATCGGCTGCCCGGCCACCAGCCGAGCGGCGGCGTCGTACCAGGCCAGCCGCGCGGTGTGCACGCGCGCCTCCATGTCGGCGATGGCGAACTGGATCGCCTGGTGCTGCTCGAGCCGACGGCCGAATGCCTCGCGCTGCTGCGCGTACTTCACGCACTCGTCCACGCATCCCTGGGCCAGGCCGGTGGCGAGCGCCGCGATCGCCACCCGGCCCTCGTCCAGGATCTGCAGGAACTGGGCGTAGCCACGGCCGCGCTCGCCGAGCAGGTTCTCGGCAGGCACCCGGCAGCCGGAGAAGGACAGCTCCCGCGTGTCGGAGGCGCACCACCCGACCTTGGAGTACTCGCGGCCAGGGACGAATCCTTCTGTGCCGTTCGGGACGATGATGGAGGAGATCTCCTTACGGCCGTTATCGTCGCGGCCGGTGATGGCGAGCGCGGTCACCAGCGAGGTGATCGAGGTGCCCGAGTTGGTGATGAACGCCTTGGTGCCGTCGATTACCCACTGCGCCCCCTGCTGGCCTTCCTCCAGCCGGGCG
>Ga0335078_10015294_pt1 | contig 11394 bp, 3 predicted proteins | sample Lox_Sample_32_FD_206711 | JGI IMG/M metagenome (GOLD analysis project Ga0335078, IMG submission 206711) | Soil microbial communities from Loxahatchee National Wildlife Refuge, Florida, United States - Lox_Sample_3.2 | ecosystem: Environmental > Terrestrial > Soil > Wetlands | place: USA: Florida...
AAGTTACGGAATAATTTTGCCGAGTTCCTTCGCGATAGTTGACTCATACGCCTTAGTTTTCTAAACTAGCATACCAGTGGCGGATTAGGGTACGGTTAATAATCTTAATTTTCATAAAAATAACTTAGGAAATAAACAGATTCCATTTTCTTATAATAAAAGAAAAATAAAAGAAAAAGCGTCCCCCCCCCGCGGAAGTTATAAAAGTAATATACTAATATACTCGCGGGGAGGAGACGATAAATCTAATTTATTTCATTATTTTCCATTTAAATATTTAATAACGATTAAGTATTAAAACTTTAATATTACTGTTTTAATCCCAATAAGAATTTTAAGAATTAAATCTTTATTTCCTGGTTTCTTTATCACTAAAGAAACTTTAGACTTAAATGCTTAAATATATTTTCAATCGACATCTATCTTCATAGAAATCTTAGATACCGTTACATTACTCAAATACCGATAAGCGGTTATTTTGAAACCCTTATGCTTAAGGCGAGGAGGATTTAATTATTATATAATAAACCTCCTTTAACGTTACTCATGTTAGCATTCTCTCTTCAGATAAGCTTATTCATCTTTTATTGACCCTTCAAATAGTGAAACACTACTTTTAACGCTTTTACTGAATGTTTCGTTACCACAATCATAAAAACCTTAAGGTTTTTATGAATATGCAAGGATACGGTATATTATTTTAGTTCCATTAAATTCATCAGCGCCCTTTTTTGTCTTTCAGAATCAGCGAATTATTACATACACTTCAAGTAGAGGCAATCTCCAAGCCAACACCCTGATTATATCTGTACAAATAGACATCTTTATTTACACTAAATAATAATTTTGGAACCTTATACTCTTGCTTTGGGCTGTTTCCCTCTTGACTTACGACCTTTTCACCATAAGTCTGACGCATCATATTTCTTAATTACGAATTCCGAGATAAAAATCCACTGATAGAATCTGTACGATCCCCCAAAGTGCTCAAGACATAAATTTACTCTTGTCTATTACTAAACTAAGATTCATTTAATTTCAAATATTATTCTTATTTTCATTATATGGAATATACAATTATTTTAGAATATATCATCTATAAATTCATATTTTTTCTTTCCATATTATTTAGATTAACCTCATCCTATAGCCAGCCCGACGGGTTGGCATTAAAACATAATAAAATTAATTAATTTTATTATGTTTTAATTATAATTTATTCGGATTACTTCACTATTTAATATTTCCATACTTATATCCATTATCCCTTGAATTTTGGATTTATAAACTGTACACTCGCCTAAGTATTATGACATAACTACTAACATAGCGTTCACGAAAAACCAGCTATCTCCTGACAACAGTTGAATTTCTCATTGCCCAATCTCATCAAAGAATTATGCAACATTCACTTGTTCGGTCTAATACCAGGATTGGGCAAGATCGTCAGGTTTCGGGTCTTATGTTAATAACTAATACCATATTTGATCCATTTAAATAGTTGTTTTATCTACGGATAATGTTTATCCTTGCTATCAACATAAACTTGCTAACCCAATTGGGATAGGTAGGTTCTCTCGAACTTTCCCCCCCTTAGAACCGTGCGTGCGACTTTCACCGCACACGGCTCGTGCAATCATACTCGAATAAAATTTCTATCTCTCGTTTTGGAGATTCGTTCTTTCTATTCTTAGCCAATGAACTTAGATTTTTAAATTTGCCTAAACTTCTTTAAAATCTTTATTCATTCTAGCAACAACTATTTTCTCTTGAAGATCTTTGATTTTCATTTCTCCTTTCTTTCAATTTATTTCATGTCAACCATTTTTTGGATCATTTTTACACAATCTCTACATAGAACTTCTTTTCCTTATACCAATTGTATGTATAAAGCCCTCCTGTCCTAATGGTCCTGTTTTTTCACAACCTTTTAAGGTTACGGAGATATTTTTCCCTAACTTTTTATTTGTTTTTTTCATAATTTTATTTATTATTATATATATATTTTTTTTATTGTACTATAAGTGGTCATATCTCTTTAATTTTATTCATTTACATTATATACTCATTCAAATGGAATTAGAGACCAATGCAAAATTATAAGCCGACTCAATTTCGTTTAGTTATATTTGCAATCCTAACAATTTAACGGTTTCTATCGATGTCTTCTCCTCGAATTTAGGTCGTCTACTTTCTTCTGTTGTTGACGCTAACATTCAGAGTTGCCTATGAAATAAATTGAAAGCTTTTCTAAAAATCATTAATCATAACCAATCTCATCGTCGATTACTCGATCCTGCTTCGTTTCCTTAATTGCTAAAATCACAATTTTGAACCCGGGTTGATTCCTTTTGTTTCAAATTACTCATAATTATGATGATCACAATATCTAAGTCAGCATCCTCTCGGATTGAGTAAAGATACTCTATCAGATCCATTAATAATCTGCATTCGCTTTTTAGACGTTCTTCTACCCTAAGTCCGTTATAACAATTTCAAATAAATTTTTATATGTTACCTCTCCTTAATAACAATAAATCCAGTCAGTATTATATTTGAATATTTAAAGGATGGTTTAAATACCTACCTTCTGTCCTTTCTAAACCTTACGGTTATCATCAATATTAAGGTGAAGACTTAGGGCTTACCAAGTTCACACACAATCACCATTATTAAATTCCTTAGGTAGTATACTTTACTCCGTACCACATTGCTCCATTCCGTATACCAGTATAAGAAGAATACGTCGTGATAATAGTCCGTTGACTGACTTTTTACGAAGCCTCAATGTATATTCACTTTCGTTCACCATAGAATTTATTACTCTAGCACTCTAATCTTAAACCGGAATTTAAGATGAGATTTTTGTTACATTGTCTCCATGGCTTCAGACCAGGAAATTACTTCCCTTGCCTGCATGGATAGAGTCAGATCAATGGATGGATCTGGTGGTATCTCACCACATTAATTGTGTGCGCTTCTTGTCGCACTTATACAAAAGGTACGCAGTTTATCCTTAATCTTAAAAATTCCTGCTGCTTTTAAAATTACTTTTCGAACACTTTCCCTCACGGTACTCTTTTTCACTATTGCTCATTATATCATATTTAGTCTTAGAGGAAGGTTCCCCTACATATTCATATATTGAAATTAAATATCCAATATATTATACTATAATTCAAACAGTTTTTTGACCGTTTTACTTTTTTACACATTTTTTAAGACTTATAACGTCAACCTATTTGGATTAATAATATTAATATTATTAATTATATCTCCTTTGTTTTTACCAAACCCTTCTTTAATATAAACTTATATTTTATATTAAATATTAAAACACCCCCCCAGTTAGGAAGGGGTGCTTTACTCCCCCAGCCCGAGGGGCTGGAGGTAGAAACTACCAACATTAGGAGATATTCCGTCTTATTCCATGTACGTTTTGAATACTCATATTTGTATTATTTAATATTCATCCGATTTTTTACCATTTTAAATATGCTTTTGACTCATCTATTTTCGCTCACCACTACTTATAGAATCTCGGTTGATTTTTTTTCTCCTTGAGTTACTAAGATGATTCAGTTCACTCAGTATTTTAGTAACTAAATTTTCATCATGGATTCACATGATATAAAATAACTATCTCTTACCTAATAAAAGTAAATACCTTTCTTTGTCTAATAAAATAATTTATTTTTCATAAATTATTCCTATTCAAATTGAAATCTATTTCATTAATAGGAATAGAACTAATTCTATTCCTAATTTATATAAATATAAATTATAAAGAAAATCGTCCCCCGCGAGATTAATTTCTCGCGGGGGATAAAATCTTTACTAAAGATAGTATTCTCATGATTTTGTTTTAATTCCCTCCTGATATAATAGCAGTGCCTCAAAATAATTCTATTCTTATTCTGCAACAAATTAATAATCTAAAGATTATTAATTTGTTTCATATTGCGTTTCATATCTTTATACTTATTTAACATTAATAATTAATTATTAAATTAATTTATTCAACCCCTTCCCCTAGAAACATCATTCAATTGGAACGATGCTTTAATTATAAAATAATTGGGAAGGGGTTGAATAAATTATCCCCCGCGAGAAATTAATCTCGCGGGGGATAATACTTGTGCGGAAAAGAAGGGAGTCGAACCCTTAAGGATTTATATCCTAATGCGTAGCAAGCATCTTGCCCTACCGATAGCTACTTTTCCTTCTTAATTTATTTTTTGTTTTGTTAGAATAAAAACAATCCCATAAAAGAAGAAGAGATGTTTTTATTTTATAAACATAATAGGATAATTGGGTTAAAACTTGTCCCCCGCCGAAGCGGGGGACAAGTTTTAAAAATAAAGTTATATACCCCTCCCCCTCCCCCTCAGGGGGGAGGGGGAGGGGGAGGGTATTAGGTTATTTTCATTATAGATAATAAAGAAGGAGTTTCTATTTATAATAAATATTTCTTTTTGTAAAAAACAAGCATAAACCTTTTATGCCTATATCTTTTATTCATTTACAATTCAAAATTAATACTAATACCTATAATTAATTCAATAATTTTAGGGAGTGAAAGAATCGAACTTTCATCTTCGCAGTGTAAAAACGATATTCTAAGCCATTAAATTAACCCCCTAGCTTTCCCCAGCCCAGCGAGCTGGGCTGGGGAAGAAACTCCTTTATTATTTAATAAAGGAGTTTTATTCTTTTCGCATGAAACTCTTTAAAACGAGCTTGACCCGATTCGCACGGGCATCCTTCTCTGCGACAAAGAGAAACTTTACATTAAGCTACAAGCCCTTCTTTATTAATTTTACGAATAATCGGATTCGAACCGATATCTACTGAGTGGAAGTCAATTAGTCTAACCCTTGACCTATATTCGTATGTTACAAACTATTTCCTTCTTATAATACTCATTAATTAGGCTTAAATTTTTAATACTCCTTAATTAGGCTTATTAATTTTTATAATTATGTACCAACTATTAATAATTTTACATCATAAATTTAACAAATTTTAATTTTTAATTTCAAAGTAAATCGTCCCCCCGCGAAAATTACAAAAATAATAAAAGTAATTAAAGTAATAAATGAAATAAACTCGCGGGGGGACGATTTATTAAGTTTTAATATTATTACTATAGTTTTGATAATTAGATTATAAGAATAAGGAAGAAGCTTAATAATTAAAACTTAATTATTAAAATAAAAATATTGTAAATACCCCTTAGATAAAAAGATAACATAATATAAAAAAACTGTATTATGTCCTATTAAATTATATATAATCAAAAATATACCTTTAACAACAGTTTATTAATAATAAAACTAATAAAAATAGTAAAACATATGGTTGGAGGGACTCGAACCCTCATGATTTCTCAATAAGTCCTAAGCCTACCACGGCTACCATTTCGTCACAACCATATAATATTTATTATATAATTATATTATTAAAATATAATAATTTTTATTTATTTTATTTCTATATTCCTAATATTATTAGGAGAGAATGTTATTAAAACCTTTATTTTAATTCTCAAACGTATCCCGGCCCAGCTCGCTGGGCCGGGATTAAAACTCGTCCCCCCAGACGGGGGGACGAGTTATGCTAATTTTTTATTAATAGATATAGACATATAAAAATAACTTAAAAGCATCTTTAGCTTAATGGTAAAGTATCGGTTTTCGGCACCGTATGATATGGGTTCAAATCCCATAAGATGTTATGAATATATAAAATAACATTGTCCAAAAAAGGAATCGAACCTTTTTATCAGGAACTTCAGACCTACGCTTTACCGTTAAGCTATTTGGACACTCTTTTTTTCTTATGTTTAAATCACAATGTAAAAAAGTTTTATTTGGAGATTATGGAACTCGAATCCATACCCTTGAGTTGCAAACTCAATATTCTAACCAATTAAATTAAATCCCCTAAGATATCCTCTTATATTAATAAACATATTATCAAAACTATAAACATCCTTCATATGAAGGATGTTTATATTAATTAAAACTACTCCCCCTAAGGGCGGGGGTATTTTCGGATGGAGCGAGATTCGAACTCGCGGCATGGAATCATGCTTGATATTTCAAATATCACGCCATAGACCAAACTCGGCCATCACATCCTTATATTATAATAATAATAATCTATAATTATACGTCCCATGGGACGAAACCGTTTCTCCCCCCGCGAAAATAATAAAAGTACCGAAAGTAAGAAAAGTAATAAAAGGAATAAATACTCGCGGGGGGAAGGAAAGGAATATAAAATTTTATAAAAATTATTATTATTAAGTAACGGAATAAATATAAATTTAAATAAACAATAAATACAACAAAGGAATTGTTAATACTTTAATTTATTAGTATCAAATATTTTATTAAAATAATATAACAAAATCCAGGAGTAGACAGATTCGAACTGCCTTTTCAGAGGTTGAAGCTCCGCATTTTGCCGATTAAATTATACTCCCTTAAATAACTTTATTACTAATTTATTCATTACTAATATTAAGAAAATAGCATAAATTTTTTTATTATTCAAATTGAATCGTTTTATGAATAAAACGATTCAATTTGAACAAGGGTAAAGTCGTAGGCAGGTTCTACATTTAGACTGCAAATCTAAAATACAGGGTTCGAGTCCCTCTTTACCCTTATTCATTTTTATTCCTTATAAACAATATAATATCAATAATAATATTAAAACTTAATAATAATATTAAAATATAATTCGTCCCCCCTTTGGGGTAGCGTGGGGGGGGACGAATTATGTTTCTTTAAGAATCTTTGTCCCCGTCCCTTTGGGACGGGGACAAAGATTTAACCGCCGCGAATGTCGCGGCGGTCGAATTAAGAAATATATAAATATTATTTCATTCCATATCCTTCAATTTACCTCTTTCGCTTAAGGGTAGAGCATGATACTTCTAATATCACAGTTTGGGTTCGACTCCCAAAAGAGGTAATATTAATCTACGTCCCCTACGAAACTATCCCGGCCCCGCAAGCGGGGCCGGGGTTATACCTTAATAATAATAAAATTATTAAATTTTTCGCGGGGGAAGTTTATTTTCACTTCTCCTTTCATACAAACTCCTTCTTTCACATAAACTCCTCTTTCACATAAACATATAAGGAATTAAAATATTCACCAACTTTGGTGAATATTTTTACCCTTTATATTGATACACCTATATAATACAAGTAAAATTTTAATTAAATATATAAAGATATTAATATCAACTAAATTTTTACTCTATAATATAAATGACCTCTATTCTATATAAATAAATTAACTATTTAATATAAAATAAAATTATTCGACCCTATCCTATTTAAACTAAATAAATTTAAATTTATTTGGTTTAAATTATATAAATATAATAAGGATAAGGATGAATCCTCCCCCGCGAGTTTTATTAATTTTACTATTTTCATTACATTTATTATATTTATTACTTTCGCGGGGGAAGGATTCTTATACTCAATTCCAAAAATAAGGAAACTTAATAATAATATTATTATTATTATTTAAAATTATCTTCTATTCAAGGAAATAAATATTTACTTAGATCAATATAATATTCGACTATTATGAATTCATTTAACCTACTAACATATACCTACCTAAATAAATAGAAAGTATATTAGGAAGTATATACTTTGAGAACAACGATAATAATAATGCTAAAGCAAAAAATACTAAAAGAATTTGGTGAGTAAAAAAAAAGGGAACTAATTGTGGCATAAAATAGAATATTATCTATTATCTCTTAATCATTAATATATTATCTAAAAAGGATCTGTCTTTGGAATCAATATAAAATAAATCATTTAAAATCGTCCTTATTTCACAGACGCGAAAGACGATATCTAATATAAGAAGCAACTTCAAAGTTATTAATTTTTATATTATATATATTACGATATAATAAACTATATTTCCAAGACAATATTTTTAACAAATAACATAAAATCCCTTATATTATATTATAATTAGAACAGAATAAAACTTGTTATTCTCTAAAAAGGAATAAAAAACAGTATACTATAATAATTATTAAAACTTAATTATTTTATAATCATTAAATCTCTGTTTTTTATTCCTTTTGTTATATTTAATTATTAAAGGCTTTATACTAATAAATACTTTATTGTTTATTACTATTCCACATGTAGGGGAAGGGATAGGGCATATCTAAAAACAAATTATTACAATAAGGAAATCTATAAACATTAACTATATAGTTTTATTTTACTTATTTTCTATTTAACTTTCATCGTCCCCCGCGAGTTTTTATTTCATTTATTACTTTTATTATTTTCATTATTTTTTATTATTTTCGCGGGGGAGACAATAAATTCTCCTCATCCTTAATGGATAGGGAAAATATTTATAATACTATTATACTATTATTAAAACTTCATTATAATGAAGTTTTTCCAATTCAACATAATGGAATAAAATTCATATATAATAAGCTTGACAATCCATATTCAATCTCAGAAGATATTACTGTAGGGTAAATACCCATAAATATTGTAGCCGAAATCAATATGAAGAGCATTATATATTCTTTTCTAAAAAGATCAGGTATAGTATGTATATAAGGTGAAATAGATCCCGTACTTATTCTATTATACATAAAAATACTATAAATAGCACTTAATATTATTCCAAGAGCAGCTAAAGTTGTAATAAAAACATTTTGCTGATAAGATGCAATCAATGACATAAATTCTCCAACAAAATTGGCTGTTAATGGCACGCCCATATTACCAAAAACTAATAATAAAAATAAAAGGGTAAATAACGGTAATATATTACTTAATCCTCTATAATAGTTTATAATTCTAGAACCACATCTATCATATAAAACAGCTCCTACTCCAATAAATAGACCCGGACTTACAAATCCATGAGCTAATCCAAACATAACACTTCCTACAAGCCCAGATATTTGATTAGAGAAAGCACCTAATAATGTAGATCCCATGTGTGCAACACTTGAATAAGCAACCAATACTTTTAAATCAAATTGTCGAATCGTAGTAAAACTGGAATAAAGCAGACTTAAAGTACACATTGAAAGAAAAAATGGTGTTAACCGTGCCGTTGCTAATAAGAAAATACCTATTAATATCCTTAGAAATCCATAAAGAGCTAATTTTAAAATAATACTAGCTAAAACGATACTCCCTGATACATTTGCATCACTATGAGCTAAAGGTAATCAAATATGCACAGGTACTAAAGGTGTTTTAACTGAAAAACTTACAAATAATATTATTCAAATCATTTCTTGCATAAAAGGAAATAAGTCTTCATTCGTATAAGTATCAAAAAAAGAAGATCCTGCATCCCCTCCCATTTTCACAAAACATAATAACATAAATAAAGAACCTAATAAAGTATAAAGAAACAAATAATATCCAGCTCTAAATTTTTGAGCTGCTCCATATATACCTATTAGAACAAATAAAAGAGGTAATATACTTTCGAAAAATACATAAAACATAACTAAATCAATAACCATAAAAACTATTATTAAAAAAAGTTCCAATCCTATTATAATCATAACATAATAGCTATCTAAAAAATTTATAGTAGATCAATTACTTATAAAGACCAAGGGCATAATAAAACCCGTTAAAAGAATAAATGGAAAAGACAAACCATCTAAAGCTAATATTATATCTAAATTAAGCAAAGAATCTATTGGACCTATTTTACTTAGAACTTGAAAATCATTTTCAATATTTGAAAATTTCATCCAATAAAAAAATAATAAAAAATATATTGTTATAGCTAATAATAAACCTATTCTTCTTAATAACCCTTTCTCATATTCTTTTCTTTTTATTATCTCTTCTTCTTTTCTAATTTCTGTATTTTCATGTCAAAAAGAAGTTGTCTTTAAAAAAGGAAATCTATTTAATTTTATGTCCATTATATTAGAATAATATCTTTGTAATACTAAAGGCATTTTAAAATTATTTTCTTCCAATAATATTATTGGTTTTAAAACGTGATTTTCTTTAGGTAACATAATAAATAAAGAATTACTAGAAACAACCAATAATATTCCAATAAATATTATTGGTATTAACATTAATAAAATCAAATCCGCCATTATTTTTAGATTATTTACCCATCATATGATCGCAATGACTGCAGTGCACCTGTATTAAAATACAGTATAATACTCACTGTAAACAAAAAACTATAATATTCATATAATTAAAACAAAATAAATATTATTTATTTTATTTCTTTTTTGTTTACATATAAATAGGTTAACTCTAGTCAATCAACCAGTCCTATTCATTATATAAATTATTATTTTAAATTAATTTAATAACTTAATTATATTCATAGATTTATTTATTAAATGATAAAAACACAATTTTTAGGAAATATTCAGTCATTTTAAAATTTCAATATTAATTCCTTAAAATATTAAATTGACATTCCAATTCAAATCAATAAAAATAACAATAAACCAGAAAACATAACAAATCCATACCGTGCTATAGATCCAGAATCAAAAGAAGCAAAATAATTACTTATTTTATAAACTCCAGCAACAGCACCTCTAGGTCCTATTATTTCTAAGACTCCCCTATCTAAAATAGTATTAGTTATATATCCCATATGAAGAACTCCTTTTACTATACTTTTATTATATATTAATTCAAATCAATATCTCTGATTAAAAAATCTATATAGATTTTTTCCAAAATTGGATTTATTTATATTCAACAATAATAAAGGCCTTTTTTCAAAAAGATATAATGCAAAGATTGCAAATAATATACTTAAAAAAAAGGGTAATAATTTATTTAATATAGGGACCCCAAATTCTGTATCCATTAATATAATATGATTAGGATGATTAAAGACCCCATTTCCTAATCCTTGACTTCCTAATCCTATAAAGAAATCTTTTGAGATATTACCAAGATATACACTTAAAATTCCCAATACTATCAAAGGAATACTCATAGTCAAAGGAGATTCATGAGCTTTTTCATAATTTCCTTTAGGAGCATTAGCATAAGATAAAAATGTCAAATATATTAATTTAACAGAATATAGCATTGTAAAACATGCAGCAATAACAGATAAAAAATAAATTAAATAACCTAAAGACGAATAAGAACCATAAGCTAATTCAATAATCATATCTTTAGAAAAATAACCACTAAATCAAGGAAAAGCAGCTAAACTTAATGAAGCTATTAATATTACAGTATAAGTCAATGGCAATAATTTTACTAAACCTCCAAATCGTCTAAAATCTTGTTGGTCCCCTAGTGCATGTAAAACAGACCCTGCTGCCAAAAATAATCCCCCTTTATACATCGCATGTAA
>Ga0335078_10015295_pt1 | contig 11393 bp, 12 predicted proteins | sample Lox_Sample_32_FD_206711 | JGI IMG/M metagenome (GOLD analysis project Ga0335078, IMG submission 206711) | Soil microbial communities from Loxahatchee National Wildlife Refuge, Florida, United States - Lox_Sample_3.2 | ecosystem: Environmental > Terrestrial > Soil > Wetlands | place: USA...
GCGACGACCGAGCTGTTCGGCGCGGCCTCGTCCTCGGCCGCCAAGCGCGGCGCCGCCATGCAGCGCCACTTCCGTGACGCCGCCATCTACCTCGGGCACATCTCCGCGCGGCACGACGTCGTGGCGGCCGAGGTGGCGCGGATGCACTACGGCCTGCCCGACAGCCTCTTCTGAACCACCCTGCCGCTGCCTGGACGATCCGCTTGAGGAGACGAATCAATGACGTTGCGCGCTACGCCGCCGTTCCGTGCCGACCATGTCGGGTCCATGCTGCGGCCCGCCGCGCTGCTGGCCGCGCGAGACAACTTCACGGCCGGCACGATCAGCGCCGCCGAGCTCGCCGCGGTGGAAGACGCCGCGATCAGGGACGTGGTCAAGCTGCAGGAGGACGCCGGGCTGCGGGCCGCGACCGACGGCGAGTTCCGCAGGGAGCAGTGGCACGCGGACTTCCTGTACGCGATACCGGGGATCGAGCGCGGTGCGCTCGGCCCCGCGCTGCCGGTGTACAAGAAGGACGAGACGATCGAGTGGGCGCCCAACGCCACGCTGGTCACCGGCAAGGTGCACCTGGAGACCCCGATCTTCGGCGACCACTTCACGTTCCTGAAGAACACCGTCAGCACGGCCGCCGCGAAGATCACCATCCCCTCCCCCAGCATGGCTCACTTCCGTGTCGACCTGCCGCCGGACATCTACGGCGGGCGGGAGGAGTTCCGCGCGGACATCGCGGCCGTGTACGCCGCCGAGGTCGCCGGGCTTTACCAGCTCGGCTGCCGGTACCTGCAGTACGACGACACGATCTTCGCGTTCCTTAACGACCCCGGCTGGCGGGCGAACATGGCAAGCGCCGGCGTCGACCCCGACCACCAGCACGAGATCAACGTGTCGGTGATCAACGCCTCGCTCGCGGCCAAGCCCGCCGACATGGCGGTCACCATCCACATGTGCCGCGGCAACTACCGCTCAGCCTGGTTCTCCTCCGGGGGCTACGACTACGTGGCGGAGGCCACCTTCGGCGGGCTGCGGGTGGACGGGCTGTTCCTCGAGTACGACGACGAACGGTCGGGGTCCTTCGAGCCGCTGCGCTACGTGCCGGACGACCAGGTCGTCGTGCTCGGCCTGGTCACCACCAAGACGCCGGAACTCGAATCGAAGGACATACTCAAGCGGCGGATCGAGGAGGCGGCCAAGTACGTGGACATCGGCCGGCTGTGCCTGTCCGGGCAGTGCGGGTTCGCCTCCACCGTCGAGGGCAACGCGCTGACCATCGACCAGGAGAAGGCCAAGCTCGACCTCATCGTCGAGGTCGCCGCCGAGGTCTGGGGCTAGCGGTCGTGAGCGCGAGCCAGGGCCCGCCGGAGGCGAGCGCGGGCAGCGCGGCGCCGCTCGTCATCGCCGACCAGGGGCACTTCTTCACCGGGCTGCGGACCGTCGCCTCGGCCGCCGGCACGAGCGTCTACGGGACACATGTGGAGTATCAAGTGCCCGCCTCCGTTCTGCATAACCTTGTCCTCGTGCACGGGGGCGGCGGGCAGGCGCTCGACATGCTCACCACCCCGGACGGGCGGCCAGGCTGGTCGACCATCTTCCTGCGGCACGGGTTCGCGGTGTACACCGTGGACCGGCCGGGGCTGGGGCGGTCGCCGTTCCACCCGGACGTCAACGGGCCGTACGGGCCGCCCGCGGCCTACCAGGGGTTCGTGGCCACGTTCGCGGCGCCGTCGGCGCCCGGGCTGCCGCCGCACACGCAGTGGCCGGGCAGCGGTGACGCGTCCGATCCGTCGCTTGCCACGTTCCTCGCCTGGCAGGAGCCGTTCGTCAGCGACGCCGTGCGGGCGCACGAGGACATGCGGACGGGCGCGATCGGGCTGCTCGACAGGATCGGGCCGTCGGTGCTGCTCACCCACTCGTTCGGCGGCGGGTTCGGCTGGCTGGCGCTGTCGGAGCGGCGGCCGCTGGTGAAGGCGCTCGTGGCGGTGGAGCCTGCCGGGCCGCCGTTCGTCGACCATCCGGCGCTCGGGTCGTTCCGCTACGGGCTGACGCCGGTGCCGCTTGGCTTCGGGCCGGGGCCCGACGAGGCCAAGCTCGACGGCGTGCCCGTCGCGGTCGTCTCGGCTCCGTGCTCTGGGTTCGAGCCGTCCTGCCGGCTGACCGCGGAGTACCTGCGGTCCTGCGGCGCGTCCGTCGACGAGATCCGGCTTGGCGAGATCGGCATCCACGGCAACGGGCACGCGATGATGCTTGAGAAGAACAACGCCGAGGTGGCCGCCGTGCTGACCGACTGGATCGTCGGGCACACGTAACACGCCGTCGTTGCCGGCGGTCAGGTCGCGGGCCGCCGCGCGCGCCCGCCCGGCCGCCGCGCGGGCGATGCCTGCCGACAGGCCGGTGTGGGCGGCAGGGTCAAGTAGGCGGTCGATGGCCGTGGCGTCGAGGTGGGCGGTGACCCGGGGATCGCGGTTGAGCGCCTCGGCGAACGTGACGCCCTCGGCGCGCGCGGCGTCGCCGACGACCTCGTGCGCGGTCTGCCTGCCGATGGCCCGGCCGAGCTCGAGCATGACCTCTTCCGAGCCGATCATGCCGCCGGACAGTGCGAGGTTGGCGCGCATCCGGGCCGGGTCCACGTCCAGCCCGGACACGATCAGCTGCAGCCGGGCGAGCAGGTCACCGGTCAGCACGCAGGCGCGCTCAAGCGCGTCATCGAGCATCGCCGAGTGCGCGCCGTCGACCTCGTGGTCGTGCTGCATTCCCTCAAGTGCCAGCGGCACCAGCGTCCTGAGCTGCGCGCCGATGGTGATGCAGTCGTCCGACAGCTGCGGGTTGCGCTTGTGCGGCATCGCGGTGCTGCCGACCGTGCCCGGCGGGACCGGCTCGCTCGCCTCGCCGAGCTCGGTGCTCATCAGCTGGTAGACCTCGTGGGCGATCCGTGTTCCCGTCGCGCCGAGCAGGCCGAGCAGGCATACGTACTCGGCGAAGCTGTCGGCGACCGCGCGGGACGGCACCGCCATCGGCGCCAGCCCAAGTCGGGCCGCGACGGCATCCTGCACCAGGGGGCCCGCCTGGCCGAGCGAGGCGAACGTGCCTGCCGCGCCGCCGGTCATCGCGGTGAACACCCGGCCCTCCGCCGACCTCAGCCGCGTGACGTGCCTGCCGAGCTCGTCGATCCACCCGGCGGGCTTGAAACCGAAGGTGATCGGGACCGCGTGCTGGCCGTGCGTGCGGCCCGCGGCCAGCATGCCCGCGGTGCGCTCGGCCAGGTCGGCGGCGGCGATGAGCACCCCGGCGAGCAGCCGCAGTATCCTCCGGTGGGCCTCGCGCAGCACCAGGACGTCACCGGTCTGCGTGATGTTCTGCGTGGTCGCTCCCCAGTGCACCCACCCGCCGTGCTCGCCGGCGGCCGCGCTCAGCTCGGTGACCAAGGCCATCAGCGGGTGGCTTGACGCGGCGATGCCGCGCTCGATGCGGGTCATGTCCAGGACCGCGAGCCTGGCGGCCGACTCGATTGCCACCGCCGCCGCGGCCGGAATGACACCGCACTCCGCCTCGGCCACGGCCAGGGCCGCCTCCACCTCCAGCCAGCACTGCCAGCGGTGCCGCTTGGCGAACAGCTCCCGCACCCCCGGATCCGGGACCCGGCCATCGGTAAAACGATCAGCCACCTGCCCAACCAACCACCAGACCCGGCCGCAGGCAAGCAAGGTCGCGCGGCTGCACTCACTGCCGCGGTTGACGGCCGCTGGCGGCCGCACCACGATTATCACGACCGTCGCTTGACACAAGTCGCTTAGCCGAAGGGGAACCCGTGATCCTGATCAACATCAAGATGCAGATCCGGCCGGAGAAGATGGACCAGTGGCTGTCGCTGGCCGACTCCTACGCACGGGACGTCAACTCCGAGGACGGCTGCCTGTTCTTCCAGTTCGCCAGGAGCCTTGCCGACGACAACGAGTTCGTCTGCATCGAGGGCTTCAGTGACGCCGACGCGGGCGCCGCGCACGTCAGGCAGCCTTACGTGAAGAAGTTCTTCGACACCGCACCCGACCTGGTGGCCACGCAGCCGCAGATCATCTACATCGACACCCCGCATGACGGCTTCGGCCCGATGGGCGAGATCCAGCCTCGCTGACCGGCCGCCGCAACCGCCCGTTCGCTACCCCGTTCGCTACCCCGTTCGCTACGGGGCGGCCCGGACATGACAGCGCCCCCGGGAGCGTCTGCTCGCGAGGGCGTGCCGTGCCGGTGCGCTGGCCGCCTCACGGCGAAAGGCACATCATGGCTCCAGCCGGACGGTATTCCATGAAGGCAGTGGGTTGAGCCCGGGGGACACGAACGCACCGACATGGAGCAGGAACGCCAGGCCGGCCAGCGCTATTCCCTGCGCGGTGCTGCTTTTGGCCGTGTGCTTTCTGGGTATGGATCACCCACTCGGTGCAACCAGCCAATTTCTGGCCCCTGCTCCGCCGTCCCTGTCCCCGTCGCCTGGCCGAAGGTAGCCACATGGAAGCCAACGCAGACCGCCTACTTGAACTCATACAGCAGTTCGAGGACTTCGCCGACGAGATCACCCCGGAGCGTGCGCACATCGAGTTCGACGAGACAACCCTGCAGCTGTTCTGGATGCGCTGGCCGCAGGTCTCTGCGTGGGCCGGATCGCTGTGGCGCCTGCTGTCCGAGGAGATGTCCGGCCCGGCGACCCCGTATACCGACGCGGAGCTCCACGAGGTGGGCGAGAGTGGCTGACGCCCCGCGCCGCGCGCTTACCCTGCGCGACCTGATGACCCGCCGCCTGGTCTCGGCCAGCTCTGACGATTCCGTAGCGGACGCGGCCGAGGCCATGGTGCGGCAAAGGGTCGGCTCGGCACTGATCATGCAGGGCAGTTTCCTGGCCGGCATCCTCACAGAACGGGACGTGCTGCGCGCCGCCGCGTCCGGCAGTGACCTGACGGCTTCCCCGGTGTCCGCGTGGATGACGAAGGACCCGGAACAGGCTTCGCTTGACATGACGATCGAGGACGCCGCTCAGCTCATGCTGCTGCACGGCTTCCGGCACCTCCCGGTGGTCGAGGGCCGCGAGGTGCGCGGGATGGTCAGCCTGCGTGACCTCGCCGCCGCCCGGATCACCCGGCCAGGTCAAGGAGGCTGACCGGACAGGAATGCCTAGCGGTCCTTGACGAGGCCGAGGAGGCGGGCGGCGTTGCTCTTGTAGATGCCAGGCTTAACCGCGTCCCTGATCGGGGTCTTGTCCAGGTCGGACATCCAGCGTTCCGGTGTGAGCACCGGGAAGTCGGTGCCGAACAGCATCTTGTCCTTGAGCAGGGTGTTGGCGTACTGGATGAGGATGGCGGGGAAGTACTTGGGCGACCAGCCGGACAGGTCGATGTACACCTGGGGCTTGTGGGTGGCGACCGAGAGTGCCTCCTCCTGCCAGGGGAAGCTGGGGTGGGCGAGGATGATCGGCATGTCGGGGAAGTCGACGGCCACGTCGTCCAGGTAGATCGGGTTGGAGTAACCGAGCCTGATCCCGCCGCCGCCGCGGGTGCCCGCGCCCGCGCCGGTCTGGCCGGTGTGGAACAGCGCGGGCAGGCCCGCTTCCTGGATGACCTCGTAGACGGGGTAGACCGACCGGTCGTTCGGCAGGAACGACTGGGTGCTCGGGTGAAACTTGAAGCCCCGTGCGCCCGCCTCGATCTGGTGCCTGGCCATCCTGACCGCATCGGCACCGCGCGCCGGGTCCACGGAGCCGAACGGGATCAGGATGTCCGCGTGCCCGCGGGCCCGCTCGATGACCTCCTGCGGTGTCGCGCGGGCCGGGTCCTCCGGCGCGTCCTTGAGATCAATGGTGAACGTCACGGCGGCCATCTGCCGCTCGCGGTAGTAGGCGGCAAGGTCATCGACGGTGAAGGATGCCGCCGCCGTCTTGAAGTACGCGGCCATCGCGGCAAGGCGCTCGTTTTCCTCAGGATTGGCCTTCGGTGCGTTGACCGATCGGTGCACGTGGGTGTGCACATCGATGGCGATCAGCTTGTCGATGTCCATGGCGTGATTATCCTGGGGATATTTGTGGCCGTCATGAACGGTGGCGACAGTTTCGTAGACCATTAACTTGTGGGCGAGCTCCGTGCCTGCTCAGCGCCGGCAGGGACGAGCAGAACGAGGACGTGGCAGACCGGGAGCGGGACCGGGTCACGGGCAGGCGGCGGGGGTCTCGGCGGCCAGCCGGGCGGCGCCGGCCGCGGTGAGCCAGCTGGCGGGTGCCGGGGTAAGCGGCAGGCCGACGGTTTCCTCGAGCAGGGCGCGCCAGGCGGGGTGGCTGGTGCCGCCGCCCCCGATGACGGCCCGCCCCGGCGCGTGGCCGGCCGCGCGGAGGTCGTCGAGGCGCTGCCGCAGCAGGTTCGCCACCCCGTCCAGGGCGCCGCGCATGAGGTCTTCCCGTTCGCAGGCGAGGGTCAGCCCGGTCCAGGCGCCGGCCGTGCCGGGGTTCCAGCGCTCCGGTGTGAGGTGCGGGTCGAAGCGGGGCGCGCCCGGGCGGCGCGGGCGGGCCGCGGCGGCGTAGAGCTCCTCCCAGGTCGCGCCGAGCAGGTTGCGTACCCAGTCGAGGGTGATGCCCACGTTCTGCACCGGGGCGAGGCGGTAGTAGCCGTCGCCGACCGCCCGGTACAGGTTGGTCGCGGCCGGGGACTCACCGGCCGTGGATGTCGCGGCGCCTCCCGTGGGCGTCACCTGGAGGGACGGAACGGGAACGACCCACTGGCCGCCGCTGCCGAGGGTCAGCATCGCCTCGTCCGGGCGCAGGCCCGCCGCGTACAGCGCCGCCGCGGTGTCGCCCGCACCGACGGCAACCGGAATTCCCTGCGGGATGCCGAGCTCGGCCGCCGGGCCGGGCAGCAGCGAGCCTGCGCTCTCGGCCGACCGCCTGACCGGCGGGAGCTTGTCCCTGGGCAGCCCAAGCTTGTCGATGAGCGGCTCGGCCCAGGCGTCGCGCGCCAGGTCGGACATGAGCGTGCCTGACGCGTCGGTCGGGTCGGTGGCGGCCTGGCCGGTCAGCCGCAGCCGGAGCCAGTCCTTGGGCTGCAGCGCCCACCAGGAGCAGCGCACGGTGTGCGGCTCGTGGGCGGCGAGCCAGCACAGCAGCGGTCCTGCCATGCCGGGCGACGGGCGGTTGCGCAGCGGTGCCGTGTAATCGCAGGGCATCTCCTGGTACAGGGCCACCTCGGCGACGGCGCGCTGGTCCAGCCACAAGATGGCGGGTCGCAGCGCCGCGCCGCGGTCGTCCACCAGGACGACCCCGTGCATCTGGCCGGCGACGGCAAGCCCGGTGACCGCGAGCCGCCGCTGGCCGGCCCAGCCGAGCCCGGCGCCGACGGGCCCGGCCCCGACGAGCCTGGCCTCGGCAAGTGCCGCGTGGACGGCCCTGCGGGTGGCGGCCCACCAGTCGCACGGATCGGCCTCCGCCCGCCCAGGTGCGGGCACGCTGACCGGGTACCCGGCGCTTGCCCGCCCGAGCACGTCGCCGCCCGGCGTGGTCACCAGGACCTTGACCCCGCTGGTCCCCAGGTCGATGCCGAGGACGACTGCCTCTCCGTGACCGTTCACGTACCTATTGTGCACCGGCGGGGCAACTTACGTAAAGTTACTTGACTGTCGCAAATCGTAAGAATACGCTACGTTAGACAACGGTAACAGAAACCGTATGTCACGGCGGAGCACGGGGAGTCCGGCCTCCGGAGGGGTCATGAAAAACGGAAACACGTGGGGATGAACCCGTTACGGCTTTTTCCCTGGCGCAGCTCTTACTTCTCGCGCGGTGTCTACTTCTCGCGCAGGGCGGCAAGGGACTCGGTCCACCGCTGGACCTCGTCGAGCATCGCGGTCGCCGAGGCGTCGATCAGTTCGGTCGACTTGAACCGCTTGTCCTCGTCAAGGTGCTGGGAGACGAACGGGATGTTGACGGCCTCGGGCACCGGCATGACCTTCAGCGCGGTGAGGACCTGCTTGAGCATCTGGGTGGCCCGGGTGCCCGCGGCGACGCCGCCGTAGGAGACGATGCCCGCCGCCTTGTGCTGCCATTCGAGGAACAGGTAGTCGATCGCGTTCTTGAGCGCGGCATTGAAGCCGTAGTTGTACTCGGGCGTAACGAAGACGAACGCGTCGGAGGCGTCGACGAGCGCGGACCAGTCCCTGGTGTGCTGCTTGGTGTACTGCCGCAGCCGCGGATGGTTCGGCTCGTCGAGCAGCGGCAGGTCCAGTTCCGCCAGGTCGGTCACCTGGACGTCGAAGCCGCCGTGCTCCCTGGCGCGCTCGGCGATCCACTCGGCGATGGGCGGGCCAATGCGGCCGGGGCGAGTGGAGCCGATGATGATCCGCAGGACGCTCTTAGCCAACGCAAACCTCCGCTGTGACGGCTGTGACGTGATGTCACCATTTTACCTGACGCGTCAACCAGGCTGCCGGACGCCCGTGCCCCACCCGCCTCACGGCCATCACCGGCCACGGCCTCACTCAAAGGTCAGCACGGGCTTGATCGTCGCTCCCGAGAGGGAGTCGGCGATCGCCGTGTTCAGCTCGGCGAACGGGTAGTTCTTCACCAGGCGGTCCACCGGGAACCGGCCACGGGCGTGCAGGTCGAGCAGCCGCGGTATGAAGACGGTCGGGTTGATGTGGCCGCCCATGGTGCCGCGCAACTGGCGGCCCTTGAGCAGCAGTTCGCCAGGCGGCAGGATGACCGGCGCGCCGCTACTCGTGATGACGGACGCGGTGCCGTGCGTGGCAAGCGACTGCACCGCTGCCAGGATGATGCCGGGGTTACCTGTGGTGTCCAAGGCCACGTCGGCGCCCCGCCCGGTCAGCTTGACGACCGCCGCGGCCACGTCGGCCAGTTCCATGCCCGTGGTGTCGATGCCCGTGGTGTCGATGCCCGTGGTGTCGATGCCCGTGGTGTCGATGGTGGCGGTGGCGCCGAGCTCGGCGGCCAGCGCCAGCCGGTGCGCCACCCGGTCGACCGCCACGATCTCGGCGGCGCCGGATGCCTTGGCGGCCATCACGGCGGCCAGGCCGACCGCGCCGGTCCCCCAGACCGCCACCTTGCTCCCGCTGCGCACCGGCATGGCGTTCAGCATCGCGCCCGCGCCGGTCTGCACACCGCAGGTGAAACCCGCCAGGTAGTGCAGCGGCGCGTCGGGCGCGACGGGGATGATGTTCCGCTCGGTGACCAGGGAGTGCGTGGCGAAGCTCGACTGGCCGAAGAACGAGGCGCGGACCGGCTTGCCGTCCTGGTGAGCGCGGGGTGAGCCGTCGGGCCTTGTGCCGATGAAGGTGACCGGCACCACCTGGTCGCAGTACGGGGTCCTGCCGAGCACGCATTGCTCGCACTTGCCGCAGTAGTCCGGAGTGAACAGCACCCGGTCGCCCGACCTGACCTTGGTGACGTCCTTGCCGGCCCGCTCGACGGTGCCCGCGCCCTCGTGGCCGAGGATGATCGGGAACACCACAGGGAGGCGGCCGAGGCGAGCGTTGTCGTCAGTGTGGCAGACGCCGACAGCCTCCACCCTGACCAGGATCTCGTCGTCGCGCGGCTCGTCGAGGTCGAACTCCTCGATGGACAGCGTCGCGTTGGCTTCCCAGGCAACGGCGGCCCGGATCTTCATCCGCTCTCCTTGGGGTCGGGTCCCGGGAATCATTGTGTGCAGTTAATAGCGGATTCCGGCCATCAAATGCACACGATGATTGCGTCGGTGGGCGAGGGGCTTATCGGGGCGGGGTTGGTGAGGTGGAAGTGGGAGGTGGCGGGTGGCCGGGGGCGTCACCTCGGGAAACGAGCCATGGCGCTGGCAGGCGAAGCCACGCTCCCGTTCGGATTACTCATGATGGCGATGACTTCAGATCAGCGGGCCGGCGGGGGCGCTGATCTTGGCGCGGTCGTCGCCTACCCAGGGCACCTCGTCGTTCATCCACTTGACGATGTGCATGGACTTGAACAGCCACTCACCGGACGCCTTGGTGAGCACGTTGTCCCAGCTGGCGAGGCCGAAGACGATGTTGCGCTTGAAGTCCACCTGGTACTGCACGAGCGTGGAGTACGCCTTGACGTGCATCTCCTGCTCCGATAGCGGGGTCAGGATGAAGTGGTTGGCCAGGTGCTGGCGGCCGATGAACCAGCCGGGCTTGTCGTACCACAGGTGGTTAAGCAGGATCTTGATCTGCTCGTGGCCACGGAAGATGCCCTGCGGCTGGTGCTCGAAGCTCGCGTCCTGCGTGAAGCAGGAGAGCACCTGCGCCTCGTCGCCGGTGTTCAGGCCCCAGGCGTAGTAGGCGAACAGCTCCTGGATCTCAAGGCGGTCCTCGACGGGGATCTTGGGACGGGGCATGGTGACGCGGTCTCCTTAGACGGTCGGCAGGCCGAAGACGGTCTCGGCGTTGGTCTGGTAGAACTGCTTCTTCTCGGCGACGGTGAGCGGCAGGTCGTCCTGCCAGCGGACCTCGTCGACGGAGTACTCGTACGGGTAGTCCATGGCGTACATCACCCGGTCGGGGCCGAGCACCTCGCGGCAGAACATGATGGCCGGCGCCCAGGCCATGCCGCTCGTGGTGATCCAGATGTTGCGGCGCAGGTACTCGCTCGGCTTGAGCTTGACCGGCTTCATCGCCTCGTACCTGCCGGACCGGACGGTGGCCCCGTGCATGTAGTCGAGCCGGTACATCCAGAACGGTAGCGCCTCGCCCAGGTGGCCGACCACCACCTTGAGGCTGGGGAACAGGTCGAAGACGCCCCTGGTGATCAGCCGCAGCAGGTGGGTGCCCGTTTCCACCGCGAAGCCCCAGATGGCGCCGTCGAGCCCCGCGTCGAGCATGGGCTGGATGAAGTTCTTAGGCGCGGTGTTCGGGTGCAGGTAGATCGGGGTGCCGAGGGCCTGCGCGGCCTCCAGGATGGGGTAGAACTTGGGATCGTCGAGGTACTCGCCCTGGGTGTGCGAGTTGATGATCACCCCGTTGAACCCAAGGGCGTGGCATCGCTCGATCTCCTGCGCCGAGTACCGCGGGTCGTGCGGCGCGATCGCGGTCAGCCCGGAGAACCGGTCCGGGTGCCGCTTGACGGCATCGGCGAGCCGGTCGTTGGCCAGCGTCGCCTGCTCCCGCGCGATGTCCACCCGCAGCGGCTGCGGGCCTGGCGAGGTCAGCGACAGGATCGCCCGGTCGATGCCGGCGGCGTCCATCGCGGCCAGCCGCCGCTCGTCAAGGTCCTGCAGCGACTCGAGCACGAAGCGCGGGCGCTCGGCGGTCGCGGTGCCGTAGAAGGACCACAGGCTGCGGAAACCGGGGTCATCGAAGGACGGGTCGTCGAGCAGGCCGAGCCACAGCTTGAGTATCTCCGGGGTGGCGAACGCCTCTTCCGTCGC
>Ga0335078_10015296_pt1 | contig 11392 bp, 8 predicted proteins | sample Lox_Sample_32_FD_206711 | JGI IMG/M metagenome (GOLD analysis project Ga0335078, IMG submission 206711) | Soil microbial communities from Loxahatchee National Wildlife Refuge, Florida, United States - Lox_Sample_3.2 | ecosystem: Environmental > Terrestrial > Soil > Wetlands | place: USA: Florida...
TGGCAACAAGCCCGCTTCGCGGCAGAAGCGCGCAGTCTCGGGCAAGATCGCGATGGATACTTATGCAGGGCCGGTGGCTGCTCGGCGGCTGAACCCAAGGGATTGCGCTACCGCAGGGTGAGAGCTTTAGGGCCGCTCGCCTACCCAACCGCCACCCCCGCCGATCGGCGCGGCCGAGTGGTCGTTCATCACGATCGTGAAGACTGCACAGAGGCAGCATTCTGCGCGCAGGTGCCCTGCATCAGGCAACGTTGTCCGGTCGATGATTTGGAGTAGCTTCTCATTGAGCCATGCTTCGGTTGCAGAGGCGGTCAGGCCGAGATGGCGGGGCTTGCCTTGGCGGCAGTTTCCATCGCGGTGACCGTGTTCGGATGAGCTCAGCAGAGCCAGCGGGGAACGCTTATCGTCGGTACTGGCTCTGGGGAGTGGGGATGCACGTCGCCGTCCGTGCCGCGATCCTCGTCGCGGCCATGGCAGGTGCCGCCATCGAGGTATGGGCCATCCGGTCTGGATGGTCCTGGGTTGCCGCGGCACTTGACCTTATCGCGGGCTGGTCCCTGCTGGCCGCGGCCGGATGGGCGGTGCACCTTACCGGCGGCTGCCGGGCGCTGATCGGGTTGTCGGGGATCTTCTGGTTCCTGGCGACGCCCCAGGTTGTCGGGGGGACGGCCGGGCATGCCGCGGCATTGCTCGGTGGCGCGTGGCTGGGGCCGCTGGCCACCGCGCTGCTCGGGTCGCCCCGGGCGGTGCCGGCCGGGTGGTTCCAGCGCGCCGTCGCGGCCACCTGCTGGGTTCGCGCGGTTCCGGCGCTCGCCGGGATCGGCTGGCTGACGGCAGCGACCGGTGGGTGCCTGACGGCGGTCGCGCTCGCCGGTGCCCCCCGGTATCCCGCGGCGGTGCCGCGCTGGGCGGCGGCCGCGACCGGGGCGGTGCTTGGCGTGTCCGGCCTGCTGGAAGCGGTGGCCGGCCGGGGCTCGGCCGTGGAGCCGCTGCTGGCCATCAGCGTGGCCGGTTGCGGCATCGCCGTGCTCGCGGTCCGCCCGGCCCAGGCCGCCACGGGCAGCGGCCTCGCCGGGCTCGTCGTCGAACTGGGCCGGACGACGGACGCGCGTTCGCTGGAACGACGGCTCGCCCGCGCGGTCGGCGATCCCGGGCTCCGCCTGCTGTACCAGCTGACGCCCGGCATGCCCTATGTGAGCGTGTCCGGTGTGCCCGCCGCGCGCCCGGCGGCCGGGCGGGTCGTCACCGTGATGGGGCAGTCGGGTCCGGTCGTGGCGGCCCTGGAGCACGACGCGGCGGCACTTCAGGATCCGCGGTTGCGCCAGGCCGTCCTCGCGGTGGGCGGGCTGGCGGTGCGGCGGCTGATGCGTGCGGCCGAGGCGGCACAGCAGGCCGTCGAACTCGCCGAGTCCCGCCGGCGGCTCGTCGAGGCCGAGGACGCGGCGCGCGAGCAGTTCGGCCAGGATGTGGCCGCCGGCCCGGACCATGCTCTTGGCGCCTGCTTGGCCGCCCTGAATGATCTGCTGGCGACCGTGCCGGACGGCTTGCGCGAGGATGTGGCCGAGGCGCTGGCGGCCGGGCAAGCGGCACGCGACGAGCTGGCCCGGACCGCGTCCAGCGACGTCGGGCGGATGCTGGCCCGACGGGGCCTCGCGGCGGCCCTGCTCGATCTCGCCGCCGCGGCCGGCGCCGAGGCTGACGTGCGCATCGACGGCGACGTCGATGCTGACGCTGCCACCGGGGCCTGGTTCGCCGCCTCCGAGGCGCTGGCGAATGCGCTCAAGCACGCGGGCCCGGCGCGGATCTGGCTCACGGCGGCGACCGGGCCCGGCGGGCTGCGGGTGGAGGTGGCCGACGACGGCGTCGGAGGCGCCGACCAGGACGGTCACGGGCTGGCCGGCCTGCGCGAGCGCCTGGCCGGGCACGGTGGTGAACTGCAGGTGATCGCTGGGATCGCGGCCGGGACACGTGTGGTGGCGGAGATACCGCTGGGCGGCGGTGGCGCGGACCACGGTGTTCTGCCAGGTTGACGTGCGGGACGGTCGGCAGGCCGCCGCGCACGTCCAGTCCGGGCGCGTTAGTGCTGGCCGGCGAAAACGGTCAGCGAACCGGTCTGGTAGGTGTTGGCGACATAGACAGTGTTGGCCTCCTGGTCGACCGCGATGGTGTTGGGGCTGGAACTGATGGGCAGCCGGCGGCCCGGCGTCCGGCAGCCGGTGGTGTCGGTGGCGTTGCAGTGCTCCGTGCGCAGCGCAGTCACCTCGGCGCTGGTGCCGTCGGTGATGTAGAGAACTCCGGTGCTCGTGTTCAGTGCCGTAGCAATAGGCGTGGCGCCCGTCGGCATGTGCGGGAACGGCCCGTGACAGCCGGCGGTGTGGGTGCCGTTGCACGTGGCGGTGTTGATGACCGCGACGGAGCCGGGGAAGTGGCCGCTGGTGTTGATGGCCGCGTACACGGTGTGGGTGTGGTCGTCCACCGACAGCCCGAACGGGGCGAGCCCGGCCCTGATCGTGGCGGCGAGATGCCCGCAGCCGGAGTGGTCGGTGCCGTTGCAGGTGGCGCCGTTGATCACCGCGATCGTCTTACCGCTGAAGGTAATCCCGGGTTTGGGCAGCCCGCTGGCGGACGCATAAACGGTGTTGGCGGCCGGGCTGATGGCTAGGACGAAGGTGCCCTTCGCGACGCTGACCTGCGCTGGCGTCTGGCCACAGCCAGAGGTGTCGGTGGTGTTGCAGGTCGCGGCGTTGATCACGGCGACCTGGTTGAGCGCCGGGCCGTCCGGCACGTACAGTGTCTTGGTCCGCGGGTTCAGCCCGGGTGGCCCGGGGTTTGGGCCGACGGTGATGAGCGGTGGGGCCGCGGAGCAACCGCTGGTGTTAGCGGCGTTGCACGCGGCCGTGTCGATCACCGCGACTTTGTCGCTGAACGGGTCGGACGCATACAGCGTGTTCGTGGCCTGATCGATGCCGCCCACGTTGGCCTGCGGGTCGGGCATCGGGATGGTTGCGACCGGGGTGCACCCGGACAGGTGCCCAGGGTGGCAGGCCGTGGCGCTGATCACGTCGATCTGCGGCTGGCCCTGGTTGCCCGCGTAGATGGTGCGGGTCGCGGGATCCTCAGTTAGGAACGCATCGTGCTCCGGCGCGGTGGGTGGTTCGTGGCGGCAGCCGGATGTGGTGATCGCGTTGCACCGGCCTATGCTCACCGCGACCATCCGGCCCACTCCGCCGGTGTCCATGACGTAGGCCGTGCTGGCCTTGGGAAGGAGCGCGAACGCGGTGGGGAACTGCACGTATCCCGGGCCGCGGTCGGGGTCGGCCTGCTCGTTCGGCGGCCGGATCGCGCAGCCGGACGTCACCTTTCCGCCGCAGGTCCTGGTGTTGATCGCGGACAGCGTGTCGTCGAACTCGTTGACGGCGAACACGGTGTGCAGCCTGTCGTCCGCGGCGACGGCACTGGTGTTGGCGCCGGCCGGGACCGTGGCCGGGGCCTGGTGGCAGCCGGAGGTGACCTGCGCGTTGCACCGGGCGCCGTTGATGACCGACACCGATCCGTGGGCGCCGAACGCCGCCGCCTGGCCGCCGATGACGCCGTCGTGGTTGGCGGTGTAGACGGTGTTGGTGGCCTGGTCAACCGCCACCCAGAAGGGGTTCGCGCCCACCGTGACGGTTGCCAGGACCCGGCAGCCACGCCCGGTGTGCCCGTTGCAGGTCCGCCCGTTGATCACCGACACCGTGTCGCCCGGGCTTGAGGTTCCGCCGTCGGCCACATACACCGTGCCCGTTGCCCGGTCGATGTCGATCCAGGCCGGGCCGCGCTTGTCCGGTATCGACCTGGCCGGGTGGCCGCAGCCGCTGATTGTCGTGGCGTTGCAGGTGGCGGCGTTGATGACCGAGATGCTCCCGGTCAGGTTCGCGACGTAGACCGTCCGGGTGGCCGGGCTGAACGCATCCGCGACCGGGAAGGTGCCCACCTTGATCGTGGCGACCACCGCCGTGGTGCAGCCGCTGAGATCTTCCGCGTTGCACCGGGCGCCGTTGATGACCGAGACCGTGTTGTCGTTGCCGTTGGTCACGTAAATGGTGTCTGTCCGCGGATCCACGGCCACGCCGAGCGGGCCGGTGCCGACGCGGATCGTGCCGATGACCCGGCAACCGGAATGATCCTTCCCGTTGCACTTCGCGGTGTTGACGATGTCGACGACGTGCTCCGGCGGTCCCGGTAGGCAGTCGGTGTGCACGCACTGGATGGCGATGTAGACGGTGTCCGTTTTCGGGTTCACCGCGCTGAATCCCGGGCTGCCGCTGAGCACAACCGTTCCGGCCGTCCCTGCTCCGCCGCTGGACGCCCGGCCGCCCGTCCTGGCCAAGGTGGACACGCCAGGACCAGCATGGCCGACCCGGGAGGCGGAGGTCAGGTAGCGGAGCGCGCCGTATCTGGCCGCCTGGACCGGCCGCGGCGCCACCGGTGCCACGGCCCGTGACGAAGCGGGGGCCGCGGGGCCGGCCAGCATGAGGCACGCGGCCAGGCAGCTCGGCACGGCCAGCAAGCTCAGCGCTAGACGCCTGGTCTGATGCCGTTGAACGAATCGTGGGCGTTTCATGTTTCCTCCTCCGTGGGTTCGGATGCAGGGCGTGGTCGAGCGCGACACGGCCGGGCCGCGACATGGGCAGGGTGATAAGAAGCCGTGGCGGACGATGCGGGAGTGTTCTCGAGCCTCAGGCGCGCCGCGGGCTCGCGGGCGGAGGACTCAGCTCAGCCGTTTCCAGGGGGCCACCTGTTCCCAGGCGGGTCCCGACACCAGGTGCCAGGTAAGCACGCCGCGGAACAGTTCAAAGGTGAAAACCGCTGGCACCGTCCCGTTCTGCTGGTTGACCTCGGGCAGCAACGTGGCCTGGTTGCCATTGATGAAGATGGCGCCTACTTCAACCGGGTCACTGGGGCGCCAGCCCCGGAAGAACTCCACGCCGGGCTCGGTGGGGTTGCTGTGAAGCTGCACCGGGTGAAAGATCGCGTACCGCCCGTCGTGAATGGCCAGCGTGTACGTGCCGGCGTTGCCGCAGTCCGCGCAGTCGCCGGACGCGACAACCTCAGCTTGGGTGTACGTGAGCCCGTACCTGCCGTCCAGGACCTTGGTTGGCGAGGCGGCGACGCCGACGCCGTGGCAGGTGGCCCAGTCGTCCATCCGCGGTTCCTTTGCGGCCATTTCACCGATCCGGTCGATAGCCAGGGTGGTCTGCGGGTCACCGGCCACGTCCGCATAGGTGGAGGCTTCGGCGTCGTGCAGCGCGCGGAACTGGCCCTGGGTTGCCGCGAGCGGCTTCAGGCCCTGCCCGCACATCGAGGCCCAGTCCACCCGATCCGAGGTGCCGCTGGCCTGGCTGGCCGCGGCCTGTGCGGCGGCCTCGCGCAGCCAGCCGGCATCGGCGGCGGGCAGCCTGGCCAGGGCGGCGGAGGAGACCGCGAGCGTCGTGGTCTTGGCGTACAGCGGCGCGTTGACCAGCACGTAGGGTGCGACCTGCAGGTAATCGCCCTGCATCGCGTTCACCGGATCGGCTTCGATCGCGGTCAGCTTGCCGTCACGGAGCGCCTGCACCGCCGCGGGCCCGCTGGCAATGTTGGTCACCGGCGTGGCGCCCAGCGCGGTGATCACCAGGCTGCTGGTCGCCGAGTCGTTGATCCGGATCTTCGCGCCGTAGAACTGTGCCGGGCTGGCCAGCGGCCGGGTCGACAACAGGTACCTGATGCCGGTCGGCACGATGGCCAGCCCGGTCACCTGCGCGGGCTTGAGCGCGGCGAGCAGCCCGGTGGCCACCGGCCCGGTGACGGCCCGGTCCAGCAGGCTGCGGCTGGTCACAAGGAACGGCACCTGGTAGGCGCGGAACGCCTCGATCCCCAGGCTCTCCCAGGCCCGGGAGGCGACGTCGCCGACATCCAGCTTCCCCGCCTGCAGGGCGGCGGCGAGACGCACATCGACGCTGGTGGAACGTCCGTTGTAGTAGCTGGTGTGCAGTTTGAGGTGCCCGCCGGAGTCCTTGGCGACCAAGGTCGCGAACGCGGTGTCGACGGGCAGCTGGTCGGCGCTGGCGAAGGTCAGCGTGATGGTGCCGTCCGGCGCGGCTTCCGGCGCGCCGCCGGCCTTGCTCGCCCCAGGGCCGTTGCAGCCCGCCGCCGCGAGCACCCCGATGAGCGCCAGCGCCGGCCAGGGCCACGCCGCGCGGCGGTGGCGGCCGGTGATTTTTCGCCTGCTGCCCATTGACCATGCCCCCTGCGTAATCATGAACCCTCACTGCGACTGTGGGCCAGCCCCCGGGCCGCCTCTAGCGGGCTAGCACTCTTCCCGGCCCGCGCTATCCCTGCGATCGTGATTGCGTGGCGCGCCTGCTGCCGTGGGCTGCCGTCGCGGCGGTTCTCTCCGGCGTGACGGTCAACGTGCTGCGCCTGCGCGGTGAGGTGTCCCTGGCGGGCCCGTCGGTGGCCGCGCAGGTACTCGACGTCGCGGCCGGGGCCGCGCTCCTCCTCGCCGCGGCCGCTGGCAGCCGAGGCAAATGGCTCCTTGCCGCCGCAGGTGCGGCCTGGCTTGCCGCCGAGTGGGCCAACCCGGCCGCCCCGGGCGCGGTCCTGTTCACCGTGGGGCTCGTCGCGTTCCTGGCACCGCTCCCGCTGGTGCTGGCCAGCCGCTGGGGGTCGCCGCTCACCAGCACGGACCCAGCCGCGCTGCCCGGCCGCCGACGGTATTCGCCCATGGGCAAGGGCCCGGCCGTGCTGCTCGCCGCGGCGGTGCTGTTCGGCGTCGCGGCGGCGGTTCTCACGGGCCCGCTGGCGGCCAGCCCGCGCGACGCCGGATGCACCGACTGCCCGGGCGACCTGATCGCGGTGGCCCACGATCCCGCACTCGGCACCGGGCTGGCCCGGCTCGGCGGCCAGGCCGCCATCGGCGCCGCCCTGGCCGCCGTCGCCTGGCTCGCCGTCACCCTGACGGCCACCCGCACGCAGCCGCGCCGGTGGCTGCTGTCTCCTGAAGGCGTGGCTGCCGCCGCGGCAACCGGGTTCGCCGTCGCGGTCGCCGCCGGGGAGTGGGTGACGCTGCCCGGTGGGGGCGCCGCGCCGGCCCCGGGCTGGCACGCGGCAGCCGGCGTCATGCTGCTCGTGCTCGCGGCGGCGGTGGCCGTGCCCGCGCTGTGCGCGGCCGATGCGCGGCGCGTGATCGCCCGGGTGGCGGTGGCCGTGGCGGATAATCCGCGGCACAGCGCCGCCGACGCGCTGGGGGCGGCGCTCCGCGATACCACGCTGAGCGTTGCCTACCCGACACCGGATGGCACCTGGCGTGACCGGCACGGCCAGGTGGTCGCCCTGCCCGGCCAGGGGGTGACGCTGGTCACCGACTCGGGTGAGCAGGTGGCCGCGCTCATTCACGACGGCCCGGCGCGGACCGACCGGGCCGCGATCACCGAGGCAGCCTCGGCGGCCCGGCTCCTTCTCGACACCGAACGCCTCGAGGCGGGCACGCTGGCCCGGGTCAACGACCTGAGCACCGCGCGGCGGCTCGCCGCCGAAGCGGCCGATGCGGCGCGGGCCGGCCTGGAGCGGGACCTGCATGACGGCGCGCAGCAGCGCCTGGTGGCCCTGCGCTACGCGCTCGGCCTCGCGTCCGCGCACGCGGAACGCCTGCCGGAACGTGACCATGCGGCGAGACTGGCCGAGGCTGACCGGGCCGCCGAGCTGGCCCTGGCCAGCCTGCGCGACCTGGCGCACGGAATCAGCTCCGGCGCCCTGGCCGCCGAGGGGCTGGCCAGCGCGGTGCGCACCATGGTGGAGAACTCACCGGCCGCGGTCACCATCCGGGAACTGCCCGCCGAACGGCTGCCCGAGCCGGTGGAGCGGGCCGCGTACCGGTTCATCGCGGACTTCCTGGCCGCCGCGGGCCGGCTGCCGCCGCCGGGCGCGTCCATCGCGGTGCGGCGCTCCGGCCAGGACGTTGTCGTCGAAGTCGAGTACGCCCGCGCGGACATGACGGGTGATCTCGGCTCGGCGCACCTGGCCGACCGGCTGGCCGCCGCGGGCGGGCAGCTGCACCAGATCGACCGGGGCGGCCGGCGGCGGCTGATAGCGAGCCTGCCGTGCGGGTAGCGATCGTGGATGATCACGTGCTGCTGCGCGAGGGCCTGGCCCGGTTGTTCGCCGAGGCAGGCATGCAGGTCGTCGCGTCGGAGGGTGATATCGACGCCTTCCTGGGCGCGGTCGGCGCATCCCGCCCCGACGTCGCGGTCATCGACATCCGGCTGCCGCCAACCTTCACCGACGAAGGCCTGCGCGCCGCCGACCTGGTGCGGGAACGCCACCCCGGCACGGCCGTCCTGGTCTTGTCGCAGTACCTCGATGCGGGGTACGCGTTCCGGTTGCTCCAGTCGTTCCCGAGCGGAGTCGGTTACCTGCTCAAGGACCGGGTCTCCCAGGTCGCCGTGCTCGTCGACGCGGTGCAGCGGGTCGTCGCGGGCGAATGCGTGGTGGACCCGAGCATCGTGAGCCGCCTGGTCAACCGCACCGGGCTCGCGCAGCCGCTCAGCGTGCTCACCCCCCGCGAGCGCGAGGTTCTCGGCCTGATGGCCGAGGGACGGACGAACACGGCCATCGGTGCGCAACTGTTCCTGAGCGAGCGGACGGTGGAGGGCAACGTCCGCCGCATCTTCGACAAGCTCGGGCTGGCCGACACCCCGCAGGACAACCGGCGCGTTCTAGCCGTGCTGGCTTTCCTGCGTGCTTAGGATACTCCGGCACGGATCAGCGTCCCCATCCTAGAGAGCGGCACGGGCAAGCATATGCATGAACCAGCTGCACCACCCCGAACGGGCTGATCTGCACGCAAGCATCAGGAGTATCACTCACGGTTCCGGCTGTGCGGAATCGGCCTTCTGGCTGCGTCAATATCGTTCGGTTCAGTCGCTGGGAATCACGCCGTCCTGGTGCCAGATTGAGTCGACGATCACGAAGCTCTGCCATGCATATTCGTTGCCCGGCATCATCATGCACAAAGGCAACGCCCTACTTTCGGCAATGCCGGGCGTCTCCCAGGCTCGCTGCCGCAGGAGACGCAGAGCCGGTCAGGTGCCCGAGGCCATGTAGGCGGCCAGGATGTAGTTGGGGTGGCGGTCGAGGTTCTTGCGGGCCCGGTCGTAACGCATGGTGGTGCGCGGATCGGCATGGCGGGCAGCGATCTGGACGTCGCGCAGGTCCACGCCCGCATCCAGCATGGTCGTGACAAAGGTATGGCGGAGCATGTGAGGGTGCGGCCGGACGATCCGCACACCAGCGATCTGGGCCAGGTGCCGCAGGCGGCGGGTGGCGGCGTGGCGGTCCATCCTTGTACCGCGGCTGTTGAGCAGGATCGGACCGCCCATGCGGGTGCCGATCGCGCGGTCGATGGCCCGCCCCACGGCCGGGGGCAGTGGGATCAGCGCGACCTTGGTGCCTTTGCCGCACACACGTAGCACACGGTGACCGTGCTCTTCGCCGAGGTCGGCGATGTCGGCCCCGGTGGCTTCGAAGATCCGCAGCCCGAGCAACCCCAGCATGGCCACCAGCGCGAAGTCACACGGGCTGGCTGATTCGCGGGCTGCGGTGAGCAGCGCCTCGAACTGCAGGTGGGTAAACCCCAGCGTCGGCGATTCCGGCGGCACCGAGGGCCGGCGGACGTGCTCGGCGGGCGAATGCTCCAGCAGCCCATCGATGACACAGGTCCGGTAGAACCCGGCCGCCACCGAGAAGCGCCGGGAGACGGTGGAGGGCTTGAACCGGCGGATCTCTTGCATCCACCGGATGTACAGCTCCAGGTGTGGGCGGCGGGCGGCCAGCGGGTCCAGGCCATGTTGCGCGCACCAGGTCAGGTAGCAGCGCAGGTCAGACTCGGTGTGGTAGCGGGAGGCGCCGTTGAACCGGGCCAGGTAAGCAGCCACCGCCAGCCGTAGCTGGTCAGTGAACGGCATCAGAGGATCGGACGGGGTGGACGGCAGGTCGGTGAAGCTCATCATGCCCAGACACTGCGCCTGCGCCACTCGTCGGGCACGCCTGCGAACGCGTCAGGGCCGGCAGATGAATCACGTTCACGAGCCGGTCGCCGCCAGCCAATGCTCTGTCACCTGGGTTGAGGAAGAGCGGCCGGCGTCGCGGGCACATCGGGTGGGGCAGGATGGGCGGGTGCTGATCGTGCGCGCGACCAAGAAGCTGCTCGATCGCATCGGCCCGCCCAACCTTGGTGAAGGGGAGCATTCCACCACCCTGACGGGCCAGTGGTATGCCACCGCCCTATTCTGGAAACCCCAAGTCGCGCTGTTCGTCAGCGAGCCGACCCTGCTGCCGGTGCTGATGCCGCTGGCTCCCGCGGCGACCTTGCTGGCCAGGTTCCCGCAGCAACTGGCCGCGGTGCTCACCGCGCACGGAACCCCGCAAGCAGTCATCGATGAGGAACTGCGCCAGATGCGCGACCGTCGTCTCGCCAAGACCGCCAACCGCAGCGTCGTCGGGATCATGAACGAGTTCACCGTCCTGGCCAGCGCCTACCGCGCCGACACCCCCGCTCCGGATCTGCCGGCCCTTGCGATGCGCCTGGCGGCCACGCCCTGCGGCCCCCTCTACAGCAAGCACGTAAGTCCCGACCGCGAACTGGCTGCACTGCTGCGCTCCTTCACATCGCCAGAGAGTTGACGTCGCCGACGGGCTGCCATGCCGATCGCGGCATGGCAGTGAGCCGGTCACGGGCATCCGCAGGCTCAGGGCGGGGCTGGATCTGGGTGCCCGGACAGGAAGCGGTCCGCCGAGTCGTCGTCAATAAGGGAGTTGTCAGCCAGCCATTGCACGGCCCGGCGCCTGGCCCGAGTGTCCCGGAACGCATACCACGCTGGCAGCAGGTCCGGGTATACCTCGTGGAGCTCGTCTTTGAACCGGCGGAAGGCTCCTTTGCCCTGGATCGCACGTGTCAGCCTGCGCCCGGCACGTTCATCGGTTATCCCGTCGGCGAAGTCGGCCATGTCCTGGTACCAGACCCAGGACGGCAGCGGGCCGATGACGATCAGGTCCAGCTCGTCGAGGTCGACCGGCGTCTGGCCGTCGATGCCGGTGTCGGCTGTCCAGAATGCGATCTCTCCCGTGTCTGGGTTGATCAGCCAGTGGTGTTCGTAATCGGTCTGGTCGGCCAGCGCGTTCGCTATCTCCTCCAGATCGAGGCTGTTCAGGTCCAGCACACGGCCAGGATAGATCTCTCCTGCTGCCCGCACTCAAGGACTGGAACGCGCGAGCCGCGGCAAATGAGGACGTGGGCTGCAAGGCGAGAACTCGTAGCCAAGGACGGTGCGCTCAATATCGCTCGGCCAAAGTCGCCGTTCCCTTTCTTGTGCCC
>Ga0335078_10015297_pt1 | contig 11392 bp, 10 predicted proteins | sample Lox_Sample_32_FD_206711 | JGI IMG/M metagenome (GOLD analysis project Ga0335078, IMG submission 206711) | Soil microbial communities from Loxahatchee National Wildlife Refuge, Florida, United States - Lox_Sample_3.2 | ecosystem: Environmental > Terrestrial > Soil > Wetlands | place: USA...
CGCCGTCGGCCGCTTTGAGCGCGGCGCGGATCTGATTGCGGAACTGTTCGGCGTCGGTGACCGTCTGCCGGTTGGCGCGCAGCCGCACCGTGACGGTGAAGACTTCCTGAAACACCAGCGCGAGGTTGATGGTCCGCGGCGGAGGCGCGGCTGGAGGCGCAGGCGCAGCGTTGGGATGGGGCGCGTTGGGCGGAGTGGCCATCGATTAGTCCAGCACGACCATTAGTCCAGTACAACCATCAGTTCCACTTCGGGCTCGGGCAGCTCTCCGGGTACATAGATGCCGAGTTTTCTGGTGGTCACCATATGCTCCCAGCACGGACCGGCTTTGTCAACGGCGAAATACTGAGTCTCAAGGCGCGGGGAAACGGCCGGCGGCGGCACGGGCATGTGGGTCATCTTCAATCCGGGGAGCGCGCGGCTCACCAGCTTAGGCAGGAACTCCTGGGAGCAGATCTTTACGAGACGCGGCGTGCTTTCGATGAGGTCGGCTTCGCCGATGCGCCTGGTGTGGATGGCGAAGATCCAGCGGGAGCGGCTGAGCACGCGCTGATCGGTGATGGTGCCTTCGTAGAAGTAGCGCGCGGCGGGCTTGAGCGGAATGTGCACGCAGTTACTGGGCACCACCAGCTCGAGATGGGTGCGGATGTGATATTCGAGCTGCTCCATGCACTCGGCAAGGTTGTCGTGCTGATAGGCGGGCAGGGCGGATGGATGCGAATCGAGGCCGAAAGTACAGAGCGCGCCGCCGAGGCGTGAAAGCTCGACGAAAACCTCTTCGGGGTGCGGCTTCTTGGCGAAGCAGAGATGGCGCAGCGGCCCGATGCTGGAGTTCACACAATGCAGAAACCAGGCATTGCTGATGCCCTGCGCGGAGAAGCCGGAAGTGGTGCCGGCGGCGAGTTCCTTCGGCTTGATGACAGTGCGCGCCTTGTCCTCCAGCATTTCGACGATGCGGCGCAGCAGCAGCATGAGGCGATCGCTGGCGTTGATGGTGAGGCAGGGCGGGATGAAAGCCTGGTCGAGGATGAAGTTCCCGGAGCCGTCGCGGCGGACGCGCCCGATGGGGAGCTTCACGGTGTGGTCGTCAACTTCCGTGTCGAGCTTCAGCTCGATGTTCTTGCGGCCAACGACGATGGGCTTTTCGTCGCCGCCAGTGTTCTCGTCGGGGCGAACCACCTCTTCGGCGACATAGCGGACGGTTGAGGTGATCTCATCACCGTTGAGCGCGGTGATGGCGCCGCGTTCAGAACGGGCGGGCACGGTGAGCAGGACATCGACGCTGTCGCGCATGGGCGGGAACAGCTCGGCCATACGGCGCGCCGAGGGCAAGGGCTCGCACTCGGGCATGTGAAAAGCCAGGCCATCGGGAAAGACGCCGCGAGCGTGGATGAGCGAAAGCGTGCCATTGCGCAGCGCTTCGGTGTCGAACTGGCAACCCATGATGCCGTAGTCTCCGAACCAGAGACTGGAGGTGGCGAAGTGGATGACGTCTTCGAAATAGCGGCTCTGAAGCTGGAAGTGGTGCGGGCCGAGGTGCATGCCTTCCGACCACACCACTCGCGAAAGAGTCTTCATCCGTCAGGTGTCCTCCGCCCCGAGGCGCGCATTTACCGTGGGAATATAATAGCACCGGTTGGAAGAGGGGGCTGAACCACCGCGGTTCAGCGTAGTTCCAGCAGTTGTTCGACCGTCACTCCCGCGTCGCTCAGAATCTGCCGCAGAGTTCCGACACGGAGCTGGGTGTGATCAGGGACAACGACGCGAGCATACGGGTCGGCGCGCCTGAGGATGATGTGACTTCCTCGCTGGCGCGTGACGAGGAAGCCGACGCGAATAAGTACCCTGATCAGCTCCCGTCCGGAAATGTCCGTTGGGAGTTTCACCCGCGAGTGCCGGTGGTGAGTTCGACGTACTCTTTTCCTGCTTCAGTGGGAACGGGGTCGCCGGCGGCGACACAGTCTTCGATGTAAAGATCTGCAGCTTCGCGGATGTTCCTGATGGCTTCATCACGAGTGTCGCCTTGAGATACGCAGCCGGGGAGCGCAGGCACAGTTGCCACGTATCCGCCGTCGGGTTCGCGTTCGAGGATGACAGTGTAGCGCATCTTTCAGCTTCAATGATAACAACGACGAGGTCATTTGGTAGTGTCACAGTAAACGTGGGGCAGATTTTGATCAAATCAACGTCTGTGTTCGCCGCCTGGTTGTTGATTGTCGCTTCTCTTCCGGCGCACGGTGCGGACACGACGGGCTTCATTCGCTTCAATAGCTGCACATTCATGGAGCAGCTTCGTCTGGAGCTGATCAGCTACCGCGGACGCAAGCTGGGGAGGACGATCATTCTCAGGATTCCCGGCTATCTGCCGCCCGAGACGGGCTGAATTGATGTACCCGGCGAGGAATGTGCCCAGGCGGATCAATGCGAGTATCCCGCAATAAGCAGGCTCCGCGCAACAAACTGGTGGGTCCGTTGGGGCAAACAGAAGCTGGCAGGGGACTTCTCGATTCAGTTCAAGGATGGGAGGAAGATCGAGGGCTCGTTTAGGGCAACAGAAATCGTGTCGAAACCGTTGCCCCGATGCGAGTGACATCTACCCCGTCGCCACGGGCGTCTGCGGCTCGGGCAGCAGCACGATCAGCTCGAGCTGCGGATTGGGGAAATCCGCCGGCGCGTAGACGGCGATGTTGCGCGAGCGGAGCACGGCTTCCCAGGCGAGGCCGGAGCGGCTCAGGCTGAAGTACTGGTGGTTCACCTTCACGGGGATCGTGGCGGGCGGCGCCTGCACATGGGTCATGGCCATGCCAGGGAGCGCCTGGCGGATCAGGTGCTCAATGTGATTCGCCGAACACACCTTCATTAATGCCGGCGATTTCTGGATAATCTCCGCCTCGCCCATGTCGGCATTCACCGCCAGGTACAACTGCGTGTCCGCCAGATATTTGTCTTCGGTGATCGACGCGGCGTAAATCGACGGCCTCACCAGCCGCAGCGGCAGTGACACGAAGTTACTCGGCACCACCGTCTCGAGCAGATGGTGCACCGTCTCGTCGAGCTCCTTGAAACAACGGCCGAGGTCGTCGTGGTCATAAGTAGCGAGATCGCGCGGCTTCACATCCATCGAAAAGGTCGTAAGCGCCGAACCGAGCGCCGCCATGATGGCGAACAGTTCCTCGGGATGGCCTCGCCGTGTTTCAAAAAGATGACGAAGCTGCGGGAAGTGCGTGTTGATGGAATAGAGCAGCCAGAAGTTGGCGATGTCGGCCACGGTGAACTCAGCCAGGCTCTGGTTCTTCTGGCGGCGCATGCCCGAGAGCATGCTGCTGCGCGCGGAGAGATTCTCAATCAGCCGCCGGGCGATGGAGATGAGATAGTCGCTGGCCGAGATATCCAGCAGTGGTGGAACGAAGTACGGGTCGAGCTGATAAGTTTCGGCTTCGGTTTTCTGCACCCGCGCGATGCGCAGTACGGAATTCCCCTGGCGGCTTTCGCCCTCCACCAGCAGACGCATATTTTTTCGCGCAATCTGTACCGGACGCTCGGTTGCGTTCGTATTCTCATCACGGAAGGTCTCTACCTCGGCCAGGTAGCGGGTCTCGATGCCGCGCGCGGCCATGGAGACATTGAGGCCGTTTTCGCGATACGAAGGGATGGCCAGGAAAATGTCGAGAGTGGTCTGGTCCGGCGAGAAAAACTCGGCGATGTTGCGCGCGGGCGGCGCAGGATCGGATTCGGGGATCTCGAAAGGCAGGCCATCGGGAAACATGCCGTGCGCGGAATGCACAGCAACAGCGCCATTGGCGAGCTGCTCCTGGTTGAACTGGAGCTGGCGAAAACCCCACGGGCGGAAATTCAGCGCGTCCAGACGAAACTGGAGAACGCTTTCAATGAAGCGGTCCTGGGCCTGCAAATGCTGCGGGCTCAGAAAGGTGCCTTTGGCCCAGATGACGGGCTGTAGGGTTCTCATCCCGGTACAGTATGATACACCAGCCGGGCACGAACATCGCGTCCCAATAGCGGACAGCGTTCGCGCGCGGGCCGCCAATGCGGCCGAACGGTGTCAATCACCTGAGCCGGGGGAACTGCTGGTACCCTGTTTGCGTAAGCCTTGTAGAGCATGATGACGGCTGTGTCGGCGCGATCCTTATCATCTGTCACCGGGGACACCCTTCGTGTCCTCATCAGCGACGATCAACCGGACATCCTGGAGGCGCTGCGGCTGTTGTTAAAGGGTGCAGGCTATACGGCGGAGACGGTGGATTCGCCGGCGGCACTGCTGCGCGCGGTGGATGCGCGGCCGTTCGACCTGATCCTGATGGACCTGAATTACGCGCGCGACACGACGTCGGGACAGGAGGGGCTCGATCTGCTGGACAAGCTGCGCACGCGGCCGGATTGCGCTCCGGTGATCGTGATGACGGCGTGGGGCAACGTCGAGCTGGCTGTTGACGCCATGCATCGCGGCGCTACGGATTTTGTGCAGAAGCCGTGGGACAACCTGCGGCTGCTCGGCACCATCGAGAAGCAGGCACGGGAGGCGGCGGCACGGCGGACGGCGCAGCAGCAGGCGCGTTCGGAGATCGAGATTGCGCGGCACGTGCAGGAGAAACTGTTCCCGCAACCGACGCGGCAGCTTCAGACCATTCGCTATGCGGCGCGATGCGTTCCGGCGCGCGATGTCAGCGGCGATTATTACGACTTTCTGGACCTGAACGGAAGCGCTATCGGATTTGTGCTGGCCGATGTATCGGGCAAAGGGATCGCGGCCGCCCTGCTGATGGCGAGTCTTCAGGCGGCATTTCGCAGCCAGACTGAAGTGGTGCGCGACGGCTGCGAGTTGCTGCGCGGAATCAACCGGCTGTTCTATTCGAGCACTCCGGCGGAACAATACGCCACGGTATTTTTCGCGGATTACGATGACAAACGGCGAACGCTGCGCTACGTGAACTGCGGGCATCCCGCGCCGCTGCTGCTGCGGGCGAACGGACGGCTGGAGCATCTGCACGCAACGGCGCCGGTGGTAGGGCTGCTGAACCAGTGGGACTGCGAAGAAGTCACGCTGCAGATGGACCCGGGCGACACCCTGGTGGTTTATTCGGATGGTGTGACCGAAGCCGGCATCACCGAAGGCGAGGAGTTCGGCGAAGAGCGGTTGCTGGCCGCGGTGGCGCGAGCGGGCGACGTCGAGCCGGACGCCTTGATCGACGCGGTGACAGCACAAGTTCACGCGCACGCGGGTTCGGCGGCGGGCGACGATTGCACCATGCTGGTGGTTCGCGGCGTAGCATAGGACATGCCCGATTCCCGCCGGCAGTTCCTCGGCCGCGCCTCGGCGGCTTTGATGGCGGCCGCCGCAGCCGCACAAGACGCCAGTTCGCAGGAGCCCTCGACACCCACGCCCGGAACGCCGCCCGCGTTTGGCACCTTACCCGAAGTGGGGCCGCCGGTTTCGAGCGCGACCTTCGCCGAAGCCGAGAAACTTGTGCGGTTCGAGCTAACCGTTGCCGAGCGCGAACAGGCCGCGGGCAACTGGCGCAGCGCCATGGCGCCGGCGTACGAGCGGCGCACGGGGCCGAAAAAATTCGCTCCGCCGGATTCGCTGGCGCCGGCCACACGCTGGAACCCTGTATTCCCGGGTTCGCCCACCGGTCCGGCCAGTGACCGGTTTGCACGCACGGCTGCGGCAACGCCCACGCTGCCCACGCGCGATGAAGACATCGCTTTTGCCCCGCTGACGCACCTTTCGCGGTGGGTGGAGACGCGGCAGATCACCTCCGAGCGCCTGACGAATATCTATCTTGACCGCATTGCGCGCTTCGATCCAAAGCTTCGCTGCGTTATCACGCTGACGCGCGATCTGGCCCTGGAGCAGGCGCGCAAGGCCGATCGGGAGATTGCCGCGGGGCGTTATCGCGGACCGCTGCATGGCATTCCATGGGGCGGCAAGGACCTGCTGGATACGGCGGGAATTCCGACGACATACGGGGCCGAGCCGTATCGCAATCGCGTGCCGGAGCGCGACGCACTGGTGGTGGAGAGGCTGCACCAGGCAGGCGCGGTGCTGATCGCCAAGCTGAGCCTCGGCGCGCTGGCGCTCAACGATGTCTGGTTCGGCGGGCAAACGATGAACCCCTGGCTGCTGGAGGAAGGGTCGTCGGGATCGAGCGCGGGTCCGGGCGCGGCGACCGCGGCGGGACTGGTCGGTTTTTCGATCGGCAGTGAAACCGGAGGCAGCATTGTGAGCCCATCGATGCGCTGCGGTGTTACCGGCCTGCGCCCCACTTACGGCCGAGTGCCGCGCACGGGTGCCATGACGCTGTGCTGGTCGCTGGACAAACTCGGGCCGATGGCGCGCGGTGTCGAGGACACGCTGCTCGTGCTAAACGCCATCTCCGGGTATGGTGCGGGCGACTGGGCCAGCGTGCCGAGCCATCTCGATTTCGACGCGAAAGCGCCCGTGGCCGGTCTCCGGGTCGGCTACTTCGCGAATTGGATGAAAGAGCCACCCGCTACCGATGTGGACCGCGCGGCGCTGGAGACCGTTCGCAAATTGGGCATGACGCCCGCGGAGGTCACCCTTCCCGACTGGCCGTATGATTCGCTCTTCCTCATCCTGTTCGCCGAAGCCGCCGCAGCATTCGAGGAGCTGACGCTGTCGGGCGGACTGAAAGAGCTCCGCATGCAGGTGCCCGATGCGTGGCCGAACACGTTCCGCCAGTCGCGGTTCCTTTCCGCCGTGGATTTCGTCCAGACCGACCGATTCCGGCGAGCCGTGGCCGAGGAAATGGGACGCATTTTCTCGAAAGTGGATCTGCTGCTGGTGCCATCGCTGCGCGACGAGATGCTGACCATCACCAACTTCACCGGGCATCCATCGCTGACGCTTCGAGCCGGCTTCGTGGAAGTCTCCGAGGCACGCAGCGACTGGGCGCCCGATCCCGCGCATCCGCTGCCGAAGTTTTCGCCGCCGCGCCGGGTGCCACACGGGGTGACGCTCATCGGGCGATTGTTCGAGGAAGGCACGCTGGGGCGAGCGGGAATGGCCATGGAACGGGCGTTCAATGTGGCTGGGGAGCGGCCGCCGGGATTCTGAGCATTAGCGAGGAAAGAAGTGGCCGCTCAGAGCATGGCCTCGTTATCCAGGCTGCGCCACAGATACCAGCTCGCCACCGAGCACCACGGCCGCCACGCGCGCGCGATCTTCTCCATTCGCGCCGGCTTCGGCAGGGCGCGCATGCGGTAGGCTTTGCGGATGGCGGTGCGCACGCCGAGGTCGCCCACCGGCAGCACGTCGGGCCGCTGCAGCGCGAAGATGAGGAACATGTGCGCGGTCCAGACGCCGACGCCTTTCACGCGCGTCAGCATCGCGATCACTTCGTCGTCGTTCATCGCCGGCAGCAGGGCGAAATCGATTTCACCGGCGGAGGTGCGCGCAGCGAGATCGCGAATGTAGGCGGTCTTCTGGCCCGACAGGCCAGCGCCGCGCATCTTCTCCACTGGCAGCGCGAGAATGGCGGGAGGCGTGAGTTCGCGATCGGGAAGCAAGTCGAGCAGGCGCGCGAAGATGCGCGAAGCCACGCGCCCACTGAGCTGCTGATATACGATGGATCGAACCAGCGTGGAGAAACCGGGCTCCCGGTACTCCATGCGGAAAGGCCCTACGCGTTCAATGATCTCAGCCAGGATCGGATCGGCTTTACTCAGGTGGCGAGTGGCGTGGCGCATGCAACGCAGCCGTGAAACGGCGCATCTACCAATGTAATCGTATGCATCGCTCGTTTGCTGCGTTCATCGTTCCCATCCTCGTTGGATTGCCGATCGTCGCTCAGGCTCCCGCCACACAGGCTCCCACTCCCGACCAGAAGCCGGTCGAGGATAACGCGCCGATCAAGGTGGAAGTCAACGTCGTTAACGTCTTCTTCACCGTGCGCAACAAGCAGAACGGGCTGGTGGGGAACCTCACCAAAGACGACTTCACGGTTTTCGAGGACAGCAAAAAGCAGGTGATGCGCTACTTCGCGCGGGAGACGGACCTGCCGTTCACCATGGGCCTGCTCATCGACGTGAGCCCCAGCCAGGGCAATCTGATCGAGATCGAGAAGGAAGCAGCGTCGCAGTTTTTCGGTTCAGTGCTGCGGCCTAAGGATCTGGCATTTTTGATTAGTTTCGGCGGCGAGACCGATCTGCTGCAGGATTACACCAGCTCGGCTAAGCTCCTGCGCGCCGGCATGAAGGGCCTGAAGGTGAATGCCGATGTGGGCGGGCTGCAGCCGGGGCCGGTTCCGACCATCTACAACCCGAAGGGCACGGTGCTGTACGACGCGGTGTATCTGGCGTCGCACGATGAGCTGCACGGCCAGGTGGGGCGCAAGGCGCTCATCCTGATCACCGATGGCGAGGACCAGGGCAGCCACTACAGGATCAACGAAGCCATCGAGCAGGCGCAGAAGGCGGACGCGATCATCTACAGCATCGAGTACGTGGACCGGCGTTTCTACTACTCGCAGGGCGCGTTCTACGGCGGCGATTCGGCGCTGGAGCGCATGTCGTCGGAGACCGGCGGGCGCGTGTTCCGCGTGGACAACAAACATCCGCTGACCGACGCGTTTCGAGAGATTCAGGAGGAGATGCGCAGTCAGTACGCGCTGGCCTACACGCCCACCAACACCGCGCGCGACGGGGGTTACCGGAAAATCGAGATTCGCCCGTCGAGCAAAGAGTACAAAGTGCAGTGCCGCAAGGGCTACTACGCGACGCCGAACGGCGAGGGGGAAGAGTAGGGAGCGTCCAGGACACACGCTTCCTGTCTCAACTCAGGCCGCGTAGAAGTAGCGCGTCAGGTGAAAGAAGATCGGAGCCGAAAAGGCCACCGAGTCCAGGCGGTCGAGGACACCGCCATGGCCTTCGATGACCTGGCCCCAGTCCTTGACGCCGCGGTCGCGCTTGATGGCGGACATCACCAGCCCACCCATGAACCCCATCGTGGTAATGACGAGCGACATCCCCGCCGCCTGCCACGGGCTGAAGGGCGTGAGCCGCCACAGCGCCCCGCCGAGTGCCGTAGCGCAAAGCGCGCCACCGATGAGCCCCTCCCACGTCTTGGAGGGGGACACCGCCGGCGCAATTCTGTGACGGCCCAGCAGCTTGCCCCAGACGTATTGCAGCACGTCGCTCGATTGCCCGACCAACAGCAGGAAAACCATCAGCAGGGCGCCGCGCCCGCGGTAACCCGGAATGTCCAACGTGAGCAGCGCGGGCACGTGGGAAATGCAGTACACGCTGATCATCAGGCCCCACTGAATCTCGGCGGTGCGGGTCAGGAAGCGCGCGGGATCGGCAAACACCACGGCGACGCAGGGCAGAACGAGGAACGCATACACGGGGATCAGGATGGTAAAGAAGCCGTACCAATCCACCCAGATGAGGCTGTACTGCCAGGGCAGCACGACGAAGAAACTGGTGAACAGCGCGGCATGATCGGCGCGATGCGTAGGAGTCAGAGTGATGAATTCGCGCAAAGCCGCGAAGGACACCAGCCCGAAAAGCACAATCACAACATGTGGACCGGCCAGCACCGCGCCGCCCAGCAAGGCCACCATCATCCACCATGCTTTGATGCGCGCGATCAGATTCGTCAGGACGGGATTGTCCTTGTCGCGCGCGAATGCGCGCAGGATGAGCGCCACAACCGTGGCCAGCGTCAGTGCGGCCACCAGGCCCGCGGAGATCAGCAGGCCTTCGCGGAGAGTCACATGTTCTCCAGCCCCGACAAGGAATCGCGCAGACGCGCAAGAAACTCAGGCTTGCATTCGCCGTCGCTCAGTTTCACGGGCTTTCCAAATGTTATCGAACAGAGCAGCGGGATGGGGAAGAGGGAACCTTTGGGCATGACCCGGTAGGAATTCCGAATCCAAACGGGAACCAGCTCGACCAGGGGGCGCGCGTGCGCCAGATGAAAGATGCCGGCCTTGAAAGGCTGCACCTCCGCCCCCGTTCCGCGTGTACCTTCGGGGAAAAATATGAGCGAGTCGCCGGCGTCGAGAGCGTCGAGCATCGGCTGCACGGGGTTCGCCTCATGCCCGAGGTGAGAGCGGTCAACAAGCACTCCGTGAAACACACACCGAATGATAAAACGCCGGACGGTTCCGCGGCCCCAGTAGTCTTTGGCGGCGACGGGCCGGGTTCTCCGGCGGAGCCGGTCAGGCAAAGAGGACCATAGCAGCACGAAGTCGAGATGGCTGGTGTGATTGGCGAAGTAGACGCGCTGGACATCGGCCGGAGCGCAACCAACCCACCTCGCCTGCGCGCCGGTGAGGAGCCGTGCGCCGGTGTTGACAGCCGCGGCAATCGCTCGTGCCAGCATCAGGCCACCAGACGCCGCCTGGATTCAGCCCAGCGCTCGATTGCCGCCCGCACGGCAGGTCGTATAGCGATGCGGGGACGCTGCCCTCGAATCTGCTCGATGGCGCGATCGACCGAGTCCGCTCTTCCGCCGGCCACCAGCCACGCGGCCATCGCCGATGCGCTGCGCGAGTAGCCCAAGGCGCAGCAGACCAGCGTCGGTCTCGCCGTGCCCAGTTCCTCAATCGCGCTCACGGCCGCGGAGAGTTGTGCGGCGCCGGGCGCCAGCAGGTCGAGCATGGGAACGCCGCGATAAACGAGGCCGCTCTTGTTCACCGGAAACTCGTCCGTCAGATCCACCATGGAGGCAATCGCAAAACTATCGCGCTCGCGCCGCCGTGGAAGCCGGCCGAGCCAGACACCGGGCACGATTTCGTCGGCAGCGGAATCGCGGCGAGTCCAGCACAGCGCGTTCAGGCGCGCGCCGGCGATGTTGGGTGCGAGGAGAGCCACCATCGCCGCGGGCATTGAGCCATCGCGCTTGCGGAAGAGTTCGGCTCGTCCACTGAGATAGATGACGCCGACGATGGCCAGCGATCCCGCCGGCCATAACAGCAGCAGGACTGCGCCGCCGATCCGGATCGCAACGGCCGCGCACAGCAGTGCGCCCGCCAGGTAGCAGGCGGCAATGCGGTATCGCCGTGGATCGCGGCTGGCTTCGTCGGGATGGGGGCCGCAGGCGGAGTCCGGAATCGCCACGAGGACCAGAAGCCCGACCCAGAGCCCGGTGGGAACGTCGATGAAATGGTGCTGCCATGTGGTGAGCGTCGAGAGCGCCATCAGGGTGAACCAGCCGCGGGTGAGCCAGGGCGCCGGTCCTCGCAGATGCTGACCGTACTTTCTCCAGAGCACCGCCGTCAGCGCTACGTGCAGCGACGGGGCCTGATTAAAAGGCTTGTCGAAACCCATCAGGACTGCGAACATGCCGCCGAACAGACCGGGAACCGCCGGGCGCGCAAAGCTGAAGCGCAGCGGGAACAGCAGAAATCCG
>Ga0335078_10015298_pt1 | contig 11391 bp, 10 predicted proteins | sample Lox_Sample_32_FD_206711 | JGI IMG/M metagenome (GOLD analysis project Ga0335078, IMG submission 206711) | Soil microbial communities from Loxahatchee National Wildlife Refuge, Florida, United States - Lox_Sample_3.2 | ecosystem: Environmental > Terrestrial > Soil > Wetlands | place: USA...
AAGAAGCTCGTGGTCACCGGATCGCGCAACACCTTCGAGGCGCACCGCCTGTTCGATCAGGTCGATTTTCACGAGAAGGAGCTGCTGCCGTTCTATAATCTGCATCTCAAGGGCGCCAACAACGGCTTCATGGAGGCGGAGCCGGTCCGCGTTTTCGTGCGCGGCGCCAATGTCTGGCGCGCCGAAGAGGAGTGGCCGCCGAAGCGCGCCACGCTCGTCGTCTATCATCTGCGCAAAGGTCCGTCGGGCAGCGTCACCTCGCTCAATGACGGCGGGCTGTCGATCGCGAGGCCCGCGGCGGCGGAGCTGGCCACGAGCTACACCTATCCGGACTGGGAATGGGTCAATGGCACCGCCGTGATCGGGCCAGACGGCCGGGTCGATCCGGCGCGCCGCGTGCTGACATTCACCAGCGCGCCGCTTGAAGACGATCTGGAAGTCACCGGCCCGATCGTGCTGAAGCTTTATGCCTCGTCGACCGCGATCGACACGCAGTTCATCGTCAAGTTAACCGATCAGCATCCGCAAGATCATGCGGCGCGGGGCAAGGGCGAGCAGCCGGCCTATACGCCGGTGTCCAAAGGCTGGCTCAAGGGCTCACATCGCGAGAAGGACCCGGTGCGTTCGAGACCGGAGCGGCCGTTCTACACGCACACCAACCCGCAGCCGCTCACCCCGGGCGAAATCTACGAATTCGACATCGAGGTGCTGCCGATCTCGTACGTGTTCAAGAAGGACCACCGCATCCGGCTTGAGCTTGCCAATGGCGACTCGCCCGCGACCGACGGCGTGTTCTCGCATCCCTATCATCCGTGCCTGATGGGGACCGACACGATCCACCACGACGGCGCGCATGCGTCTTGTCTGATCCTGCCGGTGATCGCCAAGGCGACATAGCGTCTCTGGACCTGATCCGCCATTCATGATTTGACGATCCGGATAAGCGTTGACGCGCAGCGGTCAGACGGGATTGAAAATGGCAACGGGAAATGACGCCGAAATCATCGCCGACCTGGTCCTCGCCTACAAAATCCTGGTGAATGAAGCGGTTCTCGACAGTTTCGGACATATCAGCGCCCGCTCGCCAACCAATCCCGAGCACTTCCTGCTGCCGCGCGCCATGCCGCCCTCGCTGGTCGAGGCCGACGACGTTCTCGAACTCAGCGTAGAGACCAGCCAGCCGATCGACCCGCGCGGGCGGCGGACCAACGGCGAGCGCTACCTGCATGGCGAAATCTACAAGGCGCGGCCGGACGTTAACGCTGTCGTGCATTCGCACTCGCAGGCCGTCATTCCGTTCAGCCTCACCGGCGTGCCGATGCGCCCGGTTCTTGTGCAGGCCGGGTTCATGCCGCTGACGATTCCCAATTTCGAAATTCGCGACGTGCGCGGCGCCGGGCGCGGCATGCAGATCACCGACATGCCGCGCGGCGCGGCGCTGGCGAAGACGCTCGGAAAGGGGCCGCTGGCGCTGTTGCGCGGCCACGGCAATGTCGTCGTCGGGTCATCCGTGAAGCAGGCGACGGTCTTTGCCGCCTACACCGATATCAATGCCCGCATGCAGGCGCGGGCGCTGCAGATCGATCGCCACATCGTCGTGATGGACGAGCCGGAATTGTTCGAGCCGTGGGAGTTCGACATCAACCGGCCCTGGGAGAATTTCCGGCAAAAACTGCTCTCGGATTCGGCGCGCACTAAGATCGACCGGGCCCAGTTTGGTCTGGATCACACCCAGTAGCCGGCGCGTCTTGCCCGGAAAGCTTATGGGGTTACCGGAACAAACTGAGTGGTGAAAAGCTCGCTGTCGGGCGGTACCGTCTTGAGAATGTTCATCTCGACGAACGATTGCTTGAGCACCTGCACGGCTTTCGGATCGAAGGTTCCATCATTGCTCAACGCTGATATCAAATAGTCGTAGGTCTTGCTGGCCGAGGTGGGGGACTCCTTGAGCGCCGATACGGCGATTGCATCGGTCTCTTTCTTGTGCGTCTTCATATAGGCGACCGAAGCGAAGTACGCCTTCAGGAAGCGGCGCACCAGGTCGGGGTTCTTGGCAATCAGCTCCTTCTTCGCGTACACCACATGGGTGATGAAGTCGGGCGCGTATTTGTCCATGGGCGCGAGAATTCTCGCCTCGTGCTTTTCCTCGAGCACGAACCCCGCCTCCGGACCGGTAAGATCGGCGGCGGTCTGCTTTGTACGCAGCGCTGCGATTCGCCCCGGCGCCGCGCCAAGCGCCAGCCGGTGAATGCCATCCAGGCCCCAGCCCTCGGTAATCGACAGCCGCTTGGCGAGCCAATCGGTCAGTGAGTCCGGCGTCGACACGGTGACGATCTTGCCTTTGAGATCGGCGACCGTTTTGATCGGCGAGTCGGCCGCGACAATAATGCAGAGATCGCGTGGCGCACCCTCGATCGCTGCGACCGCTAGCGCCGGCGATCCTTTGGCGGCAAACGCCATGCCGGGTCCGCTGCCGAGGCCAAAATCAATGCTGCCGGCGGCCATCGCCTGCTGCACCTTGCCGTCGCCCCCGAGCGACGAAATTTTTACCTCGAGGCCGTATTTCGCGAAGATGCCGGAGGCGATGCCGACGTCGGCGGGCAAGAAGTCCCAGATAAAGCCCTGCGCCTTGCCGACCCGGACTTGGTCCGCGGCCAGTCCCCTTGCCGCCATCGCCAGCACGAAGACGATTCCGAGCCCGACCTTCAATGAATTGAAGACGACCGCGCGTGAGCGCTTCGTCATGACGCGTCCTCCCTTGTTCCCTGATGAGCAGGGTGGGGGAGGTGACACAGAATGTCAAAATGTCTTAAGGACGCGGCCGGTCGTCGCGGCCGCGCCGGTTACGCCCTCGCGTACCGGCCGCGGTTGAAGAAGCGATCTTTCTGATCGTCGTTCGCCGTTTCGCGGTTCGATTTGATGGCGCCGACCTTGGCGAGCGCGGCTTTGACCGCGGGACGCTCGTCGATCGACTTGAACCAGCGCGCGAGGTTCGGGTTGTCCTCCCATTTCACGCCCTGCATGTCGTGATTGCGCGTCCACGGGAAGGTGGCGATGTCGGCGATGGAATATTCGCTGCCGGCGATGTAAGGCGTCTTTGCCAGCTGCTTCTCCAGCACCTCATAGAGGCGCTTCACTTCGGTCTGATAGCGCCCCATCGAATAGGAATTATCCTTGTCCTTCGGCGCGAACATCTTGAAATGGGTGAACTGGCCGAACATCGGGCCGATGCCGGAGGTCTGGAAGAACAGCCACTGCAGCACGTCGTATTTCTTCGCCGGATCCTTCGGCATGAACTGGCCGGTCTTGTCGGCGAGATACATCAGGATGGCGCCGGACTCGAAAACCGTGATCGGTTTGCCGCCCGGGCCGTCGCTGTCGACGATCGCCGGAATCTTGGAATTCGGATTGATCTTGACGAAGGTGGGATCGTACTGGTCGCCCTTCCACACATCGACGAAATGCTCCTTGTAGGGCAGCTTCGTCTCTTCCAGCATGATGTAGATTTTCTGAACGTTCGGGCTGGTCAGCGCATAAAAGTCGATCATGACAATGTCCTCGTGTAGCGGGGAGCGTGAAATTATCGAGGCGGAGCAGCCGCGGCAAGACTGTCCGGGACGCGCCAAGGCGTAGCTCGCCCTTGTGCGGCATTGCCGGTGCCGCGTAGGTTTGCCGGGACGCGCCGGTTGGTCATGCTCGGAGCGCGGAGGGAGAAGGAAATGCCAGGTGGAATTGGGCGACGGACTGCCGTCGCCCTTGTTTGTGCCCTTGTGGCCAGCGCCGGCGCGGCGCGGGCAGCCGATGTTTATCCGAACCACGCGGTGCGCTGGCTGGTGGGCTATCCGCCAGGCGGTTCGACCGACATCTGCGCCCGGCTGATCGGGCAATATTTGTCGCAAAAACTCGGCCAGCAATTCATCATCGAGAACAAGCCGGGCGCGGGCAACAACCTCGCAACCGAGATGGCCGCACATGCGCCGCCGGACGGTTACACCGTGTTCCTGGTCAATCCAGCGAATACCATCAACGCTTCGCTCTACAAGAATCTGTCGTTCAATTTCATCAACGACATGGCCCCGGTCGCGGGCCTCATTCGCGTGCCGAATGTGATGGAAGTCAATCCCGCGGTGCCGGCGAAAACGGTCGCCGAATTCATTGCCTACGCCAAAGCAAATCCGGGCAAGGTCAACATGGCGTCGTCCGGCGTCGGCACCTCGGTGCATCTGTCGGGCGCGCTGTTCATGATGATGACCGGCGTCAACATGGTGCATGTGCCGTATCGCGGCGCGGCGCCGGCGCTGGTCGACATGCTGGCGAACCACGTGCAGGTCATGTTCGACAACGTGCCGTCATCGATCGCCTACATCAAGGCGGGCCGACTGCGCGCGCTCGCAGTAACGACGGCGCAGCGCGCCGCGGCGCTGCCCGGCGTGCCGACCGTGGCCGAGACAGTGCCGGGCTATGAGGCGAGCGCCTTCTTCGGCATGGCAGTGCCGAAGGGAACGCCGCGCCCGATCATCGACAAGCTCAACCACACCATCAACCAGGCGCTGGCCGATCCGGCGCTGCAGGCGAAACTCGCCGAACTCGGTGGCACCAACATTCCGGGCACCCCGGAGGATTTCGGCAAGATCATCGTCGACGAGACCAACAAGTGGGCCAAGGTGGTCAAGGCCACCGGCGCGACCGCAGAGTAGGGGCGACCGCGCGGCCGGCACAAGCGTCGACCGCGCGCTCACGCGCTCAGAGCGTATTCTTGAACAGGTCAGTCATGGCCTGCCACGAGCGCTTATCGGCGACGGCATCGTATTTCGTGCCATGCGCCGGATTGCTTGGATGCGTGTTGTCGGTGAATGCATGCATCACGCCTCCGTAGAGAGCGACCTGCCAGTCGACACCGCCGCTGGTCATCTCCTTTTCGAAGGCGGCCACGGCCTGCGTATTCACAATCGGATCGGCGGCGCCATGGAGCGCGAGCACATGGCCCTTGATCTTGTCGGCTCCGGGTGTGGGCGTCGCGAGCGAACCGTGAAATGTCACGATATCAGCCAGCGGTGCCCCGCTGCGCGCGAGGTCGAGCGCCGGCGCTCCGCCGAAGCAATAGCCGATGGCGGCCAGCTTGGTCGTATCGACCATCGGCGACTGGCGGAGTTGGTCGAACGCGGCAGCAGCTCGCTGCAGCATCAGCGGGCGGTTGTCCTTGGCGAATTTGGCTGACTCGGCGCCGGCGGCCTGCGGCGTATCGGGGCGAACTCCCTTGCCGTAGATGTCGGCGACGAACGCCACGTAGCCCATCTTGGCGAGCTTTTCCGCGACATCCTTTTCGTGTGCCGACGGTCCCCAATAAGCCGGATAGACCACGACGCCGGGCCGCTTGCCCTGAGCGGCCGTATCGTAGACCAGCCAGCCTTCAAGCACCGTATCGCCCTGCTTGTAATCGATTGTCTGCACCTTGATCGCTGCGTTCGCCGAGCCGGTCGCGAAGCCAAAGCCGCTCAGCACAGCGAGCAAAATCCGCAATTTCATGAATATCCTCCCGTCCGTCGCCGTTTGTTTTTCGATACGCCCCGAGGCGAACAATAGCAACTTGGCACGATCCGGCCAACCGTGCACACTTATTTCAAGTTGAGGGAGACGGTTCGGACATGACACCGGTCAGGAAAAAATCGCCCGAAGAGCTGCGCAGCTATCGCTGGCTGGGCAAGAACGATCTGCGCTCGTTCGGCCACCGCTCCCGGCTTCGCCAGTTCGGCTACGACCGTGACGACTGGGTCGGCAAGCCGGTGATCGGCATCATCAACACCTGGAGCGACATCAACGCCTGTCACGGCCATCTCCGCGCGCGCGCCGAGGACGTCAAACGCGGCGTCTATCAGGCTGGCGGCTTTCCGATCGAGCTGCCGGCGATGTCGCTCGCCGAGCCGTTCGTCAAACCGTCGACCATGCTGTACCGCAACTTCCTCGCCATGGAATCCGAGGAGCTGTTGCGCAGCCATCCGATCGACGGCGCGGTGCTGATGGGCGGCTGCGACAAGACCACGCCCGGCCTGCTCATGGGCGCGATCTCGATGGGGGTGCCGGCGATCTATGTGCCGGCTGGGCCGATGCTGCGCGGCAACTGGCGCGGCCACACGCTCGGCTCCGGCTCCGACGCCTGGAAATACTGGGACGAGAAGCGCGCCGGTCGCATCGGCGATGAGGAGTGGAACGAGATCGAGGGCGGCATTTCGCGCTCGTTCGGCACCTGCATGGTGATGGGCACGGCCGCCACCATGATGGCGATCACCGAGGCGCTCGGCATGGCGCTGCCGGGCGCGTCGTCGATTCCGGCGCCCGACGCCAACCATCCGCGGATGTGCGCCGCCGCTGGCCGCCGCGCCGTTGAGATGGTGTGGGAGGATCTGACGCCGGACAAGATCCTGACGCCGGCGGCATTCGACAACGCCATCCGCGTGCACATGGCGCTGGGCGGCTCGACCAACGCCATCATTCACGTCATCGCTCGCGCGCCGCGCCGGTATCGCGCTCGACATGGCGCGCTTCGACGAGATTTCGCGGCAGGTGCCGGTGATCGCCAACATCACGCCGTCGGGCAAATATCTGATGGAAGACTTCTTTTATGCAGGCGGCCTGCGGGCGCTGATGGCGCAAATGAAGGACATGCTCGATTTGTCCTGCATGACGGTGAACGGCCGCAGTGTCGGCGATAATATTTCAGGCGTTGGCGTCTATCTGCCCGACGTGATCCATTCGCTGTCGGCCCCGCTCTACCCCGAAGGCGCGACCGCAGTGCTGACAGGCAATCTCGCGCCGCGCGGCTGCGTGATGAAGCCGGCCGCCGCCGACAAGCGCCTGCTGCGCCACCGCGGCAAGGCGATGGCGTTCGAGAACTACGATCATATGGCGCGCGAGGTCGACCGCGACGATCTCGACGTCACGCCCGATCACGTGCTGGTGCTCAAGAATGGCGGCCCAAAGGGCGGGCCCGGTATGCCGGAATGGGGGCAATTGCCGATACCGAAGAAGCTGCTCAAAGCGGGCGTCAAAGACATGCTGCGCATCTCGGACGCGCGCATGAGCGGCACCAGCTACGGCGCCTGCATCCTGCACGTGGCGCCGGAAAGCTTCGTCGGCGGTCCGCTCGCCTTCGTGCAGACCGGCGACGAGATCGAGGTCGATGTCGACGCGCGGCGCATTCATCTGCACGTTGGCGACGAAGAAATGGCGCGCCGCCGCGCGGCGTGGAAACAGCCGCCGCCCAAATATCCGCGCGGCTACGGCGCGATGTTCTCCGAACACATCGGCCAGGCCGACGAGGGCTGCGATTTCGATTTCCTTGGCGGTACGGAGCGGATCGCGGAGCCGGAGATACATTAGCCGCGAACCGTCACCCTGAGGTGCTCGGCGCGCTGCGCCGAGCCTCGAAGGGCGACGGTCGAAGCGCCGAGGCCGGCATCCTTCGAGGCTCGCTTCGCTCGCACCTCAGGATGACGGTGAACGGTTGAGCCAACTACTCCGCCGCATGCTGCACTTTGGCCCGATAGCTCCCCGGCACGGTGCGGAATGCGATGTTGAGCCGGTTGGCGCCGTTGATGGCGATGATCGCCAGCGTCAGATTGGCAAGCTCCTCTTCGGAAAATTGTGCGCGCGACGCCTCGTATACTTCGTCAGGCACGTGACCATCGGTGATCAGCGTTAGCGCCTCGGTCCAGGCCAACGCGGCGCGCTCCCGCTCGCTGTAGAACGGCGATTCCTCCCAGGCATTGAGCAGATAAAGCCGCTGTTCGCTTTCACCGGCGGCGCGCAGCTCCTTGGTGTGCATGTCGATGCAGTGGGCGCAGCCGTTGATCTGCGAGGCGCGCAACTTGACGAGTTCAAGCAGCGTGTGGTCAAGGCCGCAGCGGTGGACGAAAGCATGCAGTTCGCCCATCGCCTTGGCGCCTTGCGGCGAAGCTTTACGGAAATCCATGCGGGCTTTCATCGGTCGTCTCCTTTAATCCCTCGCGAACAGTTTCTGAGCCTCGGGGCGCGTCATCGACGTTTTGAGGATGTCGAACTCGCCCGTTTGACGCAATTCCTCGGCAATGCGCTGGATCGTCGACATGACCACCATGCTGGCGCCCGAGGCGATGCTGACGCGCGCCACGCCCGCGGCTTCAAGCGCCTTGAGCCCGGGCCCGCCGGCGCGGCCGACGACATTGACGGGCGCCTTGATGGCCGCGGTAAGCTTTTTGATCAGGTCCAGGTCGGCGACCGCGAAGACAAAGATGCAGTCGGCGCCGGCCGCCAAATAAGCTTCCGCCCGCCGCAGCGTTTCGGTGAAGCGCGTCGCCTCGTCACCGACGTGTTTCAGATAAAGATCGATCCGGGCATTGATCACGATCGGCACGCCCGCGGCGCTGGCGGCCGCCCGCGCGGCGCGGATACGCGCCGCTGCGTCCTCGATCGTTCGCACCGGCTCCTTCGGGTTCGGCATGCCATCTTCCAGATTCACGCCGACCGCACCGGCGCCGATGATGTCGGTGATGCTGCGCGACAGCTCATCGGGCGTCTCGCCATAGCCGGTTTCGATATCGGCGGTGAGCGGCACGCGCACCGCTTCGGCGATTCGCCGCGTCGCGGCGACGACTTCCGGCCACGGGGTCTTCTCGCCATCCTGATAGCCGAGCGCCCAGGCGAGTCCGCCGCTGGTCGTCGCCGCTGCCGGAAAGCCCGCAGCCTCGAAGATGCGCGCGCTCATCGGGTCCCAGGAATTGGGCAACAGCAGAATCGGCGGCGCGCGGTGCAGCTTGCGGAAAGTTTCGGCCAGTTGCCGTTGTTCGGACGAGTTCACAGCGCCTCTCTTATTGCGGGTTTATCGGTCGGCGACGCTTGCTATGCTATATCCGTGCGCCGGGCCGGATTATGCAAGCTGCGCGAGTGCGCGGAAAGGGCGGGACAGATATGACGCACGCTCGTTTGATAATGCGCACACCGGCCGCGATCCTGGCGGTGCTGCTGTTTGCTCTGACGCGCCCTGCGCTCGCCGAAGGTCCGAAATTCAAGGTCGATCCGTTCTGGCCGAAGCCGCTGCCGAACAACTGGATCATCGGCCAGGTCGGCGGCATGTCGATCGACGCCAACGACAATATCTGGGTGTTCCAGCGGCCGCGTTCGCTCACGCCCGACGAGAAGGGCGCCACGCTCAAGCCGCCGCGCTCGAAATGCTGCGCGCCGGCGCCCTCGGTGCTGGTGTTCAATCAGGCCGGCGATGTGGTCAAGGCGTGGGGCGGGCCGGGCGACAATCAGGGCTACGACTGGCCGGCGCAGGAGCACTCGATCCTGGTCGATAACAAAGGCTTCGTCTGGCTGTCCGGCAACGGCAAGGACGACAGCATGGTGCTGAAATTCACCACCGACGGCAAATTCGTCAAAGAACTGGGCCGCCGCGGTCCGCTGACCTCAAGCACCGATCTGACGCAGTTCGGCCAGGTCGGCGGCTTTGCGTTCGATGCGGCGGCCAACGAGGTCTACGCCGCAGACGGCTACGGCAATCACCGCGTTGCGGTGCTCGATGCCGGCACCGGTGCGATCAAGCGCATCTGGGGCGCCTACGGCAAGCCCCCGACCGATCAGGACCTGCCGAAATACAATCCGGACTCGCCGCAATTCGGCAACCCGGTGCACTGTATCGGGTTGACCCGCGACGGCCTCGTCTATGTCTGCGACCGCACCAACAATCGCATCCAGATCTTCCACAAGGACGGCACTTACGTGCGGCAGTTCGTGTTCGACGCCAAGACGCAAGGCTCAGGCTCGACCTGGGGCATGGCGTTCTCGCCACTCGACAAATCGCAGGACTATTTCATGCTGATCGACGGCACCAACAACGTCATGGAAACGGTGCGCCGGTCGGACGGCACGGTGGTCGGCACTTTCGGCAGCCCCGGGCGCAACGCCGGCGAGTTTCACTGGGTGCATGTCGGCGCGTTCGACTCGCACGGCAATTTTTATACGGGCGAGGTCGATACCGGAAAACGCCTGCAGAAATGGGTACCGGTGAATTAGACGCCGTCACCCCGCCGGCAGCACCACGCCGCGGCATTCGCCGAAGCCGATGCGGGCGAAGCCGTCCTTCGCGCAATAGCCGCGGAAGGTGATCTCATCGCCGTCTTCGATGAAGCCGCGCTTTTCTCCGCTCGGCAATTCGAGTGGCTCACGGCCGCGCGCGGTCAGTTCGAGGAGACTGCCCCAGCTCGATTTCTCCGGTCCCGACACGGTGCCGGAGCCGATCAGATCGCCGACGGTGATGTTGCAGCCGTTCGAGGTGTGATGCGCGATCATCTGCGCCACGGTCCAGTACATCAGCGCGAATGAGGTTTGCGTAATGCGCATCGGCGCGGTGCCGGCGCGTCGCATCGCTTCGGTGGCGAGATAGACTTCGAGCGTGATGTCGAGGCCGCCACGCGCCTGATCGTCGGCATCGGAAAGATAAGGCAGCGGCGCCGGATCGCCCTGGGGCCGCCTGTAGGCGTGCGTCCGGAACGGCGCCAGGGCTTCGGCGGTCACCACCCAGGGCGATACCGTGGTGGCAAAGTTCTTCCCGAGGAATGGGCCGAGCGGTTGATACTCCCACGCCTGCACGTCGCGCGCCGACCAGTCGTTGAGCAGGCAGAAGCCGAAGATGTGCTCCGATGCCTTGCCGATCGGAACCGGCTCGCCGAGTTCGCTCGGCGTGCCGATGTAGCAGCCGAGTTCCAGCTCGAAATCGAGATTGCGCGACGGCCCGTAGCTCGGCTCGGCGTCGTTAGGACCTTTGCGCTGGCCGCGCGGGCGCTTGAACGCCGTGCCGCTCGGAACGACCGAAGAAGCGCGGCTGTGATAGGCGACCGGCACATATTTGTAGTTCGGCATCAGCGGATTGTCCGGCCGAAACATCCGTCCCGCATTGGTGGCGTGAAAGATCGAGGCGAAGAAATCGGTGAAGTCGCAGACGGCGACGGGTTTTCTGAGCTCCGCGCTTGCCATCGGGCTCAGATATTGTTGCAGGCGCTTGTCCCCATACTCGACGCTCAGCCCGCGAGACAAAGCCAGCCGCAACTTTGACCACTCATCCGGTCCAAGCGACATCAGATGATTGAGGTAGGGCGCGTTGGCCCATTGCATCGCCTCGGCGGTCTCGCCCAACAGGGATGCCGCGGCCGCGACGTCGAGAATCTCATCGCCGATCGCGACGCCAATCCGCGGCGGTTGCCCCTTCGAAGGGCAGAACACGCCGAACGGCAAGTTCTGAATGGGAAAATCGCAGCCGGGCGCGTTGGCGCTGTCGATGAAGCTGCGCCGGGTCGGATCGTGGGTTTCATTGAGGACGGCTGGCATGTGACACCGGCGGGTTTCTGCTATGAGATGCCA
>Ga0335078_10015299_pt1 | contig 11390 bp, 6 predicted proteins | sample Lox_Sample_32_FD_206711 | JGI IMG/M metagenome (GOLD analysis project Ga0335078, IMG submission 206711) | Soil microbial communities from Loxahatchee National Wildlife Refuge, Florida, United States - Lox_Sample_3.2 | ecosystem: Environmental > Terrestrial > Soil > Wetlands | place: USA: Florida...
TTTCCTGTGGTTTTACTGATTGGTCGCATTCTCGGGAAATACAAAGGGCAGGGATGGCCGGGATGCCCGGAAGCCTGCACGGGCGCTCCTTTATCGGAGGAAGTGATTGCTTAGGCCACCAACCTTCTGTTCCCGACGCTGAGCGTGATCGCCTGATTACAATAATCGAGAAAGCTTGCAGCACAGTTGGGTTCTGACGGCGACTTGGCGGGTGGCCCAGGTTCACGCCCCGGGGTTGGGCGTTAACCTGGGATGAAGAGTTCAATGGAAGTGGAGCAAGTATCGACATGAACCATGGAGGACGGCCGTCCTCGGCCGTCCCAGTCGATTTCAGCACTGTCATCTTGAGCGAAGCCGTGGCTTTCGCATGCGAAAGCCAGAGTGCAGTCGAAAGGTCCCTATCGCCTCGAGATGCCCGGGCATTCTCTGATCCGCTTTCGCAACAGAAAATCCCTCGGCGGGCCGCCAGCAGATTAGTAAGAGAAAGGGATCCTTCGACTATGTAGCGCGATTCGCAAAGCGCATCGCGCCCCTCCACTCAGGATGACAAACTGGGGGAACCTGGGGACGAAACCGAGTTTCAGCGCCCGGAGTTTCCGAGATGCTTACCCAACTGCATATAGAACCCAACCATCGGCCCGTAGACATTAATGCCGTAGTTTGTGGTGCCCCAATGTGGATCGATGGCTGTGGGAACGTGGTTCGACAAGTCAAGATTTGAAATGTGCATGAAATTTAAACCGCCCGAAAGTGAGTAGCGCGGACTGAAGTTGTAGCGCACTCCGCTGCCCATGTTCACGGTAAACGTCAGGGTCTCTCCTTGGGCATATCTCACCCCCAGCGGTCCCTTAGCGTCAATATTCCCGACGCCGAGACGTATATCCCAGTAGGGCGCAATCCGCCAATTACGCGGAACAAAGTTACGTCGGATACCCATGTCATAGGAGAAGTATCGGGTCTCCGGACCCCTCGGAATCGCAGTGATGGACCCGCTCGCAATAAAATCCCAGTTGCCCCGCAGGATCAAAGGACCCCCTATGCCGTTGATATGCCACCGCAGCGAAGCAATGACCGGAACCAGGGTGTATTTCAGGGGATAGGTGTTGTAATTACCGCCCACGAAAACGTCGAGAGGAAAGGGAATGTTGATGGGATGCCATCCCACGTCAAGGGAGAATTCCAGCTTGTTCCTGTAGTAGATGGCTCGGTTGAAATCAGGCTTTTTGGAGTGTTTTGATTTCTGTTCGGGCTGTTGGTTTCTTACACCTGCCGAGGTCCTGTCTCCCGACGTTGCCGGTGACGCGTCGGGAGGTGTATCCGCATCCGGCAAAATCTCCGCCGAACAGAGAGAAATATCGGAGGGGGACGTCTCGGTGCACAACCTCATGAACGGAATAGGAGTGGTCAAGTAGTCTCCGTCTCCGATAGAGGCGACCTGGCTTTGACCAGTGGCTACAGAAGTATCGGCAGTGGCGAAGGCTGGAACGCCAACGGCTGCAATGGACACGCAGAAACCCACAAAACCCGCTATCGCTTTCATGCCGAAGAGCAGAAGCATAAGGCAGGCACGAGGCGAAAGCCAGTAATCCTTCTGGCCTCAGGTTGCGGAATTCGTCGCTGTATGCCTCCCCGGATTGCTTTGACTTCCGCTGGCACCCGACCTAACATGCCAATCCAAGAGCATTCATGATCGGCCAGACCATTTCGCACTATCGCATCGTCGAGAAACTCGGCGGAGGCGGCATGGGCGTGGTGTACAAGGCCGAGGACGTCAAACTGCACCGCTTTGTAGCGCTGAAGTTCCTGCCCGATGACGTCGCCAAGGACGCGCAAGCCCTCGCCCGCTTTGAACGCGAGGCCCAGGCCGCGTCGGCTCTTAATCATCCCAATATCTGCACCATTTACGAGATTGGCGAGGAAAACGGGCGTCCGTTCATCGTGATGGAGTTTCTGGACGGGGTGACCCTCAAACACCGCATCGCGGGGCGGCCCCTCGAACTGGAAACGGCTTACTCGCTGGCGATCGAGATTGCCGATGCCCTGGATGCCGCGCACGGCCAGGGAATCGTGCATCGCGATATCAAACCGGCCAATATTTTTGTCACCAAGCGGGGTCATGCCAAGATTCTGGACTTCGGATTGGCGAAGCTTACGCCGGCCGGGGGAACGCCCGCCGAGGTGCATGGACACACGGAGGCGACGGCCGGGGTGAGTGTAGAGAATCTGACCAGCCCCGGCGTGGCGATCGGGACCGTGGCTTACATGTCGCCCGAGCAGGCGAAAGGGAAAGAACTGGATGCGCGCACCGATCTTTTCTCTTTCGGCGCCGTCATCTACGAAATGGTCACCGGAGCCGTGCCGTTCCGCGGCGATACCTCGGCAGTAATCTTTGACGCGATCCTCAATCGCGCACCGGTGCAACCGCTTCGCCTCAATCCCGAAGTGCCTTCCCGGCTGGAAGAAGTCATCACGAAGGCCCTGGAGAAAGATCGTGACTTGCGTTATCAGCACGCTTCCGATCTCCGCAGCGATTTGAAGCGGTTGCAGCGCGACAGCGGTTCGGGACGGCAAGCCGCCGTCGCACCGAGTTGGGACGAAGCCAATGCAGCCGCCAGCCAGAAATCGGGACAGACGGCCCCGAGTGCGGCACCTTCCGTGGCGCTCTCCAGCAGTTCCAGCGTGGCCGCGGTCGCCAAGGAGCACAAGTTCGGGCTGGCCACGGTCGCGGTGGTCGCCGTTGTGCTGCTGATCGCTGCCGGTTTCGGCGTTTACACTTTTCTGAATCGGCAAGGGCCGGCGCCATTCCAGAATTTCACCATTACGCAAGTGACAAACACGGGCAAGGCGGAACTGGCGGCGATTTCGCCCGACGGCAAATACGTCCTGAACGTACAGAATGACAACGGACTGCAAAGCCTGTGGCTGCGCAATGTGCCGACCGGTAGCGACACACAAGTCGTGCCGCCAGCGGCCGTGGTTTACAACTCGCTGGCATTCTCGCGCGATGGCAATTATCTGTACTTCCGGCGGGCGGGTATCGGCACCGAATCGGAGTGGGACCTTTACCGCACGCCGGTTCTCGGGGGCACACCGCAGTCGATCGTTCGAGACGTCGATACCAATGTCACCTTCTCTCCCGACGGCCAGCGCATGGCCTACGCGCGCGCCAATGATCCGGAGGTGGGAAAGTTCCGAATCCTCACGGCCAACCTGGACGGCAGCGACGAAAGCGTTTTGCTGATTGCTACTCTCAACGGAGGAGAGTATCCCAGATTCACCGCCTGGTCCCCCGACGGCAAGCAGGTGACTTTCGACGTTTACGGCCTTAACGAGGAGTTGGGCTCCATCCACTCGCTGGATCTGGCTAGCAGGAAAACGACACTGCTGGTTTCCTACCCGAATGATCTGGTGCACGAGCTAGCCTGGACCCCGGCTGGCCATTGGCTCGTGGCCAATTACGAGGAAAAGGGGACAAACTTCGGGCGGCCCCAGCTCGGGCGGGTGCCAGGCGCCGGCGGTCCCATTCAGGCGATCACAAGAGATACCAACCAGTACGCCACGCTTACACTCTCCGCCGATGGAAGCACGGCGGCTACGGTGCAAACTCGAACGGCCAGCCAGGTCGATGTTCTTTCCACGTCGAGCTTGGTCAATCCAAGCCCTGCCGCTCCGCTCCAGGTGCAGGACGCGCGGGCTATCACCTGGTCGGCGGATGGAAGCCTCCTGGTGTCCAGTGGCCAAAGGTTGATCCGCATGGGGACCGACGGGGCGCAGCAAACAGTACTGTTAGACGATCCGAACGGCGAGCTCATTGACGCGGCACGCTGCGGCGATCGATACCTGGTGGTCGCCTGGGCCTTTCACGGGGGCAGCAACAATTCGCTCATCTGGAGAACGAATCTCGACGGGTCCAATCCGAAGCAGGTATCCAAGGGTTCGTTTGTGACGCTTCCGGTATGTTCTGGCGATGGTAAATCGGTTTTCTACCAGGATCGCAACGAGAGTGAGAGGATCCGGCGAGTGTCGGTGGAAGGCGGAGAGCCGGAGGTCGTTCCAGGAAGCGCGGTACCCAACTCCTATGGCATAGGCGCCGGGATGGCGGTGTCGCCGGATGGAAAGACCCTGGCCTTCGAAGCCGAGCTATCGGATACGAGCGGACCTCAGTCCGCGGTGGGCAAACTGGTACTGCTGGATCTGGCAGCCGGCGCCTCAGCGCCGGCGCGCATGCTAGCGATCGATCCCCGGGTCGCCGGCGCCAACTTCACCAACGAATTGAGATTTTCTCCTGACGGGAAATCCCTTAACTACGTCATCCGCGACAAAGGCGTGGACAACATCTGGGCGCAACCTCTGGATGGCACGCCGGGAAAGCAGATCACTAACTTCACCTCGCAGCATATTGAAGAGTTCGACTGGTCCCCGGACGGCAAGAGCTTGGCCGTCGCGCAGTCCCACAATATCGCCGACGTGGTGCTGCTGCGGGAAAAGTAAGACGCCTTAATCCTCCACCACTCGCGCGGTCATTTCCTCCGCCGGAGCTCCGCCTGCAATGCCCTGGGCGATGATGAGGCGACGCGCCTCGACCCGTATCTTCGGCAATTGCAATCCAAACAATGCGGCGCCGCCCACCCCAGCGACTGCACCCATGGCCACGGTGATAGGCGCACCGAGTCGATCGGCGAGTGCCCCAGCGAAGAAGGCGCCGAAAGGAGCCATGCCCATGAACATCATCGAATAGACCGCCATAACCCGTCCGCGCAGATGATCCGGAACCATAGCCTGGATAAGAGTGTTCGACGACGACATCTGCAGCATCATGCAGAATCCCACGGGAAGCAGGAGCGCGGCCGACAGCCAAAAAGTCTTGGAGAAGGAGAAAAGAATCAGGCTGACGCCGAAGCCGCCGCAGGAAAAGGCGACCCACCGCCCCAGTCCGTGAACTCCGGTGCGCGCGGCCAAGGTGAGCGCGCCCAGCAGGGCGCCCACGCCGGTCGCACCCATCAATATGCCCAGACCGCGAGCCCCGCCGTGCAGGATTTTGTCGGCGAAAATCGGCATCAGCACCGTGTACGGCATGGCCACCAGGCTCACCAGGCCCAACAGCATCAGGATGGCGCGGATCGGCGCGGTCTGACGGACAAAACGAAAGCCTTCGCGGATGTGTGCCAGGGGAGAAGCATGCGGCGTTGTCGGGCGCTGCAGTTGCACCCGCATCATGAATAATCCGACAATGACCGCAATGTAACTGACCCCGTTTACGAAGAAGCACCATCCTTCACCAATCCTCGCCACCAGAATTCCGGCAATCGCCGGGCCGATGACGCGGGCGCCGTTGAACATGGAGGAATTCAACGCGATCGCGTTCATCAAGTCTTCTTTCCCAACCATGTCCACCAGAAAGGACTGGCGGCCGGGAATGTCAAAGGCATTGACTATGCCGAGCAGGGCCGCCAGCACAAAAATGTGCCAGACCTGCACGGTACCGGTAAGAGTGAGAGCGGCTAGAACGAAAGCCAGGATCATGGAAGCGGTCTGAGTTCCAATGACCACCTTCTGGCGGTTGAGCCGGTCGGCAGCGATCCCGCCCAGCGGAGCAACCAGAAACACCGGGAACTGGCTGGCAAATCCCACCGAGCCCAGCAACAAAGAAGATCCAGTCAGGCGATAAACCAGCCAGGCCTGGGCTACGCTTTGCATCCAGGTTCCGATCAGGGAAATCAGTTGGCCGGTAAAGAAAAGCTGGAAATTCCGGTGGCGCAGAGCCCGGAGTGTGGCGGTCACGTCAATCTTGGCGGGCTTGGCCGGCCGGTCTGCTGGAAGATTCGTCGTCGCGGACACTCGTCTTTCCCTGTAAAACGCAGCCAGATTCGGGCGGCGTGAAGCTTCGCCAAACCGTCCTCCCGCGCCCTGCTTACCGTCACTAACTGGTGACTTCCCGAAGAACAGTTTTCGGGTTAGAGTCACGGATGCAGTTTTTTGATCGAATTTGTTTTGTGGCTGAGTTCCAGTATAGAGGCAGCGCTTTCCGGACGGGCAATTCAGATCAGGGCGTAGCTCACTTGGGGGAGTGATGAGCGAAATTCAAGGGCAGCTGGAACGTCGCAAGGGGCAACGCTTCGACACTCACATTCCGGTTTCGGTGTGTCTGGCCGGGGATCGACGCGAGGTTCGCAGTTTTACCCAGAATGTAAGCGCCCGCGGGTTGCTGCTTTGCACCAGCCTGCCGCTGGCCGAGATGGATGTCGTGGAACTTCACCTGACGCTGCCTTCCGAAATCACGATGACCGAAAATGCCCGGATCCAATGCCGGGGACGCATTCTGCGCGTCAACTCCGCCGCGTGGGACGGCAAGTATCTGGCGGCGATTCACATGGAACAGGTCGAGTTCCTGCCGGACGCCGAGGCTCTACCCGTTTTTCGTCAGGTCGTCTCTACTGCCGAACCCCAAGCGCTCGAACTGGAAGCAAAGTAAGCCGGTTACCTTAGTCAGTCTGGATAGGGTCGAACCGCCCACCGGAAGCCGATTTTCACAGCCCAGCCTCCTTTGCAAGCGGCAGGTTTTTGCATACAATAAGGTTAACCCACGGGTCCTCCTCCCGGTTCGGCATTTCTGCCGTTGTGTCGATCCCTTGCTGTGTGGGTTTTCTGGGCAAGATGGGAAGGATGTCTCTTGCGAAGTCCGGTTACAAAAGTCACTTGGCGTAAGACCAATCTGCTCCTAACATTGCTGGTGTTGGCAGGAAACTGAGGCTCCGTCCATGCACGGCATCGCGGTTACTCTTCTAACCGAGGACAAAGAACGGCTGGCGGTGCTCCAACAGCGCTTGGAGAGCACTCAAATTGGCCGCAACGTGTTCGGCCATGTGGGGTTTCCGGCGACTCCTACCGATCCGATCCTGCGCGAAATCCAGAACGTACGAGCCGAAGTGGTGTTGGTGGATATCGACCCCGCCAACGTTCAACGCGCCATCCACGCCATCGAACTGATCCAGGGCAGCACCAGCGAGATCGCCATTTTCGCCGTTGGCGGAATGGGCAATCCGGAGACGATCGTATCGGCCATGCGGGCGGGAGCTCGCGAGTACCTGGAGCGCAATGCCAGTGCCGACTCCATGGTGGAAGCCTTTACCCGCTTCCAATCCTCGCGCAGCAAAGCCCGAACTTCATCCGGCCGCGCCCGCGTTTTCACCGTGACCAATGCCAAGGGCGGTGCCGGCGCCACGACAGTCGCGGTGAATACCGCGATGGCGCTGCAGGAATCGCATTCCCGGGTTTTGTTGGTCGACTTTGCCGCCCTCGGGCACACTGCCCTTCATTTGAACGCGCGGCCGACTTTCGGTCTTACCGATGCCTTGCAGAATCTGCACCGCATTGACAGCTCCTTATTGCAGGGCTTGATGACCCCTTGCAAGGACGGCTTGCAGTTGCTGGCGGGGCCGCAACAGCAACCCCACCTGGCCACTCCAACAGCCGCGGAACTGGCCCGCCTCTTTGATCTGCTGGTGGCCCACTTCCTCTATGTTGTGGTGGATTGCTCAAACCGGCTCGATGACACGGCGCGCATGCTCTGTGATCTTTCCAACGCCGTGCTGCTCGTAGCCCAGGCGGATGTTGTCTCCCTTTGGAGCGCCGGTCGGACGCGAACCTTCCTCGAAGAAGGTGGCGGACGAGACCGGGTGCGCCTGGTGCTGAACCGTTACAAGAAGATACCCGGCTTCAGCGACGAGGACGTCGAGACCGCGACCAACTGCAAGGTATTGTGGAAGATTCCCAACAATCATCAAGCGATCGCGCCTGCCATCGACAAGGGCCTGCCCATCGCGCTGCAGGATAATCTCGATGTGGGACGATCCTTCCGGGGCCTGGCTGCATTGCTGGCGGAAGCCTCTCCGACTGCGGAAGGCTCTCTGGATCTGGTTTATCAGCCGGACAAGTCGGACGCCAAGAAAAAGGCCGCGAGCCGCTTGCTCATCTCTCCGTTGCGCGTCGGACAGTAGCTCCAGTCCTCGGCGCTCTTGCTGCCTTATTTTCCAGCTGCCGTGCGTCCTTCCAATTGTGCGTAGACCGCCGGGTTGGAGCAGATTTCGAAGTACCATTGCTCGGTGCTGTGCTGGTAGGCGAGGCTGCGCGCTTCGATCTGCGGTACGCGGCTCCCGCGCACCACGATTTTCCGGAAAATGTCATTCCCCACCGGCACCAGTCCGCTCCACAAGTGGTAGGGCTCGTTGCCCCCACCGAGCTCGGGGAATTCCGGATTCAGCGGCTCCAGCGAGATTTCCTGTTGCAGCTTGCGAAATGCCGTCTCGCTGATGCGAATTCCGTTGACGTTGTACTTCAGAATGAAATCGTCCGGACTCTCTTCCACTTCGGCATCGCTCGCGGTCTGAAAAGCGTAGACGTGAAAGGGAGTTTCCGAAGCCTTGATGGATTTTCTCACTCGCTTGCTGCAGGATGAGAGGCGATCACTCTCGTTAAGAGCATCGGAAATCATGATGCGCTGATCCCCATCCATCAGATACATGGGCGCCGAATCCTGAAAGGAGATCCCCACCCCCAGTTCGATACTGGGAAGCCCCGCGCGGCCCAGCAGTTGGTTGTACCCGCGCACGATCTCGATAATTTCCCGGGCCAGCACCGACGCCCGCCCGACTCCTAACCCCGGCTCTCCCTCGCGTTCAAGAATCGCCAGGATGATCGCATCGCCTTCCAGGAAGACTTTGCAGGCGCCGTATTTGGGGAGAAGCTTGTTCACGGGATCGTAGAAATTGAGGCTGAAATACGAGGCCGGGTTCATCCCGCGCTCCAGCAGCGACCGGGTCAGACGGGACGAATCGCGAACGTCGGCCTTGATGATGACATGGCGCATGATCCTTTCTTCGCCGGACTTCGTCTCTTCCGGCAACAGAAAGGGGTACAGCGTTCCGTTCACCGCGGAAAGTTCCCTCATCTTCTCGTTGGCGATGAGGTTGATGCTGTCCATAGCTCCGTTGAGCGTCTCCAGCTGGCGCAGATCGCGGTGATAGCGAATAAAATCGCGCAGGAAGCGGCCGGCCATTTTGGCGCGATCCGCTCCCCGGCAGTTGTTCACCCGATCAATGGCTGCGAACAGGTTGTCGGTGGACAGCTTGCCATGGTCGGCGATCAGCTTCTCGACCCGCATCCGTTCTTCCCGGGAAATCAGAGCATGCTTGAGCTGCTGCGCATTAATCCTGGGGGAATACTCCGCCAGCAAAGGTGCCACTTCGTAGGAAGCGATGACGTAATCCATCAGCTTCTCACGCTCGAGAAGATTGACCCAGGCAGCCAACCGCGTCTTTTTCGATCTGCCGTCGGGAGCCGAATCGTCCGGTGTGCCGGCGGCGACCAGTTCCTGAGCATTCTCCGGGACGTTCAACCAGGCATTGAGGGTACGCTCCGGATCCGTTCCGAGGTCCAAGTTCAGAGAGCGGAGAAAATCGCAGGCGATTCTCTGCACGTTGGAGAAACGGTCCGGGTCCCGGTCAAAGTTGCCCAGCATGACGTAGTGCTCGGCGTTCAGATAGGTATCCGCGCCTTCTTCGGTGAAGATCAGGGGTGTCAGAAACAATTTGTACTGTTCCTCTTCGCTGCCGAAGAGGGAGCGGCGAGTGCGGGAGAGAGTCTCCTTTTCGATCTCGCGCAAAGTCCGGAAGAGCTCCTGCCCGGTTTTTCGCAACACAATCTTCTTCGCGACCTGGAATTGCGCGACTCGTTCGCGAAACTCCAGAGCCCGTTGCGGACGAATGCCCTCGTAGCTCTTGAGCATGGTCCGGCATCGCTCCAGAATCTGCGCAAATTGTGCCTGGAGTTCGTGGCGCAGGAATTTTAGAATTGCCGTCCGCGCCAGAAGATCGAGCATCTGGTTGTTGACCGTCTTGGCGTGATTCAGGGCGGCGACGTGTAACTCGGTCAACAGAGACTTCAGGTCTGCCGGCTCTGCAGCAGCCTTCGGAGTGGGCTTCCACGCGGAAAAATGCTTTCCGGGACGCTGCGCCGCCTCGGCCGCCAGCAACTCCTCCACCTCTCCGTGGCGGACCAGGAGCCGGACAATATGCGAACGCGTCTGCTCCACAAACTTCGGGCTGAGGTGAACGTCGTGACGAAGATTGTCGACGCCGACCTGGAGGCCTTCCAGGGACAGGACAGGGACGAAGCTGTTCAGCTGCAGCGGAGGAGAATCGTCCTCCTGATGACCTCGCCGGAAAATGTCGCTCAGTGGCATCGTGGATGTTTATCCAGGCTAGGGTTGCCCCGCCTGGCTCACCAAACTGGCACGAAATTGGGGGACGACCAACGCCTGTTCCACGGTGGGAACGTTCAAGGCAGATAACCGCAGGGCCAGCAAACGGGCCTGCTGAGCCGCGCCGGTGGCGCTGTAAGCCTTCCAGAGAAGACGCATGGATACTGGATCGGTGGAGTCTTCTTCCAGGTACGGGATGGCTTCGGCAGATTTTCCTTCCGTGGCCAACACTGCTCCCGCCGCCCCCTGGTAACACAGCATCACAATCCGGCTTTTTCCATCCGCCATCGCTCCCAGTTGTTGGACCGCTTCGTGGGCGGAGTCCATCTGTCCTTCCTCCGCCAGACGCCAGGCCTTTACTCGAAGAATCCGGGCCACTTCTTCGTTGCGGTCGCTTTGGGAGAGATCACGGGACTGCTGCAGAACCTTCTGGGCGGCTTGCAGATGTTTCAGCGCGGGCTTGGCGTCTGCCTCCGACATGGCAAGAACTCGGTCGGCTTCGGCTTCGAGTCTGGCCAATCCGGCGGCGCGCGCATGTTTGGCCACCTCGGTCAGAGCTTTTTCCGCTTGCTTCGGACTTCCCTCCCGGATCCAGGTGACGGCTGACTGCAACTCATATTGAATCCGATCGCTCTCACTCGCGGCGAAGACGATCGCCCGGTCGTATTCTTCCCGCGCTTCTTCTTCCCTGCCCATCAACGCATAAGTGTCAGCAACGCCCAGTTCCGAACCGAAGTTAGGATCAATGCGAATGCTCAAACGGTATTGCTCCAGAGCCGCTTCGAACTTCCCGTCCATGCGCAGGAGTTCACCGTAGGAATCGTGAGGGTTGGGCTGGTCGGGCGCCAGCGCAATGTAGTCTTCCATCGCGGCAAAAGCTTTCTCAAAGTCGCCACTGTAGGCGTACGCATAGGCCAGATCGTTCAAAGCCGCGGGATAGTCGGGAGTGAGTGCAACGGCATGTTCCAGAATGGTGACGGCTTGCTCATAACGCTGCTGTTCGATCAGCCAGCGGCCAGCCAGAAAAGCGATTCGCGGATCCTGTGGGTACTGGCTTAACAAATCATTCATGGCGGCGATCGCGGGGAGATAGTCGTTCTCCTGCGCACCGGCGATCCAGCGGATCAGCAGC